>Ga0181518_10001449_pt1 | contig 24377 bp, 24 predicted proteins | sample PEATcosm2014_Bin_28_FD_119751 | JGI IMG/M metagenome (GOLD analysis project Ga0181518, IMG submission 119751) | Peatland microbial communities from MTU Mesocosm Facility, Houghton, MI, USA - PEATcosm2014_Bin01_60_metaG | ecosystem: Environmental > Terrestrial > Soil > Wetlands > Peat | place...
CTGCCGCGCCAATTTGCTGTAAAGGCCGACCTGCATCACGCCGCCGGGCCGCAATAGCGTCAACAGCGCCCGCCAGCCCTGCCACGGATTGCCGAGATGGTGCAGCACGCCGGATACGTCGATGAAATCAAAGCTGCGGCCGATCGCGGCCGCCTTGGTGATGTCGGCTTGCGCGAACTCGATATTGTAAAAGCCGAGCGAGCCGGCCATGCGCTTGGCGTAGCCGAGGCTGGCCAGACTCAGATCGATGGCAAGGATGCGCGCGTCGGGCGCTTGTTGCGCAAAGGTGATGGCGGATAGCCCGGTGCCGCAGCCGGCAATCAGCACGTCGGGAATTTGCCCGGGCTGGCGGCCGGCGAGCAGCGTGTGTTGCTGCGGCAGCGCCGGCTTGGCCCAGCGCGGGTAGGGGTTCTCCTCATATTGTTGGCGGACCGAGCGCGACACCTCGCCGTCGATCGCCGTCAGAGCGGGTATTTCTTTTGCGAGCCGGAGTTCTTCCGCCGGTTCATCGACTTGCTGGACGAAGACAGCGCGTACCGATTGCGGCCAGGAGCGCTGCAGCAGCGCCGGCGCATCGGCGAGCGCGTGAAGCGGAAAATAGGCGCCGACCGCGACCGGCCACAGCTGTGGGCATTCATCTCCCGATGCCAGCGCCTGTTCGAGCGATGCACGCAGGCGCTGCGCTCGATCGGCTTCGCCGTCAGCCAGCGAATAAACGTAATCGTTCTCGTAGCACTGCCGGGTTACGGCGCAGTAGAAACCGAGCAGACCTTCGTTACATGCGCCGCCTGCCTCGGCGGCCGTCAGCATGGTGGAGCGTATGTTGGCCAAGAGCCGTTCAAAACCGACATCGGTGAGCGGCGCGCTTTGCAAAAGGCAGCGCAGCAACTCGTCCTGCACGAGAGCGTCAAGCCCCGATGCGCCGAACAGCTCGGCCGCGGCAAGGCGTGCGGGCCACGCCTGGTTGGCGCGCGCAACACACTCAACGATCGCGCCGTTGAGCGCGATCAGGCTGATGCACACCGCGACCAGCTCGCACGGATGCGTCCAGCCTTCCGAAAGCGCCCGCAGCGCCAATCGGCGAAACTGGCCATTGTCGGCGGTGAATCGTCCGTATCGCAGGCATTGGGCGAAAAAGATCTTGCCCGCCGCCGTATCTCTGAGCTCGAGCGCACGGGCGGAAGCCAGGATCGCCGACCTGACGTCGCCCGTCGCCATATAGGCTTGGCCGAGATTTTCGAAAACCTCGAACAAATCCGGCTTCAGCGCGGCCGCCCGCTCGAAATGGGACATGGCTTCGGCGGTGCGGCCGAGCGCGATGAGTGCTGCGCCGAGATTGCCGTGGGTCTCGGCATGGTTCGGATCGATCGCCAGGACCTGATTATATTGCGCCACCGCGGCGTCCGGCCGGCCTTGCTCGGACAAGACATTGGCAAGGTTGAAGCGAGCCACGGCCAGATTCGGGCTGACCGAGATCGCGCGCTCGTAACACGCAACCGCGTCGGCCAATCGGCCCTGCTCGCGGCGCACATTGCCCAGGTTGAGATGCGCCAGCGCGTGATCGGCGCGCAGCGCCACCGCGCGCTCCAGATGCGTCGCCACCTGATCGTTGCGGTTGAGCGCGCGCCACGCCAACGCGACGTTATAGTGATATTCGGCAACCGCGCCGTTGATCTTGATCGCTTTGTCGAACAGCTCCACCGCAGCCGCTGCGTCGCCGCGCTGGAGCGCGATCAGGCCGAGATTGTGCAGGCTGTCGGCATGGTTCGGCACGAGCGTAAGAATGTGCCGGTACTGCCGCTCGGCTTCGATCAGCGCGCCGGTCTGATGATGGGCGACGGCAGCATTGAACAATGCCGCAGGCGAATTCGCGCCGGCCGGTCCTGCGGCTCGCCTTTGCTTGCGGCTCATGACCTTGTCGATGGTTTTGCTGGTGTTCCCGGAGCCTGGCGAACGGTGTAGACTTCGCAACGTTGGCGGAGAGGATGGGATTCGAACCCATGATACGGCTTTAGACCGTATAACGGTTTAGCAAACCGCCGCCTTCAGCCACTCGGCCACCTCTCCGGATTGCGAAATACCTATGCTTCCGGCCCTGCAACGTCAAACGTCATCCAATGGTAGCAGATTTCCCAGGATTGTGAGATGTCGCAGCTCAATAGACTGAACCGCCCCTTGTGGGTCGCCGCGATGATCTTATGCCTCGGTACGCTCGCGGCTTACGCGCAAGACGACGTCATCGACCGTCAGCTCAAGGCGGCGCCGGGCCGCGACGTGCGCGCCGGGGTTTTCACCGACATCCGTCCGGATTGCACGCCCGGGCCGCTGCCGGCGATCAGGCTTGCCACGCCGCCGGCGCACGGCAACGTCACTGTCAAGCGCGGCACGCTCAAGGCAACCAACATCAAACAATGCCTTGCGATCGAAGTACCGGCTTTTGTCGCGTTTTATCGTGCCGCCGCGGGCTACAGCGGCGCCGATGATTTTGAATTGGAAATCAGTTCGCCGAACGGTCACAAGCGGCGCGAACGCGTCCATGTGACGGTGACGAAATCGTCAATCGCCGGCGAAGGCATCTGATATCGCGGCGGCGTTGCTGCGCTTGCCGTTGAAATTTTCCGTCAGCCATTATCTGTGCGTCCGAATATTTGGTGCGCCCGCGATTCGCGCCGCGGATGCTGCGACGCTGCATCGCGTTCAGCGATTCATTGTCGGCGCAGCGAGAAAAAGCGGCGCGATTCGCCTCGGTTACACCCAGACAAAGCGGGAAAAGCTACTTCCATGTTGGCTCGCAGACGGATCGCGACGGTTCACCGCGCGTAAAAGGCATTCTCGTGGGCTTGCCGTGAGAACCCCGCTCTCGATCGTCAATCGCTCTCTTAAATCATTGTTATATCAAGAAAATTATGGTCAGGCCGGCCGGCTCGCGCCATACCGGCCGCACATCGTGGCGGCACCAATTGCGTGTTTTTTGCGCAACACCTTCCCGAAAACGGCACCCGGAGCCTGTGATTGGGGCTGTTCTTCATTGCATGTCGAAACTCACTGGTTAATGTGGCCGTGCGACGGAGGGGGGAACCCCAAGTCGTCCCAGCCGGAAGATCGGGGTTAGAAAATCCGGAGGGGAAAGGGGACTGAAGGGGACCTTCCAGGGGGCGAACGCACCCGGCGAGACGGAACCCTCCCACGGCAAACAATTGGAGGTTCAAATGAAGATGGTGAAAAGCCTCCTCCTCGGTTCCGCGGCCGGTTTGGTTGCGGTCACTGCGGGGCAAGCAGCTGATCTTCCCGTCAAGGCCAAGCCGGTCGAGTACGTGAAGGTCTGCAGCCTCTACGGGGCAGGATTCTACTATATGCCCGGCACCGACCTGTGCATTAAGATCGGTGGCTGGGTCCGCGCGGAAGCGGCGTACGGCGGCATCAACGGCTCCATGACCTGGGGTCCATTCGCCGGCAACGCCAATAACCGCACGACCAGCAACTACGCGATGCGGGCCCGCGGTTACATCACGGCTGACGTTCGTAACCAGACCGAATACGGTACGGTCCGCGGTTACATCGCCGTCGGCCTCAACACCAACGACGTCGGCCTGCAAGTGGCCAACCTGGTGGACAGCGCCAACCGCGCCTTCGTCCAGTGGGCGGGCATGACGGCCGGTCTGTCGCAGTCGTTCTTCGACTTCTACAGCGTTCCGGCCATGCAGTATCGCGGCGGCTATCTGCCGGCGTCTGATACTGGTGACGGCGGCTGGTGGGTGTGGGCCTATACCGCACAGTTCGGTGGTGGCTTCTCCGGCACGATTTCTTCGGAAGCGCGCCGTACGACGCAGATCATCGATCAAAACGGTCTGACCACTGCTGGTGGCGGCTCGATCGTTCCGGGTACGTTTGTTTCCGCTATCGGAACGGGTGGCGCCGGCTCGTTGTTCCCTGGGGCGGGTGCCTATGGTGGCTCGCAATCGCCTGACTTGGTCGCCAACCTGCGCGTCGACCAGGCGTGGGGCGGTGCCCAGGTCATGGGCGCTCTCCATGAAGTCAACGCCTCGTACTACAGCCTGGCAAACACTGCCGGTACGGCTCCGGCGGCACCTCTTGGCGGCCATCCGTCCGACCGTTGGGGCTGGGCCGCGGGCGTGGGCTTGAAGATCAATACGCCCTTCATCACTCAGGGCGACTGGTTCCAGGCCCAGTTCAACGTGACCGAAGGCGCACTGCGCTATCTGTTCAACACCCCAAACACCAACTGGGGCAGGGTTGACGGCGCGAGCGAAGCCTACGGCGTGTTGAGCGATTGCGTCTACGGCGGCACGGTTGCCGTCGGCAATCAGACGAACTGCAATCTGACCTCGGCGTGGGGCTTCAACGCCGGCTACGAGCATTACTGGACCCCGGCTTGGCATACCTCGTTGTATGGCGCCTGGTACCAGGTGAGCTACAACGCGCAAGCCAACGCCATGTTGTGCGAGATCTCCGGCTTCGGCAACGGTCTCGGCGGCTCACTGGCGACCGGAATCGCAGGCTGCAGTAACAACTGGTCGACCTGGGGCATCGGCTCCCGCACGCAGTGGGACGTCACCAAGACGTTTTACCTCGGCGTGGAAGTCCTGTACTCGGAACTGCATAGCGCGCAGACCGGATGCGGCAATGTCCTGGCGGGCACCTGCCCGGGTGGCGCGGTCGGCGGCAATACCGTCGCCTTCGGCAACGCTGGTCTGCTCGAGAACAACTCCAGCAGCTGGATGGTCAGCGTTCGCGCTCACCGCGACTTCCTGCCCTGATCGCTTGATCGAGGTATGAAATCGATGATCCCCGGCGGACCTTCCGCCGGGGATTTTTTCTTTCCGCGCGGTCAATGGATGCGAAGCCGCGCCATCTCAGTCGGCGACGAGCTGCGCCAGCGCAGCGATGAGGTTGCCGATAAGCGCCGCAGGTTGGCCCTGATCTAGCACCTCGACTTCTCGGCCTGCCGACAATTGCCGCAAGAGTCTCAGTCGCTTGCAAGGCGCATCCGATTTTGTTTGACTTGACCCTCAGCCAGGGTTGTCTGTTCCGACGATGAGCGTTTCGCCGATCGCCGATCTACTCCAGGAGGGCTTGACGCTGCACCGCCGCGGCGCCGTCGGCGAAGCCGCCGCCCGTTACACCGCGGTGTTGCGAGCCGACCCGGCCAATGCCGATGCACATTATTATCTGGCCGCGATCTCCTGCCAGCAGGGCCGCTTCGATGAGGGCGCGGAGCATGCCCGCAGGGCGCTCGGCAGCGATCCGAACCACCCCCGCGCCCATCTTCTGCTCGGCCGTTCGCTGAGCGCGCTGGGCGACCGCGAACAGGCATTGGCGAGCTTCGATCGGGCGATTGCGCTCGCGCCCGATCTCGCACAGGCGCATGGCAACCGCGGCGATGTGCTCAGCGATCTCGGCCGCAACGCCGAGGCGGTCGAGAGCTATGATCGCGCCGTGGCCCTGGCACCCACTTCGATCGAAGACTGGTTCAATCGCGGCATGGCGCTTGCCGCGGTCGAACGCCGCCTCGATGCCATTGCGAGCTTTGATCGGGCCATTGCCGGCAAGCCCGGCTGGGCCGAAGCGCACCTATGGCGGGCGAAGTTGCTGACGGATTTGCATCGCCCCGGCGAAGCACTGGCGGCGGTCGATAAGGCCTTCGTCATCGCGCCGGGTCTCGCCCAGGCTTGGCTTGGCCGCGGCAATGTCATGCTCGCGCTCGGACGGTACGATGAAGCGCTCGCCGCTTACGATCATGCGCTGAAATTGCAGCCTGATCTGGCCGACGCCTGGATCGGCAGCGGTAAAGCCAATGTCGCGGTAGGGAAGCCGGAATTGGCAGTCGATGCCGCAAGCCGCGCGCTTGAGTCCGGCGAAACCGCGCAAGCCAAGGCCTTCTTCGGACAATGCCTCGCGCTTGGCCGGTTGACGGCCGACAACGGCGGCCGCTTTCGCGATTTGGCGCTGCGAGCGCTTGCGCAAGGCTGGGCGCATCCGCGCCAACTCGTGCCGGCCTGCATCAGTCTGGTCGCGCTCGACGGCGCGGTGCGCGAGTGTATCGCTCGCGCCGAGCGGGCATGGCCGAAACGCCTTGCCGCCGCGGAGCTGTTCGGGGCATCGGGACTGGATGCGCTCTCCCGCGACCGGCTGCTGCACTGCCTGCTCGAGTGCACGCCGATCGCCGATATCGGCTTTGAGCGCCTCCTGACCGACATCCGCGCCATCATGCTGACGGCGGCCGAGGACGACAGCGCGTGCGACGAGCAGCTGCTCGATCTCTACTGCGCCGTGGCCCGGCAGTGTTACGAGAACGACTACGTCTACTCGCTGGCCGAGGGCGAAATCGATCGTGCGGAGCGCCTGCGCACATCGCTCGAACAAGCTCTGTCATCGGCAAACCCGTGTTCGCCGCTGTGGCTGGTTGCCGTCGGCACTTATTTTCCGCTGCACCGCCTGGCCGATGCCGCGGCTTTGCTGCAGCGATCCTGGCCGCCATGCGTAACGGCTCTCCTGGTGCAGCAGATCGAGGAACCGTTGCAGGAGCGCCAAATCAGCACCACCATTCCGGTGCTGACCAGCATTGATGGCGATGTTTCGCGCGCCGTGCGCGCGCAATATGAGGAAAGTCCCTATCCGCGTTGGGTCACGGCGGCGCTCCCGGCTGGGCACACGCAATTTGCCGGCCGGCAATTGGCCGAGTTGGTCGACATTCTGGTGGCCGGTTGCGGCACCGGACTGTCCACTGTCACGCTCGCGCAATTGGCGCCGCATGCCCGCATTCTCGCTGTCGATCTAAGTCTGGCGAGCCTGAGTTATGCCAAGCGCATGGCCGAGAAGCTTGCTGTTGCCAATGTTGAGTTCGGCCAGGCCGACATCATGAACTTGGCAGGCATCGGGCGGACGTTCGATTTCATCGACGTATCGGGTGTTCTGCACCATCTCGCCGACCCCTGGGCAGGCTGGCAGATTTTGCTGTCGCTGTTGCGGCCGGGCGGGGTCATGCAGGTGGCGCTCTACAGCGAGCTGGCGCGGCGTAACGTCGTCGCGGCGCGTGTGCTGATTGCCGAGCGCGGCTATCGACCCACTCCGGAAGACATCCGACGCTGTCGCGAGGAGATTTTGGCGACCGAGGACGACTCCTTGCTCAAATCGCTGACCATGTTCGGCGATTTCTTCACGATCAACGAATGTCGCGATCTGATTTTCCACGTGCAGGAGCATCGGATCACGTTGCGCGAGATCGAGTCCTTCCTGGCGGCCAACGACTTGCAATTTGCCGGCTTCAATCTCGATGCTTTCACCTTGCAAAATTTTGCGGCGCGTTTCCCGGAGCAGGATGCGGCAAACGATCTCGATCGCTGGCAGGCCTTCGAGCTCATGGCTCCCGAAACCTTCGCCGGGATGTACAGGTTCAACGTGCGCAAGCCGTCGTCGGCGTCGAATGTAACGGCCGTGCAATGACGACCGCGAATCGACAGGGGTTTTCAGGCGCTGCCGGCGGCCCGAGCGGCGCCGGCGACATGGTGCAACAAGCCGTGTTCGCTTTGAACAGCGGCCGCGCGGGCGATGCCGAGCGTATTGCCGGCGATGTGCTCAAAACCAGCGCGCGCAACTTTTTGGCGCTACATGTCTTGGGCAGCGCCCTGCTGATGCAAGGCCGCATAACAGATGCCATTGCGCCGCTCGAAACCGCCGCGCGGGGAGGACACGACTCGAAGGTCGAGACCTTGCTCGCGATCGCACTGCGCCAGGCCGGTCGGCCTGACGATGCGTTGGCGTGGCTCAAGCGCGCGATCAAGCGGCGGCCGCCGCATGCGCCGGCATTTTACGAATATGGCTGCCTGCTGGCCTTTCTCAAGCGCGACGACGAGGCCATCGAGGCGTTCAAACGCGGTCTCGACATTGCGCCGATGATGGCGGAACTCTCCATCCAGCTCGGTTACGTGTTGCTCCGGCGCAGAAACTATGCCGATGCGAAGGCGGCCTTCGGCCGGGCCTTGAACAGTTCGGCCGTGGCGCCCGGCGCACTGTTCGGACTGGCGCGGGCGCACCTGGAAACCGGCGACAACGCGGCCGCAGCCGGCTACTTCCGGCGCTACCTTGTGAGCCAGCCCAACGACAGCGATAGCTGGCTGCAACTGGGTTACTGTCTGCTGGAACTCGGCGATCGCGATGCCGGTTTGGAGTGCTTTCGCACCGCGGCCCGCGGCGATCCGAAGAACTACGGCAATGTGCTGGCGGGAATGGTGAAATCGGGCCGCGGCCGGTTTTGGCTCAGGCCGAGCGGCGCCGCGCGATTCCTGCAAGGCGCGAAACGCTAGGACGCGATGCTCATCGCATCGGCGGCCGGTAGCGTCGACGATAGACATTGCTTTCTCGTCGCAGCAGGTTTTGCGTCTCGTTTAAGCGCGCAATTTCGTCGACGGACAGTACACCGAAATCGCCGACCCACGTTTCCCGCTTGACCGGCAGGCACTGCACAAATGGGGTGCCGCGCGGCAGCACGCCGTTGAAATGGGCGTCGTGCCAGTATGCCGGAAAAAGCAACGGCGTATCGTGAAACGCGTCGCAAGCGATCAAGCCCGTGAGCGTCGTGAACGGCAGGTCGCGACGATTCACCGGATGCGTGAATAACAGAGAGTAGCCTTCGGGCGCCTCGATCGTCCAAAAATTCGTGAACTTTATGATGAAGCGGTCCGCGTCGAAGAGAGGTGAGCCGAGCGCCTGGCTCGGATCATGAAAGTCGATCGGGGAGCGCGAATATTCGCTGACGAACCCATCCGGTACTTGAAAGTCCCAACTGAATTCGCCGTCCTGAACGGTGAGATCGACCGCAAGGGGAATGAGAAATCCATAGGTCATGGCATCGATGAAGGGCGGACATTTCTTGACAGTGAACTCCTCCTTGTTCGCCACGGGATTGAAGGATTTCTGCGGCATCGCCCTGAACCAGTCGGGTAGGCCAAGTATCGCCGGAATAGGCTGCGGAATCAGCGGCCCGTATTCCGGCGGGCAGCGAAATTTCAGCTTCATTTGAACCGATTGCTCCATTGACCCCAGTCTCCATGACCGCGCTTGCATGTAAATTTTACTCCGGCCGACCGCAAGCGTACAAGAAGGCAATATTGCTGCCCTTTTGTCGCAACGACTATTGCTGCGGCGCAGATCGGGCCCCGATTGGCAACCGCGAGCCGTACCCGGGCCCGTTTTAGGCGACGAGGTTTAAAATGTAGGAGCCACGATGCAAGCGGATGTCGGCGCCAAGTTTTGCCGTGTAATCGCGCGCGCCGATGGGGTGATGGAATGAATCTTTTGCGAGGCATCAATTGGCGGTGGTAATCGGTCGCTATAGGTCAGGAGCGACAGATTTGCGATGGTCGCGCAGTGTCCGCTCTTCACCCAACAGCGGTCAGCCCGACGCGGACCGGCTTGCCGGCTTCGACGCGCACGGCGTGCATGGCTTGAAAGTACATGGCCTCGATCTCCTAGTGTCTACTTCGTCGCGGCAAGTGCGCCAGCAAGGGCGGCGAGATTATTCCGTACGTCGCCGTCCTTCACGGTCGCCAGTATCTGATCAAGGAGGTCGACGATTTTAGTCCGGTCGTCAGGCATGACATATGTCGCCCAGGTATCCCGCGTGTCCCGCAATGAAGCAGTGATCAGCCGGGCGTTGGCGGGATTCATGTTCTGCGCAATCGCCGTGACGGCGCCGACGATCGTTTGCGCCGCGCCCAACCGAGCTTGCTGCAGACCGGCCGCGCGCGCCGGCGTGTGCTGTTCTTGCGGAAGGTGCTCCAGAAACAGAGTCAGCGCGGTTGCCTGGCGCGCCTCGAAGCGGATCATGAAATCCATCGCCATGGCGCATTGGTCTTGGTATTCGCTTATATTGCGCCGCATGATCAGCTGATCGATGGGCTGGCCCGGCTGCAGCCCAAAGAAAACGATGCGCTTGTAGCTTTGGTCCACGGCCGAGCCCCACTGCAGCAGCCAGGGCATGTCGTCGGCTTTGGCGGGCGACAGCGCTTTCAAGGCCGCGACGTCGAAGATATGGCGAAACAGCTCGGCGGCGGGCGGCTTGGTAAAGTTTGGCTCGCCGCCGGATTTTAAGACGCCGTCGAGATAAAGCCCGAACGCTTGGCCGGCGTTCTGCGCCGTGGCCGCATCGCTCGGGCCGTGCTGACTGTGGGCCACTGAAACGAGCGCGACCAGCAGCAGGAGCGATTTGAGAATGGGTATCCTTTTTGTCACTCCGCCCTGCCGCGGTGCCAATCGAGCGCCCCGCAGATCGATGTAACCAGTCGTGCGGCGGGCCGGGCAGCGCGCCCGCAGGAACCAATAGCCGGCCGTGATGGTATGAAGCGATTGCGCACTAATTGACCGGGATATTGGCGTCCTTCATCACTTTGCTCCAGACTACGATGTCGTTCTTGATCTGGTTTGCAAATGCCGCCGACGTGCTGCCGACCGGCTGGAAGCTCAATTTGTCCAGCGTCGCCTTGAAATCGGGCAGTTGCACGATCTCGGCGATCTGCTTTTGCAGGAGTGCGATGATCTCCGGCGGCGTCCCAATTGGCGCCACCATGCCGTTGATCAGGTCGGCCTCCTGATCCGGTACGCCGGATTCGCGCAAAGTCGGAATTTGCGGGAAGGCCGGCGTCCGCGCCGGACTGGTCACGGCGAGCGCCCGCAATTTCTCCGAGCTCAAATACGGCGCGATCGGCGGCAGCGCGAGGAAGATGATCTGGGTGTCGCCCGCCAGCGTCGAATTGACCGCGGGCGCGGCGCCGTTGAACGGAACGCGCACCAAGCCGTCGAGCTTCAGAGCGAGCTTGAACAAACGCTCCGAGGTCAGTTGGCCGAAACCGATGCCGATCGCGGCGTAGTTATATTTTTCCGGCGCCGCCTTGATGAGGTCGACCAGCTCTTTCATGTCTTTTGCCGGTACCGACGGATTGACCGCCACCACCTGCGGCGACGTCGCGATGAGGCTGACCGGCGAGAAATTCTTCACCGGATCGTACGGCAGGTTGGTATTCGTCACCGACGCGACGGCAAAATCGTTGGTTGAGACCAGGAGCGTGTAACCGTCCGGCGCCGCGTGCGCGACTTGACCGGCGCCGACCGCACCGCTGGCGCCCGCCACATTTTCCACGAAGAACGACTGTCCGAGCCGCTCGCCAAGCTTTTGCGCCACCAGCCGCGCGATCAGGTCGGTCGGACCGCCGGCTGGATACGGCACGACGATGCGCACTTGTCGGGTCGGATAGGGGCTCGCTGATTGTCCGTAGGAAAATCCGGACGCCAGCAGCATTGCGGCGACGATACTCCAGAACAGTCCGCGTCTCATGGTGCGCTCCTCCCCGACTTGCCTTTTCTGCGACAGAAGGCGTTCGCCTCGCACTCTAGCTTTCGGAATTGCCCGGGGAAAGCGCACCATCGAGCCAGGGTGGCTTTTTCGCCGCATGCTGCTAAAAAGCCTGAAAATCCCGGAACATCGAAACTTGAAACTGGACCGCAAATTCTCCGTCGCCCCGATGATGGAGTGCTCGGTCTGTCGGCGAATCTGTTCATTTTTCAACTTCTTAGGCGGCACCCCTTCCGTCGGTGTCGTATCGTTTGTCGTACCGATCCTTTAAAGAAAACACGCACATCTCCGATACTTGCAACATGGTGCTCTCGTCACCGGGCTAATCGCGATTTATCGTCCGTGAACAACCCATCTGTGTCCGCTTTGCCCCCTCAAAGCGGACTCTCTACCGCTGTCGAGGCATGTCTGCTTTGGGCCCGAAGCGGTCATTTGTCACTGTCAATTATCGCACTGCGAAAGGACGCTGCGGAGGCCCCAAAAGGGTTGGCCTTTCAGCCCGCTGGTCCCGGCGGGGGTTGCCACGCGAATCTTTTGAGACAGCGAAAGTTTGCGATTGCGATTTTGCGGATGACAGCTACGGCCTCATCCTGGCCCAGACTCATAGGCTGGCATTCAGAAATCGAGCCTGTCACGGATCGAATCGAGACCGGCTTTGGCGCATTCCTCGTCCTTATCGCCGCCCGGCGCACCGGAGACGCCGACCGCGCCGAGAAGATTGCCGCCGGATTCGATGGTAAGCCCGCCGGCCAGTGTCACTATATGCGGCAATTCGCTCAAACCGGCACTTAATTGGCCGCCCTTAATCGATTTGGCGAACTCTCCGCTCGACATATGAAAGCTCAAGGCCGTGTAGGCCTTGTCGTTGGCGGTGCCGGTGGCCGGCAGGCCAGCAAAGCGGTCGCGGAGCAAAACCAGCACTTCGCCGAAGCGATCAAGCACCACGACCGCGATCTGGTAGCCATGGTCGCGGCAGGTCGCGAGCGCGGACTTCGCCAGGTCGAGCGCCGTGTCCGGTGCAATGGATTTATAAGTCACGATAGCGTCGTCAGCGCGGCCCGGCGAGCCAGTGCCCACCACCGCGGCAGCCACGAGCCAACACAGGAACGTCTTCATTGATCGTTTCCGCATCGTTCTATCGCGCTCAGGGCTTGACGTAACTGTAGCCCTGTTCCTCGAGCTCAATGATCCGCACCACGCCCGCAGGAACGATAGTGGCCTGCGGAATGATGGTGATGGGGTGACCCTCACGTTTTTCCATGCCCTGCTTGGTATTGTTGCAGGCGGAGAACACGACCTTTGACGGAAAGCTGAGCGCAGCCAGTTCCCTGATGCGGTCTTTTACGGGCGACGTGTCGTCGCGCAGCATGTGTAGTCCGGGGCCGTAGGCGACAATTTCGACGTCGACGTCCTCGTTCTTGTCGCGATAGTAGTCGAGCAAGTTTCGGGCGTTGTTGAGTGCGAGATTCATCACGTCGGCCTCGTTCTGGTCGACTTGAATGACGACGCGATGCGGCTTGCCCGACTCAGCGCTGGCGCCATTGCCGGCAAGGAGCGCGATGGCGATTGCGAGAAATACGGAACGGAACATCGTTTTCATCATTAGTCTCCCTGGGCAAGGCCTGGATTGTTGAGCACGCCCTTCAGCGCGACACGATTGAGGCGATTAATTTTCACGGTTTTCTCGCGCCGCAGGTGAGCGGCGACAACGTCGCTAACCGCCTTGCCGGATTGCGGGTTTACCGAGGCCCAGCCAGCCACCCGATAGCTCTTGTCGGCTTCGATCGGCTCGCCATCATCGAGCTGCATGGCGGAAATCCGCGCGCCAACGATTTGGTCCGGCGTGCATTCGTAATCCATGCCTCCAACCCGCACCATGTCGCCGCCTTGCTGATAGTAGGGATCGGGATTGAACAGATTGTCGGCAATATCTTCGAACACCGCCTTGATCTGGCTGCCGGTCATGTCCTGGACGTAAACTTCCGGATAGGTGATGGCGGTCTCCGATAGCAGGTCCTCCATGGTGATCGGCGCCCCGGCGAGGATGGTCGCGCCCCAGCGAAAGCCGGGCGACAGCGCGATCTGAGCATCCAATTCCTTGCGCAGCGCGTCGCAGATCACCTGGTCCATCGGCCCGGTGAAATTGCCGCGCCGGTACAGCAGTTCGTCGGCGGTCGCGAGCTTTTCGGATAACTGCACCGCATAGGGCGCGTGTAGCCGATCGATCAACGCCTGCATATCGCGATCGGGCTTTATCAGGCCGGCATAGATCGGGACGAGATGGTAGCGAACGTCTTTGAGTTTGCCTTTGCTCACGTCGAGGTCGAGCACGGCGAGAAATTTTCCACTCGATCCAGCATTGCTGACCAAGGTCTTACCGCCAGCATTGGCGACCATGACTGGCCGCGGCACGGCGTCGTGAGTGTGCCCACCGAGAATAATGTCGACGCCTCTGATCCGGCTTGCGAGCTTCAGATCCACGTCCATGCCGTTGTGCGAGAGGAGCAGCACAGCGTCGGCGTGCTCGGCACCGCGTAGAGTGTCGACGAGTTTTTGCAACTCCTCTTCGCGGATGCCGAAACTCCAGTTGGGTGTAAAACGCTTGGGATGCGCGATCGGTACGTAAGGAAATGCCTGGCCGATGATGCCGACGCGAAAGCCGCCTATCTCCTTCACCACTGCCGGCTTAAAGACACGGCCCGACGGGGGATCGAACGCCGGGGCATCATTGAACGCCGCTTCTTCGGTCAAGTAGACATTTTGCGCCAGGAAATCGCATTTGCTGCGCGCCAAGTTCTTCCGAAGAGTTTCCTCGCCATAGGTGAATTCCCAGTGGCCAGTCATGGCATCGACGCCGAGTTGGTTCGCGGCCTCGACCATGTCCGCGCCTTGCGATATGTCGGCAAGGCCGCTGCCTTGCCACAAATCGCCGCCGTCGAGCAGGAGCGAACGGCCGGTGCCGGCATCCGCGCGCAGCCGGTCAAGCAGCGTTTTCAGGTGGGCAAAGCCGCCCATGCGGCCGTAACGCTGTGCCGCCTCCTGATAATCGAGGAAGGTGAAGGCGTGTGCTCCACGGCTGCCTGGCGCGATGCCAAAATGCTCGAGGAAGGCGCGGCCCACCAGGTGCGGCGGCTGGCCGCGCATCGATCCCACGCCGATATTGACGCTCGGCTCACGGAAAAAAACCGGCCGCAGCTGGGCATGGGTGTCGGTGAGATGCAGTATGCGGACATTGCCGAACCGGCCGACGTCGTAAAGATCATCGTCAGCCGCCATGGCAACGCGCGGGGTGACGCCCGATGCCGCCGCGACGGCGAGCCAGCGCAAGAAATTCCGGCGATCCAACCGCGTGCACTCCCCCGTCAGCGGGTCAATGGATGACGCCCGCCTTCCAGGCGGTGTCTTGCTCCTTGGCCTGCGCAATGGACGCCTTCGCCAGGGCCTCGGCTAGTTTCGCTTGCTTCACCGCGGCGTCGAAATCGCCGGCGGCCGCAGCCTTCTTTGCCGCAGCCAAGGTCTGTTCCGTGGTGGTCCATTGGTTCTTCAATGCGCCAGCGTCCTTCTCGGCGGCAAGCGCGCCCGCGAGCGCAGCATCGAAATCGGACTGCGTGCTCGCTGCCTGCGTTACCGTCGCCGTCGCAAAACACACAAATCCAATCACCGCAGCGAACAGTCGCATGTCTCTCGTCCCCACCATCATGGCCGCGCGCCGGGCCCGGAAATCGGCAGGCCGTTCGCCATGTAGGACAGGTAATATTCGACGTCGCGATAGTTCTCGTCCTGCGGATCGAGTGGTACGCCGCGCACTTGGCTGTTGCAGGTGACGAAGCGGCGGCTGATCGTTCCCATCCCGCCCCATTCCGAGCGGTAGATCGGCATGGCGGCGAGGATGCCGAGCGCCGGCGCTAGCACCTCGGTGCGGATGTGCTCGCCGGCGCTCTGCACATGGCAGCTGGCGCAGGAGAAGTTGAGCTGGCCGCGCCGCGAGTAGAAATATTTCGCGCCGTTCTCGTACGCGGCGCGCGCGCGCGGGTCGTTCGGGATCTTGATGTCGAATGGCTTGCCGCGCGACGTAAAGGCCATGTAGGCGGTCAGCGACGCCATCTCGTCCTTGACGTAGGAATAAGACGCCTCGCCGTTCGTCTCGCGGCAGCGATTGAGCGCCAGTTCGAGCGTGATCACCTCGCCGGTCTTTAAGTCGAAGTACGGATAGTCCTGGCGGATGCCGATGCCTTTATTGGGAAAGCAATCGCCGTAGGTCTTGCCGTTCTTGAACGGCGTCGCGAACATGTCCTTGCCGCGGTCGACCGCGAAATCGTACGGCGGGAAATCCTCGATCGCTTCCCACTGCTTGCGCAGGCCGGCATCCATCGAATAGGGCCCGTTGACAAAATCGTTCAGCGGCACGTTGGGAAATTTCTTCGTGAAGTAATCGCGGAACGCCTTGAAATCGGCATCCGGATTGATGGCGTCGGCCGCGGCAGCTGGCCGCGCGCCGGCAAGAAACAAGGCCGCGATCAAGACGGCAATGACACGTAGCATTCCGCTTCTCCTCCGCGCCGGCCGGGACCGGGTTACCGTCAGGATATTTTCGCCGTAAGCGAATCGCTCTCGCCTTTGTTGTCAACCCAGCTCACCGAAATGTCGTCGCCCTTCTGGCCGCCCTTGAAATTGAATTTGATATACGGGTCCTTGGCGACGGCGGGACCCCATAACGCGGTGAACACCGTCTTGCCGGCGTGCTGGAAGTCCACCACCTCGATGTGATGCGGCGGGATGAGATTGCCCTGGGCGTCCTTGACGAAGCCGGAATCCATCGGGTGCTGCACCAGCGCCTGCACCTCGGTGACGTCGCCGCTGGCAACTGCGCGGACGCGAATTGTCGATGCCATCTGTTTTGCCTTCCTTCAACGATGCCTGCCGTCAGCCGCCGCAGCCGCCGACGGTGACTTTGACTTCCTTGGTCGCGCTGTAGATCTTGCCGTCGGACTCGACCAGCGCGACGACCTTGCTGGTCTTCGCCATTTTCAGACGGTTGGCGACCATGGCCGACGTGCCGGGTGGAATCTTGTAGCTCGCCGCCAGCGGGAATGGATTTTCCGAGACCATGATCGAGATCGAGGTCACGTTCGGTAGCGCGCTCGATACCGCGATCGGCACCACGGCGCCGTTTTCGGCGATCTCCGGCGCATCGAGCTTCACCTGGTCGGAGGCTTCCGCCGCCTTGCCGTACAGCGCTTTGATGGCGTCGGCTTCGGTCTTTTGCGTAAACGCATCCTTCGGCCACAGCGCAGCGTCGGCGGCGCGCGCCCCTTTCGGCCACCAAGCCAAGCCGCAGCCGGTGACGAGGCCGGCGAGCGCGCTTTGCAGGATCAGCCGGCGCGTGCGGTCGGGGCGGTTTTGTTTCGGCATCGTGCGCTCTTTCTTGTTGTGCGCGATTTATCGCGTGTAGAGGAAATCGATCACGGATTCGATTTCGTACTTGGTCAAAATCAGGTTGCGGCCGAAGGGCGGCATCACCGTCTCCGGGTTGCGTTTGGTCTCGTCGAAGACGATGGCGGCGAGCTCGTTGCGGTCCGGATAGCGCGTCTTCATGTTGGCAAGCGGCGGGCCGACATTGCCGGGCGAATCGCCGCCGGGAATATCGTGACAGGTCAGGCAATTGCCCTTGCTGCGATCGAAGGCGAGCGCTTCGCCGGGTGACGCCGGCGCCTGCGCCCAGGCCGCGGCGCCGGCACAGAGCGCGCCGACGACCAGCGCCGTTACAGTGAATTTGCGCTCAAGGTGCATTGCATTCTCCGGCATGACGCGCGTCGGCCGCCATGCTACTTGGCCTTCATGGCATCGAGCGGACCGGTGGTTCGCGGAGTCAAATCCTTGCCCTCCGCCGTCGCGATGATCTTCACCGCCTTCGGATCGATGCAGTTTTTCATGCAGGCGAAATTATTGGTATCGGGCCGCGGATCCGTCCATGTGAAATTGTCGCGGTTCGGCATTTTCACCTTGGGCAGGCTATCGCGATTGGCGACAAAATCCGCCGGCACGATATTGTTGAAGTTGAGAATATAGGCGGTGATGGCATAGACGTCGTCGGCCGACAGCGTGTGTGGCGCCGAGAATGGCATCGCCCGGTTGATATAGTCCCACAGCGTCGGCGCGAACGGCCAGTAGCTGCCGACGGTCGGCTCCGGGCGATCGGCAGTGAGCGTGCCGACACCGCCTTCGAGCTTGGGATAGCGGCCTTCGCCCTCGCCGAAGGTGCCGTGGCATGTGGCGCATTGCTGGATGAAAACATCGGCGCCGTGGCTTACGTCGCCTTTGCCCGGCGGCAGGCCCAGCCCGTCGGTGCCGCGCGCATCGATATCCCAGCCGGCGATCTCGGCCGGCGTCGCCACGGTGCCGTAGCCGAACGCGCCCGGGCTCGCGGCGTTGGCGGAAATGCCGACCAAGCAAATGCCGAGCAGCATGATTACACTCATTGCCGTGGCAGCGGGAATGCTAGCCGAGCTGGACATCGAACACGCTCCCGTCCGGCTTGACCTGCCAGGTCTGGATCGAATTGTTGTGATAGATCGGATTGGTGCCGCGCACCTGGCGCAATTGTGCGATGGTCGGCTGCACATGGCCGGTTTCGTCGATGGCGCGCGATTGCAACAGCGCCGGTTTGCCGTCCCAGCGCCACGGCAGTGCAAAGCGCGTCAGCGCCTTGGACAGGATCGGCTCATGCAGTTGCGTGGTCTGCCAGTTGATGCCGCCGTCGCACGAGACGTCGACCTGCTTGATCTTGCCGTGGCCGCTCCAGGCGAGGCCGCGGATTTCGTACAGGCCCGGCGCGGCCACTGGCTTCTCCGGACAGGGGAAAGTGATGACCGACTTCGCCTCGTTGACCCAGGTGAAGCCGCGCGCTTTGCCGTCCGGCATCAGCTCAGTGTATTTCGAGGTCTCCTCGCGCGAGAACCATGGCGCGTCGCCGACTTTGATGCGGCGCAGCCATTTGACGCTGACATTGCCTTCCCAGCCCGGCACCAGGATACGCAGGGGGTAGCCCTGTTCGGGCCGCAGCGCCTCGCCGTTCTGGCCATAGACGATCAGACAATCGTCGAGGCACTTGGCGAGCGGCAGGCTCCGGTTCATGCGCGCGGCGTCGGCGCCTTCGACCATCACCCACTTGGCTTCTTTCTTTAAGCCCACTTCGCCGAGCAAGGTCGAGAGCGCCACGCCAGTCCATTCGGCGCAGCCGATCATGCCGTGGGTGAATTGCAGCGAATTGAGCTGCGCTTCGCGCCATTCCATACCGCCGTTGGCCGGACATTCGATGAAATGGATGCGCGACACTGACGGAAAGCGCATGATGTCGTCCATGGTCAGCACGAGCGGGCGCTCGACCAAGCCGTGGATCAAGAGCCGGTGCTGCCGCGGATCGACGTCGACGCGGCCGGCGTGGAAGCGCTCGAAGAACAGACCGTTCGGGGTGATGATGCCGTTCAGGGACTGCAACGGCGTGAAGCTGACTGAGGATTCCTTGCTCGCCGTGAGCCAGGGCACGTCGCGGCGAATGACGTCCTTCTCGAACTCGGACGGCTTACCGTAGGGTCGGTCAACAACGCCGGCGCCGATGGTTTGCGACCATTCCGGCTCGCCTGGGGGCGATGTCTCGCCTGCGGCACGCTCTGCCTTGCCGAGCATCGCGCCGCCGGCGACCACCGCACCGAGGCGCAGCAAGGAGCGCCGCGAATTGCGCAACGGCAATGCGCTGCTACCTCGGTCCACTCTCCGGCCCATCCTGCCTCCCTGACGCACCGTTACGCTTGGTCGCTGCGCCGCAAGTCTAGCCTTGTCTATTGTCGCTGCGTGGCCTTTGACCTAGACTGCGCTCTATCAATGAGTTCTAAATTAGTCAATTCTAAATTATACCGCGTCCCCGAACCCCAGAGGAAGCCGATTGCCGACCGCCATGGACGCCATAACCAAATCGCGAAAACCGAAACCCTCCCCCGACCGCGGCGTCAAGCTGCGCGCGGAGCTCGAAGTCTTGACCGAACAGGCCGCGGCGGCGGCGCGGATGCTGAAATTGCTCGGCAACGAGCATCGGCTCCTGATCCTGTGCTTTCTGATCGCGCAGGGCGAAATGAGGGTCGGCGATCTGGTCGATGCGGTGGGCTTGAGCCAGTCCGCGTTGTCGCAGCATCTCGCCCTGTTGCGCGAAGACGGCCTGGTCGCCTTCCGCCGCGAATCGCAGACGCTCTACTATCGTGTTTGCGATCCCCGCGCGGCGAGGATTCTCAAATTGCTCAAGGATCTGTACTGCGGGGATCTCGCCTGATGGCGATCTCGCGGTGCGTCGCTGTGGCGGTGGCGCTTTGCGCCTTGACGGCGGTGGTGCAATCCGCCGAACCTTATCCGCCGCTCATCCAGCCGCTTACCATCGAGCAGGTTCCGGGCGAGCCAATCTATTACACCGTAGGCAGCCCTGGCATCCCCGAGCAAAAGAACCAGGGCCACACGTCCAACGCTGGCTTCGTCGTCACCGCGGATGGCGTCGTAGTATTCGACGCCCTCGGCACGCCGAGCCTCGGTTGGAACCTGCTGGAAGTCATCAAAAAGATCACCACCGCGCCTGTGCGATACAATGTCGTCAGCCACTATCACGCCGACCACATTTACGGACTGCAGGCCTTCAAAGATCATAGCGCAAGCCTCGTCGTCGCGCAGCAGCGGGCGACGGAATATCGCGAAGACGAGGAGACCGCCGGCGAGCGCGCCGAGCAGCGGCTCGACCAGCGCCGCTTGGCGCTAGCGCCATGGGTCGACAACAATACCCGCGTCGTACCTCCCGATATCACCTTCGACAAGAAAATGACGCTTTATCTCGGCGGCAAGCGCTTTGTGCTGGTTTATGCCGGCCCGGCGCATTCGGCGAGCGACTCGATGATGATGGTCGAGCCGGACGGCGTGTTGTTTGCCGGCGACGTGGTGCAGAACGGCCGCATCCCATTCATGAATGCCGACGACGTCGATACCGCAAACTGGCTGCGCAGCCTCGCCGAAGTCGAGACGCTCGCGCCGAAGTTCATCATTCCTGGCCACGGTCGGCCCTCTGCAAACGCGAAAGACGCCATCGCATTTACCCGCGACTACATTAGCTTTGTGCGCGCTGGCATGGCCAAGGCCGCCGAAGATTGGGTCGAATTTGACGCGGCGTACGACCGGACCGACTGGTCGAAGTACGAGAACATCCCGGCATTCGACGCCAACAACCGCGGCAATGCCTACCGGATTTTTCTGGAAATGGAGAAAGCTCAGTTCAAGGCCGACAGGCCGGCCCAATAGCGCCGCTGCTCTTGGTATTCCGGAATCAACTCACCACTTGCTCATTTTTAAATCTTACTGGGATCGTCAGATAGCGCACGCCATTGATATGTGCGGGCGGAAATTTTCCGGCGCGAATATTCACTTGAATCGACGGCAACAGCAACCGCGGCGCGGAGAGCGTGGCATCGCGCTTATTTCGCATCGCTACGAACGCATCTTCGCTTACGCCATCCTTGACGTGAACGTTGTTCTCGCGTTCATCCCGCACAGTAGTCTCCCATGCGTAGTTATCGCGGCCTGGAGCCTTGTAGTCGTGGCACATGAAGAGCCGCGTCTCGGGCGTAAGCGCCAATACTTTTTTGATCGAGCGATAAAGCATGTGCGCGTCGCCACCGGGAAAATCGGCGCGTGCCGTGCCGTAGTCGGGCATGAATAACGTGTCACCGACGAACGCCGCGTCCTCGATCTTGTATGTAATGTCGGCCGGAGTGTGGCCGGGTGTATAGATAACTTCCCCATCAAGACCGCCGATTTTGAAGCGCTCGCCGTCGCTGAACAAATGGTCGAAGTCGCTGCCATCTGTTTTGAGATCGGTGGCGTCGAACACCGGGCGAAAAATGCGCTGTACGTCCTTGATATGATCGCCGATGCCGATTTTGGCACCCGTCTTAGCCTTGACGTAAGGTGAGCCAGATAAGTGGTCCGCGTGCGCGTGGGTCTCAAGGGACCATACGATGCTGTAATCCAAATCTTTCGCGGCACGCAATATTGCGTCGACCGAGCGGCTATCGACTTGACTGGAATTGGGGTCATAGTCGAGCACAGGATCGATCACCGCCGCAATTTTAGTAACAGGGTCAGCAACGAGATAGCTTACAGTATTGGTGGGCTCGTCGAAGAAGGCTTGAATTAGCGGCTGCTGACTCATGACCTGACCCTCCTGGATACAATCTTTGCGCTTGACGAATATATTAGCATTATCTAATTTAGCAATAGCCTATTGAAAGGGCAGATCGGTTTCGGCATGGCACTATCCCTGCCCCAAGTTGTGCTTAGCCTTGCATCAGGCTGCCTTGTCGGATTTTCGCTGGGTCTTGTCGGAGGTGGCGGATCGATCCTGGCGGTACCGCTGCTTGTCTTTGTGGTTGGTGTAGGAGATCCACATGTGGCGATCGGTACGAGTGCGATGGCAGTTGCCGCCAATGCCGCTGCCAACTTGTTGAACCACCACCGTCTTGGAAACGTCGTTTGGCGCTGCGCACTTGTCTTCGCGGTATCGGGAATTGCCGGTGCGTGGCTTGGTTCGACGGTCGGTAAGATTATAAATGGCAAAAGCTGCTTTCCGCTTTCGCCGTTCTGATGATGATCGTTGCCGTTCTGATGCTGCGCAAACGGCCGGCGCCCAAAGCCAATACCGTTCACTTCAGTCAGCAAACTGCGCCATGGCTTATCATCATCGGGTTTTTTACTGGCGCGCTGGCTGGATTTTTTGGTATCGGAGGTGGATTCTTGATCGTGCCGGGGCTCATTCTGGCAACTGGCATGCCCATCCTCAACGCGATTGGCTTGTCATTGGTGGCCGTGACCGCGTTCGGTGTCACGACGGCGGCCAATTACGCAAGATCGGGCGCGGTTGACTGGACAATTGCCGCATTGCTACTAGGTGGAGGCGTGTTTGGTGGTTTTGCCGGAAGCCGCACTGCCCACGCACTGGCAAATCGAAAACAGTTTCTCAATATTGCTTTCGCGGCGCTGATTTTTCTCGTTGCTATCTACATGCTGGTGCACAGTGTAGCCTGATACAATGCGGAAAAGGTCCATGCTGACCGCATTCACTGGCGTAAGAAGGCGTGAGGCGCACACTGATTGAGGTGGAGAAATGCCGGAATCAAAACATCATCAAGTTCTTGTTGTTGGCGGCGGTACTGCTGGCATCACCGTTGCGGCAATCCTGAGGCGCCGTGCGCCGAGCGTTGATATCGCAATCATCGAACCATCGCCGGAGCATTATTATCAGCCGGCATTTACGCTGGTCGGGGCCGGCGTCTATCCGCTGGCGCGCACGCGGCGCGCGGAAAAAAGCCTGATCCCCGCCGGCGTTCGTTGGATTAATGAAGCCGCCCAGACTTTCGAGCCGGAGAAGAACGCGGTTCGTCTGAAGAACGGCGATGCTCTGACCTACGATTATCTCGTGGTCTGCACTGGCGTGAAGCTCGATTGGGACAAGGTCGAGGGACTTTCCGAGACCCTCGGCAAGAATGGCGTGTGTAGCAATTACTCCCCCGCGCATGTCACTTACACATGGGATTGCCTGCAGCGGCTGAAGGCCGGTAGCCGGGCGGTGTTCACCCAACCGCCGCTGCCGTTCAAGTGCCCGGGGGCGCCGCAGAAGATTGCATACCTCACTGCCGACCATCTGCGGCGCCAGGGTATTCTCAAAGATTGCAACCTGGACTATTACGTCCATGCGCCAGTCATATTCGGCGTGCCGTTTTTTGCCCGCGAACTGGTCAAGATCGCGGCGCGATACGGCATTCAAGTCCACTACCAGCATAACCTGGTTGCGGTCGACGGGCCGGCGAAGAAAGCAACGTTCGAGAAAGTGGGCGACCAAAACAAGGGAGAGCGCATCACCGTACCGTTCGACTTGCTGCACGTTTCTCCGCCGCAAAGCCCACCCAACGTGATCAAGTCCAGCGCGCTCGCGAATGCGGCGGGTTGGGTCGAGGTGAACCAGAACACGATGCAGCACGTACGTTATCCTAACGTATTTTCGCTTGGCGACGTCGCATCGACGCCGAACTCAAAGACTGCCGCAGCGGTGCGCAAACAGGCGCCCGTCGTCGTAGGCAACATTCTCCACCTGATAGGAAAGACGGCAATCGAGGGCGGCTATGACGGCTATGCGTCCTGTCCGCTGACGACAGCCATGGGCAAGGCTATCCTCGCTGAGTTCATCTATGGCGGGAAGGTGACGCCAACGTTGCCGCTCAATCCGGCGAAGGAGCACTGGGTCGGCTGGTGGATTAAGGTGACCGGCCTGCCGCTAATGTATTGGCACTACATGCTCAAGGGGCACGTTTCGTTCCCAAAACACAATATCGCCTTCAAGGGCGATGCGGTCTCACAGACGGGAAAATGACTTTACCGATAACGTAAACGCCACGCTGGTCATCGACAGCGCCATAGAAATTAGCGAATTAATTGGGCGAATTGCCGATCTCTCTTAGGCAGGTATGGGTTGGGGCTTGCGTGTCGGTTCTGGAAAACCGAAACTACCCAAAACCGCGTTGTTGACCAGGTTCAAGGAGGACAGGATGGCGCAGTCAGCGACGCTCGCGACAAATACTATAGCTCCAATAACTATTCGCAGGCTCGGGGCTTTTTTCGGTGCCGAGGTAACTGGTGTCGATCTTTCGCGGCCGCTCGACGAGGCAATGGTGAAGGCGATCGCCGAAGCGCACGCCACGCATGAGGTGCTAGTATTTCCGCGCCAGCAGATCAGCGCCGAGGACTTGAAGCGTTTTGGCCGTTATTTTGGTGAGCTCACCGTGCGCCCGTTCTCGACCAACGCAGCCGACCTCCGGACTTTCGCGGCAGCGCCTCGAGCTTTGCGAAAGCCTGTTCGATTGCGTTGAGATCGGGCGAATTGAGACGCGGCCGCTTCCGCTGCTGGCCCTTCGCGACCGTTCGGCAA
>Ga0181518_10001450_pt1 | contig 24362 bp, 17 predicted proteins | sample PEATcosm2014_Bin_28_FD_119751 | JGI IMG/M metagenome (GOLD analysis project Ga0181518, IMG submission 119751) | Peatland microbial communities from MTU Mesocosm Facility, Houghton, MI, USA - PEATcosm2014_Bin01_60_metaG | ecosystem: Environmental > Terrestrial > Soil > Wetlands > Peat | place...
GCAATTGCGGCGATGGCTTACGGCACGGGTACGATCCCCCGCGTGCAGAAAATCTTCGGCCCCGGCAATGCCTACGTGGTGACGGCCAAGCGCCTGGTGGTCGGCCACGTGGCGATTGACCTGCTCCCCGGCCCCAGCGAATTGCTGGTGCTGGCCGACGACACGGCCAATCCCAAGTTCGTGGCGGCGGATATGCTTGCGCAAGCCGAGCACGGCACCGGGCACGAACGGGTATGGCTGGTAACAACGTCGGGCAAGTTGCTCACGGCAGTCGAAAGGGAAATCGCGCGGCAACAGACCAAGCTGGCGCGGCGGGAACTCATCCAGCAGGTCTTCGACCGCAACGGCTGGCTTATCCAAGTCAGGACGCTCGATGAAGCAGTGGCGCTGGCGAACCAGCTCGCCCCGGAGCATTGTGAGGTAATGACGCGCAAGGCCGGCAACTTGAGCCGCAGGATTCTCACGGCGGGTGCCATCTTCCTCGGCCCATACTCGCCGACGGTGCTGGGCGATTATGTGGCCGGACCAAGTCACACCTTGCCGACGGGCGGCGCGGGCGCCTCCTTTGCCGGCCTGACCATTGATCAATTCCAGCGGCGCTCCAGCGTAGTGGAATACAACCGCGCCTCGCTCAGGAAAGCGCTGCCAGCCGTGAGGAAATTTGCCGAGCTTGAAGGCCTGAGCGCGCATGGGAAGAGTGCCGAGGCTCGCTGGCCGTGATTTGAGGGGAGGACGCAGGGATGAGACTGCCAAATGCGGAGAGAGCCTTCGTGCCGCCCAGGAAGATCACACATTACCTCCTCTCGACTGGACATCGCGACGGCCAGCACAAGGCTGCCTTCTTCCGGAGTTTCGGATTCAAACTGGAGTCCTGGAACTTACTCGCCTCCGCCTTGTTAAGCCATGCCCGCACCCATGAGGTGACCGAGGTTGTCTCCACACCGTTCGGGCAGAACTACGTCGTGGAAGGTTCGCTGTCCGCCCCCGATGGTCGTCAGCCGAGAGTGCGCGTTGTCTGGTTTATTGCAAATCACGAGGAAACCGCTACATTAGCTACAGCGTATCCATTGGCTTTTTGACGCAATGATCAAAGAACTCGACAGTGTGGTATTGACGACCGACTTGCCGGAGCATCGCTTGGCTAAGGGTGACATCGGCACCGTCGTGCTTGTGCATGAAGGCGGCAAGGGCTGCACAGTGGAGTTTATGACGCTAACAGGGGACACCGTCGCTGTTGTCACACTGCTCGCCGACCAGGTTCGTCAGACCGCAAAGGACGAAATCGCTCACGCCCGTCCCGTGGCAGTCGCATAAGCCGCCCCGCGGCGGCTTTCTTCAGCCCACCGTGAATCGATGTCCACTCGCTTCAGGCAAAACTGGACTTGCCGACCGTTTTTTCCTGACAATGCCTCCGATGCCCTTGCACCATCCGCCACTGCTGATCCGCCCCCTCGTGCGGGCCTTGCACCCTTATGTCCCCGGCGAACAGCCCAAGATCAAGGGCTTGATCAAGCTCAACACCAACGAGAACCCCTATCCGCCCTCGCCCAGCGTCTTGGCGGCGACCCGGGCCGCGGTGGATGGGCGGCTGCGGCTTTATCCCAATCCCACGGCCCAACTGTTGCGCGAAAAGCTGGCTCGGCTGCACGGTTGCCGGCCCGAGAACATTATCGTGGGCAACGGGTCGGATGAGCTGCTGGCCCTGGCCGTGCGGACGTTCGTGGAGCCAATAGTGGGACAGTCGTCTCGCCTGCCCCTGAACCTCCCCCCAGAGAGCTGCCGACGGTTCCCCCTCTCCCCTTCCGAAGGGGAGAGGGCCGGGGAGAGGGGTCCGTCTCTGCCTCGGGGTTCAGGGCCGCAAAGCGCGTCAAGTTGTCGGGGGGTTCTCTCCCGGGCAACCACCTCGCCCGTCCCCCAGCGCAGCAAATCCCTTGTCCAATTCTTCACCCCCAGCTATTCCCTTTACCCGGTGCTGGCCGACATCCACGGCGCAGCACGCCACGCCGTACCGCTCAGTTCCGACTTCACCCTCCCCTCCCTTGCGGAGCTAAAGCGCGCGCGGCAATGGGACTTCCGGGCGGCCCTGACCTTCGTCACCACGCCGAACGCCCCCAGCGGTCGCGGCTACCGCACCGCGCAGTTGGAAGCGCTCTGCCGCACTCAGAAGGGCGTCGTCATTCTGGACGAGGCCTACGTGGATTTCGCCCGCGACAACGCTATGCCGCTCGCGCTGAAATACCCGCACGTCCTGGTCGCGCGGACGTTCTCGAAGGCCTATTCGCTTTGCTTCCAGCGGATCGGCTATTGCGTCGGCCACCCCGAACTCATCGCCGCGCTCCACAAAATCCGCGACAGCTACAACGTCAACGGCCTGGGCCAAGTCGCAGCGCTGGCGACGCTGGACGACCTGCCCCGCTACCGGGCGACCTTCCGCAGAATCATCGCCACCCGCGAGCAGCTTAGCCGCGCGCTTGACGCCCTCGGCTTCCGGGTCTTTCCCAGCCAGACCAATTTCATCCTGGTGCGCCCGCCGAAATTCTCCGCCCGGACCTGGCTCCGGAAGCTGCGCGACCGAAAAATCCTGGTGCGGTGGTTTAGTGACCCGTTAGTCCGGGACTACCTGCGCATCACCATTGGCACGCCGGCAGAGGCGGCGGCACTGGTGAAGGCCGCAAAGGCAATTCTGCGGGCGAGGCCCAAATAGTCCGTTACTGAGTTCGTTTCGGAATTTGGGCATCGTACTACTATCTGTGAGAGTTTGCGCAGCCCGCGCAAACTCCTTGGCCTCGTGTAACCTACTCAACCCATTTAACTCTTTTGGCTGCGGCTTTGCCGCGCTGGGGACTTGGGATTTCGGCATTTAACCGGCGTGCAGTTCACGGGCAATCCTGTCAACCTTTGAGACACTCCGTCCACCGACCGGGAGCGGCAGCGCAGAGACGTTAACCCGGAATTCTCATACCTCGCACAAACCGCCGACAGGGCGTAGCCGCCGACGGCAGTCGGCGCCATCTTTCGCGGCTGAGAATCAGCGCCGAATGCCGGCGGCGGCTGTACGTTATGAAGCTTCCCGATCAAGGCCTCTGGCCTTCTCCGCCTTTCCCGGTTTCAGGCACCCTTTGTGCTGCCAAAAGGGCGTGTACCTGGAATACTATGGCCTGACGGAGCCGCCGTTCGACATCACGCCGAACCCGCGGTTCCTGTTCTACAGCGCCAAACACCGGGAAGCGTTCAATCACCTCCTCTACGGCATTCGTGAGCGCAAGGGCTTTGTCCAGATGACCGGCGAAGTCGGCGCGGGCAAGACCACCCTTTGCCGCGCGATGCTCGAGCAACTCGACGACCACTACGCCACCGCCCTCATCCTCAACCCGATCATGACCGCCGACGAACTGGTCAAGGCGGTCGCGGTCGAATTTTGCCTGCCCGTTAACGGCCTGGACCGCCTGGATACCGTGACGCTCATCAACCAGTTCCTCCTCCACCAAGTCGAGCACGGCAAGGAAACGGTGCTGATCATTGACGAGGCGCAGAATTTGACCGACGAGTTGCTCGAACAGGTCCGCCTGCTCTCCAACCTCGAAACGGACGACCGCAAGCTGCTGCAGATCATCTTGTTCGGCCAGCCCGAATTGCGCGACCGGCTCAACAATCCCCGCCTGCGCCAACTCCGCCAGCGCATCACCGTTCGCTACCATTTGCCGCCGCTCAAACGCTACGAGGTCATTCAGTATGTGCAGCACCGCCTCCACGTCTCCGGCGGGAACGGCACACCCTATTTCACCCGGCCCGCCCTGTGGCGGGTGCATCGTTACAGCCAGGGCATTCCCCGGCTGGTCAACGCCGTTTGCGACAAGGCCCTGCTGGCGGGGTTTGTGCAGCAAAGCGAGCGGATTGACTTCCGCATGGTCGGCCAGGCCGTTCGCGAACTTGAAGGACACATCAACGCATGAGCTTAATTAACGATGCCTTAAGGCGAGCCAAAGACGCGCAACAGCAAGTGCCCCTTCCCCCTTCGCCCCATCTCCCCTTCCGGCCAGTTGAACCCGCCCCGCCGACCGCCCGGCGCAGCCTCGGCCTGTTCCTGCCCACCGCCCTGGCCGTAGCAGCCCTGCTGGCTCTTCTCTTTGTTTGGGAACGGGTCCAAAGGGGTCACTCGACGGGACCAACCGAGGTCAACGCGCGAACGGCACGTGTTGCGTCCCCCGTGGGCGCACCGCGACTGGCTTCAGTTTCGCCCGCGACTGCCGCAACGGCGCCCGCCCTGGCGACCCAACCGGGTCCGGCCGCCCAATCGGCTTCTCCCCCCTCACCCCTCACCGGCGCAACTGCCACCCTCGCGTCGAACGCCTCCTCCGCAGCGACCAATGCGCCGGCTGCCGACGCCCAGCAAAGCGAAGTGACCAATACCGCGGCCATGACCCCACCCCCGCCGCCCAAGCCGGCGCCGCTTCGATTGCAGGGGATTGTCTTCAATCCCAGGCGGCCCTCGGCCATGATCAGCGGCAGGACGCTCTTTGTGGGTGACAAACTGGGCGACTTGCGCGTCGTCGCCATTGACCAGCAGAGCGCCACCCTTGCGGGCGCCGGCCAAACCAACGTCCTGAGCCTGTCCGAGTAGGCTCAGGCCATAGGCTGGTCCGATAACAAGTGAAAAAGCGCCAACCTATCGTCCGACCCCATTTTCAATCAGCGATTTTACCGGCGGGGCCTCAAAAAGCCATCTACCGGCTCAGTTCTACAAAGCGCCGCCTAAATTGATAGTCTGCCGCGCGTCGTAGGCTTCGATTCCCTCGGCGATTTCCTTTTCAAAGCCTGCGAAGCTTTTGGCAATTGACTCGGCATAGCCGGGCGGCAACGCCAGTCCGTATCCCGCTTCCCGAAAGAGCAGCCTGAAAAACGCTTCAAGGCGGTCACAGACCTCAAATGCGAACTCGGCATCCAGGATCAATGTGCCGCGCGCGTCGAACCGAACCCTGCGGGTCCGACGGATAGTTTCCTTGCACCGTGCGATTTGTGTTTGATCCCTCTCAAGCGTTAGGTCTCCGTTCACGTGCGCGATACAGTTGCGGATCACCCGGAGGTCATCAAGCAGCAACCACATTCTTGGACGAGCGAGCCGAATGGGTGTCGGCGGAGACTCTAACCATTGCTGAAAACTCTTCACGAAACCAAGGCCCTTTTTTTGGCGGAATGGGAGTTTGCCGGGATAAGTGCGCTCGAGATCAGCGATGAGTTTCCGGGCCGTGGTTTCGAGGAGGATATAGAGACCCATCACAGCCGCATACCGGAGAACCTTGGCCATATCCCGGTCATAACGCTTGCGGTGAGCGGTAAGAAATCGCTTTGCCTCTCTTGATTTGATATTGCCGCCTGGGCCGTAGAGCCCCGCAATCGCTCGCAAGCCTGATTCTTTAAGCCGCTGGAGGTTGGACTCGGCGGTAAGCAGAAAATCACCCAAACCGACCAGGTTCACCATCGTCTCGGTGACGAACGAATCCTTCTCAAGCCGCCGGAGTGACAATGTACGCACATTCTTCGCCATGAAGTGGAGTTTAGGTAACGGGGCTGAGGTGGAAAGCCCTTAAACGTTGAACGGCGCAGACCATAAGTTGGCCCGATCACAACTGAAAAAGCGCCAACCTACGGTTTGATTTCGTTCGCCGCCTGGTCGAAACCACCTCCCGCCAGCAGCCGACCCAGCGCACGTTGCTCGACTGGCTGCGGGTGGAATACGCCATCGAAAAACCCAGCAACAAGCCTCTCGCCGTGATGGATCAGAATTATCCTGAACCGTGCTTTCCCACGCCGAGAATCCGCTCGCCGGACAGTGAATTGGAGCAAAACGACCCGAAAACCGGGGTTTTCAGCCCGCAGAATCCGTGTAAGCCCTTGCAAATTTGTGGCTTTCGTCTGTCTGGCCGCCGCCCTGCGCCACCGCCTTGGGATTCTGCATTCTGCCTTATAGCCTTTCCCCCGTGCTGGAGACCTGTGGATCCTGTTTGGGTCCTGTGTGGGTGGCGTCTTGTTACGAGTCCTCTCCGATTCGCCTTCGTTTCCTCTCTGGCTCTCCCTCGATTCCGCCTCGATCCCTCTCTGAATCCCCCTCGGCTCCCTTCCCTGGCTTTACCCTGCCGCCCCAGTCGCTCGCCAGCGCCCTTCCGCTTGCCCCCGAACCGGCTTGCCCGGCACAACCACGTCCGTTTGTGCCGGAATGCCTTTTTCCCCATCCACTTGCTGCCGGGTCTGGATAAAGACGCGCTTGCCGGCTGGCGGCTCGGCGAACTAACACTGCTCTGCCTAGCGCAGCCAAGCTGCCTGGCCGTGACCATTGGCCGGCACATCCACACAACCCATGCCAACGCACAGTATGATACCCTTAACATACAAGAGTGGGTTTGTCAACCAGAAAGTTGCGGAATGTGGCATAGGCGTCCCGCCTGCGGGTTTCGGCGGAGTCCCGCCGCCAACCAAAAACTAAGAATTAAGAACTGAGAACTCTACCCCCCCCCGCTGGTTTTCGCTTTGCGCTATGCGAGTGGCGGTCGTAACCTCGCGCCCGAGTTTCTGAGATTATGCGAACCATTCCATTAGGGGTCAGCTCGCTGACGAGCAGCCGGCTGGCTTATGGCTGCTGGCGGGTCGCGGGAACCTGGGACCCAGCCGAGGTGACCGCCGCCAGCCGGGCCGCCGGGCGGCGGGCGGTGATCGCGGCCTACGAATCAGGCTACACCCTGTTCGACAACGCGGATATTTACTGCCACGGCGAAGCGGAGCGCATCCTGGGCGACGCGCTCAAGGAAGTCTCCGGCATGCGCGACCGGATTGTGATCGTCACCAAGGGCGGCATCCGACCCGCGGGCGACCCGCAGCCTGACTCGCCCGGGCGCTACGATTTCTCGGCGCCACACATCCTCCACGCCTGCGAGCAGTCCCTCCAACGGCTGAGCCTCGAAACCATTGACCTTTACCTGCTGCACCGGCCCGATTTCCTGGCCTTTCCCGAAGAGGTTGCCCAGGCCTTTTCCCAACTCAAGGCCGCGGGCAAAGTCCGCCACTTCGGCGTCAGCAACTTTCGTCCGAGCCTGCTGACGGCGCTGCAAGCGGCTTGTCCGATGCCGCTGGTGGCGCACCAGGTTGAAATCAGCGTGGCCAAACTGGATGCGTTCACGGACGGCACGCTGGATCAATGTTTGATTGAACGAATCACCCCGATGGCCTGGAGCCCATTGGCGGCCGGATTGATTGGCAGCGGCGCGAACCGCCTGTTGCCGTCACAGAAAACCTATCGGCCGGAACAGTTCCTGCCGGCGGTGGATGCCCTCGCCCGGGAGCGCGGTGTCAGTCGCGCGGTGGTGGCGCTCGCCTGGCTGCTGAAGCATCCGGCCAGGATCCTGCCCATCGTCGGCGCCACCAATCCCGAACACATCCGCGAAGCGACCAAAGCCGCCGACCTGGAATTGACGCGCGAGGAATGGTATCGCCTGCTCATCGCGGCGCGCGGCGAACCGCTTCCCTAGGAGGGTTAACTGTGGCTGACAGCGAACGATCCCGGCTCTTCATCGCAGTGGCGATACCGGGAGAGGTCAAAGCGAAGATGGAAGCCGCACAGGCGGAATTGCGCCGCGTGCTGCCGGAACGCACCGTCCGCTGGGCGCGCCGCGAGCAGTTCCACCTGACGCTGCGGTTCCTGGGGGACGTGCAAGCGGCACGGGTGGAGGCGCTGGGAGAGGCGCTTCGCGCCGCCTGCCGGGGGTTCGGCGCGCTGCACTTGCGCGCCGAGCGGGTTGGGTTCTTCCCGGACCTGCGCCGTCCGCGGGTCGTCTGGGTCGGGGTGCAGGATCAAGCCGAGCAGTTGCCCCGGCTGCAAGCAGCAGTTGAACTCGCCACGCGGGAATATACGACCGAAGAGAAGGAAGAGCGGTTCACCGGCCACGTCACCCTCGCCCGCATCAAAGGCATTAAGCGACCGGAGGCGGAAGCCTTGGGCCAGGCCGCGGCGGGCATGGCGGAACGGCTCTTCGGCCACTGGACGGCCTACCAGGTTGAGCTCATGCGCAGCGAACTCTTGCCCCAAGGCGCGCGCCACAGCACCCTGGCCTCGATCGCGCTGGCCGATTTGCCTGCCGAATTGGCTTGACCCACTCCACCCGGACGGCAAGCTGCGCGCCACTGAAAACAGAATATACACAGACCAAACCCTCATGAGCGAAGCATCAAACCGGCGATCCGAAGAATTTCTTAAAATCAGCGATCAATTCCAGCTTGGCGTCCTGACCACCGAATCCTCTCACCCGGTCACCGCCAACCTGAGCGACACCGCCAAACGTGACATTGGCGCCGCCCTCGGCCTGCTGTTCGAGGCCGATGGCGACGTGGTCCGCAAGTATCGGGAATTCGCCGGGTCGGGCCGGGCGCAAGGCATCAAGGAAGCCGTGCTGCGCGCCCTCAAGAACGGCGGGAAGGTGTTTTTTACCGGCTGCGGCTCCACCGGGCGCCTCAGCATCCAACTGGTTTCCATCTGGCGCGATTTTTGGCAGCAGCAGCGCGCCCGGGGCCTGGCCTGCTCGCCGATGCCCGAGGACTTCGAGAACCGCGCCTTCAGCGTCATGGCGGGCGGCGACTTCGCCCTCATTAAGTCGGTGGAAGGCTTTGAAGACTTCACTGAGTTCGGCAAGAAGCAGATTGGAGATTTGGGGGTGGCGGCCAAAGACGTCGTGTTTGCCATCACCGAGGGCGGCGAGACCTCCTTTGTAATCGGCACGGCCTGGAAGGGGCTCGAGGTCGGCGCCAAAGTCTATTTCGTCTATAACAACCCCGATGACATTCTCTGCCAGCACGTGCAGCGCAGCCGCGAGGTCATTCAGGAGCCGCGCATCGAGAAGATCAACCTCACCACCGGCCCCATGTCAATCACCGGCTCGACGCGCATGCAGGCGACCACCATCCAGCTCTGCGTGCTGTTGACCGTGCTGGAGATGGTGTTGCGGGATTTGATGAAGGAACTGCAGCCGAAAGGCCCCGGCGCGCTGGACTCGGCCTCCGTCCCGTCCGAGTTTCTGAAGCGGCTGGCAGAGATGCACGGCAGCCTGAGGTCCGCGGGGCTGCTCTCGCAGCTCGCCAAAGCCGTGTCCCTCGAGGAGACGGTCTATCGGTCCGGTCACAAGAACAACTACTTCGCCGACCGGTTCGGGATTGATGTGCTGACGGACACCACCGAGCGTTCGCCCACCTATTGCTCGCCCCCGTTCCGCAAGTTCGACGACACGACCGCAACGGAGTCGTGGTCGTTCCTGTTCCTGCCCTATCAGAACACCCCGACGGCCTGGGAGCGGATCATCAAGCGCCAGCCGAAATGTGTGGAATGGACCGAGCCGGAGGTGCGCGCCCTGGTGAGTGAAGACCAAGCGGCGCGCACCTGTGAGATCGTGCGCAAGATCAGTACTGCCGAGCTGATGCGGTTCAAGGTGGGTCTCGATGGCCTGAAGTACCGGCCGCTGGGCAAGGGCGACAGCGCAGTGGGGATCGTTTCCGAAGCCGAGAAGGCTTCGCTCCTTTCAGCGGACGGCTTTTGTCGCCGGCAACTCGAAGCCGCGCAGAACGCCGGCGCCCAAATCGGGGTGATCTTTGTCGGGCGCAAGGAGTCCTTTAAGGAGGTCAACGACTTCCTCGCCCAATGGAATCCTCAGTGCGTGGCCGTGCTGGCGCCGGTCCCGAACACGGATTTCCTCCTGGACGGCGTGACGCGCGCGGGCCTCAAAATGCTGCTGAACGCGCTCTCGACCTGCACCATGGTGCGCTTGGGGCGAGTGATGGGCAACTACATGATCTGGGTGGTGCCCAGCAACCTCAAGCTCATCGACCGCTCGACCCGTTACATCCAGAGGCTCACCGGCCTGGATTACCAGTCCGCCAACCGTCTGCTCTTCGAGGTCATCGAATACGTCGAGCCCCGCATGAAGGCCGACCAGGCCTATCCGCCGGTCGTCGGCGTCTCGGTGATGCGGGTCCGCCACAAGCTGGACAATCAGGCAGCGGAGAAACGGCTGATGGCCGAACTGTAAGTTGCCCCTATACAGTTTCGCCGGGCTTTGCTACTTTTTGCGCCTATGACACTGGACGACTTTTTACTCGAGGCGGAAGATAAGATGAGCAAGACCGAGCAGGTCGTGGTGAACGAGTTTGCCGGCGTCCGCACCGGCAAAGCTTCGCCCGCGCTGGTCGAAAACATTCTCGCGGAAGTCTATGGCTCACAGATGCGGATTCGCGAGCTGGCCGGCATCACCACCCCCGAGCCGCGGACCTTGACCATCCAGCCCTGGGACGCGAACTCGCTGCACCCCATTGAGAAAGCCATTCTCAAGAGCAACCTGGGCCTGACGCCGTCTATTCAAGGCAAGGCCATCCGGCTTTTCTTCCCGGAACTCAGCGAGGAGCGGCGTCAGGAATTCGTGAAGATCGTGCGCAAGATGTCGGAAGATGGCCGGGTGGCGATCCGCCACGTGCGACGCGACGCCATGGAGCAGGTCAAGAAGCACGGCCACGACAGCGGCATCACCGAAGATGAGGTCAAGCACGCCGAGAAGGAACTGCAGAAACTGACGGACGAGTACATCGCCAAGATCGACGTCCACCTAGCCCACAAAGAAAAGGAGATTCTGACGGTGTAGAGGGCGGAGGGGTGGAGTGCTGGAGTGATGGCCGGCGCAGAGGTCGGGGGCGGCCTCCTCGTCTCATCTCCGGGGAGCGCTGTTGGTCTGGGGTGCTTCGAAGCGAATGACCGTTTCGCCCGCTTTGGCGTAACCCAATCTCTCCCGGGCGAGCCGTTCGACGGCCTTCGGATCGTAGCGCAAGGCGTCGATGGAAATCCGCAGTTGTTTGCCGGTTTCCTCCTCCCTTTGGACCAGGTTGTCGAGGCGAAGGATCTCCTTTCGGTATCGTTCGTTCTGCTTGATCAGCGGCAGATACCAGAGGGCGACCAGGAGGATGCCCGCAACGAACACAAGAAAAACCACCAACCGGGTCAGCTTGTCCCAGATCCCAAGATCGACTTTCATCGCGCCCAGTTAATCACGCGCGGCCCAACAACGGAAGCGAATAAATTTGCCCCGCCCTTGACTGAACGTAATCGCCCCCCAGGTGTCTCTAAAAGTGAGTGTTCAGGCCACGTATTTAGTTGTCAGGTTTGGGGCCTGCGGATAATACTGACACCGGATGATTAAAGCGCTGCTATTGATTTTTGACCCGATTGCAACGTGGGAAGGAATTCTCCGCGCCCGACGCAGCATGGCTTCGATTCTGGTGATCTACCTCTTGCCGCTGCTCCTGCTCGCCTCGGCGGCGGAAGGTTACGGGCTGGTTCATTGGGGCAAGTGGCAGGGCGAGATCGGCCGGATCAAGATCTTTCCCATTGGTGAAGCGGCAGTTGTGGAAATTGGCCAACTCCTGTTGTCGCTGGTCGTGGTTTTCGTCGGCGCCAACATGATCAAATCTATTGGGGAGACCTTCCACGGACGGCATACCTATCCCCAGGCGTTCACGACCGTCGCTTACGGCCTGAGTCCGCTCTTTCTCCTCCACCTGTTGGACGCGTTCACCGGGGTATCCCCCTGGGTGAGTTGGTCCATCGGCATCATGCTGTCCATTGCCGTGCTGTATCATGGTGTGCCGCGGATGATGGAGCCCGACCCCTCGCACGCCTTTGGCCTCTTTTTCATGAGCGCGCTGCTGCTGGTGTTGGTCAGCGGCTTGGTGCGGTTCGTCACGGCCGCCTACCTGCAAGGCAAATTCTCCAAACTGCAGGTGATTATCTCCGACGTAGCCGCCCGCCTGCCATTTTGACGACCCGGGCGCCGCATCCCCGCGCCACCTGCGCGGCTTGGTTAGCCCTTAAATCCCTCCCGATGCTGGACGATACCATCGCTGCGATTGCCACGGCACTCGGCGAAGGCGGCCTGGCCGTCATCCGCCTTTCGGGCGCGGAGGCGCTCGCCGTCGCCGACCGCTGCTTTGCGCCCGCCGGCGAAGCCTCCGTCAAACCGTCCGCCGCGGCCACGCACACCATCCATTTCGGCCACGTCGTGCGCGACGGGCAGACCGTCGATGAGGCCCTGCTGGCCGTCATGCGCGCCCCGCGCACCTTCACGCGCGAGGATGTGGTCGAAATCACCTGCCACGGCGGCATTCTGGCCGCAAAGATGGTCTTGGACACCGTCCTCGCCAACGGCGCGCGGCTGGCCGAGCCTGGCGAATTCACGCGCCGCGCCTTTCTCAACGGGCGCATCGATCTGGCGCAGGCTGAGGCCGTGGCCGATTTGATCCACTCCCGCACCGAGCTGGCCTTGCGCGCCGCCAACGAACAACTCGCCGGCAAGCTCTCCCAACGCATCAATAAGCTGCGCGACGAGATGCTCGAAACGCTCGCCCACGTCGAGGCGCACATTGACTTCCCCGAAGAAGACATCGCGCCCGACACCCACGACCAGCTCATCGCCCGCCTCGAACACGGTGTCGCCTTCATGGACGAATTGCTGCGCACGGCCCCTGAGGGCCAAATCCTCCGCCACGGCCTCCGCGCCGCCATCATTGGCCGGCCCAACGCCGGCAAATCCAGCCTCCTCAATCAGCTCCTCGGCCACGACCGCGCCATCGTCTCGGCCGTTCCCGGCACGACCCGCGACACCATCGCGGAGACTGCCAACATCCGCGGCCTGCCCGTTGTCTTCATCGACACCGCCGGCCTGCGCGAGGCGCGCGACGAGATTGAACTCGAAGGCGTCCGTCGCAGCCGGCAGAGCTTGCAGCAGGCCGAGTTCATCCTGCACGTGTTCGACGCCGCCGAGCCGCTCACGGAAGCCGACCAGAATTATCTGGCCGAGTTCGCGGGCAAAAAGCGCATCCTCGTCCGCAACAAGATCGACTTGCCGGTGCGGCTTCATTTCCCGCCCGGCCTCCAGGCACCGGTCGCGGACGTGTGCTGCCTGACCGGGCAAGGGATCGAGCCGCTCAAAGATGCCATCAAAGAGCTGGTGTGGTCCGGCGAAATCAGGGCCGAGATGCTGCAAGTGATGATCAACTCGCGCCACCAGGACGCGCTCAACCGCGCTCGCGCCGCCACGTTGCGCACCTTGGACGCCTTGCGCACGAATCAAACCCTGGAACTCGTCGCCCTGGACCTGCGCATCGCCGTCAACGCCGTCGGCGAAATCGTCGGCCAGACCACCACCGAAGACCTGCTGGACCTGATCTTCAGCCAGTTCTGCCTCGGGAAATAGGCCGTTGCGGAGGTTAGTCCATGTTCAATCCGTGGTTCCGATGAAGAGAGCCGCCACTCCCAAGACCGGGCAACCCATCTACCACTGCCGCATTCGATAGAACCGCTGTGCGCCAGTGGCCGCCGGATCGGTCAGCATTCTGAGCGCGCCGTTGCCGGTGTTGGTGGAGAGCGCATTCCAGTTGGTTGCGGCCAGTGAATTCTTGCAGTCCAAGGCGTAATTCTTCCGGTTCAAGGTTTGGGCCAGCGCGCTGAACCGGCTGCCTTGCCGGGCCGGGTTGAGCAACTGCGGCACTGGGATGCTGCTCACCAGCAGCGCCAGCGAATGATACTCCCCGGCGCCAATTCCCACCACGTCGCTCAAACCGGAGGGCACGCTGCACTGGCCATTATCGTTATCACCCCAGGCCGCCACCGTCCCATCGGCCCGCACCGCCAGGCTGTGGGCGCCGCCGCCCGCTACGGCCACCACGTTGCTGAGTCCAGCCGGGACGTCGCACTGGCCGTCCGAATCGTCCCCCCACGCCGCCACCGTCCCATCGGCCCGCACCGCCAGGCTGTGATACTCCCCGGCCCCAATCGCCACCACATTCGTCAAACCCAGCGGCACCACGGATTGCCCGGCCTCGTTCCCTTCCGCATCCGTGTTCTCTCCCCAGGCCACTACTGTGCCGTCCGCCGTCAAGGCCAGCGTGTGGCTGCCGCCCGCCGCCACGGCGATCACGTTCGTCAGCCCGGCGGGCGGATTGGTCTGCCCGAAACTGTTGTCACCCCAGACCACCACCGTCCCATCGCGGCGCAGGGCCACGCTGTGCCAGGTGCCGGCGCTAATCCCAATCACGTTGGCCAGGCCCGCCGGCACATTGGTTTGGCCGGAATCGTCCGCACCCCAGGCGGCGACGGTGCCGTCGGCCTGGAGCGCCAGGCTGTGATAGCCGCCGCCCGCGATGGCCAGCGCCGACTGGAGTGTGAGAGGCACGTCGCATTGGCCGTCCGCATCGTAACCCCAGGCGACCACCGTGCCGTCCGCCCCAAGGCCCAGATTGTGCCAGGCGCCGGCAGCGATGGCGATCAGGTTCGTCGAGATGCCGGAGGCGTTGCCCTGGCCGAAAGTATTGTCACCCCAGGCGACGTCCTGAATGACCGGGCCTCCGGTGAAGGCGGTGGCGTAGAGCTGCGCGATTTGGGCCGGTGACAGCGTGTAGTCAAACACGGCAACCTGATCCAGCTTGCCGTCGAAAATGCGGCTCGGCAGGGACACGGTATCGGCGCCAAGCAAGGTGCCTCCGTTCCAGGCTTCGACATCGTGCGCGATGGCGTTGGTGGCGGAAAGCAGCACGCCATTGGCGCCGACGTAGATCACGGCCTGCGTGGGGGCAATGGTCAGCGCCACGAAGGACCACTGCCTGGGCGGCGTCACCAGGCCGCTGGCCCAACCGTAAGTGTTGATGTTGTTCTCGTTCCACGTGTAGCCGATCATGTTCAGGCGGCTCGCCTCGGCGACGTAGTTGATCCCCTTCGAGTAGGTGCTGGCGCGAGTGAAGACCACACCGTCGTAGGCGGCAATGGACGTGAACGGATAGACCCAGGCGGTGATGGTCACCGTATTGGTGTTGAGGTTGAGGGCCGGCGCGGTGACGTATCCAGCCCCGGCGGTGGCAACGTTGGGGTCCATCGCCACGGCAAAGTTGTTGCTGGGGAAGCCATAGAACGGCGGATCGCTCACGCCGGAAACGCCGTTGGTGGTGTTGGTCCCGTAAGTGCCGTTAAGCTCAGCGATGGCTTCGTAGGCGATGCTGCCATTGGTCTCATTCAACCGCCAGTAGCAGACCGGGGCGTCGGCCATAATCAGGCCCTCGTAAGGTAGCGCCGGGGCCGGAGCAACATTGGTCAGAATATGGGTGGTGACCGACTGGGCCAGGATGGCAGAGGTGAACCGGTGATTGTTCACCGGCAGGGGGGCCAGCGCCGCCATGTTCTCGCTGCCCGAGGTCCGGGAAAGGGACACCTGCGCGGGCAACCCGCTAAAGGCGCTCAGGTCGTAGGTGATGTTGAAGGTGTTGGTCGTGTCATTCACGGTCACAATCACCAGCGTCGAGTTGGTGGGATTGTAGGCGGCCAGCGAGTTGGCATCCCCGACGCTGAGAATCTGGCAGCCGGGCCGGATGAACTCGCTGAACTGGCCGATGACGTAGAAGGTCTCCTGAATCGTGTAATTGGTCGTGAAATCGGAGTTGGTGCTGGCCACTTCGGGATTGTAGAGCGGGCCCCAGCAAGTGTCGCCATCAACCACCTGCCAGTAAACCCAGGCGCGGGCCCCCATCATCGCAATGTCATCGTGGATGCGGCGCGCCTGGTTCATGCCGGTAGCGTCGCAGTGGCCGTATTCGGAGACCCACAACGGCTTGTGGAGGGAAGCGGCCAGGTTGCGCAGGCCGTCGGGGGCGTTGGCGCTGTAGGTATGAGTGACGATGCGGCTGACGTTGCTGAGGGCGGGGGCGCCATAGGCATTGAGAGAATTGAGGGTGTCTTCCTCGTAAGAGTCTTCGCAAGCGGCGACGCCGGCCGACTGGCCGAGCGCGTCCAGTTCGGCGCGCAAATCATTGACCATCCGCACTTGCTGGGCGGTGCTCATATAGCAGCCCTCCTGGCTTCCCCCGTACACCCACCAGTCTTCGTTCGGCTCATTCATGGGCGTGACGATATCGAAGTGGACGCCGTCCACGACGGTGAGGTTGCTGACGACCATGGCGAGATAGAGGGCGAAGCTCTGTTCGAAGTTGGTCTGGAGGTTGTTGCTGGTGCCATTGGTCGAGCCGGTGACACTGCCGCTGACGGTCATCCACCACGGGGGCGAATTGGCAAAGGCCTCGACATGGTCCACGCCCCGGGCCAGCGCCGCCTGGAGCATCCACCGCTGGTTGGCGTCCGCGCTCCAGTTCCACACGCCGTTGGTAGGCTCGAAGCCCGGCATTTGCGCCCGGAACTGCATAAAGTGGTTGGTGGGATTCTCTCCGCCGCCAATGTTGTAGCGGACGATGTTCAATTTGAGCTGGCTGAAGGCGAGGTCGGCATAGGTCTCGCGGTTGGAATAGCCGCCCACGACATTGGCCCACCAACAGAGGGAGGTGCCCCACCCCTCGAAGTTGGTGACCACGACGACGGTGGGGTCCACGAAAGCGGTGTAGTCCGCCCGCGCCGGACTCGCCAGCGCCAGCCAGAGAAAAGCCGCAGCGCGGAGGCATCCGGACCGGAACACGCTGGCTGTGTCAGGAGCTGCCCCCTGGGCAGGCTCGCTTGAAATAAAGGAGTGGCGGTTCGGCATGTTATTGAAAAAAACAGGCCGGGGAAACCTCTGAACCCCGGCCTGTCGTTCCCTCGTGCTTAATGCGCCGCAAACAGAAGGCAGCCCCGCATGGCTCGCGGCGGCCAGTTAGTAAACCTGCACGCGATAGAACATCCCCGCCCCCGAAGGTGTCACGGTATAAGAAGGGGGCGCTGCGCCGGATACGGGCGTCCAGGGGCCGTTGACGGTGGGCGCTTGCAGCAGCGTGCCCTGCGGCCAACTCAGAATCAGGTTGGGGCCGGACCACTGAAGGGTCAGGGTGACAGTTGGCGGGGCAGTGGCGGTGGAGTAGAGCTGCGCGATTTGGGCTGGTGACAGCGCGTAGTCAAAGACGGCGACTTCATCCAGCTCGCCATTGAAAATGCGGCTGGTAAGGGACGCGGTGTCGGCGCCGATCAAGGTGGTTCCGCTCCAGGCCTCGGCATTGTTCGCGACGGCGTTGGCGGCGGAAGCCAGGACGCCATTGGTGCCGACGTAGGCAATGGTTTGAGTTGGCTCAATGACCAGAGCCACGAACGACCACTGGCCGACCGGCGTGGCTGGTCCGTTGCCCCAGTCGTAGGTCGAGGAACTGCCCTGGTTCCAAGTGTAGCCGATCGTGTTGGGCCGGGTGGGCAGGGCGGCGTAGATCAGGCCAGCCACGTCGGTGCCGGTGCGAACGAAGACGATGCCGTCGTAGGTGGAAATATTCGCGAACGGATAGACCCAGGCGATGATGGTGACGGTATTGGTGTTGAGGTTGAGGGCCGGCGCGGTGACGTATCCCTCCCCGGCGGTGGCATCGCCGGCGTCCATCGCGACGGCAAAGTTGTTGCTGGGGAAGCCAACGAACGGGGGATCGCTCACGCCGGGCTGGCCAAGGGTGGTGGTGGCCCCGTAAGTGCCGTTCAGCCCGCCGATGCAGTCGTAGGCGGTGCTGCCATTGGTTTCATTCAAGTGCCAGTAGTGGAGCGGAGAGGCGGCCACCATCAAGCTCTGGTAAGGAGTGGTTGGCGTGAGGACCGTCAGCGTGACGACGCTGCTGGTGACGGCGCGGCCGGCGTTGGTCACGACGAGGTCATAAGAACCGGTATTGGCCGGAACGAGACTGGCGAAGGTCAACGTGTTGGTGGTTTGGCCGGACATGCTGGCGCCGTTTTTCTGCCACTGATAGGAGAGCGGCGGGCTGCCCTCAGCCGTGGCGCTATACGTGACACTTAGGCCTTGGTACAGCTCGAGGGCGTCCGGCGATGGCTGGACGGTAATGTTGGCCGGCTCGGCCGCCGCCGAGTAGTGTGCCGTGACCTGGCTGGGAGTGAGGGCGTAATTGTAGAGGGCCACATCGTCCACCTCCGCATTGCTGAGTTGGTTCGTGTAGGAGGAGTCGGTCACACTCGCGTCGCGCGAGCCGATACCGGTCAGAACGGCCGGTCCCTGGGACACGTACGTCGTCCCGAGGAGTCCCTGGCCCGTCACCATAGTGGTCGCCTCGGTGAGCGCCCCGTCAACGTAAAGGGAGAGGAGGCTATTGCCCTCGTCGCACACGCCCACCAAGTGGTGCCAGTTGCCGTCCGGCACGATGGCGCCGCTGTAGGCGCCTGGGGTCCTGCCGGTAGAGTCGTGAACAAAGAAGCGGAACTGGCTGGAGTAGATATCCAGGCAGAACTGCTCGCCGCCGCCGCCGTAGCCCTTGGCCACAATGCCCGCCGAGTTGGGCTCTCCGGGCGGGGCATTGACCCAGGCCTCGACGGAGAAGTGCGGGTTGATTCCCTGCTGGGAGAAGTCAATGTTCGGGATGCCCGAGCCGCTGAGGTCATTTTCGACGACCACGCTGTAGTTGAAGACATCATTCATGCCGAAACCGGTGGAGGTCTCGCTGGGGTCGGAGGGACTAAAGCCCCCCAAGCCAGTGACGGCTTGGTAGTAGGTGCCGTTGTGGCCGCCGACGTAATCGTTGGCTGTGCCGCCGGGGTTGCCGGAGCCGACACCGGAAGCCTCGTCGAGCCGCCAGAAGGCGAGCGGTTGGTCGCTGAGGATGCGCCGGCCGTAGCTGTCGGTGGGGGCGGCAACGCCGGTCACGCTCGCCCCGTAGGCGGGGTTGGGCGAGCCGATCCCGAAGGTATTGGTGACGGTGCAGCCGATGGTGTAGGGGCCGCCGACGGCGACGGTATTGGTATAAGTGGAGGTGGTCACGCCGACCGGCGAGCCGCCCACGGACCACTGATAATGGAAGGGCTGGGCACCTTGGGCGGTGGCGGTAAAGACGACTTGCAGGCCGGCGTACATGGTCGGAAGCGTGGCCGGAGTTACCGTGACGTTCTTGGGCACGCCGGCCGAAACCGACACCAAGACGCCGGTGCTGGTGGTTTGGCCATAGATATTGGTGACCGTCAACGCGAAGGTGTGGTTGCTATAAGTCGCACTGATGTTAGGCATGGCCAGCGTGGGGCTGGTTTGGCCTGGAATGGCGGTGCCGGGGCTGCCCGAGGTGATGTCGTACCACTGGCAGTTGAGGGGGAGGGTGCCGATAGCCTGCGCCGGGATGGTCAGGGTGGTGCCTTCGTTGGTAGCGGAGACGGCCGGGGGTTGGAGGGTGATGCGCGGGACGATGCCGGCGGCCAGGTAGTGGGTCACCACCTGGGTGGAGGTGAGGGGGTAGTTGTAGATGGCGACGTCGTTGATGTCGCCCATGAACGTCTGGCCATAGACGGTGCTGCCCGTGGTCTGGCGAGAGCCGATGCTGACGGGCACGGAGGTGTTCAAGACGCCGTTGCAAGGCGAGCAGGAATCGCTGACCACTTGTATGCCGTCCACATAGAAACAGGCATTGCTCTGGGGTTCGTTGAGGACGCCGACCAGGTGGTGCCAATTGCCATCGGTGAGGTTCGTGTTGGAGGTGAGATAGAACGGTGAGCCGCTGCCGCCAATGCGGTAGGTGAACCGGTAGGCGTATGTGCCGCTTCCGTTGGTGGCGCCGCCGATATCGAGGGTGAACTGCTCGGCGCCCCAGGCGCCTTTGGCGACAATGCCGGCGGCGCCGAAATACTGGGCCGCATCGCCTTTGGCCCAGGCCTCGATGGAGAAGGCGCCGCTGGTGTTGGTGGGAGCGGCGAAGTTGATGCCCTGGATGTTGCCGACGAAGCAGTTCGATGTTCCGGCACCAGAGGCGTTGTAGATGGGATAGTAGCCAAATTCGGCTGAGGTCTCGTTCGTGTCGGTGGCGAGGCTGGGGTTGCCATAGCCGGCGGCCAGGCCCCGGCTGTAGTTGGTCTGAATCAGGATGGTATTGGAGTAGATGCCGAAATTGCCGCCCCAGTAATCGTTGGCGATGGCGCCGTTGTTGCCGGAGCCATTGTCCGATTCGTTCAGGCGCCAGTAGCCAAGGGGGTTGTCGTGGAGGACGGCCGCCGGGTAGGGATTAGTCGGCGCCGCAATGACGGAAAGGGTCCAGGTGTTGGTGGCGGAACCGGCGGAGTTGGTGACGACGCAAGCACAACTGGTCAGACCGGCTTGCACGTTGGTCACCGAGTAATTGGTGCTGGTCCCGCTGACATCGGGCACGCCGTTGGTGTACCACTGGTAATAGAAGGGCGAGAAGCCGGTGACGGAGGTCAGCGCGAAGCCGGCCTGGGCGCCGCGAAACAAAGTGATGGTGTTGCCGTAGGTCTGGGGGGAGACGCCGAGAATGACCGGAGAGGTATAGACGGTCACGGTGGAAACGGCGCTGGTGGCGGAGAGAGAAAGAGAAGCATTCGTCACGACGGCGTAATAGCTACCGGCGTTGGTGGGGGCCAGGGAGGGGAAGGACAAGGTGAGATTGGTCTGGCCCGCCAGCGGCGCTCCGTTTTGATACCACTGAAGGGTCAGCGGCGGCTGGCCGTCGAGGGTGGCGCTGAGGGAGGCAGCGGTGTTGGCGACTTGCGCGATGGTGGCCGGCAGAATAAAGACGGCGGGATTGCCCGTTTCCAGGATGGCCAGATTAGGCCCGCTGTACATCTGCCCGCCGTATTGGCCGTAAACGCCAGGTGATGTCCCCCAAGCATTGCCACTATAACATGCCCAGCAGGTGGAGGCAATGGCCGAGTTCAAGTCGGGAAGGGAATAAGTATCGCCCTCCGGGTCTACATTGGCGACTTGTTCAGCCATTAGCATGTACGTTGTCTTATTGGTCAGGACGAACGGCGGATTGAGCGGCTGCCACATGTATCCGTTGATGACGGGGTTGACGCCGGCGGGAATGACCACATTAGTTAAAAGCGTACTGCTGTTGGCAGTGTAAATACCGATGTGATGATTAACCGCCAGGGTGCAATTGGTTGTGTTGCCGGTTACGGTGGTATTGGCCGGCCACGCATAGTATCCCAAATACGTCACGGTCACATTGTTATTCCCGACGGTAAATTGCCCGCCGCCCTGGCCAGTACCGGTGTTATTATCGAGGCTAGGCCAGAAGCCGTGCAAGAATTGCTGCGTGGACGGGGCCACATTCGGCAGGACCGTCAGGGTCGCACTGTTGCTGGCGGTATTAGCGGTGGAACAGACGTAGTTGGATACGAAGCAGGAGTAGGTGTCGCCATTATTCGCCATTTGGGCGGTCTCGGAGAAAGTGCTCGAGGTGGCGCCGGCAACGGCGACACCGTTGCTATACCATTGATAAGAAATGGGCGGAACGCCGATCGCGGGGCTGTAGAATGTGGCGGTGTAACCCTGAGCGACGGTGATATTGGTCGGCGGTTGAGTGACGCCAAAGCCCCACACCACCGGGACATTGGCGCTTTGATTGGTGCCCACGTAATTGGTGGCGACGAGGCAATAGGCGCCGGCTTCCGCCGAGGAGTAGTTGGAGATGGTCAGGGTGGCGGTGCTGGAGCCTGCAATGACGCTTTGGTCGGCGTTGGTGCCGTCGGACATGGGGGACCCGTTGTAGCACCATTGATAACCCAGGGGAACGGCGCCGCTGGCAAAACCGTTCAAGACGACGTTGGTTGGACTTGACTGACAGGGGCCGATGACCGCATTGGTCTGCTGCACGCCGACGGAGGGCGGGCCGACCTGAATATTAGCCAGATTCGCCCAGCAGTAGGTCTTGTTTGCGCCGTTCTTGGTGAAGGTCCCCGCCAGGGGCCAAGTGTAGTTGTTGGGGCTTCCCCCGCCATATGTGGCCGACCCACCCGAAGTCGAAGTGGAGCCGACAAAATACGGCCCCCAGGTCGGGGTGAAATTATCTCCGAACCAGTCGGGAACAGGATGAGTATAGCTAAATGACACGGATTCCAGCCAATAAAGAGTACTGGCCTTTAGAAGCAGCGGCGGGTTCAACGGCATCCAGTAGAAAGTGTTCGTATAATAGGGGCTCGTGCCGGACGGCACAATCACCTGGCCCAAAAGGGTGTGACTGCTTGAAGTTCCGGCATACACGCCGACGTAATAGCTCGCTGACAGTCCGGCGACCTTGTTGGTGCTGAACACTCCCAAGTGCGATACGACGACATTGGTGGAGCCGACTGTGAACCCGCAGCCGATGCCGCCGGTGTTGTTGTCCCGCCAGGCCCCGCCCGCTGAAGCTCCGATGGCCGGGGTGGCGTAGAGCTGTGCTTCGAATTGGGCGTAGCTGGAGGTGGCGAGGGCACAGAAAAGGCCCGCGATGACCCAGCGCAGGGTGTGGCGGGCGGCGCGGGCCGGGGTGATGGTTTGGAGGGCGTGAACCCGGCTGGTGGCCGGGGTGCGGAGGATGTTTTTAATGTTCATAGCAGTGGATTACGGAATGGTTAACGGTTAGGAGTTATGGAACGGTTGATATGGCCCGCAACACCGGGTTGCGGGCGGCGGCAGACGGGAGGTCTGCCTGGCCAGAAACGGACTGTAGGCACGATGCGGGTTGTCGCATAGTTTGCGGCCCGAGTATGGGGACAAGACCGGGGTTGAGTCTATTGTCAACTGTAACAAAGCCGTTGCCAAATTTAACAAAAGGGCCATCAGGGCTTGATTTTGTGGGAATCCCGGTATTGGGTCGGGGTTTGGCCCAGCCAACCAGTGAAACTGGCGGCACAGGTGAGCGGTCGTGCTGAAACCGGCGCGGCGGGCAATCTCGTTCAGGCGCAAGCCGGTCTGGCGCTTCTGCCGCCGTGGCGGACGATGTCATTTCCCGAAAGTCTCCCAGGCCTCGCGAGAGGCTCCTACCAATAGCCACGGGAGTCCGGATCAACGGTGGCGCCCCAGGGTGTAAGCGGGTAACGCTGAGCGGCTGTGAACAGATAGGCCTGAACGTGGTTGTCGCCGTAAAGGATATTGAAAAGGCCAATGCCTTTGTCGGTGTGCCACGCAGCGATCTCGTCGAGCGTGCGGTCCGGGGCGCCCGGCCAATCCACCAGAATGATTTTGGTTGTGGGTCTGGCGGCGATTTCGGAAAACTTGATTGCTTTGTTGCCGCCCGCGCTGGCATCGCCGCCGAGGGCCTCGATTCCATAATAGGAATAGCCAAAACTGCCATTGGCGCCCGTGGTTGCATCCACCAGCCCCGTCTGTCGCCAGGGCATCAGATAGCTGTTGCCCCAGGCAGCGAAGCAGGACTGCGAGGGGCCGGTCATGTACCATGGGTCTCCTATGTCGCCTGGGCAATGGTAAACATTCACGTTTTTCGAGTAGGTGTTCAACGGGCGTGCCGTGTCAGGCACATTCCAGCCGTACTGGGCGGCTGCGGCAGGCTGACCGGTGCCCTTCGGTCCTCCCCAGCATGCCCAATTCAGGCAGGCTGGAAAGAAGTCAAGGTTATCATCGTCATACATCACTAAGGAGACACCCAATTGCTTTTGATTGTTAACGCATTGGATGCGTTTGGCCTTGATCCTGGCGCGTGACAGGACCGGCAAAAGCATTGCCGCCAGGATTGCGATTATGGCGATTACTACCAAAAGCTCGATCAAGGTAAACGCTGACGCGCGGCGCTGGCCGGCCCGAAGACGCAGCGCAACAGATTTGCAATCTGTTGTATCCTCGCCCGGAATTTCCCTCACCCCCGCCTTCCACCAGAGGAAGAAGAGGAATCGCCGCCTGCCGCTCAGAATTTTATTTGGCACAGATGCTCAGGAACGATTGCCGCAAGCCCGGCTGTCCGCCGGGCCTGCGGGCGATCCTCAACCGCTCGGCTCACTGCAACTGAACACGATAGAACTTCCTCGCCGCCGAGGGCCTGAGGATATATGTGCCATTGGTCGCGCCGATGGTTGGTGTCCAAGGGCCGGTGATATTAGTCGCCTCCAAGAGCGTGCCTCCCGGCCAGGTTACAACCAGGTTGCTGCCCGACGGCGCGATATTCAGCGTGGCGGAGGCCGGGACGCCCAGATACAACGCATTCACTGCAACGGGCGAAAGGGCAGTGTTGAAGACCATTAAGTTGGCGATTGACCCATTCCAAAAGCGAAGATTGCCGCCCCCTGCAGTATCATAGCCGATGTCACTAAGGCCGGCAAAAGTGGCCGACGGGTTGGCGCCAGGACTGTTGGTGGACTGCATGCCGGTGCCATTCTGAAGGTATAAGGTCGCATTGGTCGGAGTGATTACCAGGGCTGTAAATGCCCACTGGTTGGTCGGCAAATCCAAGAAACTGTTGAACGAATAACCCGTTCCGTTCCACGTATATCTAAGTTCGTCGCCGCCGCTTATTGGATCAGGGTTGACACTCAGGCCGAATACGTAGGTCGAGCGTTGGAAGAAGATGGTCATGTTTGCCTCCGCGGTGCTGCCCGGATAAGTGTCGTAAACCCA
>Ga0181518_10001453_pt1 | contig 24358 bp, 30 predicted proteins | sample PEATcosm2014_Bin_28_FD_119751 | JGI IMG/M metagenome (GOLD analysis project Ga0181518, IMG submission 119751) | Peatland microbial communities from MTU Mesocosm Facility, Houghton, MI, USA - PEATcosm2014_Bin01_60_metaG | ecosystem: Environmental > Terrestrial > Soil > Wetlands > Peat | place...
GAATCCGGCGCGCAATCCGTTTTGTCGCTGCGTTCCGCATGGCTCAACGACCAATGGGAGGAATTTTGGAGTCAACGCCCTCTGGCGGCGTAAGAACCCACCTACTTTGATGGCTCAGACCCGTCCGTGGCCGTGTCACCCTTGGCAGTATTGCCGCACAAGACACTCTTTCATGAATTGGCTCACGTCTTTCTCGGCCACACCACGGAATTGGGCCGGATGGACGATCACGACCTGACGCCGGTGAACCTCCGCGAAGTGGAAGCCGAAAGCGTTGCCCTGATCTGCTGCGAGAGCCTGGGTCTGGCCGGTTCGGCCGAGTGCCGCGGCTATATCCAGCACTGGCTCGGCAAAGATTCAATCCCCGACCGCAACGTCCAGAGAGTCTTCAAAGCCGCCGACGCCATTGTGCGCGGCGGCCGTGGTGAAGCGGCGCAAGCCGAGCCGGTTTCTGTCTAATAAGGATCACCGGCATTGTGCCGGAGATTTCCAACCCATTTCCGATTTGTCCATACCGAAAGGAGATTCCCATGCCTCGCGCAACGCCTGAGAGAAAGCGGGACGCTGTCCCGCCTCAGCCCAGAGATAACCGGCCCGTTCACACCATCCGCCACAGGAGCATCAAGGCGTCCATCTGGCGAAACGTCACTGCCAAAGGCCCCGTCTACAACGTCATCGTCGTCCGGGGCTTCAAAGACGGCGATGGCTGGAAGGACAGCTACAGTTTCGGCTACGACGATCTGCCGATCGTCGCCAAGCTGTTGAACGACTGCCACTCGTTCATCACGTCGCTCAACGAGAAGGAGCGACGGAAGGCACCGGCGGCGACGGATACCTCGCCCACCGAGGTTCCCGCCTCCGACCGAAACCGGCGGCCATGAATCGCCGGCTTAGATTTCCCGCCAGACCCGAAAGGTCTGGCTTTTTCACTTGCGCAAAATCCGCAACTCTGGCACGCTATGATGAGGAACGGTTCCTTTCACCGACTCACAATGAGGTGTCATTAGCCCATGAAACTATTATGGATCGGGCAATTTTTATGGGACATTTTTCGGTTCGTTGGTCCGATAGCTGCGATCGAAGTTTCCTCTTTCTCCAGTTCGTTCAAATCGTCGAAAGTTTCGTTAACGATTTAAGGGGCCTTCGGCGGTAGCCCGCATTGCGTCCCGATTGTTATCGCTGCGCTCAAAAGGCGAGCAGGGGAGGGACCGCGTGGCGTTGCCACGTGACTTTCTCTTGCTCACCTTTTTCGGAGGCAACTACGATGAGTTCAACTATTTTGGACCGTGCAAATGAACCGGGGGACCAACTGCTACGCGATCACGTTGCAGCAATTTCTGCGGAGGCTGACGCACTTCTCGTCATTGGCGCGACGCCTGAGGATATTGAGCGGGTCAAGCAAGAGGTGGAGACTTTACGTTCCTATGTGGCATCGTCATTCTGTTCACTCTTATTGCATGTTCCGTGCAAGATCGATGCCTCACGGTCGGAAAGTTCCATGTATGCTTTACTTGACGATTCAATACCTAGCCTAAAGCTCGAGCGGCGATTCATTCTCGCTCGGGTGCTGGGCCGGTTGAGGTATGCGGCGTCGCTCGACGAGGATATATCTCAATGGAGCCGACTCGATCACATCTATCGGCGCGTCATTTCAGACGAAGGCAATACATCGCCGTGGTGGTCCCCTTGGGGCTGGCTCCGGCGACTGCGCAGGAAGCAGGCGGCATAGAATAGGCGCTATGCCTACAACGATTCGGCAGGAGGTCGTCAGCAGACGATCTCCTTTTAATGGCGGGCTAATTCTCCCGAATCCAAATGTCCTGAAAGTTCCTTTGCTCATTGAAAGCTGTCAGGCCGCGGATATGACTTCCTTGACCTTCGACCTGCTGGATGAGCTGGTCACGATCGGCATTTGTGAGCAATCCGTAGGATGCCTTTGGGATGGTCAGCATCGAAAATTGATTCAAAACATCGCAACCGAGGATACTGTGTGGCAGGTTTTGGCCCGCGTGGTCCCATATCCGACGTAGCCGCTTTGACGCCAGCGACTTCATCCAATACGGGATCACACATTTTCGAGTGTCTGCGAAATACAAATACGCAACTTGTTTCGCAACCTCTTCGCCAGCAATATCCTGGAATACAAGTTCTAGCGCATTTCCATGACCGCTCAGCGATTTTGCTGGCGCGCTACCGAGCATCGTGTGTACGTGTGCTACACCGTGGACAAACTGCCCTTCGAGTTCGGGTCGCACAGATACCAATCGAGACTCATCAAAGGGACAAATAAAAGAACGTGACGCGGCAGTGTCTACAATGAATATGAGCGTAGGAAGAAGCGGGCGATGATTGATCGCAATTTGGGCATAAACATACGCATGACCGTTTACTATTTCGAGAGGTATTGTAGCCAAGGAATTGCTCCGCGAAGTCCGACGGCAACCCGACGATCAACTTTCTGCCACATAAAGCGCGAAAGTAATCGACACAACCATCGTCCAGGGTGGCCTATTCTCAGCCTATTCAGAAGCTAACAGCAACTTAAAACTACGATGATTTATAAACCGTGCCTGAAGAAAAAGCAATGAGGCAAAATTAAGTCATCCAAATGATGTGGTCATTCCGGCGGCGATCTATCACTACCGCGTCTGAATATTCAATCCCCTTCCGCTTCAAAAAGTCCAGGGCGTCGCTCTGATTTTTGAACCCCGTTGCCCGCGGCCTACCTTCACGCCAAAACGCCACAATTATGTCGAACTCCGCCGCTTCTTGTGATCGCGCTGCTACGGCTGCAGCTCCAAGAAGCTTACTTGACGCGCGCAATTCCTCACTCACAGGCATGCTACGCCTCCGTTAATGTTGGCTCTGAAAAGCTCTTCCTGACAACAGAATCGTAGTGATTCCGAATGGCCCTGACCATACGAAAAAGGCCCGATCGCGACATCGGAGAGATATCTGATACCAAGCACATCAAGACGGAACACCTTTTGCCCTGGCCCGAAACCAAGGCAGGCCTACAGGTTACGCAACCCGCAAGACTACGATTGCAGGTAGACGGATTTGGTCGGAATTGCCACCTCATGCGGCCTCCCAACTTAAACCCACTGCAGCGTCCTCAGTGACACTGCTAGCCTCACCACTACGCACCAATTTGCCTGCAAGCAAAAGATGCGTTCCTCCGATAAGAAAGAAAAGATTGTACCTCGAAGGGACGCGCTGTCAACTTTTAATTCATCTTACAATCGGGCATTCAGGAACAGTCTTCGATGGAACCCTACCTCGTCTGGGGCTTCAAAGATGGTGATGGATGAACGGACAGTCGCAGCTTCGGCTATGATGACCTGCCAATCGTCGCCAAGCTCTTGAACGACTACCACTCGTTCATCACGTCGCTCAATGAAAAGGAGCGACGGAAGGCACCGGCTGCGACGGATGCCGTGTCCACCGACGCTCCCGCCTCCGACCGAAACCGGCGTCCTTAACTCGCCGCCAAGTACCCCAGCCAGACCCGAAAGGTCTGGCTTTTCCCTTGCGCAAAGTCCCCATCTCTGGCACGCTAAGGAAAGCGTTGTTCTTTTCATTGCCGCCTCCATCGGCGGCCAGTTCGACTTTTCTCCTTAACCCGTTCACTCACAGAAAGGAAGTGCCATGGGAACCTCGAAATTCCCCCTGGGACAAACCGTTATCACCCGCAACGCCCAAAACCAGTTGTATCCGGCGGATATTCAGATCGCTCTCGGCCGTCACGCTGCCGGCGATTGGGGCGACGTGTGCGAAGCGGATCGTCGTGAAAACGAATTGTCCGTCAACCAGCGATTGCGCTTGCTCTCGGTCTATCGCGACCGCAACGGCGTGAAGTTCTGGATCATCACCGAGGCGGATCGGTCGGCGACGACCGTGCTCCTGCCCGAAGACTACTGATTTCCCCGCCTCCTTCCTCCTTAACCCGTTTTTTCCAACCTGAAAGGAGTCGTTCCACGATGAATGATTTCATCGACGTGGGCTCGGCGCCTGCGTGCGAAGACTGCGCCCAAGTCCGTAGCCCCGATTATTACGACCGTGCCCGCCGGGAATGCTGGGCGTACGTCAACCAGCTTCGCCGAATGTTCGGCCCCGAGCCGGATGGGGCGTACCTCTCCGTGAGGTCCAACCCCCACGACTTCGGCACCTACCTCTCGGTCACCTGTTCCTACGAGAAAACCTATCCCGCCTCGGTGGATTATGCCTTCCGGTGCGAATCGGAAGGCCCCGGCGAGTGGGATGAACAAGCCCGCCAGGAATTGGCGGGAGAAAGGAGATGATGCCATGTCAGGGAACACCACCTGGATCGATTTCAAGGAGCTTCGGATATTGCTTCGGTTTTCCGAGGTCTTCGCTCATTACAACGTCCAGTTGAACGTCAAAGGCGAGCGGGCCACGGGTTATTGCCCCCTGCCCAGTCACCAGGGGAAGCGGAAATCCCCATCGTTCTCGGTCCACATCGAGCGGGGTATCTGGCAGTGTTTCGGCTGCCATGCCAAGGGCAACGTCCTGGACTTCTGCTGCCGGATGGAGGGGTTCAATCCCGACAATCCGCAGGAATTGCGGAAGGCGGCGCTCAAGATCAGGGATATTTTCCTGAGTGGGAGCGTTCCTTCCAAGCAGGAAGGGTCGAAGAAAGAGAATCCCCGGATTATCATCAACCAGGCTCTCGATTTTGACCTTCGGACGCTCGATCCGGATCACCCCTATCTCAAAGAGCGGGGCTTCACCGCTGAGACGATCCGGCACTTCGGCCTCGGCTACTGCAACCGTGGGATGCTGAAGGGTCGGATTGCGATACCGCTTCACAATCTCCAAGGACAGCTTGTCGGCTACGCCGGCCGGCTGACCAACGATGAAGACGTGAGCGACCGATGTCCGAAGTACCTGTTCCCCGGCGAGCGGGAAAGGGACGGGGTGAAGCTCGAATTCCGCAAGTCCCTCCTCCTCTACAATGCCCACCGCATCAAGGCGCCGGTGGATCACCTGTTCGTTGTCGAGGGCTTCCCTGCAACCTGGTGGCTCTGGCAGGCCGAATACCGGAACACCGTCGCTCTCATGGGCGCAAGCTGTTCGGAAGAACAGGCCAAGCTCATCGTCGATCTGGTGAAACCGGATGGAAAGGTCTGGCTCATGCCGGACGGCGATGAGGCCGCGATCCGATGCGCCAAGAGCGTCTTGGAGCAGGTGGCGCCGTATCGGTTTATCCGATGGGTTCCCCTCGATAAGGGCATGCAGCCAACGGATGTTCCGGCGGATGAATTGGCGGCGTTGTTTGCGTGCTGATTTTGCGGAGCGATCGAAGGGTCGCTCCGTTTTTTTGGCACATATCGCGTATAAACTGATCGAGTCAACTTCTCGGCATAAGAATTGAAAGCGGCATAAGTTGAGGAGTGATATAATTGGTTGCCGGAAGCGGCAACAAGATGGCTTTTGCGGATTATCAATATGAAACAAGGCATACATAAAGTAATAATTCTTATTCCGGGCTACGCAGAATGGTCAGGCCCCGGCCGACAACGTGCCTCAGGCACCGTAACTTTGATTAAAGGCCGCACAAACGTGATCGTGGACACGGGGGTTCCGTCCCAAAAAAAACTGATTTTAAAACGGCTTGGCGCTGCCGGAGTGACGCCCGACGATATCAAATACGTCGTCATTACTCATGGTCAGTCAGATCACGTCGGGAACAACAACCTTTTTCCCCGCGCGAAATTCATCCTTGATACGGACGTTTCAGTCGGCGACGAATACTCAGTGCACGATTTTCACGAGGACGCATTCCACATCGATGACGGAATTTGGGCTATCGCTACACCAGGTCACACTGAACATGATATTAGTGTGGTCGTTGAAACGGAGGACGGCACAGTCGCCATCGCCGGCGACATCTTCGAGAAGGAGGGTGACTGGCAGGACAGATCGTGGGAGGCATGGTCGAAGAAGCCTGAGGAGCAGCGGAAGAGTCGTGAAAAGCTTCTGCGAATAGCACAGTACATCGTGCCGGGTCACGGCGAAATGTTCCGCGTTCCACCTCTGGCGACATTACAACTTTCACCGGGTCGTCAAGACATCGAACAGCAAGAAGCGTTTTTCCGAAAGCATGACGCATTAATCACCGAACTTGCGAGGAAGTTCCAAACTCACTGGAGTCGTATTGACGAAGACAAAATCAAGAATTGGTTGCGCCAATTCGGCGATTACCGAAGCATCACCTCGGTTTTTCCTTTGCTCCAGAACATCGACTACATCGACGACGGCAAAATAATAGACTTATTCACGGACTTCTACGAAAAACTCGGAAGCGGCGACTTGGGGAAGGTAGCCTTTGCAAGGCTTGGCGGTGGGAAAGACAGCACCAGTTTAATCGGATACTTGTGCAGCAAAGCATTTTCGGAAAAACAACGCCACGATGTACGATTTGATAACCTCGAAGCGTTGGCCCGCACGACAGATCCCGCAAGTCTTACAGTCGTTTTCTTGGACGACACGATTGGGAGCGGAAATCAGTCAGTTTCGATTTTTAAGGAGTGGCTTGGCTTATCGGATGGAGCGCCGCGCCATGTACACCGCCTGTCTTCTGATACTGAGCAATGGTTGCGAAAGGCTCGGCTCGTATATTTTGCTTTGATCGGATTTCGAGAAGGCAAGGAGCAGTTGGCTGACTTCCTAGCCTCACAAGACATCGCTGTTCGCGTGCATACCGCCATCACGATGGACGAGTCCATCGGTTGTTTCGATGCAAGCAGCCTGATTTTCGACAACCCACAGGTACGGCTTCATGCAAAAAAAATCGTTGAGGAAATCGGGTTTCAATTGTTCTCTGATCAAGACGAATGGTCCGATGAAAAGCGTCGAGGGATGTCACTCGGTTATCGCGGTGCCCAAAAATTAATTGTTTTTTCGTATAACACGCCGAATTGCACGGTTCCCATTTTGTGGAAAAAGGGGCAGTTTAACGGCAAAGAGTGGCTTCCCCTATTTCCTCGCCGCGATTAATGTATCGGGAAGATCGGTTGCCATCGCAATGGTTATCTTTGTGACCCCTAACTCGTGCCTGGGGATCATCAAGGACACTCGCACATCGAACTCAGTTGTGCTCTAATTTTCGCATATCTAACGGGCGGTACATCACCTTTGGTTTGATTTCTTCGTTCAACCGGATATGGGGGCACTAATTGTGGCAGCATAACTTGCTTGAACGCACTGGGTGTCATCCAAATCTGGCCGAGCGGATCATGCACGCACTCCCCGAGCGTGCCAATGAGGATCATTGTCGAAAACGGCGGATGGAACTGGAGCAACCGCTGGGCCAGATTGTTCCGCCGCTGTTCGCTCTTGCAAACCACCAGCACTCGAAACGGACGCGATTTTCTGGCTTCCCGCTTTAGGCCGCAGAACTCGGCGTACCCGCCGCTCCGGTGGTATTCGCGGTAATTGACGCATTTCTCTGCGAGGCGTTCGATTGTTTCGGTTCCTTTGTCCACCTCAAGAAAAAAATGATATTCGGGCGCATCCTTAGCGTTCTTCTCCAACAGCCGTATGTATCCATCAGGCTGCACGGGCACGGTGCGGTATTCCCGATCCACCGTGAAGCCATACCGCCGTGGCCACACGCTAAATTCCAGAAGCTCGAAACGATCATTTCCGCGTAGTGCCACGGTACATGCTGTCTTTACGTCACCGATCGCAATTTCATGGGCCAGGGTCAGAGGGCTTACCCTCATCCGTCGGGTAAACGTCTTCGGCGATAAACGCGAATCATCGTCAACGTGGCCCTCGTCCCGCAAGGAAGCGTACCCTTTCCAGGTCAGATGGAGGAAGGACGGATCGGATATTCGCTGCCGCGGCCGTTCGCGGATGACACCTTCGGCCTTGAGTTTCTGCATCCGTTTCTTGGCCATCTCCCGCTTTCCGTCGAAGTAGAGAGCCGAGATATGCGAGAGCGTCATGACCCGCGATTCAAACAGGCCGCGAAGGAGCGCGAAATCCCGCGGTTGAAGCTCTATTTCCGGACGTTTCCTGACAGACATGACGAGAATTCTATCACGATCGCTTTCGTATTCTTCCCCTCGCGGTCGCCGGCTCGTCGTTAGAAACGTTGACGAGGTCTGCGATGAGCTTCTGCTCCCTGCCGTCAATCCGCTTGGACGCCTCGGCCATCGGCATGGCAAACGGGAGATTCTTCAAGAGCTTGTGCCGGTAGTCCTCAATCCGCTCCTTCCGCGTCGTGGCCGGCGCCACGGTTGGCGTCTTTACAAACAGCGGCGCCTTTGGCCCGCCGTGAAAGCGAATGGCGAAGTGCCGATCCTGCTGGTCAAAGAGCTTTTGGGTTGCCCGAAAGATTTGCTCGTCGATCGAACGGTACTGAACGCTCGAAACTTCCTGGCCCATCTGGGGAATGAAGACGGAAGCGCGAGTGACGCTCTCACTTCGACCATGGGTTTCGGATTCGCCCTCCTGCCAGTTCTCGCTCGATCCCGAACTGTCGGCGACGTAGTTGTTCCAGCCCTCGACGCTTGACAGTGGCTTGGTCATGTCATCAGGATCGAAACTCTGCGATCCGCTCTTCCCATCGCCGGCAGAGACGCCGTGGAAGCTACCACCGCCCCGGCCGCTCGTCTTTCCTGTGGTGTGCGTTGTGCCGTCTGTGTGGCTTTCCCGCATCTCCTCGCGGTAACCCATGACTTTCGTAGAAAGAAGCCGCAGTTTTATCTCGTCGGTGTCGAAGGTATTCATGAAAAGCCACTGTGCCAGCATCTTCGCATCGTCAGGGTGTTCCAACCGAAATACGACTTTGTTGCCGGCGTTGGCGATTATCGAATCATACATGGCCTCGCCCTGCACTCCGGCCTGCTTGAGCTTGCGGGGAAACTGGTTGGCGAGGGTCAAATGGAGCCCGAAACCGCGCGCCTCGTCCAAGTTCTCGGCGATGGTCGGGGTGATGAATTTCTGACATTCATCGACATAGACATAGAATGGTTTCGTTTTTTCTCGTTCCTGCTTCGGGCGGGTGCTCGCAACGGCCCAGAGGTCGGCAAGGAGCAGCGTCGCGTAGGTGTCCGCTTCTTCCCTGGTGATTTGACCGCCCTCGGTTGAGAGATTGCAGAGAATGATGTGGCCTTTATCGAGAGCCGCCAGAAGATCGAGGGACTTGTCCGGCTGACCCAACGTCGCCTTCATGACCTTGGAGCCGACAAGGCGGTAAAAGCGATTGAGAGAGCTCGTGAGTTGCGTCTCAAATTCTTTCGGATTCCGGTCGGCAAATGCCCAAGCCTGGCGGGCGGTCGGATCGGTGACCTTCGCGGCCATCGCCCGGCGGATGTCGGGACGGGTCAGGAGATACATGATGTCCGAAACCGTGCATTGGTTCTCGTAGAGTGTGTGCAGACAAACCGCCGCCAGCCGGGCGAAAAGAGGCGTCCGGTCGGTCCCGGCTTCGCCCCAAACATGGGCCAAGGCGTCGACGAAGTTGGAAACGATGACGGAATTGTCGGTCTCCCTCCTCCTTAACACGTTGTACGAGATGATCCAGTCGTCCCGCCGGAGGTCGATGGGGATGACCGGGCGCTTCAAGCCGTGTTTGGCGAGCCAGGCCATGATGTTGGAATAGACCAAGCCGTGGGGGTCGAGCAGGAGCAAACCGCAGCGGCTGTCCGTCCAGTTCAAAATGTCCTGGCGGATGCAGTGTTCGAGGAATTTGGACTTGCCGACGCCGGTGCCGCCGCAGACGTACAGGTGCCGTTCGCGGGCCGATGGTGGCAGGATAACGGGCCGCTTGGAGCCGATGATGTTGCCGATTTGGAGGGGATTGCCGGGCATAGCTCAGGTGAGGCGATTATATAATCCCGGGAGAATGCTTGCGCTCCGCCCCCGATCGTGATAGCGTTACTTTTTGCTAAAAACAACCCATCAAATGCCTCAAAGAACCAGAATTTCAGATCTCAAAGATGTCGAACGGGCGAGGCGTGCCATGGAAGCGATCCGGAAGGACTTGGATCGGGCGATCTACGCCGTCAAAGCTGCCGAAGTCTGTTTTGCCGAGGTTGCCAAGGAACTTGACGCCGGCCGCCGCGTCGGTGGCGCAGAATTTATGCTCATCAATCGGCTTCAGTACCTGCGAGACGCAGCCCGTGGCGCCGTTCGTGCTACCCGCGGTTTCTATGACGATGCCATGAGGAGAACAAAAAAGGCCTGATGGTAGCCGGGTAAGGAGTTCGATAAAGGTTGGCGGAAAACGCTGATGAACTCGTGAGACGCGCGTTTTCGTACGTTGCAGCTTTCACTCCGCTTTTTTGGGCACGAAGTCCCTCGGTGAATTGATCCCGCAGCCCGCGGCGCTGAAATCTCCATAACCGATCTTGGGCAGCATCTCACCAACATCATCGCCACTCGGAGGCCGCTTGCGTTTTGATTCCCGCCTGTAATGGATTGTTTTCGTTTACGAAACAGAAATAAATAATTCCGATTTTTACAATTGATTCGATGTTTATCTATCCATATTCTATGGACTAAACACTCAATGAGAAAATGGGAACTTCAAGCTCGGCGAGAGAACCTTGGCCTGACGGTCAGGCAAATGGCGGCGAAATTGCGTATCTCACCCTCTCAAGTCAGCAAGATTGAAAACGGATCATGGCCAAGCAGCCTGGATAACCTAATCGAGATTGCGGATGCATACCACCTTCCGAGCCAAGAAGTCGAAAGAGACTGGTTGTTTGAACTGGCAACAGGAGCGAAAGCCAAAGATCACTTGGCTATGCTGCTATCGAGACCTCCCAAACCGGATTTTGAACCTCAAGACATTGAATTGATGACGAATATCAGCAGTCTCTTCGCGGATAAGCTGCTTCATTCCACTACCGCGAAAATCCTTGAGGCTCTTGTCGAGCTACAACGGCGCCGACTGGGATTTCGTCGATTGCGAGGCGGCACAGTTATTCGTGAAGCCGATCTAATCGACCAAACGCAATACTCTGGCATGCTTGGTCCTAACGGAAAGGTCAAGAGCAAGCGACTGTACGGGACATCGAGACCGACACGTTTCCTTATTGAACTGCATCAGATGCCAGTAGGATGCGGAGCGTATCACCGTCAAGCGACGGTTGGTGCGTCGAATCCAGGCATGGAAACGTTCGCGGTAATGAGCGGTTCAGGTATTTTCCTTCACAAGGAAGGTCGGGATTGGCGTGTTTTCGAAATCGAGCAGGGAAACTGCGGTTTTTACGATGGAGGAGAAGACCACATCTGGCTGAATCCATCTCTGGCGATGCCGCTGATTACTTTTCAAACTTTCTTTCCGCACAATATCAGCAAGCCCGAAGAGACCGTCGTGTCTTCAGACGGCAAGGTCAAGGTGCTGCCTGGTGCCGCCTGCGAATTTGAATTGCACTCGCTACCCGACTGCCTGCCTGATGACGTCCGTTCTCAGGTGGAGACTGTCCTTCAAAAATTATGTGTTCAAAAATGAGGCAAAACATCTCAAGAAACTTGTGGAAGGAGGTGATCAAAATGCACCCTGGAAATTCCCGTCAAGAAGACAGGTCACCCGCCGATTGAATCGACGAATGACCTGTTAATTCCGGTCCGAGAAGAACCGAAAAATCCGGCAATGTCACTCGATTGAACACGCGGACATTGCCGAGACCGTAATTAGTTTCTCCCATTTCGGAACCGTAGTCAACGACGATCTCGACGTTTCTGTGGAAAACCTCGGCTGCATTGCTATTGGGGTCGTCGTGAGTTAACGCAGTTTTCGGGCGATTCTCGGGCCTTCCATAAGGTTTTTTCCCAAATGGAGGCCGCGTGCGTAAACACAATAGACGAAAGATAGCATCTGCTAAATCTGTTGATCGTTGGCAACGAAAACGACGTTCCCCGGCAGCAAGCCGTCTCCCAAGCAACCGCCACTCGATCGAGCAGTCTGCATCAAAAACTGGGCCGCATTGGATTGAAGATATTCCCTGTGTGTTTAAGGCGGGATACATGAGCTTGCGTCAATCGTGCTTGCTTGAGTGCTGACGAATTGTCGATTTTCGCAACAATCGGCGAATCAACAAATGTCCAACGGGGATTCTGCGCCTATATCGGCGACGTATGGAATCAACGAGCCGACGACGATGAAGTTTCAATCCACGCCCCCGCGTGAGGGGCGACCCCGAAATGTCTGGCGGAACTTGAGCGAACTCCATGTTTCAATCCACGCCCCCGCGTGAGGGGCGACCTCGCGGGATCAACCATTCGGTGGTGGCGAAGTGGTTTCAATCCACGCCCCCGCGTGAGGGGCGACACTCACTGGTGGAGGCCGGGGCACCGGCATTTCAAGTTTCAATCCACGCCCCCGCGTGAGGGGCGACCGCGCGGTGATTTCCCGATGCGGCGGTCGAATGAGATGTTTCAATCCACGCCCCCGCGTGAGGGGCGACAGGCCTGGGAGAGGCAGATCAGGGCGAGGTTCTGTTTCAATCCACGCCCCCGCGTGAGGGGCGACCCACGCGCTCGTGGCTGGCGCGGACGCATTGGAAGTTTCAATCCACGCCCCCGCGTGAGGGGCGACCCCTGACTTGCTAAAGGCCGCACGCCAACGGCAGGTTTCAATCCACGCCCCCGCGTGAGGGGCGACAGCGGGTTTAGCGTGCAGCCCAGCGAGCTGCCGGAAGTTTCAATCCACGCCCCCGCGTGAGGGGCGACGCGACCGGAGAGATCGCCTATTGCACGATCAGCGGTTTCAATCCACGCCCCCGCGTGAGGGGCGACAAGCAGCTCGACGAGCTTTGCACGCGGGTTATGAAGTTTCAATCCACGCCCCCGCGTGAGGGGCGACACCAGCAGCCAAATCATTCGCTGCCGGGGAGTATTGTTTCAATCCACGCCCCCGCGTGAGGGGCGACCTCCGGAGATCTCCCGGATGCCGAGCATGTTGGAGTTTCAATCCACGCCCCCGCGTGAGGGGCGACCTGATGGCCCTGACTCTTCTTGCCTGCTGTTCGGGGTTTCAATCCACGCCCCCGCGTGAGGGGCGACCAAGGCCCACACGGATACCGGCATCCTGGACAGCGTTTCAATCCACGCCCCCGCGTGAGGGGCGACCCGCGCCCCACCGCCGCGTGAAAAAGTTGGGCCGAAGTTTCAATCCACGCCCCCGCGTGAGGGGCGACAATATAAATCCGTCCGTGATCTGCCGGGTGGGGTTGTTTCAATCCACGCCCCCGCGTGAGGGGCGACGAGTGCTTACGATGGCAACGGGCATGAATCAGCGTTTCAATCCACGCCCCCGCGTGAGGGGCGACGATGCACCAAACCGAGGGGCCCACATTCAAGCGATGTTTCAATCCACGCCCCCGCGTGAGGGGCGACAATCCACCGGGGTGATACGGATGCGCCCGCGCGAGTTTCAATCCACGCCCCCGCGTGAGGGGCGACCGCCCACAATCCAAGTTACGCCGGGATGCTCACCGGTTTCAATCCACGCCCCCGCGTGAGGGGCGACTCCCAACTGGCCGACGTCAAAAAGGTCCCACGTTCGGTTTCAATCCACGCCCCCGCGTGAGGGGCGACTCGACAGCGATCGTGAATTGTCCCCCGTCCGACAGTTTCAATCCACGCCCCCGCGTGAGGGGCGACGTGCCGCCCCCGGCCGTCGCGGTGACCACCATGTCGTTTCAATCCACGCCCCCGCGTGAGGGGCGACCGGACCCAAGCACCCATTGGTTTACATTCTTGGTGTTTCAATCCACGCCCCCGCGTGAGGGGCGACGATGGAGGCCCGTGGCATCAAGCCGGGCTTTATGCGGTTTCAATCCACGCCCCCGCGTGAGGGGCGACGCGTAGGTCGGAATTCCAAAATGGACGTAGGCTTGTTTCAATCCACGCCCCCGCGTGAGGGGCGACCATGCACGATCCGACGCCGGGCAATCCGAACTAGTTTCAATCCACGCCCCCGCGTGAGGGGCGACGATTTTTACAAGCGGCAAAACTTCCAAGATAACGGTTTCAATCCACGCCCCCGCGTGAGGGGCGACGGGATGCCCTGAACAATCAGCTTTCAAGCAAAAAGTTTCAATCCACGCCCCCGCGTGAGGGGCGACAAAGCACCAGGAGCAACGCCTACCGTCCGCAAGGTGTTTCAATCCACGCCCCCGCGTGAGGGGCGACCGCGGTACGGGTGGATACCACCTTGGCTACGCGAAGTTTCAATCCACGCCCCCGCGTGAGGGGCGACGCTAGACGGCGTGTTGCGGACGGTTGGGGAGGACGCGTTTCAATCCACGCCCCCGCGTGAGGGGCGACTCGATGCTCCTCAGCGCGTCTTTCACATCCGCCTGGTTTCAATCCACGCCCCCGCGTGAGGGGCGACGCCTTGCTGCGCAAAAATTCCGCCGCGATTTCCGAGTTTCAATCCACGCCCCCGCGTGAGGGGCGACCCGATGCAGCGATGGCAATACGCCACGCTGGAGGTGTTTCAATCCACGCCCCCGCGTGAGGGGCGACACGCCTGGGGCACGAGCGTGCCGAACTGCGGCGTGTTTCAATCCACGCCCCCGCGTGAGGGGCGACGTGGCCTCGCCGGGTAGACAAGCATCCGTAGTCTGTTTCAATCCACGCCCCCGCGTGAGGGGCGACAGCGCACGGAAAAGTTCTTGGAATGGTTGCTCTTGTTTCAATCCACGCCCCCGCGTGAGGGGCGACCCCCAATCGACGCATCCCTTCAGTTCCTCCGGACAAGTTTCAATCCACGCCCCCGCGTGAGGGGCGACGGCCGGCGGCACGGGCACTCAATCGGTTTACGTGGTTTCAATCCACGCCCCCGCGTGAGGGGCGACGTGGAGGTGTTCAAGGAGTGGATGGGGATGGGGCAGTTTCAATCCACGCCCCCGCGTGAGGGGCGACCCGGCGGAGCGGGGCGGTGGGGCGGCCGGCGGATGTTTCAATCCACGCCCCCGCGTGAGGGGCGACGCTTACTACATATCTCACTGCCATGACTCAGGCAAGAAGCGCTGGGCCGCGAACTGTGGGCTCTCGCTGACTGAGGCAGTGAAGAAGAGAAGAAGACATTCTCTATTCGCTTATCAAAGAGCATCTTATAACTACCGCGAAACACGTGCAGAAAGTGTGGGCGCTTGGGGTTCGCGGTGGGCGAAAGCTGGCCTAAACAATCAACGGACCCTCCAAATCGGTAGCGGTCTTAGTTCCATGATGCTCAACGCGCCGACGCCAATTCGATCCCAAAAAATAAAACCGCAAGCTGTCCTCTTTGGGATTGTACAGATCCAGGAGCCGTAGTTTCAATGTCGCCCACTGAGTTGGGTCGATCTGGCATTCGAATACCGAGTCTTGAACGCGCTGGCCGAAGTCGAGGCAGGCCTTGGCTACCTGGGATAGCCGTCTACGGCCTCGCTGGGTGGTGGTGGCAACGTCGTAAGTCACGAGCACAAACACGCGGATGCTCCTTAATCCTTGTTTTACTTCCAAATAAACGGGGGATAGGCATCGAGGTCGCCGCGCAGATGCCGCGCCATCAAACAAGCCTGTAGATGCACAAGCAGTCCGATGCTGACCTTCTCATTTAGAAACGGGTGGACGATTTCCTCCTGCTTACGTTTTTGATAGGCAACCAAGACAGCCTTGCGCGTTGCATCATCCATTGAGACCGCGCCGTTCTCGGCGTTCTTGAAACCGCCCGCCGCGACCTGGCGACGATTGATCAGCGACAACGTCAGACGATCAGCCAAAAACGGGCGAAATTCCTCCATCAGGTCCAGCGCCAATCCCGGACGGCCGGGGCGGTCGCGGTGAAGGAAGCCGACCTGCGGATCGAGCCCGGCGGACTCACAAGCACTGCGAACATCATGGGCCAACATCGCATAGAGGAACGACAGCAGCGCGTTCACGGCATCAAGCGGCGGCCGGCGGCTACGCAGCTTGAACGTAAACGCGTCTTTCTGGGTAACGATGAGGTGATCGAAAACGCTAAAGTAACAACCGGCCGCGTCTCCCTCCACGCCTCTTATAGAATCGCAATCCATAGATGCCAACCGCAGTTGATCGAGGCTCTGGGCGAGATAAACGATGGCTTTTTCAATCTCGGATTTACCCTGTGTTTCCGGATAATCCCGCAAGTGACGAAGCAGCACGGAACGAGCGTTGGCAATCTTGGAAATTACAATGGCGCGGGAAATGGCGGCAGTGGCGTCGGAACAATCGGCCCGGCGATATTGTTCGCGGCGGAGCAGGACATTCCCGCTGGTGTATCCATTAATGCGGGCAAGAAACCGCCCATTGACGCTGAGCATTGAGATACACACGCCTCTTTCGCCGCAAAGGCCCATCAGAGACGGGCTGAGACCGACCCGGCCGAAGCAGACGATTCCGCCCAGTGTGTGAATGGGAACACGAAGCTTGATTTGTTTCTGCAATTTCACAAGTACGGCCTCTCCTTCACGGGCGAGATATGTCCCGTCGGTCGTGATAAAGAGCGTGTTGAGGTGTTGTTTCAAGACGGCCTCATATGCAATTCGAGCATCAATCGGACATGGCACCAGTGGCCAGAGTTCGGGTCAGCGCGTAATCGAGGTACTTGCCCGCGCCCGATGAGCATGACCCCGCCTTCGGCATACACAAATCCATCAGAGAACACCGCTCGCATTTGGCCTTTTCATAAATAGCCGAAGGCGTAATGCGGGCGGCGATCAATTCATGCAGCCGGGCGATTGTCTGCGCCGTCAGGTTCCGCAACGATTCGTCAAACGCCACGTCCAGACGCCGACGTGTCTTGCCATAAAACAGCGCACCGGCGGATACCATGACGCCGAGCATTTCTTCCAGGCAAAGGGCTTGGGCACAAAGTTGAACACGATCTGCATCGTGCGCTTTCGGTTTTCCCCGCTTGTATTCCACGGGAAAGCAGCGCTCGCCGACGGATTCGACACGGAACTCCACGATATCAGCCTTCCCGATCAGACCCCATTTCAGCGACCGTAGCGGCAGGGACCGGACCGTTCGAACTCCATCGCGACATTCGCTCTTTCCCGAGTCGGCCCGCTCGTGCAGGTGCTTACCCTGAACGGTAAGACTGTTCTCGGCCCAAAGCTGCTCCAAATGAATCAGTGCGCACTGGCGGGGGCAATACAGCAAATGCTGTAAGGCGGAAATTGGGAGGAGATCGTCTTCGGAGAACATAAGGTGCTCTCATGCCACAAAGATGGCATCGCGCAGACCTTTGAGCAGTGGGAGAGCCCCTGCCATGTAGCCAAGAAAATCCGGGTCGTATTCAGCCCTCCAAACGAAGAGGCCGACATCGAAATCCTGTTCCGGCCAAACTGGATCAACCGCGAACTGGCGAAGCTTGTTAGTCCACATTTGCACGCTGTGGCGCAACAAAGTGATCCGATCGACTGGTTTTCCTTGCTGAAGCCTCTTGGCGAGAATTGGATCGATGATAACAATGCGCGTGTCGGTGTCGATGACCCTGCAGAGCTTGGACACTGTGGGATATTCCATGTCATCCTCGGCTTTCAGGATATTCTGCGCTTTTTGGTAACCTCCTTCAGTGCATTCTCGCCGCATTGCTTCCTTGGCAAGTGAAGCTGGTGGAAGCCGTTCGAACCACTTTTCTTGAAGCATTGCGTCAAGCACTCGTTGCGCAACTTGAAACCCCGGATGAGGTGGCAGTTCGGGATCATTCACGCGAAAGTGCCATACGTTGCCGTCGTCGTGTTCATTTTCGCGGCTGACCCGTCCACCGACTTGGATCAGCGAAGAAACGCTGCATGATTCGCGAAATCCCGACCGGAACGAAAAATCCAAGCCAGCTTCAACACAACTCGTGGCAACAAGTGTCCAATCGGTTATCCCCTGATGTTTGAGCCGTAATTGGTTTTTAACCCGCTGAACTATGACCTGCCGATGAATCGGGGCGAGAGCCGTTGAAAGATGAAGAACATTATGATTTGCTTGACGCATCGCGTTGGCGATTACCGCGGCGGACTGGACCGTATTAAGAATTACCAGTCGTGGCCCCGGTTGTTCTTGAACGAAATCGATCAGTTCGCCACATGACATTGCGCGCTGAATAGGGTGGACCATGATCCGATGTGCTTCGGCAGATTCCAATTCATTTCGCAAGGCATCGGGCAACAGATCGGGCACGTCACAATATGCTTTAGGCGGGTTAACGAACTCGCATAACTCCCAGAATCGCGGCAAAGAGCCGCTGGCGAAAACGATATGCCCACCCCAATCACGGGTCCATGTTCCCAGCCAACGCCACATTTGCGGCCAGAGGTGTGAAGGCATCGCGGCGTGAGTCTCATCGATGAAGACCGCCGAACCGGGCAATTCGTGCATCTTGCGTAGGCGTGCCGGATGATGGTTCGCTATTGTTTCAAAAAACTGTACAGCAGTCGTAACGATAATCGGTGCCTTCCATAGCGTGGCCAGATGGCGAGTGTTCGGGTCGGTGAAATCGGCTTGGTGGTGGTGCTCTGCGACGATCTCTTCGGCCCGCTCACCATCAAGGACCAAAGCCTTGCGATAGGTGTCCACGGATTGTTGAATGATGTTGGTATAGGGCAAAACGACGATGACGTGACGCAACCCCTTCTCAGCCGCAACTTTGAGCAGATGAGCCATGACCGCGGTAGTCTTGCCACAACCAACGGGAGCATCGCAGGCACGAATTGCCGGATCAATGGGAGCATTTAGGCATGCCTCAAACGCCTTTCGCCGCAATTGGTTCCTTTGTCGCTGGCGCGGGTTTTCGCCCGCGGGCAACGCAGTGACATATTCTTGAAGCTTAACAATCCGTTCGGCCCACCGTGGGGCAGGCGGTTCCGCGTCCGGCTCCTCCTGATAGTGCCGCGCGGTATCGCCATAATCAGCATCCACTAAGCAGGACAACGCGAGGCGACGTTTAAAGCCGCATTTGCCGATCGGCTCGCTTGTGGAAAGCGGATTGAGAGTGTGAATCACGGCCTTAGCATGAATTTCGATATATGAGGCCAAGGACCCGTCAACATGCTCGGCGACAGTCATATTGCGGAAAGCGCGGCTGTTCTTTCCCTGCTCTTTCTCACGGCTGAACAGCCCCGCATGGTGCGCCGCCACCAATACGGCTGATTCCATCCGCTTCAAACGCAACAACTGTTCCACGCCGGCGTCCTCGTGTGCTACTGGAAGAGGTTTGTGTGAGATCACGCGCAACACCGCCTGATTCTGTTCATCCAGCTTACCGAGATCATGATAGAGGGCTGCGGCATTGACCACATCAACGAACACCTCGCGATCGCCCCGGAAATATTCCGTGGCGCAATGGGCGTTTTTCACCGCCCTGCGACGCACGGATTCCACGTGGTCGTTGTAAAGCTGAGACGGGATGGGCGGATCCCGCCGCTCGCTATGGGCTAGTAGTTTTTGGCTCACCGACACCAATTGGGCAATTCCTCACAAAGATCGCAAAAGTTCTCGGTCTTATCTTTAAAAACCGTTGCCGCCGACTTGGTTGGTATGTTGTAGTCATCCCACGATGTTGAAGGCTCCATCGGGTCGCTTTTCTTCTTTGGCGTCATTGTTTCGACAAAGCCGAACTCTGAGAAAGAACCTAGCGGCTCTTTATGTTCCGCATACCAGGCATGACGCACCTCAACAAACGGGCGAATGGCGGATCGCGTGTGCGGGTAGGCGTATCGTATTAGTTCAAGAAGGAGTTTTATGTCGCCGACGCCGCATTCAGTTTTCATCGCCGCCGTTGGGTTTATAAAGAATGGCAAACAATAGACACCATGCTCGACAACGCGATAACCCAAGGGTGCCATGCCTCTAGATGGCCCCTCTTCTCCGTCTCCACCCCCTTGCGCTGGCGCCATCTTGGTCATCGTCAATCGTTCAATCCTCACTGGTGCAACGGAGAGACCTAGAGCGAACTGGACAACTCCAGTGCGGATGGTATCGCCACCTCCCTCTTCCAAGAATGTATTGCCAAAGACGCGACCATCCCAGAATCGCTTCTTGAATTGCTCAAAACCATCATTCTTCTTGAGCATTTCTGTAACTTCCTTGCGAATGTCTCGCCTTTCCAGCACGTCATACTTCGCCGCCTCCAATCCTTTGCCCAATTGCGCCCAGACCTCACCCTCCTTATTGATGACCAAGTCGCGCAGCTTGCGCTTAAACGACACGCCGGTAATGATTCCACGGCCGTCATGGCTGCGCGTCCGCGGATCACTCTCACGGTCGGGATCGCCGTTGGGATTGGAGTTTCGCACCTCGATAACCAGAAGTCCGGTCGCTCGACGAATCGCATTACTCATGGATTGACTCCTTCTCGTTGGTTTCCGCGTCTTGAACCTTTGCCAGATATCCCAGCAGCATCTCGGCCTTCATGGCATTATCGCATCGCTCGGGTAAGCCGCCTTCTCTGAGTCGTCCGGCGACCGGTTCAAAGCGCCGGAGTGTCTTCCGTGCTTCCCGGACGGCGATGAGCAGGGGATCATTCTCCTTTGTCGCCTTTGGATCACGTGCTGTCTTCGCCCAGCCACTATAAACCCTCATCCGATCTGCCAAATCGGCCACGGCCAGTTTCGGATTGTCCATGGCACGGGGCATCATGGCGTTGCCAATGAGGGACGGTGGGAGCGACCCCTTCCGGACCACGGTGCAGTAGTCCTTGTGTAAGATGTCGGCGAGCTTGAGCATTTGCCCAATGTCGAACGCGGGGCTTGTCATGTAAATCTCCCGATGACGATTGTGTGCGTGCAAAAGAATGCCGGAAACGGCGATGGCGCGCAGCGCCATTCGGCGCGATACTGGAGAATAGCCGTCCCAGCTATCGCGTGTTCCCTGGTGTAGTGCATTGCCGATACCCATCAAAAGCGGTGAAAGCCGCATCACAAGCAAATCGAGCATTCGGTCTCGTGTAGCTTCCCATTTTCCCGGTGTGCGAAGCATCACGTGCAAAACATCACCGAGCCCTACTCCCGGAGCTTTGCTTGAGCGCCGACCCTCGTTCATCCACTGCTCGGATAGCATACGGACTACTTCGTCGGGGTATGGAGTCAGCGGATGAGCTTGGATAACGGCCTCGCCCTTATTCGGAGGCAGAAATGGAATCACGATCTCCGGCAGGTTGTTTGCTACCGCTTGCGACCATCTGTTTGCCGCGGCGATGACCTCCGCGACTGTGGGTGACTCAGCAATAGCGATTTGGGCTTGACCCTCGGAGACTTTGCGAATCACCAACAACCGAAGTCTGGAAGCCGGCGCATTTTTGGCAATGGTATCCAACGCCTCACAAACCGTCTTTGTATCAGCATCAAACTGCCGTTCAATCGTCTGCTCATCGTTGCCGAAGATGTCTGCCACACGTTCGGCGATGTCCGGCTTGGTTTCAGGATACACCATGAGCAAGTCGGACTTCTCCAAAGTACGACCGTTTTTGCGCTCGAATTTGCCGCTGGCCACTGCACGCCAGTTATACCCCTCGCGATCTTTTCGGGTGATGTATGTCAGCGCATCCGCCATGCGCGAGACGGTAGACTCGGCGACGGGGATAGCCATGGAATCGGTCAACCCATATCGTGTATTGCATGGCGCCTCACTGAACATCGAAAACAGAGGGAAATCCTTGTTCAACACCGGCAAGCGAACCTTTGGGAATGGTCGATTTTGTCGCGCTAATTTCTGGCCGCAAAAACTACAATCCGCGGCACTAGACGATAATTGTTCCGACGGCGCTTTCTGAGGCAGTACACCGACCAAGTGCTGCCGTACCTTCGTGGAGTACAACCGAACGGGTAATTCATGTTCGTTGTTCAGGTCGAATGCGAGTTGCACTTTTGTTTTAGCATCCACATTATCATTTTGGGGCGGATTCATACCAACCAGCAAGGCTTCTACCGCATCCCGAACCTTACCTTGAATCTGGCCATTCCTCCAAGCATTAAGGCTGACTGCGCCGATCTGTCGGACAAACTCCGGCGGGTTCTGCGCGGCCAGAACGAACCTGCGACCAAATTCTGCTAGAACCTCACGGCTTTGTGGGTCGTGTCCGGCACTACACGCCTCTAATTCCTTGGCCTTCTTCGACATGGTTTGCCAGACATTCGTAGATTCACTTTTTTCGATCTGGCGCCATAGGTCTTCCAAGAGAGCCAACGACTCCGGTGGCATGGCGGTTTTCTTCCGTCTACCTTGCTCGTCAAATCCAAGTTGCTTCCAGGCTCCATGGCTTCGCGGCAGTCGAAGCAATGGCCGTGTCAATCGCATAACCGGAAAGCTATTCTGGTTGCCCTCCATGACGGTCCACAATCCCGGCCACTCGTCGTCGGCTAGCCCCTCGACAGCGCCTACCGCGCCGTCGTCTTTGATGCGCACCCGAAGGCACGGTCCGGTAGTTTTCCCAGGAGCTTTTACCCGCGGGTGAGTCTTGTCCACGGCTTGTCCAACCGCGTCTAGCGCATTCACCAGTTGCCAAACTTCACTGAGCATTGACACTCGCTCTCCGGTCGAACCACATTACACCCTTGACGATCTCAACATTCTGTCGGAAGGTCGGCTTGGGTTGTTTGTGTTCCCACATCTCGTGCAGCAGAGAAGGAATGACCATGTCGATGCTTTGGTCCGGCCGTGTCTCGGATTGCAATGGTCCAAAATAAGTGGGGACGAATTCCTTCCAACCAAGGCATGGCGTATAAAATGTCTGTCCGTCGGCAAGACGTTGTTCAAAACGATCTTTCAGCATAGCGGCCCAGTCTTTACCCCGACGTCGGCGCGTTCCCTGCCTAGCCTTGCCGCGCGTACTTCGCTTGACAATCAATTCCGCATACAACCGATATTGGACGTCTACCAGCACCGTGGCGACTAACTGATAGTTATTGTCCTTTGTGCACTGGGCGGGCTTGCGGAGTGGCCCGCCGTAATTTGTGACGAACCGCTCATATCGGATGGGCTTGCAAATCTCAATCTTGACTGGACGGACATAGACCTGCGGCACGCGTGACACAGCCTCGAACATGCCCTTGGCAGCGGAATAAGTGGGAACTGGATAGGAAATCGGCGTTGAGCCCGTGTCCGGGCGGGAAAACATTGCGAAAGGGCCCGCAACCTCCAATGAAATCATGCACTCGATTCCCATGGCGACAACAGTGTACGGTATATGTTCGGGATTTCAAACATGGCGATTTTTCGCGACAGGCAATTGTTTATTTCCCCCGGGGGAGGTATCCGGCGGGGGTCAGGGGGTGGGGCCGCCGCAGGCGGTCAAGCCCAGCAGCCAAAACAAAACACCCCGCGTCTGCGGGGTGCCTGTGCAATAGCTCCTATTGCTCCTTTCTCGCCGGCCTTGGGCCTCGAATCGCGATGAGGTGCATCTCGATTCGGCCAAGCCGCTTCCGGATGTCGGTGAGCTTTTCGTCAACCGTCACCGGTTCGACTTTGGGCTTTTCCTGGGGTTCCATGATGTTTTTTCGTTGGCTGGTAATTTCGACCTCGCATTCCGTGGTTTCACCACGATGCGATGATTTTCACCGGCTGGCCGGTTTTCGCCTCCATCCGTTCGCAAAGCTCAACGAAAGCGGTGTAGCTCCGCAACGTCGGTTCAATGTCCTCCATTGTCTTCGCCCGATATATCTTTCGCTCCCGCTCCTCGGCCAGCCGGAGCGTTTCCGGCAACCGTTCCCGCAATCTCGTTGCAGGAATTAGGGCGCCGTCGCCCTGCTCGAACGCTTCCGGCACAAGGTGGCGGGTGGCATACGGCTCACCGTGGTACGCTTCGCGAAGGTAGCCGACCTGGCCGACCGTTGAATCAAAACCCGCCTTGTATTGAGCCTCCTCCTCATCGCCCGTCTGGTCGCGCCAGCGGGCATAGATGTCAATTCCCATGGGATTTCTGTTTTGGCTGCTAATTTCGACCTGACGGCAGCTTCCTGCTGCCGCTTACGCGGAGCCAATACAGGCGGGTGCCCTGCGGCAGTCAATGCCCCTGCGGCTTGACGGCCGCAGGGTGCCTGTAGGCTCCCAGCGTTGCGGCAGCGGAAGATGATCCCTTGGGCTGCTGGGCGCAGGGGGTCAAAAAGCCGGCGGTTGACGCCGGCGAACTTGTGAAAGACGCTCCTCGTTCTCGCCCGTGGCGGCTTTCTCCTTAACCTGTTTAGAGTGGGGGCGCAGCCCCCTCGGTTGTACCCGTTGGTCCTGTCTCCTCCCCGGTTTTTAGAGACCCCGTCGAGAACCCGTGCAATGAACCGTGAGGTCAACCCGAGTCCGCCGTGAGGCGGACGAGGAGCCGGACTCTTTCTCATTCGAGCGTGAGCGAGAGGGTCGAGGCCCGTGAGGGACGAGACCCAGA
>Ga0181518_10001454_pt1 | contig 24342 bp, 25 predicted proteins | sample PEATcosm2014_Bin_28_FD_119751 | JGI IMG/M metagenome (GOLD analysis project Ga0181518, IMG submission 119751) | Peatland microbial communities from MTU Mesocosm Facility, Houghton, MI, USA - PEATcosm2014_Bin01_60_metaG | ecosystem: Environmental > Terrestrial > Soil > Wetlands > Peat | place...
CGTCGCCCAGCGGTTCGTCGCGGGTGTTGATGATGGCGCGGTTGAATTGGACCCATTCGAACAAGTCGTTTTGGATGTGATCGGCGCGCTGGCTGATTTGGAAGCCGGGGCCGGGGCCGGGCCGGGACCATTCGCCGCGCGCCTCGGAAGCCGCGGCGGCGCCGACGCGACCGGCGCTGGTGTAGAGCATGCGCAAGGCCAGGAAGGCGAGCAGGGAGTGCAGGTTCGGCTCGGTCAGCGGCGCGGCGCGGCGGAGGAGGTAATTCTCATGGCAGCCGAAGGTGGCGCCGGAATAGTGGTCCACATTGTTGCGGATGAAACTGACTTTCTCCTCCAGCTCCAGCGCCCGGAGCGCCTGCTGGAGAATGGCGTCGCCGGCCTGGTCGTAGCGCAGAACGTCCAAAAGGCTCAGGCACTCCGGCGTGCAATACTCCAGGTGGCCCATGTCCACGTAGCAGCGTCCGCCGTTAAAAAGAAAACCGCCGTTGCCGGCCGGTTCGTCCCAATCCCGCTGATGCACGTCAACCAATCCGAATCGTTGCTCGTGGAAAATCCAGTCGCGCACCCTGGCGATGGCCGCCGGGATGCCCGGATCGTCGGCCGCCAGGCAGCCGTACTCCGTTTCCAAGCCAACGATGCGGTTCATGTTACAATTGCGGATTGCCTGCCCTCCGTAGCCTTGGCGAAGGAGGGCGGATTTCCTCCTCCGCTGAAGCTACGGAGGACAGGGCGGATTTCGGCAAAAAACGCGGCGCGGCCAGCCGCCAACAAATGAACTGAACCAGGGATTCCATGGATGACACGGATTTCTTGGAACAGAAGGAAACGAAGGAAACGAAGAACAAATCCTCCTTCGTTTCCTTCGTTTCCTTCTGTTGAAGTCTTTTTCTCATGTGGCCTCTGATGGTTGAAAGCATGTTCACAAGCCAAGCTCGGCCAGTGTCAGCGGCGTGTAGCGGGCGTGGCGCGGGCCGTGGCGCGCCAGCCAGCCGATCTCGACGGTCTTGCCCCGGACCGCCTCGCGCCAGCCGGTCTGGCGCTGGGCTGGGCCGGGGACAGATTCGGCCAGCCATTTGTTTTGCACCTGGCACCACCAGGCCTGCAACAGCAGGTCCACAACTTCCGCCCGGCTCGTTTTGTCCCGCAACGCCTCATTCAACCAGCTTTGCCCGGCCGACTCGGCTTCCGGCTGGCTGGCGGCCATGACAGCGCCGCCGGACTGGACAGAAAATGCGCCGTCGAAGTGCAATCGAAACAGCAAATCCCGGCCCGGCTCGGCGCCCAATTCGGCCAGGAGCAACTCCACCAAAAAGGGCGCGCTGAAAATCTGGTCAAATTGCGTCTTCAACTGCGGGCTGAGGCCGAAACCGATCAGCCGCCGCAAACTGACATCTTCCGCCGCGCGGGTAAAGGCCTCCAGATGCGCCGCGTCAATCGCCGCCTGCCGCACCTTTTCAATGTCCGCCGGATGCCCCAGTCCGGCCAGCGCGTGGCGGTCGAACAATTCAAAGACCTTGGACTGCCCGCCGCCCACGCCGAGCAACAGAATGCCGTCCGGCAAACTGGCGGCAAAGACGGGCGAACCGCCCTTGAGCTGGTCGCGCACGTATTCGCGGCGGTTGGCCATCGCCTCCAGCCAGCGGTAGGGTTCTTCAGTCATGCAGAAATTCCTCTTGTTGACGTTCGGCGACGGTTTCCACGCCGGCGGGCTGGAGCACTTTGATGGTGGCGTAGGTTTCGGCGGCCGGATTGACCCCGCCGGTCGCGGCATCGAACTCCGACGCCGTGTTCAGGAGGGCCAGCGCGAACCGGACCGCTTCCCGCAAATTCATTTGCGAAGGTTTGGCGGCGGCGTGCCGTTCCTGAAAGCTCAACACGCTGCGGATCGTCCCCGCCCCGGAGCCGGAGGCCGCGTAACCGACGGCCTGGAACTGCGCGCCGAGCGGATCGTAAAAATAAATGCGCGCCTGCGGCGGCGAAACGCCGTGGTCCACGCCGGCAAAAAGGGGCACGACCACGCCGATGCCCTGCAAGGTCATGGGCAGATTGTCCCGCAACAGCCGGGCCAGCGCCCGCACGCGCGCGGGCAAACTCAGCGGCTGCAATTGGCTGCGCCGGTAATACTCGAAGGAGGTTTGCAGCACTCGCGCCATTTCAAACGCCGTCGCCGGCACCCCGGCCACCGCCAGCAGCGAGGTCGAATCCACTTCGATGATCTTCTCCACACGGTCGGTGACAATCACATTGCCCGCGGTGGCGCGGCGGTCGCCGGCCATCAGCACGCCGTCGGCGTAATGGAAGGCGAAGACCGTGGTGGCCTGGGTTTCGACCGGCGCGCCGCGCGCCTGCGCCGGGTCGGACGGCAAGAGATGCCGTTCGGCCAGGAGGGAAAGGAAATCGCCGGCGATTTTAGTGTCGCTCATTGTGTAACGTCGGCGCTGCGCGCCGATAAGCATGGCGCCGGCGTTGCGCGCCGGTGATCGTGCCGGGAAAACAACCGCCGGCGATTTTGGAATCGCTCATTGCCCGGTGCGTTGGCGGTAACGTTTGGCCTGGTCGGGGTCCACCTTGCGCATCCGTTTGAGGAGCTCCTCGGTATTGGGCTTCTCAATCTTTGGCGCGCTGGGTCCCTCGCCGCCGCCCCCGCTGCCCGGTGCGACCGGCCGGTTCTTCTGAGCTTGGTCAAGCATGGTACTAATATAGCGCGGAAACCAATTTTCGCAAAAAACGGCTTGCCGCCGCCAAATTCAGGGCAGGCGACTCCGGCCAGGGCAACGCTGCCAAGGAACCACGTAGCGGGGACAGAAAGCCGCCATTGGCTCTTGCATTGCCGGGCAGGGAGAGAGGAAGGTGAATAGTGCGGCGCTCTGCCGAGAGGCGCTACGCTTTCCAATGCGTGACCTTCACGCGCCGCATGTCGGATTTCGTTACAAGCCAAGCCAGTTCGAGTCATAAAAAAGTGATTTTTTAGGCTTAATTAACCTTAATTAAGGGAATTATATACATTGTTACACTGGACCGCCACCGCCGCCACCGCCGCCGGGGCCGCTCGTGGGCCGGTTCGACGCTTGACATACGCAGCCGCTGGACATCTGATTTTGCCATGAAACCCGCACGTAAAGAACTGGTGAAGGAAGCCCTGAAACTGCTCCGCGATGATGCTGTGGTTCTTGAACGCCACGCATTTGTGGCGGAATTGATGGATAAGACGACGCACGAGGATGGGGCGGTGTGGTGCGAGGAAATCTTTTGGGACTTGTTCCACCAGGGAATCATCACGCCAAAAACACCATACGTCAACCTCCCATCGGCGTTTTTTGTGCTCCACTCTGAACACTCAGCCAACCAGGCTCGGCTTGAACAAGCTCTGCTTCAATAGTCGGAGCCTTAAACATTATGCCACGGAGTTTGCATTTCGCGTGCCCGTTGCAAAAACAACGCCCGTCTTCTGTGAGCATCATGCTGACGCCGCAACCGGGACACTCCACATGAACCCGGTGCCGCACTTTGATAATGATCGGCTGCTCGTATGTTTTTGGAAGGAAAGCTGACTTTTTCATAGCCCCATGCGAACAAATGAGGCGGTGGCGTCAAGCCTGTTTTTTTAGCGGCGGCGGTTTCGGCGCTTGACATATGCGCCGGGCGGACTTTCGATTCCCGGCGTCGGAAGCAACGAATTATGAATTTATGAACAAATACGCCATCCTCTCTGCCAAAAAGCCCTTCACGCCGTCCAACTTCCCAAAAGTATATGAGTTTCTGCGCAAGAAAACAGGGTGCTCCCAGATACGATATTTGCGCGATGTTTCCGTGTTCTTTTCCCATGACCTGCCTATCGAAAGCCTTTGGCCCGTGATTAAAGGACTCCTTGAACCTGGGGACCAAATCGTCATGTTTGACATAACAACGGGCGTTTATGAATTGGCGGGAGGGGCGAAGTCCACAATGTCTCAATTCTTGGAGAATGAGCCTTAAAAAATCGCCTTTCTCACACCCGGCGCGATTCGCTTCCATCTCATTGGAGGAATGCCGCCCCAATCAGTTTTTGGTTTTTTGGATTTCTGTGACGGTCGCCGCTCGGTCACGCCATGATTTCGTTTTTTTGTCATGCGTCCCGCATATCAAACGAGGGGGTGGAGTCAAATTCATTTTTTCGGCGTCGGCGGTTTCGGCGGCGGCAAGGCTGACTCGTTCGCCATCTCTTTCGGTTTCGCCCTTTTGAAGCCCTTGCCGTCGGCCACGGCGGTAATCACCTCCATGAACGTGCCTTTCAGGGGCGGCATTATCTTCTGCGGTCGGCTCATTCGATCAGTTTCTTATACGGCAATTTCTGCCCATCCGTTGTCCGCTCCACCACTTCCCCGAACACCATGTTCATGCCCTGTCCCCGGCGGTTCAGCCGGTAGGCGGCTTCGTCAATGTACTTTTGGAGGTGCTTCCGGCTCATCCAGTGATAAACGCCGTGATAACCCCTCTTGAACAGCGCCCAAAATGACTCGATCCCATTCGTGTGGGCCATCCCGTTGACCCATTCCTTGACGCTGTGGTTCACCACCGTCCGGCTGTAACCTTCCAACCCATTGTAGCCCCGGTGCTCGTCCGTGTAAAGTACCGAACCGGGGGCCACCGTCGCCGAGATTGCCGGGTGAAGTTGCTCCGAGCCGTTGCTGGTTATCAGCCTGGCCCGCACCTGCCCGTCCCGTTGCTTCATCCCAAACACGATGGCCTTGCCCTTGCCGCCTGTCCCGATCCCCGACTTCTTCTTGGCCCATTCGTGCATGTTCCGGGCCGCTCCGCCGACGTAAGTCTCATCGGCCTCAATCGTCCCAAAAATCTGTCCGCCGTCCTGTTTCATCGCCGAGCGCAATCGGTGATCCATGAACCACGCCGTCTTTTGCGTGACCCCAACGTGCTTTGCCAGTTGCAAACTCGATATGCCCTTACTCGTTGTGCTCAGGAGATAAACCGCCATGTACCACTTGCGGAGTGGCAGCTTGCTCTCCCCGAAAACCGTCTTGGTGCGGATGGTGAAATCCTGTTTGCAACTGGCGCAGTGATACCGCTTGCCGCCAGCGCACTTGTAAATCTTGGTGGTGTGGCAGTGCGGGCAATACTCCCCGTTTCGGAACCGGGTGGCCGTGAAGTGCGCCACGCACGTTGCCTCATCCTTGAAATAATCCGTGAACTCCATCAGCGTTTTGAAATCTAATATGTTCTTCATTACATTTGTAATATACTTCATAAATTTAGTGTAGTCAAGTGGTAAATTGAAAATGGTTGCGTTTATTTTTTTTCGGATTTACCTTGGCGGCTGCGAAACGTGGTGGGCGTGGTGGGATTAGAACCCACATGACCGTGAAGTCGGCGGTTTTCTGGACCGCTGTGTCTGCATTCCACCACACGCCCGTTTCATTCAGGCCCGCAGGTTGCTTCCAACAACCTACGGGCCACACTTTTTGGATTATCCATCCGCCGGAATCTTCAAAAAGAAAACCGCTTTGCGTCCAACTCAAAAACGCCCGGCGTGGGCATTGGATACAAAGCGGCTTCTAAATTCTGTGCGCCTATGACGGATTTTGAGTTCCGTGGGCTTTCGCCCAAAATCCAAAGAACAAATTGACTAACAGGCGCGCTTCTAGCAAACGAGCGCATGGCGTCAACTGGAATCTTGACGCGCGGCGGCTTCGGGGCAGAATCCTGAGCCATGCCGATCAGTTGGAACGAAATTCGTCACAACGCCATCGCCTTTTCAAAAAGGTGGGCTGGTGAAACCCGCGAGGATGCCGAGGCTAAATCCTTTTGGGATGAGTTCTTTTGCGTGTTCGGAATTGCTCGCCGTACTGTCGCCAGCTTCGAGGTTCCAGTAAAAGGTCTTGCTGGCGATTTTGGATATATTGACCTCTTGTGGCGCGGCGTTTTAATCGTCGAGCACAAAAGTTTTGGGAAAGACCTCAGCAGGGCAGAATCGCAGGCTTTTCGCTATATTCAGGACATGGCCCGCGATCCTAAACAGGCCAAGGCCATTCCCCGTTACATCATCGTTTCCGACTTTGCTCGTATCGTTCTCCATGACCTTGAGCCGGAGGAGCAGCGTGATTTGCCGCTGTTCGACAAAAAGCGCGGCGTCACCCATGAATTCCCGCTCGCCGAATTTCACAATTACATCCACCTGTTCGCGTTCATTCCGGGCTACCAGCAGCACAAATTTCACGAGCAAGACCCCATAAACATTGAGGCGGTCGAGATCATGGGGCGGCTCCACGATGCCCTTGAATCAGGCGGCTACACCGGCCATGACCTGCAACGCTTTCTTGTCCGCATCCTCTTTTGCCTTTTTGCAGAGGACACGGGCATTTTTGAGCGTGAATCATTCCGCCTTTTCATCGAGAACCGTACCGCGCCAGATGGCTCGGACTTGGGCGAAAAACTGGGGCGTCTCTTTGGAGTCCTCGATACGCCGCCTGAGAAGCGGCAAAAGAATCTTGATGAGACTCTGGCTGCGTTCCAGTACATCAATGGCGAACTGTTCAAAGAGCGCCTTGAATTTGCCGATTTCAACAGCGACATGCGTAATGCCATTCTCGCCTGCACGGGCATGGATTGGTCGCGCATCTCCCCGGCCATTTTCGGCTCCCTTTTTCAGTCCGTCATGCAGGCCAAAGAGCGGCGGCAGATCGGCGCGCATTACACCAGTGAACGCGACATCTTGAAAGTCATCCGATCCCTTTTTCTCGACGATCTCCGGGCCGAGTTTGAAAACCGCAAGGCTGACCGTTCGACCGGGCGAGCGGCTCGGTTGCAGGAGTTTCAGGTGAAACTGTGCAATCTATGTTTTCTCGACCCGGCTTGCGGCTGCGGCAACTTCCTCGTCATCGCCTACCGCGAACTGCGCCAGCTTGAACTCGAAACCCTGCAAGAGCTTTTCGGCAAACAGAAAGAAATGACGCTGGACCAAATCAACAAGCTCTCCCAGGTGGACGTTGACCAGTTTTACGGCATCGAGATTCTCGAATGGCCCGTGCGTATTGCCGAGGTTGCCCTCTGGCTGATGGATCACCAAATGAACCGTAAGGTGTCAGACGCCTTTGGGCAGTTTTACCAACGCCTGCCACTTAAGAAATCCCCGACCATCGTTTGCGGCAACGCGCTGCGTCTCGACTGGAAAACGGTTCTGCTGCCAGACAAGTGCAGCTACGTGCTTGGCAATCCACCGTTTGTCGGTCAGACTTGGCAGAATGTAGAACAGAAATCAGATCAGCATTTAGTCCTCGCCAACATTCAATCGTGCGGAGTCTTGGATTATGTCTGTAATTGGTATGTCAAAGCCTCGGAATACATTCAAGGAACCTCAGTTATTGTTGGCTTTGTCTCCACGAAGTCCATTACGCAAGGGGAGCAGGTCGGTATTCTTTGGACTGAATTGTTTGGCCGTTATCATATTAAAATACGTTTTGCTCATCGCACTTTCCCTTGGGAAAGTGAAGCGCGCGGAATGGCGCACGTTTATGTTGTCATAATCGGCTTTGCCGCATCCGATTCAGCAAACAAACGCATCTTCGATTATGAATCTGGCGAGCTTAGTGTTACGCCCGCAAGGAACATCAGCCCCTATCTCGTCGAGGGTTCTGATTTTGTCGTAAAGAACCGTTCCTGTCCATTGTGCGATGTTCCAAAGATGCTCTGGGGCAATAAGCCAACAGATGGGGGATACTTTTTAATGTCAAGTGATGAGAAGGCATCTTTGTTATCAAAGGAGCCAAAAGCCGCAAAGTGGATTCGTCGGTTTATTGGCGCAGATGAATTTCTGTATAATACAGAGCGTTGGTGCTTGTGGTTGCTGGATATACCACCAGAGGAACTCAGTTCATTGCCAGAGGTGAAGCGGCGCGTTAAAGGCGTCCACGATTTCCGCGCGGCGAGCAAGGCCGCCTCAACCAGGTCATCCGCAGCGACTCCTACACTTTTTAGACAGGTTGCTCAACCTGATTCAGACTACTTGGCGGTGCCGGAGGTTTCGTCAGAGAAGCGTCATTACATTCCGATGGGATTTGTGTCTAAGGAGATAATTTGCAGCAATCGGCTTCAATTTGTGCCAGCCGCAAATTGGTATCATTTTGGGATTTTAACGTCTTCCATCCACATGGCATGGATGCGCCAAGTATGCGGACGTTTAGAAGGCAGATACCTCTATTCAAATACTATTGTATATAATAATTTCCCGTGGCCCACCCCAACGTCTGTCCAGAGCCAGCGTGTGGATGAAAAGGCGCAGACGGTCGTTGCCGCCCGCGAGTTGCATTTTCCACCGCTCGGTACGGCCACGCTCGCCGATCTCTACGACCCGCTCGCCATGCCGCCCGCTTTGTCCAAAGCCCACGCCGAATTGGATCGTGCCGTGGAGCAGTGCTACCGCCCGGAGCCGTTCCGCTCCGACCGGGAGCGGGTGGAGTTCCTCTTTGCGCTTTATGAAAAGCTCACCGCGCCGTTGCTGCCCGCGACGCCAAAGAGGCGCGGCGCAAGCCGTAGCCGGGCGGAGGCAGAATCCAAAACACCATGAGCAAACCCGACAAGCCAAAGACCTCTTCCGTTCGCGAACAGGCCACCTCACGAACTCCCAAGGGATTGGGACATTCTGATCTCTTAACGCCTTCCGAAATCGAATCATTGCGGCAGGACTTAAAGGAAGCGGCAGCTTACATGGACAAACGGTTGAAGTCCCAAACGAAGCCTAAAACATCGGGACGTTCCGATCTCTTGACGCCTTCCGAAATCGAATCGCTAAGGCAGGACGGCAGGGAAGCCTCGGCTCACATGCGCAAACGGTTGAAGTCCCAAACGAAGCCAAAATAGGATTGTCAGGTTAAGCCGTCACTTTTTGACCATCCGCATGAATTCTTCCCGCGTGATCTGGATGCCCTCATTAAAAACGCCGCTGTAAGAGAACACCCGTGGCGGGTTTGTGTCGTATGCAAATGGCTCAACCCAATCCACCAGCGCCACCGGGACATCGTTCACATTGTAAAATTCCACGTTGTCGCCAAGCTCGGACGCGGCGGGGATGCTGTTTTTCATGCCATGCATCAAACTTGAAAAACCGGCACTTGTCCAGCCATTTTCATCAGTTGACGTCCGCCGGCATTCGCACCATTAAGCAACCGACTTGGGCTTCGTTTGCAGTTTCCGACGGTTGCGCAGGTAGGCTACCGCTTCCCTTAAGTCCTGCCGCAGCGATTCGATTTCGGAAGGCGTCAACATTTCCGAATGTCCCAATGAACTTCCCTTCGGAATTGGTGAGGTGGCCTCTTGTTTGGCGTTTAATTGGTCTTTGTCAGCCTTTGGCGTGGCCATGCCGCAACGTACCACGCCCTGCCATCTCTGACAACCGCATTTTCATCCCTTGACATCCCCCGGCCTTTTGGCATCTGATTCCCGGCATGAACTCAATCCTTTTTGTAATGCAACGCCCGTCTGGTTCCGATGACCGGAGAAAAGGTAAATGGTGGCAGATCGCAGAAGCCGTTCAAAATGACTCATCATCCAGTAAAGGTGTCGAAATACTGAATGCAGGGACTTGGCTGATTGTCGCAGATGATGGACTGCCGTTCCTCGGTCTTGCCATACGTCAAGCCGTCGAATATGGATTCCAATACCGGATTTTCTTTCTTCCAGAAACGCCCGAACTGCCGAAGGCCACCGTTTAACTCTCATGGAACGTCCTTTCGCTCAGGAAGTTGCGAGTTTTCGCAACCGCCGCCGCTCGCGCCGGTTTCATCACTTGACATGCGTGCTTTGGGGGCGTCTGATTCGGGGCATGAATTCCTTGCTTTTGATAATTGGTTTGCCCGGCGACCCGGCCAAATCCGACCGCACAGGTGACGAAAATAAATTGATGATGCTCTGCAAAAAGCTTCGCCCCACCAAAGAGCGTCACCAAAACATCGAGCACTTCCAACCAAATGTCTGGCGCATTCCCGCAGAGAATGGATTATCATTTCTACGTTATGCGCTTGAGCTTGCCGGTGAGTCAGGGTGCCCTTGTCGAATTCTTCCCTTAACAGACGATCCGCAATGGCTTCACGGAGTCCCTTCGGACGGCGATTAAATATCATGGAACGTCCTTTCGCTCAAGAAGTTTCGAGATTTCGCAACTGCCGCCGCCCGCCGGCGGTGTAAGATTGTATATAATTCCCTTAATTAACCTTAATTAACCTTAATTGACCTTAATCTTGGCCGCTTGCCTTTAAGAAACCCGGACGGAGTGTTGGAGTGCTGGAGTAATGGCTGGATGGTCAAACTGAGCCACGTATCACTCCATGACTCCATGACTCCATCACTCCAGCCGTCCAGCACTCCAATACTCCAGCACTCCGTTGGGTTCTTCCCGAGATTTCGTTTCATAAGAAAATAACACGAACTCTCAGGCAGGGACGGTTCGCCGAGCCGTCCGGCCAGTGGACGCCTCGGCGAGGCGTCCCTACCCACATGCCCGCCTGTGCCTTCGTGCCTCACACGGACAATTTAACAATAGTTCCTAATTTTTGTCAAGGCCCATTGGCGGGAAAATGGAAAATGGAAACCAGACCCGTCTTTTGCGCGGTGATCTTTGCTTTACGAACGGCGGATTGCGTATTAGTTTGCAGGACAGAGAGGTATGAAACTGGAAACCCGCAAAATGAAAGGAACAATATGAAGAAAATCATCCATGCGCTCGTGCTTGCAGTCTTTGGCTACGGTTGCCTGTTTGCCTGGGGGATGCTGAACCTGGCTCCGGCGGTCCGGCGGGCAAACCCGTCGCTGCCCGGCTTCACGCTGCTTTGCATCAGCCTCCGCCCGGTGGTGGTTGCGCTGCCGGTTTTGGCGGCGGTTTATTGCGTCTGGGTCTGGTTTCGCAAAGCCGACCGGGTCCCGTCCTGGATGGGCTTTTTCGCGGCGACGACGGGACTTCTGGTGGTGGTGGTGCTCGCCGCGATTCTGGCGGCTTATCTGCCGCTGGTTTCGGCGGTGAATCAATTGGCGGGGCCGCATTAATCTGTGCCATGCGCGCAGGATGGATGTTCATATTGCCAGCGGGGCTGGCATTGGTTCTGACCGGCACGGGCGTGTATTGGGCGGCGCGTTGAGCCGTTTTGCAAAAACCGCCTGCCACCGTCGCGCTCGGTGACGGGCGGATTCTTCAGCGTGGTCTCGCAGTCAGGGAGTTAACCATCCTGGCGATACAGCTTGCAGTTTGATTTTGCAGGCTTGCTTTACGCGGGATTGGGGGCAGTTTAGGCACAGCATGGTTAAGACATTTAATTCAATGTTATGATTGCATTGCAAGACATCCGCTCGCTGACGGATTTTCAGCGCAACACCAGGGCGCATCTCCGCCGCCTGAAAAGCAGCGGCCGGCCGGAAGTCCTTACCGTCAACGGCAGGGCGGAATTGATTGTGCAGAACGCCGCCGCGTACGAGGAAACGCTCGACGCCATTCGCGGCATCGAGCGCGGCTTGGAAGCGGCGGATGCCGGCCGGTGCGCGCCGGCGCGCGAGGTGCTGGAGAGGATTCGCGCCAAATACAAAATCCCCAGATCACCGCGGTGAGAACTTGCCGCGTGATTATTTCGGAACCGGCGGAACGCGACATCGAGGCGGCATTCCGCCGGTTGGCCGAGCGTGATCCGGTGGCTGCCATTCGGTGGTATAACCGCCTTTTGCAGGTAATTTACTCACTGGACACTTTCCCGGAGCGTTGCCCGCTTGCGCCTGAAAGCAAGGGTCTTACGCGTGAGGTCCGCCAGGTTTTGCATGGGCGGCGACAGCACAAATACCGCATTCTCTTCGACATCAAAGACGATGAAGTTCGCGTCCTGCATGTTCGCCACGGAGCGAGGCTGGCCCTGGGCGAAACCGAATCCGCAGAGGAATAAAATCATGGCATCTTTATCCCAATCCCGCTGGCTGCCGTTTGTTCTGTTGACATGCTCCAACATCTTCATGACCTTCGCCTGGTACGGGCACTTGAAGTTCAAGGACCGCCCCCTTTGGCTGGTGATTTTCGCCAGTTGGGGCATCGCGTTTTTTGAATACGTGCTGCAAGTCCCCGCCAACCGCTGGGGCAGCAATGTCTGGTCGCCCGTCCAGCTCAAAATCGCCCAGGAAATCATCACCCTGGCCGTCTTCAGCGCCTTCGCCATTTTGTATCTCAAGGCCCCCATCCGCTGGAACCACCTCGCCGCCTTCGCCCTTGTTGTCGCCGCCGCCGGATTTGCGTTCCTGCCAAAGGACTAACCGCATTTTGCTTCCTGGGTAGAACGGGCGACCCGCCCGTCCCGCCGGGCCACTGGCCCGGCGGAATGCCTTATACAATTTCAGGCAAGAGTGCTGCCCACAATTGATGTCCATCGTTCACGGTTCCGGTCGGCGAGTCGCCGACCGGCACAGCCGGGTCGCCTGTGCTACCCGCGGAGGACGGGCACGCGGCCATTTCACGCCCGGGGATGCGCCTTGTCGTAGGCGCGCTTGAGGCGTTCGGTGGTCAGGTGCGTATAGACCTGCGTCGTGACCAGATGCGCGTGGCCGAGCAACTCCTGCACGCTGCGCAAATCCGCGCCCGCATCCAGCAGGTGCGTGGCGAAGCTGTGCCGCAGCTTGTGCGGCGTGATTTTGGGGTCCAGCCCGGCGGCGCGCAGATATGTCTTCAAGCGCAACTGCACCGTGCGCGGCGTCAGCGGCGAAACCTTGCGCGGGCGGGCGAGGAAGACCGGCATGGCTCCGGCGGGCGCGTATCGGAGCAGTTTCCAATAGGCGCGAATGGACTCCAGCGCCGGAGCGCCGATGGGCACGAGCCGCTCTTTTTTTCCCTTGCCGCGCACGCGCACCAACTGGCCGGCCCAATCCACGTCCTCCGCGCGAAGCTGGCACAACTCGCTCACGCGCAGGCCGCACGAATAAATGACCTCCAAAATGGCGGCGTCGCGAAAATAGGCGCTTGCCTCCGCCTCCCCGTTTGCGGTCGCGGCGCGCTTCCATTCCCGGCCGGGCGCGCGCAGCAGGTCTTCCAGTTGCTTGACAGTCAGGAAGCGCGGCAGCCGTTTTTCCCTGGCGGGCAGCGAGAGCTTGCGGATGGGCGAAACGGCGGCGGCGCCGTTGCGGATAAGGAACTTGTAAAACGAGCGCAAGGCGGAGAAGCGGAGCTGCACGGCGGCGCGGCTCAATGGGCCGCGGCCGAGGAAGCGGAGGAAATCCCGGAAATCATCCCGGCTCAGGGCGTTCCAATCCGGCGGCGTCTGGCGCTGGCGGAGAAACCAGCCGGAGAACTCCAGCAGCGCCTGCCGGTAATTCCTTTCCGTATAAACCGACGCCCCCTTTTCCGTGAGCATATACCGCAGGAATTTCAAAATCCACGGGTCCGCCTTCGGCTCCGCCGCGTTGCTGGTTGCGTCATCTTTCATACGGTTGTCAACTGTTCGATCACCAGATAAAGTTCCTTTGAAATGGAGTCATTTCTATGGTGTGAATAGGCGGGCCGTGAAGGGGGCATGAGTCAATTCGCATGACAAAAGGACAGCGGCGTAACAACCGTATAGCGTCGTGAAAATTAGGAGAACTACTCCCAGGGCCACCGTCAGTGGAAAAGCATGCTTCGGCCGGAAACAGATCCAAAGACCGCAGCCGACTACGCCCCAAATAAGTATCCCAGCAATTTCCGACAACCACTTGAGAAACAGGAAAGGCGCAGGGAGCAGCATTGGGTCGCGCGTGCGTTCAAGAGCCGCATTGACGAGGCGGATGTGCAGGACTGGTATGGCGGATGCGACAGTCAGAAAAAGCAAATACAGCAATGCGACTCCGATAATGCCTGCCCTGGTTTGCCGCCTAGTTGATGGATCATTCATGTTCAATATGGAGGGATGCTCCACAATTATTCAACTAACCATCCGTTCGGATATTGCCTCCTTCCAACTCACATTGCAATTGGTTTCACCACTGAAATTCGGTCTGGGCCGCGATTATCATTGCCGCATGCCACCTTTCCGGTTACAACAGTTCCCATCATGAACGACGCCATCCGCATTAAGGACCTGCCCGTAAGTGAACGGCCCCGCGAACGGCTGGTCCAATTGGGCGCGCAGGCGCTGCGGGACGCCGAGCTGATCGCCATCCTGTTGCGCACCGGCACCAAAGGCCGGTCCGCCGTCCAGATCGGCGATGAGTTGATGCAAAAATTCCAGACGCTCAACGCCCTCGCCCGCGCTTCCCTGGAGGATTTGAGCCAGACCAAGGGCATCGGACGGGACAAGGCGATTGCCCTCAAGAGCGCCTTCACCCTCGCGGCCCGCATGGCGCGGGAACTCCAGGGCGAAGAACCGGTGCTCGACACCCCGGAACGGGTGGCCGATTACCTGCGCGATGAGAACCGCGGCTACAACGTGGAACATTTCCAGGCCGTCCTCTTGAATTCGCGCCGCAAACTCATCAAGGTCGAGAAAATCTCGGACGGATTGGTGGACAGCCTTCTGGTGCATCCCCGCGAAGTTTTCAGGGGCGCCATCGCCGCCAACGCCAGTTCGCTCGTCCTGGTGCATAACCATCCCAGCGGCGATCCCACCCCTTCCGAGTCCGACATCCGCGTGACGCGCGACCTGATCCGCGCCGGGCAACTGCTGAAGATCGAAGTGGCCGACCATATTATTCTGGGCCATTGCACCGCCGCCAACAGCAAGGGCTATTTTTCCATGCGCGAGATGGGCCTGTTCTTCGCCGCCGCGTCTTAGTAGCGAATCCCCCGACTGATAAGGCTCCTCGCGCTCCGGAATCGCCACGCGCTTCCTCTCCCTCCCCTCCACACACTTGTGGAGGGGAGGGCCGGGGAGAGGAGGCTCCCACACAGCCCACTGAACCGGCTTGGCAACCAGAGAAAGGCTCCTCCTCTCCCCAACCCTCCCCTCCACTTCGCGGAGGGGAGGGAGCCATCTTCCGACATCTTGCTCACAAAAGCGCCAGCGCCTGTCGAACGCTGGCTTTCTTCTCCCTCCCCTCCACACACTTGTGGAGGGGAGGGCCGGGGAGAGGAGGCTTCCCCCTTCTTCATGAATAGAGTTGCGCCATTGCTAAAATTCCGCCTCCGCCCTATATTGCCGCCATGCCGATTTACGAGTTTCATTGTCAAAAGTGCGGGGTGGACAGCGAATTGCTGATTCGCACCCGCAGTTGGGAAGGCACGCCCTGCCCCAAATGCGGTTCCAAAAAACTGTCCAAAAAGCTGTCCGTCTTCGCCTCCAGCGCCGGCGGCCAATCTTCCGAGCCGGCCTCCTGTGGCGGCGGCGGCGGTGGATCGAGTTCCTGCGGCTGCCCATGCGGCGGCCGCAGACGCCATAAGCACTGAGACGGTTCTCCGGCGGGATCTGAGATGCAAATAAGGGACCCCGGAGAGGCGCGGAAAAGAACTCCAATTTTTCTTCTAAGAAAATGGCGGCTCAGGTGTCATATAGAGTGAAAGCGTTGTTCTTGAACGCCAACGCACTCTTATGAAAGATGTGAAACCAACGATTGCCATTGCCCTTCTTCTCTCCGGCCTGTGCCGCGCGAGCTTCGCCCAAACTTGTGTCTTTAATATTCGCGCCCCAGATCACGACCAGGACGACCACACAGCGCGGGAGAGCGTTTGTGGCCGCGCTGAGTTAAAGCCCCTTCAGGACTCGTATTCGGAAATAATCGAAACGCGCCTTCTGTCCCTCACGAGCGACATGCTTCCGACGATTTTCGGGCCAAAGTTCCCATCACCCCGAAAGGGCTGGAGGCCGGCGGACCCCGCTGACCCGGTTCTGCCCCTCTTCGGCCACGGGAACATGTTTGACGGGGATATCAGCCACATGAATAAGATGATTCTCCATGGCGCCTTTAATATTAACGGCTATGATCTCTATTCGGTCGGTAACAGTGGATACATTGAGTTTTTCGAAGACGGTGGCGGGGCTACTGCCGCCGCCGTCATTTACTTGCGCGCTGACGACAAGTTCATTCCTCTCAAATCCACCAACGATTTCTCCAAACGCCTCGAATGGGACAAGGCCAAATTCAACGCCCTCATCAAATGGTTGGATGAACACGAGCCAAAGGCGACCGAATTGGGCGTGGTGATGGTTTCAGCCTCCAGTCCTAGCCGCGTTGACCTCGGCGGCGGCACGGTTTGCATTCTCCATACTAAAGAGCTTGATAATCCTGGCGAGACCATCCGTTCGTACCGGATTGATTTGACGACGGAAGCCCAAGACGGCAAGGATAATGGGAACACGTACGCTACGCACAAGGATTTCTCGCGCCCTGGTCAGTCCTGGGGTTTCTTTATAGACGGCAAGCTCTACCGGATGACACCCATCCTGGTTGAGACGCTTCATGAACAGGTCAGATGATTTTTCTGACCCCATCTTTCTGACTTGAACCATGCCAACCAAATGTGGTGGCGGAAAGGAGGCAAGTCAGAAATATAGGGTCAGAAAAATGAGGCGGTTCAAAGATCGGCCAGCGAAACTTTCGACAAATCTTCCACGGCCCAATCCGGCTTGTGTTCCGCAAGCTCCGGCACGGTGAACCGTCCTGTCGCCACAGCCAGCATTTTCGCGCCAATGGCCCGCGCGCAACGAATGTCCAGCGGCGTGTCGCCAATCACCAGCACCTCCTCGCCGCGCAACGGGCGGCCCAGCCGTTCGCTGCCGCGCTGGAGCGCGATGGCGGCGATCTGATTGCGATCCTCGTGATCGTCGGCAAACGCGCCGAAGGGAAACTGCTCCCACATCTGGAAGCGTTGCAGCTTGATTTGCGCGCCGCGCCGGATGTTGCCGGTGAGCAAGCCGAACAGCGGCGGCTCGGCCCGCGCCGCCAGCGCGCGGCAAAATTCCGGCACGCCCGGACACGCCCCGCCGCGGCATTCCGCAATCAGTTTCTCCAGCCAAACCAGATACGCCGCGAAGAAACGCTCGAAATTCTTTGCCGACGGTTCGATTTGCGCGAGCGAAAAAAGCTCGCGCACCAGCGAATAGTCGGTCCGGCCGCCGAACTTGATGAGTTCCGTCCCGTTATGCACGCCAAATTCGGAGGCCAATGACTTGGCGAACGCCGCCACCCCCGCGCCGCCGGTGTGAATGAGCGTGCCGTCAACATCAAACAAAACCAGCCGGATGGGATGCGAGTTCGCCATGTATTTCGCTCAAAGTGTATGGACGGAAACCGCCGGCGCAAGAAACAAGAGTTTATCTCGTCGTGACAAGCGGCTCCGGTCGAGGCAGTTTCCTGCGCGTGAGCCAGCCGACTCCCCAGCAGCAGGACGCCATCGCCGCGCGCGGCAACGTGCTCGTCGTCGCCGGCGCGGGCGCGGGCAAGACGCGCACGCTGGTGGACCGCTGCCTGGCTTGGTTGCTGGACGCCGAAAATCCCGGCTCCATTGACCAGATTTTGATGGTCACGTTCACCGAAGCGGCGGCGGCGGAAATGCGCCAGCGTTTGCGCGCGGCGCTGGAGGCCGTCCACGCCGCCCGGCCGACGGCGCGGGTGGCGGAGCAGTTGGCGCTGCTGGAAACGGCCTGGATTTGCACGCTGCACAGTTTTTGTTTCCGGCTGGTGCGCGAACATTTTTACACCCTCGGCCTGGACCCGCAGTTGATCGTGCTGCCCGAGGAACGCGCCCAACTGCTCGCCCGCCAGGCGCTGGACTCCGTCTTGGAACAGAACTACAGCCGCGATACCGCCCCGGCCCGCGCCATCCAGGATACCATCCAATCCCTGGGCGGCGACTCCGACATGGCCGCGCGCGCGCTGGTCCTCCGGCTGCATCATTACGCCCAGACGCTGCCCGATCCGGCCGCGTGGTTTGAAACCCAGGCCGCCCTGTTTCAACAAGCCCCGCCCGGCCCCTGGCCCGGCTGGCTCCTGGCAGAGTTGGAAAATTGCCGCCGCGCATGGCTGCCCGTCTTGCGCGCGCAACCGGCGGACAACGCTTGTGCGCGCCAATGCGCCGCCGCCGTGGAGCGCCTGCCGCAAAATCCGTCGCGCGCGGAATTTGCCGCCGCGCTCGAAGCCATTTCCCAGGCGGCGGCGGACAGCAAACCGAAATCGCGCAAGCCGCTGGACAACATTTTGGCCGAGGCCCGCTTTTTGCGTTCGGTCTGCGCGGTGGAAAAGAGCGACCCTCTGGCGGAGGACTGGGAATGGAGCGCGCCGGCGATGCTGGCATTGCTCGACTTGACGCGCCAATTCGGCCAGGCTTACCGCGCCGCCAAACGCGACGCGGGCGGCATTGATTTCCACGACCTGGAACAATTCGCGCTGCAACTGCTGCGCGACCCGCAAACCGGCCGGCCCGGCCCCGTCGCCGCGCACTGGCGGGCGAGGCTGCGGCTGATTTTCGTGGACGAATTCCAGGACATCAACCGCGCGCAGGAGGCGATCCTTTGCGCCCTGGGCGGCGAAGGCGCGGAAGCCAACCGTTTTCTGGTGGGCGACATCAAGCAGAGCATTTACCGGTTTCGCCTCGCCGACCCGCGCATTTTTCTCGATTACCAGCGCGAATGGGAAAAGCAGCCCCGCGCGCGGGTTATTTGGCTTTCCGACAATTTTCGCAGCCGGCCGGGCATCCTCGAATTCGTCAACAGCGTTTTCGCCGCCCTGATGCGCCGCGAATTGGGCGGCATCGAATACGACGCCCAGGCCCGCCTGCGTTTCGGAAACCGTGAGCATTCCTCCCATTCCTCCCATACTTCCCATACTTCCCATCCAGACATCCTGGCAGCGCAGCAGCCGCATTCCGCCCCGCGAGTCGAACTGCTCCTGCGCCGACTCGGACGCGACCCGGAGGAAGAAAGCCCCGCCGAAACATCCGACGCGGAACCCGTTTCCGACACGGAGCTGGAAGCGCGTTTGGTTGGCCGGCGCTTCATGGAGTTGAAAGACCAGGAAATCGCCCTTCCCGGCCAGCCGCCCCGGCGCGCGGCCTGGAGCGACATGGTGATCTTGCTGCGTTCGCCGCGCAACAAGGCGGAGGCTTACGTCAAGGAATTCGGGCGTCTGGGCGTGCCGCTGGCGGCTGTGCGCGGCGGCTTTTACGAGAGCCTGGAAGTGCGCGACTTGCTCAGCCTGTTGCAAGTGCTCGACAACCCATCCCAGGACTTGCCCCTCCTCGGCGTCCTGCGCTCGCCGCTGGCAGGATTGACGGCCAATGAGCTGGCCGCCATCCGGCTGGCGAAACGGCCGGGACATTTCTGGGCCGCCCTGCTTCGCTGGGATGAGGCACAGCCGGAAGACGAACGGGTCCACGGCTTTCTCCAGCGCTTTCGCGCCTGGCGTCGGCTGTCGCGGCTGTCGGGCGTCTCGGCGCTTTTGGAAAAGATTGTCGAGGAAACCGGCTTCGACCAATGGATGGCCGGGGCGCCCGACGCCGCGCAACGGGCCGCGAATGTGTCGCGGCTGATTCACTTGACACGGCAGTTTGACGGATTTCGCGGCGAGGGGCTTTATCGCTTCCTCCAATTTGTCCAGGCGCAGCAGGAGAACGAACTGGAGGTTGAGCCGGCCGGGCAGCCGTTGCGGGACGCCGTGCGCCTGATGAGCATTCACCAGAGCAAGGGGCTGGAATTCTCCATCGTCGCGCTGGCCGATTTGGGCAAGCGGTTCAATCTGGACGACACGCGCGGGCGGGTGATCCTGGACGAGGAACTGGGCCTCTGCCCGCAGGTCAAACCGCCGGGCTTCTCGCAGTTCTATCCCAGCCTGCCGCATTGGCTGGCGCAGCGACGCCAGAAACGGGAAACATTGGGCGAGGAATTGCGCCTGCTTTACGTGGCCCTGACGCGCGCGGCGGACCGTCTGATTTTGTGCGGCTCGGCCCGGCGCAAAACGATTTCCGATAAATGGCCGCAGGCGGCGGAACGCGGGCTGGGCGCGCCGGAAATTCTGGCGGGCCGCAGCTTTCTGGACTGGCTGGGCGCGTGGCTGGCGCTCCAATTTGGCCCGGACGCGCTGGCGCAATCCGGCGGCAATTCGCTGCTGGCCTGGCATATTATTGACGAACAGGAGCCTCAAGAAGATCGGGCCGGAGGCCCGGCACTACAAGGCGCCCCGCCGCCGCCGGACGCGGCGGAACGCCTTCTGCGCGAGAGCCAGGCGTCGCTGGAGTGGCGCTATGGCCACGAGGAAGCGACCCGCCGCGCCGCCAAGACTTCCGTGTCCGCCCTGCGGCGTCTCCTGTCGGAAGAGGAGGAGGAGGAATCGGAATTATTATTTACACCACCGCCGGAATTTCTTCGGGAACGGCGCGCCGGGGCGTTGCCGGCGGCGGAGATCGGTTCCGCGCATCATGCGTTTTTGGAGCGCGTGGAGCTGGCGGAAACGGGCAGCGCGGCCCGCTTGCGCGAGGAAGCCGCCCGTTTGCGGCGCGAGGGCTGCTTGACGGAAGCGCAGGCGGCCTGTTTGGATTTCAAGGCGCTGGCCGCTTTCTGGCAGTCGGAAGTGGGACGCCAATTGCTGTCGGAGCGCGAAAATGTGCGGCGCGAGGTGGCCTTCACCGCGCGTTTTTCCCCCTCGGAACTGGATGAGTTGCGGCGCGCATCTCCTCCCTGCCGTCTGCAACAATCCGCAATCCGCAATCCGCAATCCGCAATCGAGTCATCCGCCGCTGACGAATTCGTGATCGTGCAGGGCGTGATGGACCTGGCGGTGGTGAGGCCGGAGGAGATTTGGGTGCTGGATTTCAAAACCGATCATTTTGCGGAGGATGAATTAGACGCGAAGGTCCGCTTGTACCGTCCGCAACTGTCCCTGTACGCCCGGGCCATCGCCCGCATTTACGCCCGGCCGGTTACGCGTCGCTGGCTCCATTTCTTCGCCGCAGGCCGGACGGTGGAGTTGGACGGGCGCGCCTGACGTTTTTCGAGGCAAGATTTTCCAATCTCTGCTTGAAAACCAAGCGCCGAAGGACGAAATTCGTTTGGTGAACCTGAAAATTATCATTGAGCCTGGCGAGGACGGCTACTTTGTCGCGCATTGCCCGTCCCTGAAAAGCTGCTGGTCGCAGGGCAAGACCCGCGAAGAGGCGTTGAAGAATGTCCGGGAAGCCATTGATTTGTATTTGGAGCCATCCCCGTCTGAGCTGACCGCGAACAAAGAGCGGGAAGTTGTCGAGTTGACGATATGAAATTGCCGTTGCTGTCTGGCCGGCAGGTGTTGACCGCATTGCAGCGGCTCGGTTTCTTGGAAATCCATCGCAAGGGAAGCCACGTCAAGATGGAGCACCCGGATGGGCGACGTATTGTCTTTCCATTCCATCCGGAGGTGGATCGTTACACCTTGAAAGGAGCCTTGCGCGACGGAGGGGTCGAAGAGGAAGATTTTCTTCGGCAGATTCGCTGACAATCACACCACGAAAGCCGGGTCAGTCCTCACTTGTCAAAGGGGTCGTGCCGCAGCTTCCCATTCCGCACCCCGCTTCGCCGACACTGACGCTTGATGTCACTACCGCCTCCTTAGCGGTAGCGGAACAGCGTGACGTGCTGGATGGTGTAGGTGTCCGCGCCAAAGCGCATCGCCTTCCACTCGGGGGTTTCGTCGCCGTTCAACCGGCGGCCGGGAATCCATTTGCCGTTGGCATAAACTCCTTCTTCAACGGTGGCCAAAGCGACGTTGTCGGACGGGTCGGTGGCCGAGGTGAAATAGATGTTCAGAGCGCGACCGACGATTACGTAGTCATCCGGCCCGGTGCAGATAAAGAGGGCGACGGGCGGGTTGGTGGCGGGGCCGGCAAGGCGCGACATGTTGCGCGCCTCGATGTCATAGTTGCCGAGCTTGACGGTCTCTGAATTGCTGGACTTGTCCAGCACGATCGCCGTCATGGAGCCGTCGCCCTGGTGCTGGAGGATCAGCGGCGCCATTGAGGACACCAACTCATAGACGCGCGAGAGCGGGGTATTGGTTCCCGAATTGCCGTCAATCCCGAAGGGGGAGAAGCATATCGCGTCGTGCCTGCCGAATATCCACAAGGCATGGGCCGCTCCGACGGCATCGCCGGCGGATTCGGGAACAAAGAGCGGATTGCCGGACTGGGTGTACCAGGCGCACCAGTCGGTGAAATTGGTCAGGTGGCAGTCCGGGGAATAGATGTCAATCGCCGGCGCGCCCGCGTGCCAGATGTCCATGACGGTCGGCTGCGGACCGCCGCTGGGGTACTGGCCGGGTGCGCCGGAAATTGGCTGCTTGATCCAGGTGTTCATGTACATGGGGATGTTGTATTCGGCCTTGCCGGCGGCGGCGACGGAGCCGACGTAGCGGGCGTAATTCCAGGCCATGAAGATTTCCTCGGTGAAATAAGAGTAAGCCTGCCAGTCATTCGTGTTGACTATGCTTTTGCCGAAAACTTCCTCCCAGGTGCCCTGAGTTTTGAACCCGGCCGCCTGCCAGGCTTGTTGAAGCTGGGGAATCAATTGTCCCTTGTGCGCCTGCAAATAGTCCATCAGCTCCCGCGGCACCAGCCCGTTGAAGGCGCGGTTGGCGGCGGGGCTGTAATCGCGCGGCGTGTCGAGAACGCCGGTTTCGTTTTCGACCTGCATCATCAGGACTGTGTGCTTGCTGCCGTCCGCTTCGCGCAAGTGGCGCATCAGCGCGGCGTAGGCGCGGGCGTCGGCTTCGCGGTTGGATTCGCTGAGGGCGGTCAGCGTCGGGAGGCTCTTGCCCTGCTCATTTTGGATGAGGGGGAAGCGGACGGTATTGGTTTTCATCCAGAGCGGCTGGTAGGTGGACTTGCCGTTCTTCCAACTGCCGAACCAGAGGAGGACCACGCGCTGGCGGCTCTCGCGCGCGTCCTTGAGGATATTATCCACGACGGTGAAATCGAACTTGCCTTCCTGCGGTTCCATCAATTCCCAAGTCACCGCCGCCAGCACGGTGTTCAGATGGGCGGCGGTGAGCCGGGGCCAGATCGGTTTCATGTAAGCCTGGCTGGAGGTGGTGGAATTGCGCAATTCCCCCGCCAGGGCCAGATACGGCTTGCCGTCCACGATCAACTGCGTGGCGGTGCCTTTCTTCTGGAGGTGCGGGATGGAAGGATCGGACTTGGTTTGGGCGGAGGCGCTCGTCAAGGCCAGCGCGCCGAGGCCGCACAGGGTGAACAATCTCAAGGTTCTCATGCTCGTGTTCTTTCTTTTTTTGTTGCGGGCCAGTCTGTCTTCTCAAACCCGGTTTTCGCCCGCAATCATGCCGGCCCATGCTGTCAGGCGGGGTGGAAGCGTGTCAAGTGGCAAGTTCCGGGTGTTTGCAAGCGATTTCTTGCAATGGAGCGGGTAAAGCGATAATATCCAGGCAAGCCCCAGCTCAAATGACTGCCATGAAGGCAAACGCACACAGAATGCCGCGCCGTTGCAGCGCGTGGCTATCCGTCCTCGGCCCCGTTGCCGGCCGGCTGCGCTGCCGGTGCGGCGCGCTTCTGGTCCTGTTGGCCGGAGCCGCGGCCGCCCCCGCCGCCAACGCCGGCGCGCTGGCCTGGTATTACTTCAACGAAGACAACAATAGCGCCCCGTCGCTGTCGGCGGTGGCAGCGGCGACGGTGGCGGACACCAACCGGGTGTGGGCTTCCAATGTTTGCGCCGGCGCGGGGTTGGGCCAGTTCGGCTATGGCGGCTACGTCACCAACACCTACGGCTACGGCACGGGCGGGTACGTGTCGCCCCCGTCGGGATTCTACGTGCGCGCCAGCGCCCTCGCCGCCACTGAATCCGGCGCAGTCGCGGCCAACGATTACATCAGCTTCACCCTCGGCCCGCAACCCGGTTCGGTGCTGAATTTCACCGGCCTCTCCGTCTGGTTCGATCTCACAGCCGTCAACACCCTGACCGGCTCGATGGTGGCGCGCAGCAGCCTGGATGGCTTTGCCAGCGACCTGGCCAGCCTCACCGTGCCGGGCGGCAGCGCGATGGCCTTCACCCTCCTGACCAATTCCCTCGGCCCGGCTTTCAGCAATCTCACCGCACAGGTCGAGTTCCGTTTCTACTTCTACGATGACACCAGCATCACGACCGACTTTGTTCGCCTCGATGATGTCGGCTTCTTCGGCGCCGCTACCAACCCGCCGTCCAATCTGCCGCTTCTTACTGTGGCCGCCACCGCCCCTTTGGCCACAATGTCAGGCAGTAATAACGGGGCCTTCACCGTGCAGCGATCCGGCAATCCCACCAATGCGCTGGCCTTCACATACACGATGAGCGGCACGGCCACCAACGGGGACGATTATCAGTTCCTTTGCGGCGCGACCAACTTCCCGCCCGGCGTCACCAACCTGCTCATCCCGGTGGTACCCATCGCGGATCCTGGGCAGGGGATTGC
>Ga0181518_10001455_pt1 | contig 24331 bp, 22 predicted proteins | sample PEATcosm2014_Bin_28_FD_119751 | JGI IMG/M metagenome (GOLD analysis project Ga0181518, IMG submission 119751) | Peatland microbial communities from MTU Mesocosm Facility, Houghton, MI, USA - PEATcosm2014_Bin01_60_metaG | ecosystem: Environmental > Terrestrial > Soil > Wetlands > Peat | place...
CGGCGGTGGAACAGGGCAACGTGGACCAGCCGACCGGCACGCTTTACGGCCGGCACCAGGCGTTCACCGTGCAGGCCACGGGCCAGCTCCAGAAGGCGGCGGACTACCGGCCGCTCATCGTCGCCTATCGCAATGGTAATCCGGTGCGCCTGCAGGAACTGGGGCGCGTGATTGACAGCGTGCAAAACGACAAGGTGGCAAGCTGGTTCAACAACACGCGCGCCATCGTGCTGGCCATTCAACGCCAGCCCGGCGCGAACACGGTCGCCGTGGTGGACAACATCACCCGGTTCCTCCCGCAGTTCCGCAATCAAATCCCGGCGGCCGTGCATATTGACGTTCTTTTCGACCGCTCGCAGTCCATTCGCGATTCGGTCGCGGATGTCAAGCACACGCTCTTCATCGCCGTCTGCCTCGTGATTCTGGTCATCTTCCTCTTTCTGCGGAACCTCTCGGCCACGCTCATTCCGAGCCTGGCGCTGCCGATGTCCATCATCGGCACGTTCGCCGCCATGTCGCTCCTCGGCTACAGCCTCGACAACCTTTCGCTCATGGCGCTGACGCTGTGCGTCGGATTCGTCGTGGACGACGCCATCGTCATGCTCGAGAACATTGTGCGCCACATGGAAAACGGCGAGCCGCCAATGCAGGCCGCGCTGAACGGTTCCCGGGAAATCGGCTTCACCATCCTTTCGATGACGCTGTCGCTGTCGGCGGTGTTCATTCCGGTGCTGTTCATGGGCGGCCTGTTGGGGCGTTTGCTGCACGAGTTTGCCGTGACGATTGTGGTGGCGGTGCTGGTGTCCGGTTTCGTCTCCCTGACGTTGACGCCGATGTTGTGCAGCCGGTTCATCCGCTCGGAGCACGGAAAAAAACACGGCCGGCTCTACAACGCCTTCGAGCGCTTCTTCGACGGAATGCGCGGCGCCTACGACCGCAGTTTGCAGACGGTCATGCGCCACCGGCTCGCGACGCTCAACGTGTCGCTGGCCGTGCTGGTGGCGACCCTGGCCCTGTTTGTCGTGATCCCCAAGGGTTTTTTCCCCGACGATGACACCGGCCAGGTTTTCGGCATCACGGAGGCGGCGCAGGACATTTCCTTCGACGCGCTGCGCGAGCACCAACTGGCTGTGGCGAAAATCGCCGCCGCCGACCCGAACGTGGCGGCCTTCATGTCGTCCATCGGCACGGGCGGTGCGAACGTCGGCCGCATCTTCATGCGTTTGAAACCGCGTTCCGAACGCAAATTAAACGCGAACCAGATCATCCAGGAACTCCGCCCGAAATTCGCCCAGATCCCGGGCATCAATGTGTATCTGCAAAACCCGCCGCTCATCCGCGTCGGCGGCATGTTGACCAAGGCGCTGTATCAATTCAGTTTGCAGGACACCGACACGAAGGAGCTTTACCATTGGTCGCCGATTTTGATGAACAAAATAGGCGCGATAACCAATGTTTTTCAGGACGTGACCAGTGACCTGCTCATCGCCAATCCGCAGGTGATGGTCGAAATTGACCGCGACAAGGCCTCCGCGCTCGGCGTCACGGCCGGCCAGATCGAAAACGCGCTCTACGACGCCTACGGCGAACGCCAGTCCTCCACCATTTACACCGACATCAACGAATACTGGGTCATCCTCGAAGTCGAACCGCAATTTCAACGTGACCCGGACGCGCTCGGGCAACTCTACATCAACAGTTCGGTCACCGATACCAACAACTTTCCGAAGCGCATTCCGCTCAGCGCCGTTGCCCGGCTTACGCGCAGCCTCGGCCCGATGAGCATTTCCCACGTCGGCCAGTTGCCGTCCGTCACCATCTCCTTCAACCTCGTGCCCGGCGTTTCCCTCGGCACCGCCGTCGAAGAGGTGGAAAAACTCCAGGCCGATTTGCACCTGCCCGCGACCATCAGCCACAGCTTTCAAGGCTCGGCGCAGGTTTTCCAATCGTCCCAGCAAGGCCTCCTGGTTTTGCTCATCATGGCCATTCTCGTCATCTACATCATCTTGGGGATCCTTTACGAAAGCTTCATTCATCCCATCACCATTTTGTCCGGCCTGCCGTCGGCGGGCTTGGGCGCGCTGGTCACGCTGATGCTGTTCCACCTGGACTTGAACATCTACGGCTTTGTGGGCCTCATCATGCTCGTTGGCATTGTGAAGAAAAACGCCATCATGATGATTGACTTCGCCATTGACGCGCAACGGAAGGGAAAATCTTCCGCCGAAGCGATTCACGAAGGCTGCCTGCTGCGCTTCCGGCCCATCATGATGACCACGATGTCCGCGCTCATGGCCACGCTGCCCATCGCGCTCGGCTTCGGCGCGGGTGGCGAAGCCCGCCGGGCGCTCGGCCTCGCCGTCGTCGGCGGATTGGTGGTGTCGCAATGCCTGACGCTCTACATCACGCCGGTGATTTATCTTTACCTGGAATCGTTCCACCAATGGTATCTGCGCAGACGCGCCGCCCGACACCCGATTCAAAAAGGAATCCAGCCGGCGGCGGCGTGATTCCAGGCAGGAGACGAGGTAACGCGTCTCAAATTTTCCCAGACCCCGGAACCTGGACGTCAGACCCGGATAAAGTCAGCGCCCGCGAATCGCGAATTAATGCCCCGATTATTCTTATTGCATTCACGCCCGGCCTGATTAAAATTTCCGGTTCTGTTTATCAAAACAAATTGTGAACGCTGAACTTTGCAAAAGAGCCGCCGAAAAGGTCGGCAACCCGAACATCCTGGTGAACCTCATTTCCCGCCGTGTGCGCCAGTTGAATTCCGGGGGCGGCGGCGCGAGCCGTCCGCTCATTGCCGACGTAGGGAACCTGGGCGCAGCCGACATCGCGCTGCGCGAACTGTTGGAGGACAAAATCGGCTGGGAAATGCCGGAACCGGTCGAGCTGGTCCGTCCGCAGCCCAAGAAGCGCAAGAAGCGCTGACGTATTTACGATTTGCGATTTATGATTTACGAATCGCTCTTCGTTTCAAATTCCCCTCGTAAATCGTAAATTGTAAATCTAAAATTGGTCATGGCCGACATCGTGACCAATCACAAAGCCCGGCGCGATTATCACATCCTCGAAACGTTCGAGGCGGGCATCGTCTTGCACGGCACGGAGGTCAAATCGCTGCGCGCCGGCAAGGGGCAGATCACCGACGCCTTCGCGCGTGTGGAAAAGGACGAGGTCTGGCTTTACAACGCGCACATTGACGAATACTCGCACGGCAACCTCCAGAACCATCAGCCCAAGGCCCCGCGCAAACTGCTGCTGCACAAGTCGGAAATCCGGAAACTGTTCGGGCTGGCGGCGGTCAAGGGCCACGCGCTCGTGCCGCTGGGATTTTACTGGAAGAACGGAAAGGTGAAAGTTGCGCTGGCCGTCGGCAAAGGCAAGCAACAGTTCGACCGGCGCGAGGATTTGAAAAAGCGCGAGTCCGACCGCGACATGAAACGCGCGACGATGAAGCGGTCCAAGTCTTGAAACGAGGATGGAGAATGAAGGATTGAGGATGGTAAAAGAAAAAGAGAACGGCGTTTGACCGCCATCCTCCATCTTCAATTCTCGCTGTGAAAATCAGGCTTTGACCGCTTCCGGCTTCGTCCAATTCCGTTTTGGCGCCTTGGTGACGAGTCCTTTTTTGAGGGCGCTGGCGGCGACGCGAATGTAACGCACTTCGCCGCTGGGCAAGAGGGCTTTCACGCGCTGCAAGTTCGGGAAGAACCGGCGCTTGGTTATGGCGGTGATGTGCGTGCCGATGCCGCCTTGTTTCTTGGGCTTGCCACTGCGCCAGATGATGCTGCCTTTCATCGGGCGTTTCCCGGTCAATTCACAAATTCGCGCCATAAAAATTCAGTAATGAGCCGCAAAGCCTACCAGTGAAACCTGCCGTGGCAAGCACTATTTCCGGTGGATTTGGCTTCTGGTCATCACCCGATGTTTAAAAAATGGGCTTGGCTTTCCGGCCCGTATGCCGTTGTCTTGGAAGCAAATGAACTTCAACTCACCTTTTCGTAACCTTCTCAAAACACTGCTTTTAGTCGCGAGTCTCGCGGTGCCATCCGTTGCGGTCCGCGCCGCGACTGCGGATGCCGACGCCGCCAAAACCAACGCGGCAACCGCCACGCCCGCGGCGGCCGAAACCAAGGCGGACGCCGTGGCAAACTCGGTCGTGAAAGTGTTTTCCACCATGCGCTACCCCGACTTGTACAAACCCTGGACCAAGGACGCGCCAAGCGACGCCACCGGCAGCGGTGTGGTCATCGAAGGCAAACGGATCCTCACCTGCGCCCATGTGGTCCTTTACGCTAGCCAGGTGCAGATCCAGGCCAACCAGGCGGGCGACAAACTTTCCGCGAAGGTCGAGGCCGTCGCGCCGGGCATTGACCTGGCCGTGCTGAAACTGGATGACGAAACGTTCTTCGACTCGCATCCGCCGTTGTCCCGTGCGAAGGCGCTTCCCGAAATCAGGGACATGGTCATGGCGTATGGCTATCCCGAGGGTGGCACCAGCCTTTCGATCACCAAGGGCATCGTCTCCCGCATCGAGTTTGAATCCTACAATTATCCCGTTTCCGGCCTGCGCATCCAGATTGACGCCGCCATCAATCCCGGCAACAGCGGCGGACCCGCCGTGGTGAGCGACAAAATGATCGGCCTCGCGTTCAGCCGTCTCGGTTCCGCGGACAACATCGGCTACATCATTCCCAACGAGGAAATCGAACTGTTCCTCCAGGACATCGCGGACGGCCATTATGACGGGAAACCGGCCATGTTCGACGACCTGCAAACGCTCGAGAACCCGGCGCTGCGTGCGTTTCTCAAGCTCGACAAGTCAGTCGAAGGGATGGTCGTGCATAAACCCGACAACACTGACCCGGCGTACCCGTTGAAGGAGTGGGACGTCATCACCAAAATCGGCGACACGCCGGTGGACGACCAGGGCATGATCAAGCTGGGCGCCAACCTGCGTGTCCGCTTCCAGTATTTGGTTCAGAAAATCACGCAGAACGGGAAAGTTCCATTGACCGTGGTGCGCGCCGGGAAGGAAATACCAGTTGACCTGCCGGTGTCGCCGAAGCATCCGATGGTCATGCCTGATTTGGCGGGTGCTTACCCATCTTATTTCGCGTACGGGCCGCTTGTGTTTTCGAGCGCCACGGAGCAATTCATCAGTTTGACGAGGGGCAACCGAGCTGCCCGTTGGATCGGCTGGCTTGGCGCCATGGGCAGCCCGCTGGTGAAGCGCATGGGTGACAAACCCGCTTTTGCAGGTGAGGAGCTCGTGGTGGTTCCGTCCCCATTTTTTCCGCACAAACTGGCCAAGGGTTATTCGGACCCATTTTGCCAGGTGGTCAAAACCATCAACGGCATACCCATCAAAAACCTGAACCACCTGGTGGAGGTCCTGCGCGACGCCAAGAGCCAGTTCATCACCGTCGAGTTCAACAGCCGTGATGGCGAGACGCTGGTGTTTCCGCGCGCGGACATGCTCGCCGCCACGGACGAGATCCTGACGGACAACGGTGTCCGCAGCCAGGGTTCGCCGGACACCCTGGCCATTTGGAACGCCAAGCCGTCCCCGTAAAAGAACGACTCGCAGTCCGTTCAACCGGCCCGGGGCAAATGCCCCGGCGGATTGTTCACTTTGTGCGTGCGCCGGCTTGACGGCCTGCGTATTTTTTCGGTGCTTTATGGCCACGGTCAAACCTTTCGCCGCGCTGCGACCGGAACCTAAACTTGCCGCGCGCATTTGCGAATTGCCCTACGACGTGATGTCGTCGGACGAAGCGCGTGAAATCGCCGCCGGCAACCCGCTCAGTTTTTTGCACGTCAGCAAACCGGAAATTGATTTGCCGCCATCAACCGACGTTTATGCGCCGGAAGTCTATGCGAAGGGCAGGGAAAATTTTCAAAAGCTCATCCGTGACGGTGCGCTGAAGCAGGATTCGCAACCGTGTTTTTATCTTTACCGGCAGATCATGGGCAAACATTCACAGGTCGGCCTCGTCGCCGCGGCGAGTTGTGAGGAATACCTGCAAGGGGTCATCAAAAAGCACGAGCTGACGCGACCGGACAAGGAAGACGACCGTGTCCGGCACATCGAAGCCCTGAACTCGCAAACCGGCCCGGTTTTTTTGACCTACCGCGCCAACGCTGAACTCGACAAATTTGTCGCGAAGAAAATTTCCAAAAAACCGGACGTGGATTTCACTGCCAAGGATGACGTGCGGCACACGGCCTGGGTGATCGCCGATGAGGATGGGATCAAATTCATCGAGACACAATTCTCAACCATCCCGTTTCTCTACATTGCCGACGGCCACCATCGCAGCGCGGCGGCGGCGCGGGTTTTTAAATCGCGCCAGGGCGCGGGCCACAGCGGACAATTTCTCGCCGTGATTTTTCCGCACAACCAGATGCAAATCCTGCCTTACAACCGCGTGCTGAAGGATTTGAGCGACTGGACGCCGGAACAATTATTGGAAATTTTAGACGCCATTTTTACCATTGACCCGGACGGCAAGGCCTCGCCCGCTTTTAAACACGAACTTGGCCTTTATTTGCAGGGCAAATGGCACACCCTGGCCTTCCGCTACAAGCTCGCCACCACAAGCGGCCTGATTGATTCGCTTGATGTGTCGCTGTTGCAAGAACACATCCTGTCACCGGTGTTTGGCATCGACGACCCGCGCATGAGCAAGCGAATCAATTTTGTCGGCGGCATTCGCGGCACGGCGGAACTGGAAAAACTGGTGAACAGCGGCGAATACGCCTGTGCGTTCTCGATGTTTCCGACGGGCATCGAGGACCTGATGGCCATTGCGGACGCCGGCGGCATCATGCCACCCAAGAGCACCTGGTTCGAGCCCAAGCTCCGCGACGCGATGTTCTGCCACCTGATTTAAGGTGGCTGCGACGCCCTCGTCGCAAAGTGTAGCCGCGACGCCCCGTCGCGTTCCACCAACCCTGTTTCCGCTGTTGACAGTTTTCCCGAATTCCGGCGACGGGGCGTCGCCGCCACGGTTCGCTGTAACAATTTCCCTTGGTCGCTGTCTTGCGGTTAAATATGCCACCCGAAATGACCAGCAGCGCGCAACAGGACGAATCCGCCGTCGCCGCCGTGCGGCGTGGCGATGCCGAGCGCTACCGCGAACTCGTCGAACGCCACGAACGCCGCGTCTATGCCGTCGCGTGGAGTCGGTTGGGCGACGCTGCGCTCGCGGAGGAAGCCATGCAGGAGGCGTTCATCCGCGCGTATCGGCGCCTGTGGTTGCTCGGCGACGGCGCGAAATTTGCCGCGTGGATCACCACCATCGCCCGCCACGCCGCCATCAATCTTGGGCTGCGCCACAGGCGCGAATTGAACAAACGCGAACGTTGGGCCTTGGAACAACCCGCCGCCACAAGCCCAACCACCGGTGAAACAACCGAATTTTGCACGCCGGAAACCCTGCGCCAGACGCTGGCTGAATTGCCCGCTGCACACCGCGAATGTCTCGTGCTGTTTTATCTCGAAGGCAAGAGTGGCGCGGAAGCGGCGGCGGCGCTGGGAATTTCCGAAACCGCCCTGCGCGTGCGCCTGCATCGTGCCCGTGCCGCGATACGCGAACGGCTGGAGGAAAAACTCGAAGGCTCGCTGGCCAAGTTGCGTCCGGCCAAAACGCTCGTTCCCGCCATCATGGCCGCCGTGATGGCTTCTTCGTCGGCAAAAGTTGCAACCGCCGGTGGCACGGGCGCCGCCATTTTGGGCGCGCTGGCAAAATTCACGCCGTTCAAATGGCTCTTCACATTCATTCCAATGGTCTTTATTCCGCTGATCATGATTTCGCCGGTCATGATGTGGCCGTGGGCACGGTTCTTGGTGCGGGATGCGCAACGGAATTATCGTGATCCCAAAGGTTTTCGCGCCAGCCTGCACCGTCAGTTTGACCAAAGCCATCTGGTGTTTTTTGTGTTTATCATCGGGATGATCTTTGTCTTTGTCATGATGACAACCCATGTCTTGGGAGTTAAAGGTTTCAAAGATTGCTTTCTCATCCTTGGGTTTTTCACGCTCGTGGTGATGGGTTTTGCTGCGCGACATCTTGAAATCGACTGCAGCCGGTTTCAAATCGGGGTTCTGCTCAACGGCCTTTTCATGTCTGGTGTTTATTTGGGCATCGGTCTGGGCTGGCTTCCGAATGATGCCCTGTTTCTGGCAATAGCGCTTTCTTCGCTTTTCACAATTTTTACGAACTGTTCCCGTCCGCCGCGGATGGATTACAATCTTTTTCTCCGGGCGACACAGGGAATGTTGCCACCGACCGACTTGCTGGTGCAGAAGGAATCTTCAATCCGTTTCGACCGCGCAGAACTCCGCGCCTTTGCCCGATTTCTGGGTGAACGCCAACTGGCCGGTAATTTTGGCTGGGGAACGGATGGTTTGATACTTTATCTGCCCGCCGTGAAATCGCCTAAATATTTTGTAGAGACGTGGAACAGCATTTTTCCGTCTGTCAGGAACACTACAAACATCACATTGGGATGGGATGGCTCGGTAGCGGCGCGCTGCGGGAAAAAAGACGCGGCGGATTTGGAAGCTTTGCGCAGCAATTCCGCTTCCGACCCGACCTCGTTGCAAAATCAAGTGGCGATGGCCGTGTCACAGGCCTGGCGGAATTTTCGCGAAGGAAAAATTGCCTTCGCCGAGCGGGCAATTGGACAAATTCCAGACACCGAAATTTTTGCCGTGCCACCCATCCGAACCAGGGCGAATCGTTTTATGATTATTTTGTGGGGCTGCTTGTTGATCTTTTTCCTCATTGAACAAGCGCCTTTTTTTCAACTGGGGCTTTCGGGTCTGGAACCCGTCTCCGTCACCGAAACGGAAGTCCGCGCCTTTTTGGGTGGCATTACAACATATCGGAATCCGATAATAAACAACACGCAACGCAGTTATCCCGGCGACCCGACTATCGCACTGGATTTTTGTTTGGTTCTTCCGCCCACAAATCTTTTCAGCCCGGACGGATTGCAGGCGACCCGTCAGGAAGTTTTGAGGGCCGCTGGTTTTAATCCGGGCGGAACATTGGAATCAAAATATGAAAGGCTTGCAAATTCGTGGTTGCTTGGAAAAGCGATGGTCGGCGGCTGGCTCAGCCTGGACGAACTGGGCGTGGATTCCAGCCAGATGTCGGAATCTTTGCACAACCCGAAACCTTACGGATGGAAACTCGAATTCATGCTGGTTCGCGAAAAAGCCTGGTCTTGGGTGGATGGCAAAAGATGGGATGTCGAACGAATAAATGATTTCACGCTCAATCAACTCCGCTGGCTGCGCGACGTGAATTGTCTCGACCTCGTTGACCGCGAAAAACTCATCCGGCAAATTGCGCCGGTGCAGGTGTTGTCCGGCACGCCGCCCGGCCAGCCGCCGATTCACGCCTGGCGCGATGTGCGTGGACTGTTTTTCACGCCGTCCTGGCCGGCATTGCAGGACACTTATTTCTCGCTCGCCGCCCTGGAAATTCTCGGCGGCCTGGACAAAATTGACCGTGAAGCGTGCATCAAAGGAATTCTCAAAAGGCATCAAGGCAAAGGCTGGTTCACATCGCCCAATTCCGGCGGATTCAACGAATACCACATTGACGGCAGCGAGCGCGACACCATCGCCGCCTTTGAATCGCTGCGCATTCTCGGCGCGCTGGATCGCGTGAAGGATTTGGAGAAATGGCAGTTTCGTCCCAAGCACCGTGACGGTGACATGGACGTGACTTGGCAGGATGTAGAGGCGTGGGTTTGCCAGCAGCGGCTGGAGAAAATTCTCCGCGAACGGAAGGAAAATCCGCAGGCACCGATGCGGTCGTTGCTCGACCCGTGAGCCGGTCATCTGCAACGCGATGTTCTGCCATCTGATTTGATTGCGGGCTTCCGGGAAGCGGTTGATTTGTTTCGTGTGTTTCGTGTGTTTCGTGGTTAATAATTCCCGCGTGCCACTGAATCGCCTCCAACGCGGCTTGCGCGCCACCTTTGCGGGCATGGCCGTCAATGTCGTGTTGTCGGGCACGAAACTCGCCGCGGGGATTGTCGGCCATTCGCACGCGCTCGTCGCGGACGCCGTCGAATCCTTCGCCGACATTTTCAGTTCGCTCATCGTGTGGCGCGGACTCGTTGTGGCCGCGGCGCCGGCGGACGAAGACCATCCCTACGGCCACGGCAAGGCCGAGCCAATTGCCTCCGCCATCGTCGCCGCCATGTTGTTGGGGGCGGCACTGTGGATCGTGCTCACGGCGTTTGGCGAAATCATGGAACCCCACCAGTCGCCGGCGCCGTTCACGCTCATCGTGCTGCTGGTAGTGGTGGTCGTGAAGGAAGGCCTGTTCCGGTTTGTTTCGCGCGAGGGCAAAGCGGTGGACAGCTCGGTCGTTAAAACCGATGCCTGGCATCATCGCAGCGATGCCATCACGTCCGTGGCCGCCGGCATCGGCATCAGCGTGGCGCTCATCGGCGGCAGGGGCTTCGAGGCGGCGGATGATGTGGCGGCGATTGCGGCGGCGGGGGTCATCGCCTGGAACGGCTGGCACCTGCTCCGTCCGGCACTCAACGAACTCATGGATACCGCTCCCGGCCCGGAAGTGATTGACCAGATTCGACAGATTGCGACCGCCACGCCCGGCGTGGACAGAGTGGAAAAGTGCATCGTCCGCAAGGTGGGTTATCAGTATTTCGTGGACATGCACGTGGAAGTGGACCCGCAAATGACGGTGTTGCGCTCGCACGAAATCGCCCACGACGTGAAGGACAAAATCCGCGACGCCATCCCCGCCGTCAGCGATGTGCTCGTGCATATTGAGCCGTTGAACATTGCTGCACGATCGAAGCAGAGCAAAACATCGAACATTGAACGCTGAATATCGAAAGCCGGCATCCGGTGAATACACCATTCGACGTTGGTTGTTTTTGGAAAATAATCTGTTCCCTTTTTCGCCCGGGCGGACACTTATTGAGTAGATGACCTACAACCATTGCCGAATCCGCAAAATTCCACATTTACTGTAACCAATCCGCCCAAAAACCTAAGTAAGTAGTAAGACCATGACATCACTCCTCGACTCTACAATCTCTTTCTTTGTAGGAGACGAGGTGACGAGTCTCAAATTGCTTTGGTTTCTGAAGGACAAGTTAGAGACTTCTCACGTCGTCTCCTACTTCTTAAACGGGCGGCTAACGGCGAATTTCGCAGCCAAAACCGCGAAACGATTCGTTACCGTCGGTGTCTATATAAAAATGAATCCGGCGCATTTCCATACAAATCGGGCGGGGTCGGTGTCTATACTGGTGGCAGCATGAATCCAAGGCGCGCTTTCACGCTCATCGAATTGCTGGTGGTGATTGCCATCATTGGCATCCTGGCGGCGATGCTGTTGCCGGTGCTCGGCAAGGCCAAAGGCCGGGCGCAAGGGGCTGCCTGCCTGAACCAGGGCAAGCAAATGATGACCGCGATGCTCCTTTACACGACTGAAAACAACGACTTTTTCCCGCCCAATCCTGATGATGGCAACACTTTGCCGGGCTATAATTGGTGCCCCGGCTCGGCGGGGATTGGCGGTCCGCAGGAATTCGACCCCGATGTGCTCGAGGACTCGACCCGTTCGTTGCTCATCGGTTATCTTGGCGGGAATGTGGATGTGTTCCGCTGCCCGGCGGACCGGCGCCAAGGCCCGTATCAGGGAACCAAGCCGGCTTTCATCGGCCAGATCGTGCCTGCAGCCAGGACCTTTTCAATGAGTCAGGCGGTGGGCACCATTGATCCGGGTTATGAGGCAACGGAGTATGGTTCACCCCCGTCTAGCCACTACGGCATCCCGAATTTGTCAGTCAACGGCCCTTGGCTAAACAATCAGCAGACTCATCGCCGGGATTCACCCTGGCACACGTTTGGCAAAGCATCCGATATTCATGCCCCGGGACCTTCCGGGCTCTGGGTGTTGCTGGACGAAGACGCCAAAGGCCTCAATGACGCGGCTTTTGCCTTTGGCATGGAATCCCCCGAATGGTTTGACGCGCCCGGAACCTACCACGACGGCGGGTGCGGCTTTGCGTTTGCCGACGGCCATTCCGAAATCCACCGGTGGCTGAGCCGGGCTGAGAAAGCCAGCGGGGGAGTCGTCATCACCGATCCCCTGGACCAGCAGGATTGGGCTTGGATGCAACAACGAACGTCGGCGCGCCAGTAGTCCGTCAAACCAGGGCCAAGGCGCCGGTCGCGGCTGCGCTTGATTTCATTTTCCTTTTCGCCGGATTGGAGCGCCGAACTCCGATTCGGCGTAGTGGTAACGAATCGAAACCCGCCGGGTCGGACCAGCCTTCGCTCGGAAGCTTCGGCGCGGCAGGGACCGGCGCTCCGATGCGGAAAAATGAAACTTTTTTCCCTGCACACTGTCTAACGGTTGATTATGGATGTTGGTCCGGACGAAAAAATGCGCCGACGCGCGTTCACTTTGATCGAATTGCTCGTCGTCATCGCCATCATCGCCATTTTGGCGGCACTGTTGTTGCCTGCGTTGTCGTCGGCCAAACAGAAGGCCTGGACCACCAGTTGCAACTCCAACCTGCACCAGATCGGCCTCGGCATGAGAATGTTTGCGGACGATCAGAGTGAATATTATCCCGAATCCGGGGACGATATTCATTGGGGCGCAACCGATCCCACGACCGGAAAAGCCAGTTGGCTGGAGCAGATTTTTCCCTACGTTGGAAATACGAATGTGTATGATTGCCCCGGCAATGTGCAATTGCCCCAACCGTATCAAGGACCTTTCAATTATTTCAATGGCTGCAACGCCGCGTATGTGGCGACGGGCGGTTTTGCCGCAGTCAAAGGCTCGCAGATTTTGGGTCCCTCGGCTTTTGTTCTGGGCGGTGACACGGCGGGAACCAAAAACAACGGCGCGGGATTGCAATTTGATCCGCTGGACGCGGACAAGGATGATTTCACACAGAATTGCGTCGGCGGCGCGGCGGATGATTCGCTGACTGAATTCTGGCAAATCCACAGCCGCGGCCAGAACGTCATGTTCGCCGACGGCCATTCCAAATGGTATAAAGGTTTCAACGCGGGCGACATGACCTTCGGCTACAATTGCATGACCAACTGGGTCAACCCGTTTTAGTGGATTTCGTTTCCCTTTGCGTTCTGGGCGGCTTGATGTGGCTTCGTCCTCCTTCTCGTCCTCATCCTCGGTTTTTATGAATCATTTCGAGGACGAAGGACGAGAACGAGGACGAGGAGGATTGCTGGCAATGTTTGAGGTTTCTCATTTTCCCTTTGCGCGTCCGCCCGCCAGGCGGTTCAATCCGGCAATGAAAATGTCCGGGCGTTCACCTTGATGGAACTGCTCGTGGTTATCGTCATGACGAACAAGCGGGAGATGGTTTTACTCTGTCTTTCCTGATGATGTTGACGTGATGCACATTCTTCGGGAGCATGCCGGCACATCAGCTATGAAAAGCAAAAGCATTGAGACGTTTCTTCCCCGTGCCATGCGAATTTTTGTCAGCCTGGCTTTTTTGGCGGTCGTTGCAGAATGTTCCGGCAAAGCGCCGGTGGATTATGTGAATCCCTTCATCGGCACGGCGGAACACGGGCATGTGTATCCCGGTGCGACGGTGCCGTTCGGCCTGGTGCAATTGTCGCCCGACACCCGCGATACCACTTGGGACGGCTGTTCGGGTTATCATTATTCCGACGACAGCATCCTGGGGTTTTCGCACAATCATTTGACGGGAACTGGCTGCGCGGATTTGGGAAACGTGCTGCTGCTGCCGACGGTGGGTCCGTTGAAACTGATTCCCGGCGCGAAACCGGGGGAAGGGTATCGCGCCCGGTTTTCGCACGCTCAGGAGATTGCGCGTCCGGGTTACTACCAGGTCTTTCTGCCGGATTATCAGGTGAAAGTGGAACTGACGGCGACCGCGCGTGCGGGTTTTCATCGCTACACATTTCCCCAAACGACCGAAGCCCAGGTGGTGGTGGATTTGCAGCACGGCGTTGGCAACAACGTCACCGAAGCGCAACTGACCATTGAGGATGACCATACCGCCAGCGGCTATCGCCAGAGCGCGGGCTGGGGCGGCCCGAAGGTTTACTACTTCGTGATGGAATTTTCCAAACCGTTCGCGAACGCGGCGGTCGCGCAGATTGACAAGGATGAACCAGGAAAACAAACGACCGGCAAAAACACCAAAGGCCATTTCGATTTCAAAACCAAAGCGGGAGAACAAATTTTGGTTCGCGTCGGATTGTCCACCGTCAGCGTGGAAGGCGCGCGCAAAAATCTTCACGCGGAAATTCCCGGCTGGGATTTCGATGCCGTCGCAAATGCCGCCCGCAAACAATGGAACGACGCTTTGAGCACCTTGAAGGTTGACACCAAAAACGCCGCCCTCCAGGAGACGTTTTACACGGCGCTTTATCACGCGCTCCTCGCTCCCACGCTTTTGAGCGACGTGGACGGCCAGTTTCGCGGGCCGGACCAGAAGGTTCACCAGGCCAAAGGTTATGATTACTACACGGAGCTTTCCTTGTGGGACACGTTCCGCGCGGAGCATCCGTTGCTGACATTGATTCAACCCGGACGCGTGAATGATTTCGTCAACACGATGCTCGACCATTTCAAAATTTTCGGCCAGAATACGCTTCCGGTCTGGACTGAAGGCGGCAAGGAAAACTGGTGCATGATCGGCAACCACGCCATTCCCATCATTACTGATGCCTACTTGAAAGGTTTTCGCAACTGGGACGCCAATGAGGCGCTCAACGACATGATCGCCTCGACGGACAAGAACCGCGAACAACTCGACGCCTATCGCGAGCAGGGTTTCATCCCCACCGGCAAAAACATGCAAAGCGTCTCGAAAGTCCTGGAATATGCCTTTGACGATTCCTGCATCGCGCGCTTGGCCAAAGCTCTCGGCAAGGACGATCTCGCCGCAAAACATTCCAAGCGTTCGCAAAATTGGGAGAATGTTTTTGATCCCGCCACCGGATTCATGCGCGGCAAAAATGCGGACGGAAGCTGGGTGACGCCGTTCGATGCCAACGCCATCAACAGCATCAACTTTAACGAATACACCGAGGCCAACGCCTGGCAATACAACTTCTTTGTGCTGCACAATGTTCCCGGCCTGATTGCCAAATTGGGCGGCGACGACAAATTTGTCGCCCGGCTTGACGAGATGTTCGACACGAAAGAGAAAATTCCGAACCTGGCCATGATTCCGGACGTCACCGGCGTCATCGGCATGTATGCGCACGGCAACGAGCCTGTTCACCACGTTGCCTACCTCTACAACTACGCCGGCCAGCCGTGGAAAACCCAGGCCCGGGCGCGCCAGGTCGCCGCCACGCTCTACACCAACACGCCCGCCGGCCTTTGCGGCAACGACGATTGCGGCCAGATGTCGGCCTGGTATGTTTTCACCGCGCTCGGTTTTTATCCCGTGGATCCGGCCAGCGGCATTTACGTTCTCGGCAGTCCGCTGGTGGATAAAATCACGCTCCGCCTCGATTCCAAATACGCCAAAGGCCGGTCATTCACGGTCATCGCGAAAAATAATTCCGGCAAAAATCCCTGCATCCAATCCGCCACGCTCAACGGCAAACCCATCACGCGAAGCTGGATTTCCCACCAGGAGATCACCGATGGCGGCAAGTTGGTGCTGACCATGGGACCGGCGCCGAACAAATCTTTTGGCTCCGCTCCCGCCGACCGCCCGCCGGGAATCTGACGCCTTGATTTTTAAACTGCATTTTCCTTTTCGCCGGATTGGAGCGCCGGTCCCTGCCGCGCCGCGGTTTCCAACGGCATTTTCCCCTTTGCGTTCCTGGCGGCTTGGCGGTTTAATGTGCGGACATGAAAATTGTTTTAGCCTATTCGGGCGGCCTCGACACGTCGGTGCTGCTTTCGTGGATCAAGGAAACCTACAACGCCGAGATGATCGCCTTCTGCGCCAACATCGGCCAGGAGGAGGAACTGCGCGGCCTCGAAGCCAAGGCCAAAAGGACCGGCGCGTCCAAAATCTACATTGACGATTTGCAGGAGGAATTCGCCCGCGACTTCATCTACCCCATCATTCACGCCGGTGCGGTCTATGAAGGCCAGTATTTCCTCGGCACCAGCATCGCTCGCCCGCTCATCGCCAAACGCATGGTGGAAATCGCCAAAAGGGAAAAGGCCGACGCCATCGCCCACGGCGCCACCGGCAAGGGCAATGACCAGGTGCGGTTCGAACTCACCGCCGCCGCGCTCGCGCCGGAATTGCAGGTCATCGCGCCGTGGCGGGATGAGCGGTATCGCAACGAATTTCCCGGACGGGCCGAAATGATCAATTATTGCGAACAGCGGAAAATCCCCGTCCAGGCCAGCGCCAAGAAACCGTTCTCAAGCGACCGGAACCTGCTGCACATTTCCTACGAAGCGGGCATCCTCGAAGACCCGTGGATGGATGCGAGCGACAAAAAGTATCGCGGCTCGTTCACCACATTGTCCGTGTTCCCCGAAGACGCGCCGAACAAACCGGAGGTTGTCCTGCTCGATTTCGTGAAGGGTAATTGCGTGGCCGTGAACGGCAAGAAACTTTCCCCGCTCGGCGCGATGAAAACGCTGAACAAAATCGGCGGCAAACACGGTGTTGGCCGGGTGGACATGGTGGAGAACCGGTACGTGGGCATGAAATCGCGGGGCGTGTATGAAACGCCCGGCGGCGCGATTTTGCATTTTGCGCACCGGCAGATGGAAAGCCTCACGATGGACCGGGAAGTCATGCATTTGCGGGACTCGCTGATCCCGCGCTACGCGGAGCTGGTGTATTACGGCTACTGGTTCGCGCCGGAGCGGTATGCGTTGCAGGCGCTGGTGACCGAGAGCCAGCGGAACGTGACCGGCACCGTGCGGGTAAAGCTGTACAAAGGCAACATCATGGTCGCCGGCCGCAAGAGCCCGGTGAGCCTGTACAATCCGCACATCGCCACGATGGAAGCCGATCCTACAAAGGCGTACAACCAGGATGACGCGACAGGTTTCATTCGATTAAATGCTTTGCGCTTGAAAGTCGCGGCGAAGGTACAGAAAAGAAAATGAACTGCTGCAATTGTCGCTCGGAAAACATGCGTCACGAGAATAAAATTGACCCGATCCCGCACTGCGGGACCTACAACCAGGACGACGCCACCGGCTTCATCCGGTTGAATGTGCTGCGGTTGAAGGTTGCTGCCAAAGTCCAAAAGAAGAAATAAGATCGGCGCGCGAAGCGCGTCCCGCTTTGCGGGATGGCGGCCAAGGTGCAGAGGAAGAAGTGAATGTTTAAGGTCACAATTTGTGACCTTGAACGAATCGGCAACTTGATATCGCAATTTGCGATGCCAAAACAAGATGCGGTCACAATTTGTGATCGCATCCTAAGTGCTGAATGCCATCCGGTCGCAAAATGCGACCGGTTCAGAAAGGGAACAATATGAGCAACGAAATGCCGTTGCGGGTTGACCAGATTGGTTCAATGATTCGGACCATTCGCGGGCAAAAGGTGATGCTCGACACTGATTTGGCCCGCATTTATGGCGTGCCGACCAAGTCCTTGAATCAAGCGGTGAAACGCAATGCGAAGCGGTTTCCACCTGATTTTCTATTTCAACTTACTGCCGGGGAAGCGGATTCTTTAAGGTCACAAATTGTGACCTTAAAGAGTGGTCGCGGCCAGCATCGTAAATTCCTTCCCTACGCCTTCACCGAAAACGGCGCGATCATGGCGGCCAATGTCCTCAACAGCCCCGAAGCCGTGCGCATGAGCGTGTTTGTGGTGCGGGCATTCGTCCAGATGCGTGACCTGCTGGGTGGCACAAAGGAACTTGCGCGCCAACTGGCCGACTTGGAAAAGAAACTGACCGCCCGTCTGGATGTGCATGAGAGCGTGATTGTGGACGTGCTGCGGCGCGTCATGGAAATTCTCGACCCGCCGCCACCGCCGCCCGAATCGCCGAGGCGGCGGATTGGTTTTCACGTTGAGCCGGAAGACAAGCCGGTCAGCAAGGCAAAGAAATAAGTGTGACCCGTGTGCCAGTGCCACTATGATTGCCACAATGAAGGCCAACCCGATCCCGCACCGCGGGACCTACAACCAGGACGACGCCACCGGCTTCATCCGGTTGAACGCCCTGCGCCTGAAAGTCGCGGCGAAGGTGCAGAGGAAAAGGTGATTTAAATTCGTGCGATACCAAGTTACAGGCTATGTGTTGGAGCGTGAGCCTGCTCCAGCAGTAGGGGCACGTCCCGTGGGTGTAGCCGTAAAAGAAATCGACGAAAAACTTTATCAAGAAATAAAGCAAGCGAGAGATATTTGTCTCCTGGCAGTTGTTTTAGAAGAGCGGCTTCAATTCGTTCTTGATAATTATGCAGAATGGGAGTCTGAACTCCTTGACCAAGCTCAAGAACATCTTCTTTGGCAGACGCGTCGGTCTGACGCTATGCAGCAAAGGCTAACGCTTGACAGGCGTCTCGCGAATGTGCTGACTGCATTTCGTCTTTACGTTGACCATACAGATACAAGTTTATCCGACATTTTCGGCAAAGACAGTTCGGAATTGGATGCTATAAAAAAATTAAAAAACAAACTATATGACGATTGTTTCGGCTATCGTTTTTTAGAGGCACTTCGCAATCACGTCCAACATTGTGGGCTGCCCGTCCAAATAGTTACATTCCATTCAGGATTCGTTGATGGTGATTCAAAAAAAGATATTCAATTTTCAGTTATCCCATATACGTCATTAGATATTTTGGCTGCCGATAAGGACTTTAAGAAAGCTATACTCGACGAAATAAAATCTATCGGAGAAAAAATCGATTTAAGGCGTCCAATTCGTGAATACGTTTCATGTATCGTCAGACTTCATAGAGAGGTGCAGAAGGTGTTTTCAAAAGTTATAATCGATTCGAAAGAATTTTATTCGAAAGCGGTAGAAAAATATTCCACAATTGATGGGCATACTGTCCAGCATCCTAAATTGATATATCGTAAAGACTCGGAAGAGGTCGAGGAGGAAGTTCATCTGATATCGCATTTTCTCGACCGCTATGATGTTTTAAATCGTCAAAATTTGAACGTAGGAAATAATATTTCCAAATCTTTTGTCTCAAATGCTATTAAGATTTAACGACACCATCAGTACGCATTGTTGGAGCAATCAAAAAATGATTACGCCCACCAATTTCATCCATCGCATCGGCATCACCGCGCAGGCGGAAACGACTTATCGCACCATCTTTTGATTTGGTTTTACGACCTCCCTCACCTGTTTCCTCTCCCCAAGGAGAGGACAAACCGGCGCAAGATTTCTGGTTGGCGAAAGATCGTCCGGCCAATCCAGTCGCACGACATTCCAGGCACACGGCAAACAATTCTCCCTCTTCTGGAGGAGAGGCTGGGGTGAGGACGGTCGTGCAAACCATTCTTGTTCCAACTCCCAAAGTCACGCCACCGGTCGGTCGTTCGTTTCCACCAGGCGCAATAGTTAACGATTGAAGTCCACCTGCCGCTGGTCCGGCGCGCCGTAGCATCACAGTTTGATGTTGACATGCCTCATGGTTTAATGTATTGTCGCCGTGATGAAGAAAACCAACCCCAGTTTTTTGAACGGCGTCCCGGAGCTGCTGGTGCTGCGCCTGCTTTCCCGGCGCGAAATGTACGGTTACCAGATCGTGGAGGAAATCCGGACCCAAACCGGAGAGACTTTGTCTTTTGGCGAAGGCTGCATCTATCCCTACCTGCATTACCTGGAAGCGGAAAAGCAGGTGAGCAGCCAGCGGCGGGAGGTGGAGGGCCGGAATCGCAATTATTACAAACTCACCGCCCGCGGACGGAAACGGCTGGAAGCATTAACCACCGAGTGGAAACGCGTTACCACCGGCGTCTCACTATTGATGGAGGAACAAAATGCCTGATTTCATTGAACAACTGCGCCGCCGGCTGGGGGAACTTGGCTGCCCAAGGATGCAGGTGCGGCGGTTGGTCCAGGAAGTTGCTGACCATCACGAGGACTTGAAACAAGCGGCATTGTCGGAGGGATTATCCGAGGCCAATGCGGAAGCCCATGCGAACGCCCAGCTCGGAGACCCGGTTGCCCTGGCCGAGCACCTGATGGTGATGCTGCTGCGATCGTCCTGGTGGGGCCGTCATTCCCTCATCGCTTTTTGTCTGCTGCCACTTTTGGCGGTTCCGGTGCTGTGGACTCTGTTCTTGATGCTCGGCTTATCGCTGGAGTTCGCGCTGGGATTCGGCTGGGATTGGAAGAAACTCCACGTTGCCACCGACAACCCGGTTGCCTTTCATCATCTGGTCCTGGCGCTTCACGGCGCCGACTATGTCGCGATCGCCCTTGTGACGCTGCTCTTCTGCTGGCTGGCACGTCGATCGGGTGTGAGTCTCAAATGGATGGTGATCGCATGTGCAATTTGTTCACTCTACGCATCATTTGTTTATGCCAGGATCTGGCCGCATAATTTTGAAGTGGGTATCACCTGGACCCCACAATGGATTGAAGCGGCGATCCCGCTTTTGATTGCCGGCGCGATTTATGCCTTCCGGCGGCGAATGATGCAGCGTTTCCAGGAGAAGGTTGCAGTTAAGCCGCCAGCCCCGCTCCGTGAGGAGTGGAATCTTTGTCGCCACCCGATTGCCAACGCAAAGGCGCGGTTGTGGACAGAAACCGGCGGGTTGTGATACGTTCTGAACATGAGTGCAGTAGAAAAAATCAAGGCGGCGGCGGCCCAGCTCGACCCGGACGAACAGGTCGAACTCTTCCGCTGGTGGGTTGAATCGGACACGTTCAAGCAGCGGCAACTCGCCGCGTTGAAGCGCGACCTCGCGGCTGGCCTGGAGCAGTTGGAAAGCGGCCGTTACCGGACCTACGACGACACCAATGTCATGCAATTGGCCGAGGACGTTGGCCGCACTGGCCGGGAACGGCGTTGAAATTGTGCTGGTACTGCACGGCGAAAGGGATTTCCCGCCGTTGTTTGAATAATTTCCCACCATCGCCCGCCGGCCCAGCTTGGTTGTAGTGTCGGCGCTGTGCGCCGATTCGTTCGAGCCGCAGGCTCGACGCTACACCGTGAGGAGTGGAAGCTTTGTCGCCATTCGCGATTGGCCTTGCCAGAAAGGGTGAACGGGAGTTTGCTGATTGCCACGATGCAAACTATGTTCGCCAGCCGCCTGCCAAGATACGCCTGGCTGTTCGTATTGGCTGCCTGCCTGCTAAAAACGGGCGCTGAAGAAACCGCCGGTTTTCCGTCTCCCGGCGAAGGGAAACTCATCCATTTTGACGGGGCGCTTCCCCGGGTGGCGAATGCGGCAAGGGGGGTTGATTACAGCTTTGATCTGGCGAAGGAATCGTTTGAAATCTTTGTGCCCAAAAATTACTCGGACAAAGAGGCATTCGGTGTCTTCGCTTTCATGAATTCCGGCGACAGCATGACCATGCCCAGGGAATGGGCTGCCATCATGGAAAAGGAAAAACTGATCTGTCTGATTCCCCAAAATGTTGGCAATAATCAGCCGTTTTCCCGGCGCGTTGGCCTTACCCTGATCGGAATTCTCAAGACCGTTGAGCGGTATAAAGCAGATCCCCGGCGGATTTACACCGGTGGAATATCGGGCGGGGCGCGATGCTCGCTGCAACTGGCTTTCCTGCACAACGATGTGATTGCCGGAAATATTTCAATTTGCGGAGCCAATTTCTACGAGCCAGTGCCAAAGGTCAAAGCGGTTGACACTTCGAACTATGGCGTCTGGCCGGTTCCTCCTGACCGGGCCGCTGAGGCCAGGAAGAAAGTGCGTTTTGTTTTTATTACCGGCGCCAAAGATTTTCGTTACGGGAACATACTGGACATATACCAGGGCGGTTTCGTGAAGAACGGTTTTCAAGCCAGGCTCATTGACCAGCCGGACATGGGACACCAGCTTTGCAGTCCGGAATCTCTGTTGGAAGCCTTCGATTTTGTCAGTGGCAAGCAGTGAGTTGAGTTTTGAACCTATCGCAATTTGCGATCGGTTCTGTGGCATAATGTTTTCAGCGCCGTAGGCGCGGATCTTTGTAGAATAACTTGGTTGGTTTTGGGGATTTGAAGCTACAAACATGTCGTGCTGATGGCGCTGAAGTCACCATCCCGCCGAAAATAAAAACGCGCCACCGGATTCAGTGGAGCGTAATGGTTTATCTGTGCCTTGCCATTCCCGTCTTGCCAGCGCACGATGGGGATGAATCATGAATCACCGGCAAACCAGGCTGTTTAACGTTTTAACCGTCTTGGTTGCAACAATCTCCATCGGATTGTGGGCTGACGCAGCACAAGCCCAGTCTTCAAATTCCATTCCCCAAAACAAGGCTGCGATGGGAACGTTTCCGGACGTGAATGATTTGCCGGTCCGCAAGGAAATGCCGGAGGTAATGACGATGAATGACGGGACCAAGGTTACAACGGTCGAACAATGGCGTCAGCGGCGCGAGGAGATGAAACAAATCCTCGAGTATTACGAACTCGGCCATGCGCCGCCTCCGCCGGGGAATGTGACCGGGCAGGACATCAAATCCCTCACCCTGCTCGACGGGACCGTAAAGTATCGGCTCGTTCACCTGAAGTTCGGCCCGGGCGGAAAGCTGGGGTTCGACATCGCGATTTTCACGCCGGCCAAAGGCGGGCCGTTTCCGACGATCATCAATCCGTCCTTTTCCAGCACGCCGGGCGTGGCCGTCACCAACCAGTCCGCCGCAGCCATCACCAATCAACCGATCGTAACGGCCATCAACACGGCGACCACCAATTCGGCCCGACCGCGGTTCAATTTCGGCGCGCCGGTGGATCCGGAACGGGCGGCCCAAGGTTTTTCGAACCAACTCAGCCGCGGTTATGCCCTGGTGACGTATCGCTACACGCAGTGCGGCGAGGACAATGCCAATTTCCGCAGTTCTTCGTTTTATCCCGCCTATCCGGATTACGACTGGGGCGTGCTGCTCGGCTGGGCGTGGGGACTGTCGCGCGTGGTGGATTATCTCGAAACGCAACCGTTCGTGGACAAGAACAAGCTCATCGCGCTGGGCCATTCGCGGCTCGGTAAACTGACGATGGTGGCAACGGCCTTTGATGAGCGCATCTCACTCGGGGCGCCCGCCGGGTCGAGCGGCGCCGGGACCGGCGCCTACCGTTTCTGCGGCCCCGGTCGCGGCGGCAAGGAAGGCATCGAGGACATGACGCGGAAATTCCCGTATTACTTCGTGCCCCGACTCAAGGAATTCACCGGCCAGATGGAAAAGCTGCCGTTCGACGCGCATTGGTTCATCGCGCTGACCGCCCCGCGCCCCTGGATTTCCGTGGAAGGCACCGACGACCAGAACTGTGTTCCCAATGCGGTCAAACAATCCGTGCTGGCCGCCCAGCCGGTGTACGCATTTTTGGGTGTGAGTGTGGACCGCGTGGGCGTCAACTACGAACCGCACCGGCATGGATTAACCGCCGATGACTGGACGGCGGCACTGGATTTTGCCGACCAACAACTTCGCGGGATTGACCATCATCGGCGCTTCGACCAGTTTCCGCCGGAACCAGCTCCACAGGCGCCACAACAAACTCCTGCAAAATGAACACCATTATTCCACGGCGCGGCAAAATTGCAGTCGAAGTGGGACAGGCATCTTGCCTGTCTCTGACTTCTTGGCGGGATGACATCAAGAAGGAGACAGGTTGGAAGCCTGTCCCACGCTGGCGAGACGCCGGCTTGGAGCGTTCGCGCGAGTTGAGTGGTGCCATAAAGCCGTTCTACCTTGTTGCAATCGCTTTCGCCCTGATTGCGCAGGCCGGATGCGTCAGCGTGTCCCGCGACGCGCTCAACGTCCGCACGTTTGGCGCTGTCGGTGACGGCACGACCAGGGACAGCGCCGCGTTCCAGAAGGCGCTGGATATCTGCGCCGTGGCGAAGGGCGGGGAGGTGGTGGTGCCGGCCGGAGATTATCTCATCGGCAGCATCGAATTGAAATCCTACACGACCTTGCGGCTGGAAAAGGACGCCCATCTGATTGGCAGTCCCGACCTGGACGATTATCCCGTAATGAAGGTGCGGTGGGAAGGTCACTGGATTGACGGTCATCGGGCATTGATTTTCGCCCAGAATGCCGGCCATTTCGGCATTGTCGGACCGGGGAAAATTTCCGGCAATCCCGCGCTGGGCGGACGGGAAATGCCCCGGCGACCGGTCCTCATCGAGCCGATCAATTGCATTGATGTCCGGCTGGAAAGCTTTGCCA
>Ga0181518_10001456_pt1 | contig 24321 bp, 18 predicted proteins | sample PEATcosm2014_Bin_28_FD_119751 | JGI IMG/M metagenome (GOLD analysis project Ga0181518, IMG submission 119751) | Peatland microbial communities from MTU Mesocosm Facility, Houghton, MI, USA - PEATcosm2014_Bin01_60_metaG | ecosystem: Environmental > Terrestrial > Soil > Wetlands > Peat | place...
ATGCCTGCTGCTCGAATACCAGCCGCACGGCCCGCTCTCGAACTTCTGCTGGATACCTGCGCCTCTTTTCCATGGCTCCATCCTCTCAAGGATTTTAGCCTCCGGAAATTCCGGGCCGGTTCAGTGGCACCAATCGGGCACGTGGATAAGTTCGTTCGAACGGCGGCGGGTCAACTTCGACGAACGTCGCACTCTGGCACCAATCGTGCAGAAGACCCATTCGGATGCGAAATGATCGAGCCGAAAGGCGGGAGGGAACTATTCATGTTGCGAAGCCTGAAAGATCTCGAAGGGTACGCGGTGAGCGCCACCGACGGCGACATTGGACACGTTGCGAACTTTCTCCTGGACGATGAGCGCTGGACAATTCGCTATCTGGTCGCCGAGACCGGTGGCTTCTTCAGTGGCCGTCAGGTGCTCATCACGCCAATCTCCTTCCGCCAGGCGGACTGGTCTTCCCGGAGTTTCCACTTGGCGCTGACTAGGGACAAGGTCAAGAATAGTCCGAGCGTGGACGTGGACAAGCCCGTCTCGAGGCAGCAGGAGCTGGACCTGTTCGGGTACTACGAATATCCGTACTACTGGGGATACTCGGGACTATGGGGCATAGGCGCCTACCCGAACTTGCTCGCGGCCGGCGGGCGGAACCAGGTGCCTGCCAAAGCGGAGCCCGCAAAGTCAGGCGATGCCCATTTGCGTAGTGCCAGAGAGATTCGCGGATACCACATTGAGGGAACGGACGCAGCGATCGGCCACGTCGACGACTTCATCATCGACGATGAGACCTGGGAGGTACGCTATCTGGTGGTCGACACGAGAAACTGGTGGCTCGACAAGAAGGTACTGGTTGCGCCGCACTGGACCAGCCGTATCAGTTGGGCGGAAAAGAAGGTTTTCGTCGACCTCTCTCGACAATCGATCAAGAACAGCCCCGAGTGGAACGCGACCGCACCCATCAACCGCGAGTACGAGGCACACCTGTACGACTACTACGGACGCCCGGTCTACTGGGACAGCGTCTGTGGACCGACGAAAACGCCCCCGCACCACCACCCGGGGAGCCACCTGTAGCGCGCAGCTTTTGCACGTCTCAGCGGGAGATACACCTATCTGTCGGACGGGCGGCCACGATCCCGCCAACCACTATGGTCGCCCCCCGACATTGGTGAACGCCGGAACAGGGGTCGTCATCGCCGCTGAATTCCGCAGGATGTGCCTGCCGCGGAATCCGACGACCACCACCGCAAGCAGAAGTGCGACTACCAGCACGGCGACCGCTGCGATGGCCACTCGCCTTCCACGGCCGATCTTGACTTTACTCACCATTTCGTCCATCGCCGGGTCTTTGTCCATGATGAATCCGAGTGTTGCATTGATTATGCCGATGCCAGGGACCGACGCGCAGTCAGGCAATCGCCCTGCAGATACTGCGCGATTAGTCCCAAGCGGGTCCTCCACGCTGGCTTCGGTCGCCCCGACTTGGAAGCACTTGCGGAGACGCTTCCTAGGACTGAATGCTCCTGCCAAGCCCCGCCCTGAATCCCGTGGATTCTTATGGGACCCGGAGCGCCGGCCCCAATCAGATGATAGACCGCCTCATTCAGTTCGAATGAGAGAAGGCACGCCGTTCGCAGGGCGCATGGACTCCGTCCGACGTCGGATGGCGATCACGACCGGCAGTGCGACGCCGGCCGCCCCGGCTGCGACGCCGGCTTCACAGAGACGCTATGGCACCAATCGTGCACCGACCGAATCTGGACGCGAGGGCCTCGCGCGGAGCATCGAAGCTTTCGCAACTCCGGCGCCAGGGATCCCGCCAGAGCGCTCAACAACCCATCAAGTCCCTCACAAGCAGGAGTTACCCCCGATGACACGTGCATTGAGAAGCGACGGTGGAAGGGCAAATGCGACCGAAAGCAATTCCGGAGCAGCGATTGGTCTGACCACAAGGATGGCAAGACCGTTTCACCGCGCAACGGTCGGCAGATGGTGCGCGACGCTCGTGATTGCATCGGCAGCCCAGGTTCTGGCGTTGCTACCCCTGCAAGCGGCGAGTACGAAAAAGGAAATCACCGACAGCGGCATCACGGCCGCTGTTGAGCGAGGATTGGCATTCGAAAGGGGCGTCTTTCCCAATGATGTGGACGTCAGCACCAGCCAGGGGATCGTCACGCTCTCCGGCGCGGTCAACAACCTGCTTGCCAAAGAGCGGGCCGTGAAGATGGCCGAGAGCATCCGGGGCGTGCGCGGTGTGATCGACCGAACCACGGTGACGCCCGTGTCCCGCTCCGACGCAGACACCCGCAAAGATATCCAGACGGCGTTGCGGCTGGATCCTGCAACTGAATCCTATCGGGTGGCGGTCTCCGTCCAAAATGCCGTGGCCACGTTAACCGGGAGCGTCGCTTCCTACACGGAGAAGCAGGTGGTCGCTCGGATTGCCGAGGGGGTAAAGGGGATCAAAGAGGTCCGCAATGAAGTTGCGATCAACTACCTGTCCAAACGCGCCGATTCGCAAATTGCGGCAGACGTTAAGGCTCGCCTTCAATGGGACATCTGGGTCAACGGCGACATGACCAATGTCGATGTGAGAGACGGAAAGGTAACGCTCACCGGAGTCGTTGGAAGCGCGATAGCGAAATCGCGTGCGTCGGACGATGCCTGGGTGAACGGAGTGCTGTCGGTGGACGACAGCGGGCTGAAAGTCGAGCCATGGGCACACAATGATGCGCACCGCAGATTGCGGTACGCCACCAGGTCGGACAGCGAAATCAAGCAGGCAGTTCAGGCTGCCTTTCGTCTCGACCCGCGGGTCGCAGCCTTTTCTCTCGACGTAAACGTCGGAGGAGGAGTGGTCGTTCTCAGCGGTAACGTGGGGAACCTGAAGGCGAAGACTTCCGCTGAACAGGACGTAGAGAACATAGTGGGCGTTACGGGGCTTGATAGCCTTCTAAAGGTGAGGCCGACCGGCCAGTCCACCGACGCAGAGATGAAGGAACAGCTGAAGGCTGTCGTGTTCTGGGACCCGCTTCTAGATAGCTCCACAATAAGTGCGACCGTCATCAATCGTGTCGCCTACCTCTCTGGGACCGTAGGTTCGATCGTTCAAAAAGCCGAGGCGCAGGACGTTGCCTTGCGGACAAAGGGAGTGGTGTTGGTCTGGAACGCGCTGAAAGTTGAGCCGGAGTCTTGGGTTACCTACTACGATTGGCCCAACTATTACTACGCCTCGCCCCATGGCGGTCAGACGTCTTACTACGCTTCCGGGATGTTGGGGCCACAGCTATATCTGAGCGACGAGCGGATCAAGAAGAATATCGAGAACGCGTTCTTTTGGAGCCCCTTCGTTCACAGCAATGAGATCAAGGTCTCGGTTGACGGTGGAACAGCCACCTTGACTGGCAACGTCGGAACCTGGATCGGGTGGGGTGAAGCTGACAAGGACGCGCGCAGGAGCGGTGCTACCGGAGTCGTAAACCGCGTAAAGGTTAAGCCGGGCGCCTGGTGGTGGTAGCTGTGAGAAAAAGGAATGCACTACACGGCGCGAGTCGTACCTCAGCGCCCCGGTGTGGCCGTTCCACTGGAATCCACTCGAATCCTATGGCAGCGATGAAAGCCACGACGCCTATCACGACGTTGTTTCTGGATATTGGCGGTGTCCTGCTCACGGATGGGTGGAACCATCAGGCGCGCAGGCGGGCGGCGAGGACGTTCGCGTTGGACTGGGCCGAAATGGAGCAGCGCCATCTGCTGAATTTCGACACCTACGAGGCAGGGAAGCTGACCCTGGAGGAATACCTGGCTCGGGTGGTCTTCTATCAAAAACGGCCGTTTACCCGTGCGCAGTTCCGGCGTTTCCTGTTCGCGCAATCGCGGCCCCACCCCGAAATGCTCGAGTTGGTCCGCAGCCTCAAGGCAAGATATGGATTGAAGACCGTGGTGCTCAGCAACGAAGCGCGGGAATTGAATGGGTATCGGATTCGCAAGTTCAAGCTGGATGGGTTTGTGGATGCCTTCGTTTCGTCCTGCTACGTCCACCTGCACAAGCCCGATATCGACATCTTTCGGCTGGCGCTAGACATCGCCCAGACGCCGGCCCGGCAAGTCGTGTACATCGAGAATACCCCGATGTTCGTGCAGATCGCCGAGGGCCTGGGGATCCGAGGCATTGTTCACATCGATTACAAGTCGACCCGCGCGAAACTTGCCGCACTCGGATTGCTGAGCGGCTGAGACTTCATTCATAAGACCTCAAATGGAGAGTTTGAGACCATGGCAACCACCGCACTGACCCAAGAGCTGCTCGATAGGATGGATGCCTATTGGCGCGCCGCCAACTATCTTTCGGTCGGCCAAATCTATCTCTACGACAATCCGTTGCTGAAACGCCCGCTGACGCTCGCGGATGTGAAGCACATGCTGCTGGGACACTGGGGAACGACGCCAGGTCAGAACTTCATCTACGTCCACCTGAACCGCGTCATCAAGAAATACGACCTCGACATGATCTATGTCTCCGGGCCTGGACACGGCGGCCCGGCCGTGGTCGGCAACACCTATCTCGAGGGGACCTACAGCGAGATATATCCCGACATCAGCCAGGATGAGGCCGGGCTGCGCAAGCTGTTCCTCCAGTTCTCGTTTCCCGGCGGCATTCCCAGCCACGCGTCGCCCGAGTGCCCCGGCTCGATTCACGAGGGTGGTGAACTCGGCTATTCGCTCAGCCATTCCTTCGGGGCGGTCTTCGACAATCCCAGTCTGGTGGTCGCTTGCGTGGTGGGTGACGGCGAGGCGGAGACTGGCCCTCTGGCCACGGCGTGGCACTCGAACAAGTTCCTCAATCCGGCCACTGATGGCGCGGTACTGCCGATCTTGCACCTCAACGGCTACAAGATTTCCAACCCGACCATCCTCGCCCGTATCACCCGCGAGGAATTGGGGCAGTTCTTGCGTGGCTGCGGGTGGGCGCCCTACTTCGTTGAGGGACACGAGCCATGGCCGATGCATCAGGCCATGGCGGCGACGCTCGATACCGTGGTTGAGCGGATCAAGGAGATTCAGCAGAGTGCACGTGTCCGAGGAGATCTCACGCGCCCTCGCTGGCCGATGATTGTCCTTGTGTCGCCCAAGGGCTGGACAGGACCGAAGAAGGTCGATGGTCTCCAAGTCGAGGGCACCTTTCGTGCGCACCAGGTGCCGCTATCCGATCCGGCGACCCATCCCGAACACCTCAAGCTGCTGGAGGAGTGGTTGCGGAGCTACCGGCCCGAGGAGCTTTTCGATGACCACGGCCGACTGAGACCGGATCTCGCCGAGCTGGCGCCCGTGGGTGAGCGACGCATGGGCGCGAATCCGCACGCCAACGGCGGCGCATTGCTGCGCGATCTGCGAATGCCGGATTTTCGCGAATACGCGGAGGACGTGCCCGCGCCAGGGGCGGGCGGGATCGGCGACGTGCACGTGCTCGGGCGCTTTCTCCGCGACGTGCTGAAGTTGAACAGCGAACAGCGGAATTTTCGCGTGTTTGGTCCTGACGAGACGCTCTCCAATGGCCTGGAGGCTCTTTTTGAGGTCACCCACCGCCAGTGGGACGCGGCGACCTTGCCGAACGACGAGTTTCTCGCGCAGGACGGTCGGGTGCTGGACTCGATGCTCAGCGAGCACCAAAGCGAGGGCTGGCTTGAGGGCTACCTGCTTACCGGGCGGCACGGTCTGTTCAATTGCTATGAGGCGTTCATCCACATCATCGATTCGATGTTCAACCAGCACGCCAAGTGGCTGAAGGTGACGGCGCATTTGCCGTGGCGGCGCAAGATCGCCTCTCTGAACTACCTGCTGGCCTCGCATGTCTGGCGCCAAGACCACAACGGATTCACGCACCAGGATCCCGGCTTCATCGACCACGTGATGAACAAGAAGGCAGAGATCGTGCGTGTGTATCTACCGCCGGACGCCAACTGCCTGCTCTCGGTGATGGACCACTGCCTACGCAGTCGCCACTACATCAACCTGGTGATCGCGGGCAAACACCCGGCGCCTCAGTGGCTGACCATGGAGGCCGCCGTCAAGCACTGCGCCGAGGGCATCGGGATCTGGCAATGGGCAAGCAACGACCAGGGCGTTGCCCCGGACGTGGTCATGGCCTGCTGTGGCGACGTCCCCACGCTGGAGACGCTAGCCGCTGTCTCAATCATGCGCGAGCATTTGCCCGAGCTGAAGATCCGGGTGGTCAACGTGGTCGACCTCATGAGGCTGCAGCCGCGGACCGAGCACCCGCACGGGTTGAGTGACGTGGATTTCGACGACATTTTCACCCGGGACAAGCCGGTCATTTTCGCCTTCCACGCCTATCCCTGGCTGATTCACCGGCTGACCTATCGCCGCACCAACCATCAGAACATCCATGTTCGGGGCTACAAGGAGGAGGGCACGATCACCACGCCCTTCGATATGACGGTGCTCAACGATCTCGACCGTTTTCATCTCGTGATGGACACCATCGATCGCGTGCCGCGAGCCGGCGAGAAGGGCGTCTACCTGAAGCAGCAGCTTAAGGACAAGCTGATCGAGCACAGGCAATACATCGAGAAGCACGGCGAGGATATGCCGGAGATTCGCAACTGGAAGTGGGGCAATCCGCAATGAACGTGCAAACATTGACCGAGACGGCGCGAGGGCGACTAGAGCCTCCTCGCGATGGATGAAGGCAATTCAAAGAGGCTGTTGCATGGGCGATAATGACAGTCCTTCAAACGCCGGCGTGGTCGTCGCAGTGCGCGGCAGCGTCGTGGATGTGCGGTTTGATGGACATGTGCCGACCATCTACTCGTTGCTGCGCGCGGGAGCGCAAAAGCAGATCGTTATCGAAGCGCTCGCGCAGCGGGATGCTCATCACGTGCGCGGGATTGCGTTGACGGCCACGCAAGGTCTGGCTCGCGGCATGGCGGTAGAGGACACGGGCGGACCGTTGAAGGCGCCGGTGGGCAAGGGGATTCTCTCGCGTATGTTCGACGTATTTGGCAACGCCATCGACCGCCAGCCGGCGCCGTCGGATGTGAAGTGGCGGTCCGTTCATCGCGCCCCACCGCCGTTGTCTGAGCGTTCCACCAAGTCCGAGATCTTCGAGACGGGAATCAAGGTCATCGATGTGCTCGTGCCGTTAGAGCGGGGCGGTAAGGCGGGACTGTTCGGTGGGGCGGGCGTGGGCAAGACGGTGCTGCTCACCGAGATGATTCACAACATGATCGGGCACCAGGAGGGCGTAAGCCTCTTTTGCGGCATCGGCGAACGTTGTCGCGAAGGCGAGGAACTCTACCGCGAAATGAAGGAAGCCGGCGTGCTGCCGAACATGGTGATGGTCTTCGGCCAGATGAACGAACCGCCGGGCAGCCGATTCCGCGTGGGCCACGCCGCGCTGACGATGGCCGAGTATTTCCGTGACGACGAGCATCGCGACGTGCTCCTGCTCATAGACAACATCTTCCGCTTCATCCAGGCCGGCATGGAGGTGTCCGGCCTAATGGGCCAGATGCCGTCACGCCTAGGCTATCAGCCCACGATGGGTACCGAGTTGTCGGAGTTGGAGGAGCGCATCGCCAACACCGACACCGGCGCCATCACATCAATCCAGGCAGTGTATGTGCCGGCGGACGATTTCACCGATCCGGCGGCGGTGCACACCTTCTCGCATCTCTCCGCATCCATCGTGCTCTCGCGCAAACGGGCGAGCGAGGGACTGTTTCCGGCCATCGATCCGCTACAATCCAGTTCCAAGATGGCCACGCCCGGCATCGTGGGCGAGCGGCACTACGGCCTGGCGCAAGAGATCCGGCGGACGCTCGCGCAGTACGCGGAGCTCAAGGACATCATTGCCATGCTCGGCCTTGAACAGCTTTCGCCGGAGGACCGCAACGTCGTCGCCCGTGCCCGCCGGTTGGAGCGATTTCTCACTCAGCCGTTCTTCACGACCGAGCAGTTCACTGGCCTCAAAGGAAAGCTGGTCAGTCTCAAGGAGGCGCTAGACGGCTGCGAGCGAATCCTGCGCGACGAATTCAAGGACTACCCGGAGAGCGCGCTCTACATGATCGGGGCGATTGACGAAGCGAAGGGAAAGGCGAAGCCCGGGGTAAAACCTCAACCGAAGGTCGAACATGCCCACGAAACTCATGAGCCTTAAGGTTCTCCTGCCCTTCCAGATCTTCGCCGAGAAGACCGGCGTCGCGCGCATCGTGGCGGAGACCCGCGCAGGCTCGTTTGGACTTTTGCCACAGCGACTCGATTGTGTAGCGGCACTCGTGCCGGGGATCTTGACCTACGAGATCGCAACGGAGGGCGAGGTGTACCTGGCCGTGGACGAGGGGGTGCTGGTCAAGGCCGGCCAGGACGTCCTCGTTTCCGTGCGTCGGGCGCTGGGCGGAACCGACCTCGGCCAATTGTGCGCTTCAGTGGAGCGGGAGTTTTTGACTCTGGACGAGCAGGACCAGAGCGTGCGCGAGGTCATGGCGAAGTTGGAGACGGGATTCCTGAGTCGCTTCGCGAGCTTTCAACATGAATGACGATTCGACCAAGAAAGCCGCGAAAAGCGGGCCGACCTTCGCCGGGCTGGTCGGCGCAAAAGCGGCGCGCAAGCTCAAAGCACGACGGAACTCTAGGAATGGCGTCTGGTTCGGTTTGGGCATGATGGGGCTGATTGGCTGGTCGGTGGTCGTTCCGACGCTGCTCGGTGCGGCGCTCGGTCTTTGGTTGGACAAACATCATTCGGGCAAGCATGCCTGGACGCTGGCGCTGCTAGTGGCCGGACTGACCATCGGCTGCTTGAATGCGTGGCACTGGGTCGCCAAAGAAAACAAGGCGATGCGGGAAGAAGAAGAGGATAACGATGAATGAAACGTTGACTCTGGCTTTGGTGTGGCTGGCGGGAGCCGGGCTGGGCGCGGTCTTCTTCGGCGGCCTTTGGTGGACGGTTCGCGGGTGCGCTTCGTACACACAACCAGCGCTTTGGTTCTTCGGCAGCCTCCTGCTGAGGATGGGCATTACCCTGGCCGGCTTCTACGTTGTCTCGAATCATCATTGGGAGCGGCTGCTACTGTGTCTTCTCGGATTTGTAATGGCGCGCCCCGTGGTGGGGTGGCTGACGCGGCCATCAGAAGCACGGCCGGCACGGCAGGCCCATCATGCGCCTTAGTCCCGATGAGATGATCTTCTGGCGACACGGGGGGCTCAAGCTCAACGGCACGATCGTGTTCACGTGGGGATTGATGTGCGTGCTGGCGGTTGGATCAAGACTCATCACGCGTAAGCTTTCCACGGATTTGCAACGCTCCCGCTGGCAGAACTTTCTGGAAATCATAGTCACGGCGATCGAGAAGCAGATCGAAGAAGTCGGTCTGCCCCACCCGGAAAAGTACATCGGTTTTCTGGGTACGCTCTTCCTGTTCGTCGCCATGGCCAACCTCTTCACAGTTATTCCCGGCTACGAGCCACCGACCGGCTCGCTCTCGACGACGGTGGCACTCGCGTTGTGCGTGTTCGTGGCTGTGCCCATCTTCGGCATCAAGAATCAAGGCATGGGCGGCTATCTCAAGTCTTATGTCGAGCCGACAGTGATCATGTTGCCGTTCAACATCATCAGCGAAATTTCGCGCACGCTGGCCCTGGCCGTCCGCTTGTTCGGGAACATGATGAGCGGGGCGATGATCATCGCCATTCTGCTCACCATCACGCCGTTCGTCTTCCCAATCGTCATGACGGCGCTCGGCCTGCTCACGGGCATGGTGCAAGCCTACATCTTCAGTATTTTGGCCGCGGTTTACATTGCGGCCGCCACGCGCGCTCGCAAAACCCAGCCTGCGCCAGAACCCAAGACTTGAGACAACAACGGACCGACGGAAGGACAGACCATGGACAACATGACCATTATAGCGGTTGCCTCAATCATAATCGCGGGCATCACCACCGGGTTCGGCACAATGGGGCCTGCGCTGGCGGAGGGGAGAGCGGTCGCGACCGCGCTGAGTTCGCTGGCTCAGCAGCCTGATGCCTCCGCTACCATCACCCGGACCTTGTTCGTGGGCCTGGCGATGATCGAGTCCACCGCCATCTACTGCTTCGTGGTTTCAATGATTCTCATCTTCGCCAACCCGTTCTGGAATCACTTCATCTCCCAAACCGCAGGGAAGTAACCCTTGCTTATCGATTGGTACACGGTCGGCGCGCAAGCGCTCAACTTCGTCATCCTGGTATGGTTGATGAAGCACTTTCTATATGGGCCCATTCTCAACGCTATCGACGCGCGGGAGAAGCGAATAGCCAAGGAGATCGCGGACGCCGACGCGAAGAAGGCCGAAGCCCAAAAGGAGCACGACGAGTTCCAGCACAAGAACGAGGAGTTCGACCAGCAACGCGCCACACTCTTGAGCAAGGCAACGGACGAGGCGAAGAGCGAGCGTCAGCGACTTCTAGCGGAGGCCCGGCAGGCTGCCGAGGCCTTGACGGCCAAACGACAGGAAACACTCAGGAACGATGCGCATAACCTGAATCAGGCCATCAGTCGCCGGACCCAGCAGGAAGTGTTTGCCATCGCGCGAAAGGCGCTGACGGATCTCGCCTCAACGAGTCTGGAAGAACGCTTAGGCGAAGTGTTCACTCGCCGTTTGCGCACCATGGACAGCCAGGCAAAAGCCGGCCTCGGCCAGGCCCTCAAGACAACGTCTGCCCCGGCGCTCGTGCGTAGTGCGTTCGACCTACCTGCAGAGCAACGTGCGGCCATACAGAATGCGCTCAATGAAACCTTCTCGGCTGAAATCCGACTCGCTTTCGAAAGCACGCCGGACCTAGTCGGCGGCATTGAACTCTCCGCGGGCGGACAGAAGGTGGCGTGGAGCATCTCGGATTACCTCGCGTCGCTGGAAAGGGACGTCGGCGAACTTCTGAAAGAGAACGACAGGCCCAAGGCCAAGGTTGAGCCTAAGTCGGAAGAACCGAAGCCCGTAGCGAAGAGCCCATGAACATGGAACCTGGCAGCCTGCAAGACGTTCTCGACCGTGCGTTTGCGGGAATGGGCCATGCGCGCGATGCATTTGCGCCGCAACTGAGGCCACGGGAGGTGGGCACCATCACCAGTGTCGCCACTGGCATCGCAAAAGTCGCCGGCCTTCCCGGCGTGGGTTTTGAGGAATTGGTGAGATTTCCCAATGATGTGCTCGGCATTGCGTTCAACGTAGACGCTGAGGAAATCGGTGTCGTTCTGCTCGGCGAGTACTGGCGTCTCCACGCGGGCGATGAAGTCGAACGCACGGGACGGGTCATGGACGTGGCCGTGGGCGACGGGCTCATTGGGCGCGTGATCGATCCGCTTGGTCGGCCACTCGATGGCAACGGGCCGGTGGCGTCCAGCGAGCGTCTGCCCATCGAACGCCCTGCGCCGCCCATCATGGACCGCGCGCCCGTCACCGTGCCACTCCAGACCGGCCTCATTGTCATCGACGCGCTCATTCCCATCGGGCGCGGCCAGCGCGAGTTGATTCTGGGTGACCGGCAGACGGGCAAGACGGCCATCGCGATCGACACCATTTTCAACCAGCGGGACCAGAACGTGGTGTGCGTCTATTGTGCTATTGGCCAGCGCGCTTCTGCGGTCGCCAAGGTCGTGGCCAACCTCCGCAACAAGGGCGCGATGGATTACACGGTCGTGGTGGTGGCCGAAGGCAACGACCCGCCAGGTCTCGCCTACATCGCGCCCTACGCCGCGACCAGCATCGCCGAACATTTCATGGCAGCGGGTCGCGACGTACTGATTGTCTACGACGACCTCACCCATCATGCCCGCGCCTATCGCGAGCTGTCCCTCTTGCTTCGCCGGCCGCCCGGACGAGAAGCCTTCCCCGGTGACATCTTCTACATCCATTCGCGCCTGCTCGAGCGCGCCACCCACCTGCGCACCGAACGGGGCAACGGCTCGCTCACAGCCCTGCCCATAATCGAGACCGAGGCACAGAACATTTCCGCCTACATTCCGACCAACCTGATCTCCATCACGGACGGGCAGATCTACCTTTCTCCATCGCTGTTTGAGTTGGGCGTGCTGCCCGCAGTCGATGTCGGCAAGTCCGTTTCGCGTGTCGGCGGGAAGGCGCAACGGGCGGCGTATCGTGCGGTGGCGGGCGACCTCAAGCTCGCCTACGCGCAGTTCGAGGAACTGGAGACCTTTGCCCGGTTCGGTGCCCGTCTGGATGACGACACCCGCAAGATCATCGAACATGGACGGCGCATCCGCGCCTGCCTCAAGCAGCCGGAATTCGCGCCCGCGTCCGTACCCGCACAAATCACCGTCCTACTGGCGTTGACGGCGGATCTCTTCGACCCGGTGCCACTTGAGCAGATGACCGACGCCAGGCACGCCGTGCAAGAAGCGTCGGCGACCATCCCTGCCGAGGTGTGCGCGCGCTTCGACACCGCCGCCAAATTGAATGACGAGGACAAGAGCGTGATTGTCGAAATCGCCCGCAGAGCCCTTGCCCGTTTTCAGGCAAAGCCTAATGCCAAGCCCGAAGTGGCGCCCAAAGAAGAGTCATGAGCGACACCACGGCGAGCTTGACCCGGAAGATCAGCAGTGCTGGGGATCTGCAATCCGTCGTCCGCACCATGAAGGCGCTGGCCGCCTCGAGCATCGGACAATACGATAGATCGGTGCGGGCGTTGGGCGACTACTATCGCACCGTGGAGCTGGGATTGAGCGCATGTTTTCGGGAAAGCACGCTGGCGGCCCCGATGACAAAGCAGAGGGGAAAGAGCGAGGCAGGCGCCATTGGCGCGGTTGTGTTCGGTTCCGACCAGGGACTCGTGGGTCAGTTCAACGACGTGGTGGCCGACTACGCGATCAAGACGCTGGCAGCTCTGCCCGGCAAACCCGAAGTCTGGGCCGTCGGTGAGCGCGTTCACGCGCGCTTGGCGGACGGGGGTCTGCCGCTGGTGGGCCTCTTCGCCGTGCCGAATTCCGTCAAGGCCATCACGCCACTCGTCGGGCGGATTCAAGTCGAAAGCGAAGCCCATCGTGCCAAAGGCGAGTATGCGCGTGTTTACGTCTTCCATAACCGTCCGAAGTCTGGGGCGCTGTACGAGCCGGTAAGCCAGCGATTGTTGCCGCTGGACGCTCAATGGCTACAAGGTCTGGCCAAAGTCCACTGGCCGACCGGGAACTTGCCCGAGGTCATGCGCGGCGGCACTGCGACGCTGCGCGCACTCATCCGCGAGTATCTCTTCATCTCACTCTTCCGTGCGTGCGCCGAATCTTTGGCGAGCGAGAACGCGAGCCGTCTGGCGGCAATGCAACGTGCCGACAAGAACATCGACGAGTTGCTGGAGCAACTCAAGGGGACATTTCATCGTTTGCGCCAAAGAGGCATCGACGAGGAACTGTTCGACGTCATTTCCGGATTCGAAGCGCTTTCGAACCAAGACCACCGCAAAACGCCGGCGGGAATTGCAATCAATCCACCACCAGCTCTGACCGATCGGAGATCAACACTATGAAGACCACGCAATTACTATGCAACCTGGGCCAGAGCCTCTGGCTCGACAACATCACCCGCGATCTGCTCAACAATGGCACGCTCAAGCGGTATATCGACGAGCTATCTGTGACCGGGCTGACCTCGAACCCGACGATCTTCGATCACAGCATCAAGAGCAGCGCCGCCTACGACGCCGCGATCCGCGAAGGCCTGGCCAAGAGAAGAACCGGCGAGGTCCTGTTTTTCGATCTGGCGCTCGACGATCTCACCCGGGCCGCCGACCTTTTCCGGCCGGTTCATGACGACACGAATGGCGTCGATGGATGGGTGTCACTCGAGGTGTCGCCGCTGCTCGCACATGAAACGGCCAAGACCGTCGCCGCTGCCAAGGAACTTTCTGCGCGAGCGGGACGTCCCAACCTGTTCATCAAGATTCCTGGCACCAAGGAGGGTCTGCCGGCCATCGAGGAGGCGATCTTTGCGGGTGTGCCGGTCAACGTAACCTTGCTGTTTTCGCGCGAGCAATACGTGGCGGCGGCCGAGGCGTATTTGCGCGGTATCGAACGGCGCATTGCCGCCGGACTCAATCCCCAGGTCGGCTCCGTGGCCTCGATGTTCATCAGCCGCTGGGATGCCGCCGTGGCGGACAAGGTTCCGGAGACATTGAGTAACCGGCTCGGCATCGCGGTTGCTGGCCGCATCTACAAGGCGTACCTCGACCAGTTGGGCAACCCGCGCTGGCAGCGCGCGTACAATCATGGCGCCCGACCGCAGCGGCTGCTGTGGGCCAGCACCGGCACGAAGGATCCCAAGGCCTCCGACATTCTCTACATCAAAGCCCTGGCTTCCCCTTTCACCGTGAACACGATGCCCGAGGCGACGCTAAAAGCTCTCGCCGATCACGGGAAACTTGGTTCGACCATGCCACCGGACGGTGGCGATTGCGAGCAGGTCTTGGCCGAGTTCGTGAAGTCAGGCATCCATGTGGACGCCCTGGCCGCCCGTCTACAGGACGAGGGCGCAAAATCGTTTGTGAAATCCTGGAACGAATTGCTGGCCGTGCTCGCATCCAAGGGCGACGCGCTCAAGAAGTCGGCCTAGAGATCAACCAAAGGCCCAATTACATATGATCGACGGCCAACCAGACATCACCAAGGTTGTAAACCTTACTCGTAGGAAGGGGACCGGTCCGGTGCGCGTGCAGCGGCCGGTCTACGTCGACAGCCTCACGCCTTGCAACGCCGCCTGCCCTGCTGGCGAGAACATCCAAGCCTGGCTCGCACTGGCACAGTCGGGGCGGCTCAAGGAAGCATGGGAGCAGCTGGTGGCGGACAACCCGTTTCCCTCCGTGCATGGCCGTGTGTGCTACCACCCGTGCGAGTCGAACTGCAACCGCCAGGAACTCGACGGAGCGGTCCGCATCCACGCTGTCGAGCGCTTTCTTGGCGACCAGGCTTTGCGCGACGGGTGGAGGCTCTCGATGGCAGCACAGCCATCAGGGAAGCGCATCCTGATCGTGGGGGCAGGGCCCGGCGGCCTTTCCGCAGCGTACCACTTGCGGCGCCTCGGACATGAGGTCGAGATTCACGACGCGGGCCCGCGGCCCGGCGGAATGATGCATTTCGGGATCCCCGCGTATCGGCTTCCCAGGGCCGACCTGATCGCGGAGATCAGCCGGATTGAAGACCTCGGCGTCCGGATCGTCCTCAATCACAGAGTCGAGGACGTGCTGCAGGAACAGGCGGCAGGCGGCTTCGACGCCGTCTTTATCGCGATCGGCGCGCATCTGGCGAAGCATGTGGAAATCCCGGCCCGCGACGCCGTCAAAGTGCTCGACGCGGTTTCATTGCTGAGCGATGTCGCAAGCGGCGCCGCCCCGGTGCTGGGCCGCAGAGTTGTCATCTATGGCGGCGGCAACACGGCCATGGACGCCGCCCGAACAGTGATGCGGTTGGGAGCGACCGAGACCCTCATCGTCTATCGCCGCGATCAGGTGCACATGACCGCGACCGAATTCGAGACCAGCGAAGCGTCCGCTGAAGGTATCAAGATCAAGTGGCTGAGATCGATCAAGGCGATCAACGGCGACGACCTCACCGTCGAAGTGATGAAGCTCGACGAGAACGGCCGGCCGCAGCCGACCGGGCAGCTGGAGACGCTCCAGGCGGACGCCGTGGTTCTCGCCGTCGGACAGGACGCGGACAGCGGCTTCCTTGACAAGATTGCGGAGATTCAGCACGAGCCGGACGGAACAGTTGTCGTCACGCCGAACATGATGACGGGCCGCCAGGGTATTTTCGCCGGCGGCGACATGGTCGCGCGCGAACGCACCGTCACAACTGCGGTCGGGCATGGAAAGAAGGCTGCACGCCACATCGACGCATGGCTTCGCGCGACGGTGTACGAGTCGCCGCCCAAACACCCCATCGTGGACTTCGGCATGTTGAATCTGCCCATCTTCAGCGACGTCCTCCCCTGCAATCAGCGCGAACTCCCCATCGACGAGCGAACCACCGGTTTCGAGGAGGTCGTCGCCGGTTTCAACGAGCCGCAGGCACTTCGCGAGGCGAAACGCTGCTTCTCGTGCGGCAACTGTTTTGAATGCGACAACTGTTTCGCTGCCTGTCCCAACGACGCGATCATCAAGGCTGGCCCTGGACTGGGCTATCGCATTGACTTCGGACGTTGCACAGGCTGCGCGACTTGCGTGGACCAATGTCCGTGCCACGCGATGGAGATAATCGAGGAGCCAGCGTGATGGGAAATCGAGTGACCATGGACGGCAACACCGCCGCCGCACATGTCGCCTATCGGGTCAACGAGATCTGTGCGATCTACCCGATCACTCCGGCGTCGACGATGGCCGAGCTCGCCGACGAGTGGGCATCACAAGGCACCACCAACATCTGGGGCCGCATCCCAATCGTTCAAGAGATGCAAAGCGAAGGCGGCGCGGCCGGAGTGCTCCACGGAGCCTTGCAGTCCGGCGCACTGACCACGACGTTCACGGCGTCGCAGGGCCTCTTGCTGATGATTCCGGACATGTTCAAGATTGCTGGCGAGCTGACTGCGACCGTCTTCCATGTTGCAGCTCGCGCTCTCGCAACCTCGGCGCTGTCGATCTTCGGAGACCATTCCGATGTGATGGCGGTACGAGGCACGGGCTTCGCGCTGATGTCATCGGCTTCCGTGCAAGAGGCGCACGACACGGCGCTGATAGCACAGGCAGCGACGCTCGAGTCGCGCATCCCGTTTCTTCACTTCTTCGATGGTTTTCGCACCTCGCATGAACTCAACACGCTCGACCTTCTCTCGGACGAACAGATTCGAGCGATGATTCGTGACGATCTGGTTCGCGAACATCGGGCACGGGCACTCAATCCCGAGCATCCTTTCATCCGGGGGACTGCGCACAATCCCGACACCTACTTTCAGGCGCGCGAGGCGTCCAATACGTTCTACCAGCGCGTTCCCGCGATCGTTCAGGCCGCCATGGACCGCTTCGGGCGTTTGTCCGGGCGGCCCTATCGACTGTTCGAATACGAAGGCGCCCCCGACGCCGAGCGCATCATCGTCCTCATGGGCTCGGGAGCGGAGACCGCTCGATCGACCGCGCGGGCACTGTGCGCCGCTGGCGAGAAGGTCGGCGCACTTCAAGTGCGCTTGTATCGGCCGTATTCCGCGGCGGATTTCCTCGCCGCGATTCCGTCTACGGTCCGTTCCGTGGCCGTACTCGATCGGACCAAGGAGCCGGGCGCTCCCGGGGAACCCCTCTATCTCGACGTCATCACCACGCTCGCGCAGGCCGTCGCCCGCGCAGAACGCCCGCACATGCCTCGCGTGATCGGCGGCCGCTACGGGATCGGGTCGAAGGACTTTACCCCGGCGATGGTCAAGGCGACTCTCGACGAGATGAGCAAGCATGAACCGAAGAACAGTTTCACCGTGGGCATCGACGACGACGTCTCGCACGGGAGTTTGCCGATCGATCCGCATTTCACGATTGAGACGGATCAGGTTACCCGCTGCGTGTTCTACGGCCTGGGTGCCGACGGAACCGTCGGCGCCAACAAGAACAGCGTCAAGATCATCGCGCAAGATGTTGGCCTCTACGCCCAAGGCTACTTCGTCTACGATTCCCATAAATCGGGTGCGCAGACGATCTCCCATCTCCGATTCGGTCCTGAGCCCATCCACGCGCCGTACTTGATCGCTTCAGCGAGCTTCGTCGCATGTCATCAACACGGATTCCTCGCGCGCGGGGACGTCCTTCGCCTCGCTGCGGATCGCGCCGTCTTCCTGCTGAACAGTCCATTTGGGCCAGACCAGGTGTGGGATCGTCTGCCGCGCTCGGTACAGAAGACGATCATCGAGAAGCATCTGCGCTTCTACGTCATCGACGCCTCCAAGGTCGCGCGTGATGCCGGGCTTGGCTCGCGCACCAACACGATCTTGCAGACCTGCTTCTTTGCGATCTCCGGCCTGCTCCCGCGCGACGAGGCGATCCGCCATATCAAGGAGTCGGTCCGCAAGACGTATTCACGCAAAGGCGACGAGGTTGTGCGGCAGAACTACGCGGCCGTGGACGCGACGCTGGTCAACCTCTTCGAGGTGCGGGTGCCCGCGAGCGTGACGAGCACCTTCGACCGTCCAGCAATCGTCCCCAAGGATGCGCCCCAGTTCGTCCGCGAGGTGACGGCGAAGATGATGGTGGGACTGGGCGACGAGATTCCGGTCAGCTTGCTGCCGGTCGATGGAACCTTCCCGTCGGGTACAAGCGCATTCGAGAAGCGCAACGTCGGCGACGACGTTCCGGTGTGGGTATCTGATCTATGCATCCAGTGCGGACAATGCGGCTTTGTATGTCCCCACAGCGTGATTCGGGCGCGCACCTACCACGAAGATCGGCTCGACAAGGCGCCACCGACGTTCAAATCGGCGGCGATCAACGTGCGCGGCTTCCCCGAGGTGCGTTTCAGTCTTCAGTTCTATATCGAGGACTGTACGGGTTGTGGCCTGTGCATCGAGGCCTGTCCCGCTGTCGATCCGCGTGACAGCCAACGCCGCGCAATCAATCTGGCCGGAAAAGCGGCGCTGATTGAGACCGAACGAACCAACATCCGGTTCTTTGAAAGCCTGCCGGTGAACGACCGGGCGCGGGTTGACTTCGCGAATGTGCGCGGCGTTCAGTTCTTGCAACCACTCTTCGAGTTTTCGGGGGCGTGCGCGGGATGCGGTGAAACACCATACCTCAAGCTGCTCTCGCAACTCTTCGGAGACCGGCTGCAAGTCGCCAACGCCACCGGCTGCTCGTCCATCTACGGCGCAAATTTGCCCGTAACGCCGTGGACCAAGGACTCGGAAGGACGCGGTCCCGCCTGGTCCAACTCGCTATTCGAGGACAATGCGGAGTTCGGTCTCGGTTTTCGGTTGGCCGCAGACCAACATGTCGGTCTCGCGCACGCCTTGCTTCGCAACTTGGCGCCCGACATCGGTTCGGAGCTGGTTGAGGCGATTGTTCGCGCGCCGCAGATTCGCGAGGCGGAGATTCGCGCGCAGCGGCTCCGCGTTGCCGAACTGAAAGCGAAGCTCCTCGGGCTCGATGATGAGCGGGCGCGCGATCTGCTCTCGGTTATCGACCATCTTGTCCGCCGCAGCGTCTGGCTGGTCGGCGGCGACGGCTGGGCCTATGACATCGGCTACGGAGGACTCGATCACGTGCTGGCGTCGGGCCGCAACGTCAACGTCCTCGTTCTCGACACCGAGGTCTACTCCAACACTGGTGGACAAGCCTCGAAAGCGACGCCACTTGGCGCGGTCGCGCAGTTCGCCGCCGCCGGGAAACGCACAGCGCGCAAGGATCTCGCCATGCAGGCCATCGCGTACGGCAACGTGTACGTCGCGACGGTCGCAATGGGCGCAAACCCACAACAAACTCTCGATGCGTTTCGCGAGGCCGAAGCGTATAGGGGCCCATCGCTGATCGTCGCGTACTGTCAATGCATTGCACACGGGATCGACATGCGACTTGGAATGAAACAGCAGGACCTCGCCGTGGCGAGCGGTCATTGGCCGCTGATCCGCTTCAACCCTGAACTTCGTAGCGTCAGTGCGAATCCATTCCAGCTCGATTCGCCACGTCCGACGATCAAGTTGAAAGAATATGCGTACAATGAAATGCGGTACAAGTCGTTGGCGGCTATGAGACCCCAGGAAGCGGCCGCGCTTGCCGAGATGGCGCAGACCGTTGCGACCGAGCGCTATCGCTCATATGAGGAACTCGCACAGCGTGACGGAAGCCGCTTCCATCCTGCCGCCGAGTCGGTGAGCCAGGAATTGGTGGTTGATCTTTCGGATAGTGGGACCGGCCTGGGCCGACAGACCGGCAATGAGTTGCGCAAGGGCGACTGATGCTCAACCCGAACAAGGCATTGGGTCGCAACGCGTTTAGCACACAGGAGAGCCGATGCGCATCGGAATAGCGGCAGACCATGGTGGCTTTGAGTTGAAGGTGAAACTGACGTCGGCCCTCAAGGCCGCCGGCCATGACGTGGTGGACTTCGGCGCCCATGAGTTGGTGGTGGGGGACGACTACCCGGACTTCGTTGTGCCGCTGGCTAGGGCCGTGGCGACGGGAGAGGTCACCCGGGGCGTGGCCATCTGCGGTAGCGGGGTCGGGGCCTGTGTTGTGGCCAACAAGGTGCCCGGCGTGCGTGCGGCGTTGATCGCGGAGTCGTTTTCCGCTCACCAGGGTGTCGAGGACGACGACATGAACGTGATGTGTCTTGGCGGCCAGGTCACCGGGGAGGCTCAATCCTGGGAGTTGGTCCAGACCTTCCTGAGCGCCGAGTTCAAGGGGGACGAGCGTTTCAGACGCCGGCTTGCGAAAGTGGCGGCCTTGGAATAGGCAGGGAAGTCTTGTGATACTGCGAGATGCCTTGGCGGTGCACAAGCAGTCTTCGCCGTCGTTCCATCTGCGCATGCTGACGGTGGTCTCCGTAGCCCGGAATTGCAACCGGGGGCCGAATGTGGTTTCGTAGCCGCATGATGCGGAGACCATTGGCAATCGCCGTTGCCGCGGGCCTCCTCGGAGGCTGCAGCGTGCGGAGCCCACTTTCTCTTGAGAAAGGTGCCTCGTGTGGACCGGGCATTTCGTTGTGCGATGGGGTATGCACGGATACCAGGTTCGACCCGTCCAACTGCGGCCGGTGCGGCACTGCGTGCTCCGCGGACGCGGTTTGTGAGCAGGGAAGCTGCCGCGCAGTGGGAAGCAGCGGGGCCGGTGGACGCGCGAGCGGAACGGGCGGAAGCAGCGGTTTCGCCGGCGCGAGCGGCTCCACGAGGCCCGGCGCGACGGCCGGCCGCGGCGGCTCGACTACGGGTGGGGCCGGGGGATCGAGCGGCACCGGCTGCTCCTATCCGAAGCAGATGTGCGGAATCGCATGCGTCGACACGACCTCGGATATTGCGAATTGCGGATACTGCGGCTCTCGGTGCGCCGCGGGCGAAACCTGCAGCAAGTCCAAGTGCGTGCAAGGCTGCGGCGCCGCGCTCGCTTCCTGCAGCGACACGTGCGTCAACCTTCAGACCGATCCGGCCAACTGCGGCTCTTGCGGGCACGTGTGCGACAGCACCATGGCGTGCAACGGCGGCCAGTGCGGCGCCCTCTGTCCCGAAGGGACCGGCTTCTGCGATGGTACGTGCAGCGCGCTCAGCCAGGATAATGCCAACTGCGGGGCGTGCGGGGTCACGTGCTCAAATGGCGATCAGTGCAGCGCAGGCGTATGCCGGGGTACAATAAGCATGTGGCCGACACTCGGCGGCGACGTGCACCACAGCGGCTATAACCCCACCGAGACCGGCAAGCCGCCGCTCACCAAGGCGTTTAGCGTGAACAATGGAAAGGGCTCTCTCTGGCCGGCTGTGTCGGATGGCAAGACCATCTACGTGAGCTCGAGTAACTACTTCGGCGCGAACCAGCTTTGGGCGCTCGCGCCGGACGATGGACACACGCTCTGGAACTACAATTTCGGCGACGTTTTCAGTGTGGGTCAGCCGACCGTGGACAGCGGCCACGTGTACGTCGCTCAATGCAATGAGGGCTCGACCTTCATGTATTCGTTCGTCGCGGCCGACGGGAAGATTCTTTGGTCGCAGCCATTCGGTGCACAGTGGGAACACTATTGGGCACCGCTGGTCGTGGGCGGTCGCATGTACTTTGACGGGGGTGGATACGGCGGTCTCTATGGGCTCGACCAGGCGAGCGGTACGCAGCTTTTCTTCGCGAGCGAAGCGCAATGGGATGAATGGAGTCCGCTTTACCTCGACAATTACGTCTACGTCTTCACGGACGGCAACCTGCGCATGCACGACCCCGCGAGCGGAACAGTCGTCCGGTCCGCAATGGTGGCGTGGATCTGGAATGGCTACTCCATGGACACTTCTCCAGTGAGCGATGGGTCGTCCATCTACATCATTTCGCCTCCCAACCTGATCTCCTTCGGCCCCAACCTGGGCAGTCCGAGGTGGACAGCCAACGGAGCCTACCAGAGCCAGCCCGCGGTCGCGGACGGCGTCGTCTATGCCATCTCCGGAGGCCAGCTGCGCGCCAACGACGCGGCCACCGGGACCGTGTTGTGGACATTTGCCGCGGACAGTGCGCTCAAATATCCGCCGGTGGTTGCCGCCGGTCACGTCTACGTCGCAAGCGACGCCAGCGTCTTCGCCGTGGAGCTCGCCACCCAAGATCAGGCGTGGAAAGACACGCCCGGAGGCTGGCTTTCGATTGCTCGCGGCCAACTGCTCGTCGCTGCACAGGACGGAACGCTCGTCGCATGGTCGCTCGCACAATGAGGGACGCGGCAGCATCGTCTGCCGGTCGCACAAGGCGATAGCAGGCAAGTCCGCCTACCCCTATCCCTCGCCAAGACGCCGTCCACGACGTGTCAGTGGGATCCCGCGACCAATTACAACGCGGTCTGGCGTGCTGGATGCGTACGATCCAGCGGACCTGGCTCACGAGTACTACAACAGCGCCCAGGCCCCCAGCGGCCGCGACACGTTCGGGTTGCTTCCTTGATGGAAGTCTTACAGAGAGGCGACGCTAGCCCTGAGCCCGACCTGCGGCCAGACTCAGGGTGGAGGCGAGGCATGGCCAACCGACTCGCGCACGAGATCAGCCCATACCTCTTGCAGCACGCCGAGAATCCGGTGGACTGGTACCCATGGGGCGAGGAAGCGCTGGAGCGGGCCATGCGCGAGGACAAGCCGATCTTCCTCAGCATCGGGTACGCGGCCTGCCACTGGTGCCACGTGATGGAGCACGAGAGCTTCGAGAATGAAGCGGTGGCCGCGCTTCTCAATCAATCCTTCGTCAGCATCAAGGTCGATCGCGAAGAGCGGCCGGATCTGGACGACATCTACATGGCCGCGACAGTGGCGCTGTCGGGCGGCGGCGGTTGGCCGATGAGCGTCTTTCTCGCGCCTGATCGGCGCCCCTTCTTCGCCGGCACCTATTTCCCGCCCACGGATCGCTATGGCCGGCCTGGCTTTTCTACATTGCTCAAACGCATTGCCCAGCTCTGGCGGAGCCAGCGCGACGATCTGTTTGCCCAGGCAAGCGCGCTGGTCACACAGGTTCGAGCGGGATACGAGATCGCGGCGGCCGCTCCGGTCAGCGGCGCGATGATCCCCGCGGCAGTCCGTGCGCTCGCCGCAAGCTTCGACCCCCAGTGGGGCGGCTTTGGGGCGGCGCCCAAGTTCCCGCCGGCGGCGAGCATTTCCTTGTTGCTCCGCTACCACGCGAAAACCGAAGACGCACACGCCCTCGCCATGGCGACGACCACACTGGACGGCATGAAGAACGGTGGCATCTACGATCACCTGGGCGGTGGATTCGCGCGCTACTCGACCGACGAACGCTGGCTGGTCCCGCACTTCGAAAAGATGTTGTACGACAACGCCGCGCTTGCCCGCGTGTATCTGGAAGCGTACCAAGCCACCCACGATCTCGAATACCGGCGCGTGGCCCGCGAGACCCTCGACTACGTGGTTCGCGAAATGCAGGACGCCGAGGGCGGCTACTATTGCGCGACCGACGCCGACAGTGAGGGCGAAGAGGGAAGATTCTTCGTGTGGACGCTCGATGAAATACAGGCCTTGCTCGATCCGGTCAGCGCCAAGGCATTTGCCTTGTTCTACGACGTGACCGTGCAAGGGAATTGGGAAGGCAAGAACGTGCTGCACCGGTCACGCGCGGTCGCGCAGACGGCCACTGAACTCGGCTGCACACCGGACGCGTTGCAGAGCCGGCTCGAAGCTGCGCGCGAAAAGCTCTACCACGCGCGGCTCGCCCGCGTGCCGCCCTTGCTCGACGACAAGGTGATCACCGCATGGAACGGCCTCATGATCGGCGCGATGGCCGAGGGGTTCCGGGTGTTGCGCGATCCACGCTTCCTGCAATCCGCTGAGCGCGCCGCGCGTTTCGTACTCTCCGCGCTGCGCCGTCCAGACGGTGGGCTTTTCCGCACGGCGCGTGCCCGGCGGGCCCACTTGCCAGGCTGCCTCGACGACTACGCCTACCTGGCCGACGGGCTCATCACCCTGTTCGAAGCGGGCGGCTCAGCGGAGTTTTTGGCCGAGGCTCAGCGGCTGGTCGAGCGTGGGCTGCGGGATTTCGACGATGGGCACGGCGCCTTCTTCACCACGGCACGCGACCACGAGACTCTCTTCGCTCGGCCGCGCGAAGGCCAAGACGGCGCCGTTCCCAACGCGAACGCGGTGTTCGCACGCGCCCTCGCGCGCCTCGCCC
>Ga0181518_10001458_pt1 | contig 24313 bp, 20 predicted proteins | sample PEATcosm2014_Bin_28_FD_119751 | JGI IMG/M metagenome (GOLD analysis project Ga0181518, IMG submission 119751) | Peatland microbial communities from MTU Mesocosm Facility, Houghton, MI, USA - PEATcosm2014_Bin01_60_metaG | ecosystem: Environmental > Terrestrial > Soil > Wetlands > Peat | place...
CCTGGCTTCCGCAGTGCTCCTCGGCTCGGCCGCCTAAAAAAAGCGGCCACGAAGCCCAGGGGAGAGGGGACGATGACTAGTAAACTGCCAAACTCCAGGCCCCGGATGTACATCCGGGGCTTCTTGTTTTGATCAATCCCGCTGACATTCCGGGCAAAAATGCGTTGAACGCCCGCCGAGCACGATCCGCGTAATCGGCGTGCGGCAGACGGCGCAGGGTTTTCCTTCGCGATCGTAAACGCGGTGGATCTTCTGGAAATCGCCGGGCCGGCCGTCGGCGTCGCGGTAATCGCGGAGAGTGCTGCCGCGATGGCGGATGGCTTGGTTGAGGACGGATTTGATGCTGCGGTTCAGCCGGGCGATCTGAGGCGTGGAAAGCTTGTTGGCGGCGGTTCGTGGATCGATCCCGGCGCTGAAAAGCGATTCGTCGGCATAAATGTTTCCCAATCCCGCAAGCATTTTTTGATCCAGCAGCGCGGTTTTGATCGATCGGCGGGTTTTTGACAGACGCTGCGCCAGTTGCTTGGCGGTGATCTTCAGGGGTTCTGGTCCGAGTCCGGCGTCGGGGCGGCCGTCGGTTCCCAGCCAGAAAACGCCGCCAAATCGGCGGGGATCGACGAAGCGAAGCTCGGCCTGCGCGATTTGCAGGATCAGGTGCGTATGGGGATGGACGGGAGCGTCCGCGGCGTCGATGGTCAGCCGGCCGGTCATGCCGAGATGGATGTAGAAGCGGGCGGCGTCGTCCAATTCGAAGACGATCTTTTTGCCGCGACGATGCAGATGGGCGATCGTGCGGCGTAGAACCTTTGAATCGAGAGCGATGTCCGGGGGCTGGACGATGTCCGGGCGGAGGATTCGCACGGCGTCGATTCGCCGGTTGACGATCCGCGGGCGCAAACTTCGTACGATTGTCTCAACTTCGGGCAGTTCAGGCATTTGAAACTTTCCAGGCAACCAGCGCGTCTATGGATTGTTCCCAGTTCTTGGGATAGAAACAACCGGCGATATCGGCCAACCATCACAAAAAGAGAGGTCGGGACCATGGAATCACAACTCGGCATCGCGGAAGGCCAGCCGGCCGATTTGGCCGGGGACGAACTGGCGGCCGTCGAAAAGCTCCAGAAGGGTTACCACGACATGAGGTCGGAGCTGGCCAAGGTGATCGTCGGCCAGGAAGGGGTGATCGAAGAGCTTCTGATCGCGTTGTTTTGCCGGGGGCATGCGCTGCTGGTGGGCGTCCCGGGGTTGGCCAAGACGCTGCTCATTTCGACGTTGTCGCGGACGTTGGGGTTGAGTTTCAGCCGGATTCAGTTCACGCCGGACTTGATGCCGTCGGACATCACGGGGACGGAGGTGATTGAAGAGGACAAGACGACGGGTGGGAGGCAACTTCGGTTCGTGCGCGGGCCGGTTTTCGCCAACGTGATCTTGGCCGATGAGATCAACCGGACGCCGCCTAAGACGCAGGCGGCGTTGCTGGAAGCGATGCAGGAGCACCAGGTGACGGCGGGCGGGAAGCAGCATCGGCTTCCGCAACCGTTTTTTGTGTTGGCGACGCAAAACCCCATCGAGCAGGAGGGGACGTATCCGTTGCCGGAGGCGCAATTGGATCGGTTCATGTTCAACATCAACGTGGGATATCCAACCGAGGACGAGGAATTCCAGATCGTGCGTCTGACGACGATGTCGCGGAACGTGGAGTTGAAGCACGTCCTGAGCGGGGAGGAGGTTTTGCAGCTTCAGGAGATCGTGCGGAAGGTGCCGGTGGCGGATCACGTGATCCGGTATGCGTTGCAATTCAGCCGGCTGACTCGGCGCACCGAAGGGGGGTGTCCGGATTTCGTGAATGAATTCGTCAGCTGGGGCGCGGGGCCGCGCGCCAGCCAATACCTGATCCTGGCGGGCAAGGCGCGGGCGCTGCTCAAGGGGCGGTATCACGTCAGCACCGAGGACATCCGGCAAGTGGCCTTGCCGGTGCTGCGGCATCGGATCGTGACGAATTTCAACGCCGAGGCCGAGGGCATCAAGAGCGACGACCTCGTGCGACGGCTTCTGGAGCACATCCCGCGTCAACACTATGACGAGCTGGACCGGACGGCGGCGCGAATGATGAGGGATGCGCCGGCGGCGTGAAATCGAGCAGATGGCTCTGGCCCAGAACATCTTCGCAAAGCTCCGATTAAAACCGGACCAACTGCGCGCCGCGGCAGAAAAGAGATTTGGCGACTCCGAATGCCTCACCTTCAGCGGCAACTGAGATCGAGCCAACGGCGCAATCTATATGGCGGGGTTTGCGATCGAATGTCTGTTAAAGGCATTGTTGCTCGACAGACATCCAAATTTGAAACCCGGGATTGATCCGGCAAGGCTATCATCTTCTGATAAGGAAGTGTTCGATTTGATGTATCGGAGTCACGAGCTTGACGACATGTGCGGCTTTCCGCCCGAACTCAAGGAAAAACTTCGTAGGGCCAAGACAAAATCCGGGTCGTCAGTCTGGGAGCGATTCCAAGATATATGCGCCGAATGGACCGTTTACGCTCGATATTCTCCGCGTCACGCCGAAATCGCCGACGCGAAGCGATATTTGGAGACCGTTGAAGAGGTGAAAAAATGGCTCAAAAAACTGTGATGGATCCGCCTTATGTCGCGAAACTGCTGGCCGCGCTTCGAAAGGGGATTCCGCGCGCACAAGTCGACCACGAGCAAGTGCGGCGCGATCGGTACCGGTTTATCGTTGTTTCTGCGAAATTCGACCGATTGGGGCACCCGGAGAGACAGCGTCTGGTTTGGGACATAGCCAACAAAGCTCTGAACAATGCCGATCTGATCAAAGTTGCGATGATTATCACTTTGAGTCGCAAGGAGTTCGTTTCCAATAATTCCGGCAATTGAGCTTGTGTCCGATCCCGCCACCGATTTTCGCCGTTATCTTGAGCCGCGCACGCTGGCGCGGATCGGGTCGCTGGATTTGCGCGCGCGGCTGATCGTCGAGGGGCTGATGGCGGGCATGCATCGCTCGCCCTATCACGGAATATCCGTGGAATTCGCGCAGCACCGGCAATACGTGCCGGGAGACGATATCCGCCACGTCGATTGGAAGGTGTTCGCCAAGACCGACAAGGTTTATCTCAAGCAATACCAGGAAGAGACCAACCTGCACCTGATCTGCGTGGTGGATGCCAGCGAATCGATGGGGTACGGCTCGGTGGGCGACGGCCAGGCGTCGTGTAGCAAATACGATCACGCGACGGCGATCGCGGCGGCGTTGTCGTACCTGGTGATCCGGCAACAGGATTCGGTGGGATTGGCGATCTTCGACAACGAACTGCGGCGGTATTTCAAGCCGAGCAATTCGCCGGGGCAGTGGAAGACGATCACGCACGAGCTTTTGCAGGTTCCGAGGCTGAAGAAAACCGGGACGGGGCGGGTGCTGGACCAGCTTGCGGAAAAGCTGACCCATCGCAGCCTGGTCGTGGTGCTGAGCGATTTCTTCGACGACATGGATTCGGTGCAGCAGGGGTTGCGGCATCTTCGCTATCGCAAGCACGAGGTGATCGCCTTTCAGGTGCTTGACCCGATGGAGGTGGAATTCCCCTTTCAGGACGTGACGTTGTTCAAGGGATTGGAGGAGATGGGCCAATTGCTGACCGAGCCGCAGAGTTTGCGGCAGGGATATCTGGCCGAGCTGTCGGCGTTCACGACCCAGTTGAAGAAGATGTGCCGGGGGGTCCACATTGATTTCACGCAGTTGAACAGCGGTCAGCCGCTGGACGTGGCGCTCAGCGGCTTCCTGGCGGTTCGGGCGGCGAGCATTCGTTGAGGACCGCAATGGTCATGACGTTCCAACCGGCCCTGGCATTCGCATTGGTTTCACCGCTGCTTTTCTGGGCGGGGGCGGGGCTGGTGTCGGTCCCGATCGTGATTCACATCCTGAATCGCCGCCGGTTCAAGGTGGTTCCATGGGCCGCGATGGAATTCCTGCTCCGGGCGATGAAGAAGAATCGGCGGCGGCTGAGGTTCGAGCAGTTGCTGCTGCTGGCGACGCGGTGTTTGGTGCTGCTGCTGGCGGGCTTGGCGCTGTCCCGGCCGCTGGGGTGTCAGGACAGCAGTTTGGCCGATCTGGCGGGGCGGCGCACCGGGCTGCACGTCTTCGTGATCGGCAATGGTTATTCGATGGCCTACCAAGCCGATCGCGCCGGCGCCAAGACCCATCTGGACCAGGCGAAGATCATTGCCAAAGCCCTCATCCAGCGGTTGAGTTCCGGCGGGGAATCGGTGGCCATCGTGACCGCATCCTCGCCGCCGGTGCAGATCGTCTCTTCGCCGATTTACGATCTGAAGGCGGCGGAGGATGCGGTGAATCGGATCGAGCAATCGTATGGGGCGACGGACGAGGCGGGAGCGCTGGCGCTGGCGCGGGACATCGCCAGGCGCGAGCCGGTGAATTCCAACAAGACCCTGTATCTGATCGACGATTCGACGCGGGTGGCATGGCAAACCCAGGGTGAGGTGATTGGCCAGCTTGGGCGGGAGCTTGCCGGACTGTACAAATCGGGCATCACCCATTTCAACTTGGGCAAGCCGGGGCAATGGAACCAGGCCGTGGTGGATTTGGCGCCGGCGGATTCGCTGGTCACCAGCAGGTTCCCGGCGAACATGGTCGCGGACGTTCGCGGCTACGGGCCGTGCCCGACCGAGCCGAGGATGGTGCTGAAGCTGGATGGCGTGGCGCTGGCGCCGGGAGTGATGAACGTGAGAGCGACGGCGGCAGCGTCACCACAGACGATCACGGTGAATGGGCTGACCCCCGGTATTCACGTTTTCACCGCGTCGCTGTTCAGCGACAATCGGCTTCCCATCGACGACGTGCGCTATCGCGCGGTGAACGTGGTGGGGCAAATCAAGGTGTTGATCGTTGAAGGCGAGCGGGGCGTCGGCGGGCAGGGATCCAGCGGGGCGTTTTTGGATGCGGCGCTGAATCCCAGCGGATATGCCGCGTCCAACGATTCCAAATCCGCTGGATACGTGGCGACGGAGCGGATCAGCGACCTGGAATGGGGCGACAAGGTTTTGAGCGATTACCGCTGCGTATGTCTTTGCGGCGTGGGCCAAATCCAGGAAACCCAGGCGGCGCAACTGGAACAATTCGTGCGCGAGGGCGGCACGGTGATGGTGTTTATGGGCGATCCGGTGACGGCGGAGAATTACAACGCCACGCTGTACAAGCACCATCTGCTGCCCGGGCCGCTGACCAAGCGGATCGTGGTTTCCGGCGACCAGACGCCGCGGCGATTCGATTTCGATCCGCATCGGCCGCTGAATCGGCTCCTGGCGGATTTCCAAAACCAGGAACAGACGGGGATGGATTCGGCCGAGGTGTACAGTTATTGGCAGATGGATTTGCCGGCGGATTCGCCGGCGGAGCGGGTGTTGAATTTTCTGCCGGCGGCTGGAACCCCGAATCAGCCCGAGGACCCGGCGATCACGGTTCATTCGCTGGGCGCGGGGCAGGTGGTGTTCTACGCCACCAGCGCCGATCCAAACGCGGAATGGACGACCTTCATGCCGCATCCGGCCTATCCGGCGCTGATGCACATGCTGCTGCTGGGGACGACCCGCGGAAACGATTCGTGGATGAACGTTCTGGTAAATCATTCGCTGAGGGTTCCGCCGTCGATCCGGTGGACCGCGGCGCCCGTGCTGAAGGATGGGAATCAGACTGAATATCCGATGGAACTTGAAACGGTCACGGATGCCACGTCGGTGTATTTCGGGCAGTCCCAGTACGCGAGCAAGCCGCTGGCCAAGCCGGGGGTTTATTCGCTGTCGACGGGGGCGGACAATTACAAGATCGCGGTGAACGTGCCGGCGGCGCAGGAGGCGGACGTGCGGACCCTCGACGATACCGAGGTGAGAAAATCGCTCGGGGACGTCGAGATCGACATGCAAGGCGATTCGGTTCCCGCCCCGGCGCTGGAGGCGGAGCAGGGGAAGGATTTGGGCTGGGGGGTCATGGTTGTGGTGCTGGCTTTGCTGGCGATGGAATGTTTCATGGCCATGCGGTTTGGGCATCATTGGCGGAAATGATCGGATGCGTCACGTTCTGGAAATCATCCTCGGTCTGCCCGCCGGATTTTTGAGCCGCGAAGGGCATCTGACGCTCCAGTTCAATCCGACCTGGCCGTTGCAGCAATACCTCGGCGGGGCGGGGGTTTGGAATTTTATTCTGGCGCTTTTGGCGCTGGCCCTGGTGGTTTACATTTACCGGCGCGAAGCGCGGACGCGGAAGATGCGATGGCTGCTGGGTAGTTTGCGCGCCGCCATTTTGGGGCTCGTGCTGGTGCTGCTGAATCGGCCGGTGCTGACGCTGGGGCAGGAACGGCGCGAGCCGTCGGTTCTGGCGATCCTGATCGATGACAGCCTGAGCATGAAGGTGCCGGATGCGGCATCGGGGGACGGACAATCCATCGGCCGGCTCGATGCGGTGATCGATCGCTTTTGCGATTCGGAGGGTGAATTGCTGAGGCGGCTGGCGGCGGTTCACGACGTTCACGTTTACGATTTCAGCCGGGGGGCCAAGGAGATCGGGAGCATTCCCGGCCCCGGAGACGCGGCGGGCGCGGCGACGACGCGAAGCAGCCATGCGGCCGTGGATCAGGCGGTTTCGGCGCTGAAGCAACTGAAGGCGGAGGGGAACGGCACTCAGGTTGTCGCGTCGCTGACGAGCGTCTTGCAGGATTTGCAGGGGCAGCGCGTGGCGGGAGTCGTGGTGCTCACGGATGGACGGGAAACCCCCAGCGAATCGCCGCCCGAGGCGGTCGCGGCGGTGAAATCCTATGGCGTGAATATTCTCCCGGTGGTCGTAGGTTCGGACAAGATGCCGCGGAACATCGCGGTTCAATCGGTGAATTTTGAGCCCGCGGCGTTTGTGGACGACTACACGAACCTGCACGTGACGGTTCAGGCCACAGGATATGAGCCGAACCATCCGCTGACGCTGGCGCTGCTGCGGCAGGTGACGCGCGGCGTGGAAAAGATGAATGTCCCCTTATTGGACGATGCGGGGAACGAGATCACCAGGACGGTCCTGGCGGCGGATGACAAGCCGTTCCAGGTGGACTTGCAGTTCAAGCCGACGGCGGCCGACGTGCCGGTGGCGAATCTGGTGGTTGAGGCCAAGCCGCAGCCGGGCGAATTGGACCTGGCGGACAATTTTCATCCGGCGCGGCTGGACGTCCTGGACAATCACGTTTCGGTGCTTTACGTCGATGGATATCCGCGCTGGGATTACCGGTATCTGAAGAACGCCTTGCTGCGGGACAAAACAGTGAAGGTGAGCTGCCTGCTGACCAGCGCCGATCCGGCGTTTCGGCAGGAAGGAAGCGACGATCCGAACCGCGCGCAATACGCCAATTCCTGGCGGATCACGGCGTTTCCGGAAACGATGGATCGGCTGCTGGATTACGACGCGGTGATCGTGGGAGACGTCGATCCGCGGCAATTCACGGATGCGCAGCTTCAGATGATCGCGGATTTCGTGAGCAAGAAGGGCGGGGGTTTTGCCATGGTGGCGGGGCCGAGGTGGTCACCGCAGGGTTATCGCAATACGCCGATCGAATCCTTGTTGCCCGTCATTATCACCCACACGGAGGCGGATGACGCGCGAGCGAGCATTACGGAGGGTTTCAGGCCGGTGCTGACGCGGGCGGCGGCGAATTATCCGATCTTCCACTTCTTTCCCGATTGGGTCGAGAACGAGGAATACGTGAAGAACCATCTTCAGCCGATTTTCTGGTATTGCCGGGGGGTCATGATCAAGCCGGGGGTGGGGATCACCCTGGCGGAGCATCCGACGGATTTGGGACCGGATGGGCGGAAAGCGCCGATCATGGTGATCGGCACTTACGGGACGGGCCGGACCATATTCTCTGCGATCGACGATTCATGGCGGTGGCGGTTTTATACGGGGGAGTCGATATTCAATTCCTATTGGGTGCAGCAATTGCGGTATCTGGCTCGGGGTCGGAAAATCGGGCAGAGGCAGATGACGTTTGCCGCCGATCGGGACGTGTACGAGCTTGGGGGGCAGGTGAACCTCGAACTTCAACCGCTTTCGCCGGATTTGATGCAGCAACTTTCCTCGCCCCTATCCGTCCAAATTGTGGACGATTCGACGGGACAGGCGGTGCGTCGGGTGGATTTGCTCAAAACCGATTCGGGGGGTGCGGATTACCGCGGTTCCTTCACTGCGGATCGGACAGGCCAATTCAGCGTGAAATTGCCTCATTTGACGGAAAGCGATCCATCGCTGTCGTTCAAGGTTGTGGAACCGGAGATGGAACTTCGCGAGCCACAGGTGGATACGTCATTTTTGGGCCGCTTGGGGACGGAGGCGCCGATATCTTTGTCTGAAGCGCCGACGCGGTTGGCGGCGATTCGCTCGGCGGCGAAGATCATTCCGATCGACACCGTCCAGCCGCTGTGGGATGCGCCCGTGGTTTTGATCGTTTTTGCGGCCCTCATCACGCTAGAATGGATCGTGCGTAAGATGTTGGGGTTGTTATAAGGAAGAGATGGAGGGGCAAGGGAGTGCGTGACATCTTCTGCAATCGTCCTCTTTCCCTCCCCTGGTACTCCGGGGGAGGGGCAGGGTGGGGGCTGTATAGGCCAAATGACCCCCACCCCAGCCCTCCCCCGGAGTACCAGGGGAGGGGGAAAAAGTTGCAGAACGCGCCACGCGCCCGAGAGAAGGAACCGGAGTCCTTATGCCGCCGACTGCATTGATCAACACTCTGGAATCGCTGAGGCGCCGGGTTCGGCTGCTGAGCGTGATGTACGGCATCGGAATCCTCATCGCGATCGGGGCCGGGCTGCTCCTGGGGACGGTGCTGCTGGATTACGGGCTGAACCTGCCGGCGATTCCGCGGATCGTCGTCATGGCGGGCGCGCTGGCGTGCTTGGCGCATTTCCTGTCGCGTTGGGTGATTCGGCCGGCGATGAGGAAGCTGCGGCTATCGGAAGTGGCGGGGAAATTGGAGCACGCATTTCCGGATTTCAAGGACCGCCTGCGCAGTAGCGTGGATTTTTTGACCAAGGGAACGCCGGGTTCGCAAGCGATGAAGGACCGCGTGGTGGCGGAAGCGGCGGAGTTGGCCGGAAGATTCGATCTGTCGGGGGCGATTCAGACCAAGCCGGTATGGGAATCCTTCGCCGCCGGCGGGGGGGCGATATTGGTGCTGGTGATCTTGGGGTCCCTGGCGGGATGGGACTATTTGTCGCCGGCGATGTCGCGATTGATCAATCCGTTTGGCGAGCACCCCTGGCCGAAGCGGGTGCAGATTGAGATGGTCGATGCCTTGCCGCTGCGCGTCCCGGAGGGGCGGCCGGTGGACGTGCGGATACGGCTGGTGAAGGGTGACAAGGCCTCGCGCGAGGCGCGGGTGTATTACCGATACGGCAACGGACGGACGGAATCGGAAATCATGTCGCGCGGAGCGGACGGCATTTATTCGGCCAGCCTGGATGCGCCCGGCGGAAGCGGGCAGATGACGGTGTGGCCCGAATCGGGCGATGATTCGATGGCGCCCAAAACGATTGCGATCGTACAGCGGCTGTCGGTTGCGTCGGCACAATTAATCGTGCAGCCGCCCGCCTATGTGAACGAGCCGGCCGCGCCGGTGCCGTTCGATTCGACGCCGGCTACCGTGACTTACGGATCGAACCTTGAATTGAAGCTGACGTTCAACAAGGAGTTGGACGGGTCGCGTTTGCCGGTTATTTCACCGGTGGAGATTGGCGAAGCAGCGCCGCCGATCGATTGGGATGCGGCGACGGGCAATTCCGTGACGGGACATTGGATCGCGCGCGATTCAGCGGCGTTTACGGTCCATGCGTTCGATCGGGATGGATTCACCAGCGAGGACGGGGCCGAATATCGGGTGATCGTTCATCCGGACCAGATGCCGTCGGTCCAGATCACGCGGCCGGCGCGCAACGAGGAATGCACCCCGCAGGCGGTGGTGCCGCTACGGGCCGTGGCGGAGGATGATTATGCCATCAAAACGCTGAAGCTGGTGGTGTATCGGCTTGGGGAAAAGCCGGTGATGCTTTCGACCGTGGATCTGATCGCCAGCGGCGTGGCGGCCGACGGGGTCGGATGGACCCGGCTGGAATCCTCGGGCGACCGACGGCGATGGCAATTGGATTTTCCGTGGGACTTATCAAAGATCGCCGCCACTCCGGCGCTGAAGCCGGGGGACGCGCTGGAATATCACCTGGAGGTGCAGGACAACTTCGCGTTCGAGGGGAAATACCACGACTTTGTCTCCAGCGGGAAATACCGGATCACCCTCATGAGCCAGGAGCAATTCACCGCGCTGATGAGCGACCTGGTGGGGCAGGTGCGGGAGCAACTGAAGGACCTGCGCAACGGCCAGCGCAGCCTGAAGAGCCAAACCGAGGATTTGCATCACCAGACACAGAGTCAAGGGCAATTCACGCGGGCGGACCGGCAACAGGCGCAGGAACTGGTGGCGCGGCAGGCGACGGCGGCGTCGCAGGCCAAGCAGGCCGCGGGCAAACTGGATGACCTGCTGAACCGCATGCGGGAGAACCGGTCGGCGGCGCAGGATTTGATGGATACGACCGGGAGCGTGCGGGACGATCTGAACCAGGTGGCGGAGCATCCGATGAAGGATGCGGTCGCGCAGATCGACGATGCGCGAAACTCGACACGGGACGCGGCGGCGCGGAACAAAGAATTGGCCAATGCCGAGTCGAACCAGCAGGATGCGGCGGATCGGCTGGATCAGATGATCTCGCGGATGGGGGATGCGGGGGGGCTGTCGCAGGCGATCGAGCAGCTCAGGAAAATCCTGGACCAGCAGCGGCAGGTGAATCAGGCGAGCAACGACGTCGGGCTGCGCAACCTGGGGAAACGGCCGGATCAGATGGACCCGGGCGACCAGAAGGCGCAGCAGGCGAACGCCGATGCGCAGGCGGCGCTGGCGGACAAGACGGGAAAGACGCTGGACCAGATGCAGCAGACGGCGCAACAGCTACAGAAGAGCGATCCGGCGTCGTCGCAGGCGATGCAGCAGGCGGCCCAGACGGGGCAGCAGCAGAACGTGGCGGCGCAGATGCGCGCCAGCGCCGACGCCCAGCGGCAAAACCAGCAGGCCAACGCCCAGCAATCCCAAGCCCAGGTCGAAGTGGGATTGCAGATGATGATTCACCAGTTGGAAGAGGCGCAGAGCCGGCAACTGGAGGCGCTGGCGCGGCAACTGGCGGACATGAAGGAGCAGATCAACAACCTGCTGCGGCAACAATCCGGATTGAATTACGACAACATGGCGTTGCGGGGCGATGCGATCCTGAAGAAGGCGGAGGCGGCGACGATCGATCACCTGCTGGATTTGGCCCAGCGCATGAAGGCCCAGCTTCCGCCGACTCCGGACGTGGATACGCAGACCCGCTTGCAGCAGCAGACCGAGCGGAACACGCGGGGCGTGTCGAAGACGGAGGAATCGTTGCCGGATGCGGCGGCGGTTGTGTCGGCTCTGGATCGCGCGGCGGATCGGATGGGGCGGGCGATCATCGCGCTGCGCCAAGACGACGGGACGGACGAGCAACATCTGGCGGCGGCGTACGATCCGCCGCAGGTGGAAGCGCTCGACGCTTTGGAAAAGGCCAAGGGGCTGATTGACGAGCAGGCGGCCAAGGCCAACAGGGCGCTGAACCAGCAACGGAAGGAAGCGATCCGGGCGGCATACCAGAAGATCCTCCAGGAGCAGAAGAAAATCGATGCCGATACGGCGGCGATCGACGCAGCCCCGAGGCTCGCCGGTGGGCAGCTTGCGCATCGGGACGTGATTCTTCTGGATCAGCTTCCGCCGCGGCAGGGGATGCTGGCGGATACGACGGCAAAGCTGGAGGAATCGCTGACGAACCTGGACAGCGTGGTTTACGTCTGGGCGAATCACGACGTCGTGGAGTCGATGAATTTGGTGAAGGAATTGCTCGCCAAGCCGCGCACCGACGTTGTCACCCAGGCGGAGCAGACGCGGATTGAAGAGCAGATTCAGGCGATGATCGACAGCCTATCGGTCAAGCCGAAGGAGATTCCGTTCGCCAATAAGAACGGCGGCGGCGGCAACGGTTCGGGACAGGGCGGTGCGGCATTGCCGACGGAAGCGGAGTTGCGTCTTGAGAAGGCGCTACAGCAGGCGGTGAACAAGTCGACCACGGCGATCAGCAAGCGCACTGGGAACCAGGACCCGGCGCTGGTTGCGCTGGGGCAGCGGCAGCAGCAGCTTCGGAACCTGCTCGATCAGCTTCTCCAGAAATCGAGCCATGGACAGATGAAGCTTGGTCCGGAGCCGGACCCGAAGGACAGAGTTTCGGGGCAGGCATCCGATGAGACGATCGACGAGCAGGAATTGACCCAGAACCTGTTGCAAGGGGATGGCTCGCCGAACCCCGACGCGATGAAGAACGACGTGGGCCTGGTGGGTCAGCGGATGGCGCAATCGCATCAGAGATTATCGCTGGATCGCGATCCGGGTGCGGTGACGCAGGACATTCAGGGCCGCATTTTGAAGAATATGGATGCGCTGATAGACATGGCGCGTGTGCAGGAGGCGGAAAGTAAACAGGGTCAGGGCGGGCAGCCGCGGCCGAGCTCCCCCCAGCCGGGTGACGCGCAGAACGGGGCGCAGGCGCACAACAATAATCCCAACGGCCAGCAGGTGCGGAACAACGGTCATACTCCGGCGGCCCAGAGCGTGCCGGGCCACGACGTGGACACGAGCGGGACGCCGACGGCCGATATCACCCAGAGCCTGAAGGAATGGGGCAGTCTTTCGCCGCGTGAGCGGGCCGCGGTGATCGAAGCCGCCAGTGAAAAGCCCGTGCAGAAGTTCAAGGAGTTCATCGACGAGTATTACCAGGCGGTGGGAAATCGGCAGAGTCAATGATGTCCACCCATCCCACAAATTTGTTGCCGCCCTCCATTAGCCCCCCGCTTTGCGGGGGTTCCCGTCCGGGTTGCATCAAAGCATGCGTTTGCACAATTGCAATTTGTCTTGGGTTTGCGCACATTCCCGCGGCGATCGCGGACTCACCGGCGACTCAGCCGGATAAGCCGGCGATTACCGAGATCACGCCGGAGCAGACTCTCGCGGTGGAGAAGGGATTGGAATACCTGGCTTCGCGGCAGAATGGGGAGGGATCGTTCGGGAATTCCGGGGCCTATGGTGCGACGGCGGCGATCACGGCGCTTTCGGGAATCGCGTTCATGGCGGATGGAAATCTCCCCGGACGCGGGAAATATGGCGACAACGTGCGCAAGGCGGTCCAGTTCATCGTGCGCAACCAGCAGGAATCCGGGCTGTTCACCACCAGCGCTTCGCAGGGCGAAATGTATTCGCACGGATTCGCCACGCTGTTCATCGGCGAAGTTTACGGAATGACCGGCGACGACCAGATCAAGGAGAACCTGCAAAAAGGGGTCCGGCTCATCGAGCGATGCCAGAATCCGGAAGGGGGCTGGCGGTATCAGCCGGCGCCGGTTGACGCGGATATTTCCGTGACGATTTGCCAGATCATGGCATTGCGTTCGGCGCGGGATGCGGGGATCAAGACGGACGCCGGGGTGATGGAGAAGGCGCTGGCGTACGTGAAGCGTTGCCAGAATCCGGATGGGGGATTCAGCTATCAGGCGACGGGGGGCGAAAGCGGATTTGCGCGGACGGCGGCGGGGACGGCGTCGCTCTATTATGCCGGGAAATTCCAGGACGACGCGGTGACGCGCGGGTTGGATTTTCTCGCCCGGTTCATCCCCGGCCGCGACCAGCTCGACGAGCAGGGGCATTTCTTTTACGGACAATACTACGCGGTGCAGGCGATGTTCCTGGGCGGCGGAAAATATTGGGCCGACTGGTATCCGGCGATCCGCGAACTGCTGGTCGCGCGCCAGAACAGGGCCGTGGGAAATTGGGAAGGGGAGGTCGATCCGGATTATTGCACCGCGATGGCGCTGATTATCCTGCAGATGCCGAATCGCTATCTGCCGGTGTTCAACGGCAAGGGGCAGGGCAGTTAAGGGGTGTAACGAAACTAGAAATCCGCGAGATGCGAAATCCGAAATCCGAAATCCGAATGACGAATCAAGCCCGAATGACGAAGCCCGAAACAACGAGCATTTTCGTCATTCGGATTTCGGATTTGATTCGTCATTCGGATTTCGGATTTCGGATTTTAGCCGCGCTGTTGTTCCTGTCGCTGGTGAGCCGCTCTCCCGCGGCGACCTGGAACCTGACCGACTCTCAATTCCATTCCCGCTCGATATCCGTGGATTCGATCGACGCGGGGGGGATTCATTCGGGATCGGCGGCTGTGCCGTGGGAGGACGTGCTGGAGATTTGGAAGAGCGCCAATGCGGCGCCGGCGAGCGCGGCGAGGTTTATGCTGATCTTCCGGTCGGGGGACAAGTTGAGCGGCGAGCCGGTGTCGTTCGACGGCCAGACGCTGCGATGGAACACCGGGCCTCTGGGCCAGATCGGGTTTTCGGTGGACTCGGTGTTGGGGATCGTGCGTGGCGGATATGCGGAGGGAGACCTCGATCGCCCGCGCACCGATGACGTGGTTCGGCTGGCGAACGGGGATACGACGCATGGGATCGTGAATCAGATAACCCCGGCGGGCGTGACGATCCAGTCCGGGGATGCGACGCCGACGCCGGGGTGGGATGCCATCGACGCCGTTCTGTTTTCGACGGCGCCGGCGAATCCGGCGGGACTAGATCGGCGAAGTTTCCGCGTGCGATTGGCGGGGGACGATGCGATCAGCGTCCCGGACGTCGCACTGACGGGGGACCAACTGACGATCACCCTGGATGACAAGAGTACGCGGCAGATCGATGCGGCGTCGGTGCTGGAGATCGAGCAACTCAACGGCCCCATCAGTTGGCTGACGTCGCGCAAGCCGTCGGCGGACGTTTACCGGCCGATGTTCTCGGAGAATTTCCCAACGCGTTTCGACCGGACGGTGGCTGACGGAAGGCCGATCGCGGAAAAATATCCGGGGTTTCATCACGGCATCGGATGCCATTCCTATTCCAAACTGGTTTACGATCTGGATGGGAAATGGGCGGGGTTTCGGACGCAATTCGCGGTGGATTCGGATTCCCCGCTGGCGGACGTGACGGTGCGGATTTATCTGGACGACAAAGTGGTCGTGGAGCAGAAGAACGTGAAGGCGGGGCGGATTTATCCGGTGACGGTGGTTGGGCTCGGAGCGGCCAAGACGATCTCGCTGGAGGTGGATTACGGCGAGAACTATGCGACCCAGGACCGGTTTGTATGGCTCGATCCGGCGCTGCTGCGGAAGATGCCGGAGGCGGCGACGCAGCCGGACGCGGCGGGGCATTGAGGCAATCGCGCAAAAATAGAGGCCGGTGCTCGCCGTTACACCGGCCTCCTCAATCAGGCTGCCCGACCTTTTAAGGTCGGAGACCCACAGCCTCAGCCTCAATATCGGAGAACCCCACAAGAAATCTTCACTCAAATTTAACGCGGCGCGTCTAGGGTGGATCGAAGCCCCGGATGTACATCCGGGGCTGCGCGAAGCGCAAACGATTTCCGTAATCGGTATAATCCCGGGGCAATATGGATCGCACGGAAACCAAACCTTCGGCCAAGCTGGCGCTCGAGGACGGGACGGTCTTCACCGGCCGGGCGTTCGGCGCGGGCGGAACTTCCGAAGGCGAAGTGGTGTTCAATACGTCGATGACGGGATATCAGGAGATTCTCACCGATCCATCGTACAAGGGTCAGATCGTCACGATGACCTATCCGCTGATCGGGAACTACGGCGTGAATCGGCGGGACGTGGAAAGCCGCCGGCCGCACGTCGCGGGGTTCGTGGTGAAGGAATTGTCGCCGGTGTATTCGAATTACCGCGCCCGTCTTTCGCTGGATGAGTTTCTCAAGACCAACGACGTCATCGGGATCGAAGCGATCGACACCCGGGCGCTGACGCGGCGAATTCGAATCGGCGGGGCCATGCGGGCAGTCCTGAGCACCCAGGTCCTGGACGATGCCAAGCTCGTTGATCTGGCCCGCAAGTCCGCGGCCATGGAAGGCGCGGATTGGGTCCAGGCCGTCAAACCCTCCTGCGAATATTCCTGGGACCAGGACCAGGGGGAATGGCGATTGGGCAACGTCGAACGCGGGGACGGCCTGCACGTCGTGGCGCTGGATTGCGGGGCCAAGGAAAATATCCTTCGCAACCTCACCGAACGCGGAATCAAAGTCACCGTCCTGCCTCCCGACGTGACGACGGACCAAATCCTGAAACATTGCCCGGATGGGCTGTTCCTGAGTAATGGTCCCGGCGATCCGGCGGTTTTGGATTATGCCATCAAGCCGATCGTGGGGGCGCTGGGCAAAGTCCCGATCTTCGGCATCTGCCTGGGCCATCAGCTTCTGGGCCGGGCGATCGGGGCATCGACGTACAAACTGAAATTCGGCCACCGCGGCGCCAACCAGCCGGTGAAAAATCTGGACACCGGGCGGGTGGAGATCACCAGCCAGAATCACGGATTCGCGGTTGATCGCAAATCCCTGGAGGCCTGCGGCGGAGTGGTGACGCACGTCAACCTGAACGACCAGACGGTGGAAGGGTTCCGGCACAAGACGCTTGCCGTCTTCTGCGTTCAATACCACCCCGAAGCCAGCCCCGGCCCGCACGATGCGGCGTATCTGTTCGATGCGTTCGTGGAGATGATGAAAACGAAAAAGCCTCCAACGGGGCAGAGATTGAAGGAATTGCAAAGACTTCGGGACTGAACTGTCAAATCGTGTTGGCAACCACACAAATGAAGATCGCGGTTTCAATGGTCTCGCGGCTTATATGTGGCGGCCTATTGTTTATCAGCCTGGCGGCATGTGCGGCTCAGACGGACTACTCGTTCAGCCCTCGCACCGTTGAGTCATTCGATTCCGATTGGCGGTTCTTTCTCGGCGATGCTCCCGGTGCGCAAAAGGCCGGGTTCGATGATGTCGCGTGGCGAAAGTTGGATGTGCCGCACGATTGGAGCATCGAGGGAGCGATCGACAAAGACAACTCCACGGGCAAATCGGGCGGCTTTTTCCCGGCGGGGATCGGTTGGTATCGAAAACATTTCACGCTTCAGGCGGATGACGCCGCTCACCGCGTCTTTATCGAATTCGACGGCGTCATGGCCAACAGCGATGTCTGGGTGAACGGGTTTAATCTCGGCCATCGCCCGTACGGCTACGTCAGCTTTCGTTACGAGTTGACGGGCCATCTTCAATTCGGCGGCGGGGATAACGTGCTGGCCGTTCGTTGCGACGATTCGGCCCAGCCGGCGTCGCGTTGGTACAGCGGGGCGGGGATTTACCGGCACGTGCGGCTCATCGCCTGCGATCCGGTTCATTTGGATCAGTATTTCCCGTACGTCACAACGCCCCAGATCACCGATCAGCAGGCGACCGTGCACGTGGTGAGCCGGGTGGTCAATCAATCCAATGCTTCGCATCAGGTTTCGGTCTCGACGACGATTTTCGGCCCCGACGGGAAGGTGGTCGCAACAATCGCCAATGCGCCGGCGGCGTTGGCGTCGGGGCAATCGATGGACGTGATGCAGGACCTTCCCGTCAACAATCCCCAACGGTGGAACCTCGATCAGCCGAATCTCTATCGCGCCGTGACGGAAGTGGCCGCAGACGGCAAGACCGTGGACGATACGGCGACGAACTTCGGCATCCGCGATTTCCATTTCGATCCGGCGACGGGATTCTGGCTCAATGGAAAGAACGTCAAGATTTTTGGCTGCGCCCTGCACTCCGAGGGCGGGGCGGTCGGGGCGGCTGTGCCGCTGGGCGTTTGGCAGCGGCGGCTGGCGGCGATGAAGACCGTCGGATGCAACGCCATCCGCACCGCGCATAATCCACCCTCGCCGGAGTTTTTGGATTTGTGCGACCGCATGGGCTTCCTCGTCATGGACGAGATGTTCGATGTCTGGACGGTCGGCAAGACGCCCCTGCGGAGCCGAACCGTCCTGAACGACTACCACCTTTACTTCAAGGATTGGTGGCAAGCCGACGTGACCGACACCGTCGGCCGCGACCGGAACCACCCTTGCATCATTCTCTGGAGCGCCGGAAACGAAATTCACGACATCAGCCCCGCCAATGACCGCGGCTTTCGAATTTTCGTTCCCCTGCGCGATCTGTATCACAAGCTCGATCCAACCCGGCCGGTGACCCTGGCGGTGGTGCGGCCCAACGCAAGCCACGTGTATGACAACGGCTTTGCCGATTTGATGGACGTCGTCGGCCAGAATTACCGGGAGAACGAATTGCTGGCGGCGCACAACGCCAAACCAGACCGGAAAATCCTCGGCACCGAGAATCATCAGGACCTTCCAACCTGGCTGGCTCTGCGCGACCATCCGGAATTTTCCGGCGAATTTCTCTGGGCCGGCATCGACTACCTCGGCGAATCCTCGGGTTGGCCGATGATCAGCCACGAATCGGGCCTGTTCGACCGCACGCTCTGTGCGCGGCCATCGGCGTTTCAGCGGAGGAGCTGGTGGACGACCAAGCCTGTGGTGCGGATGGCGCGGATTTTGCCGCCGCTGCCGCGCGAGCCATCGCCCGCGAATGAGCCGGGAATGGATCCCGGTCCGCCGCCGCACCCGCGCTATTTCTCCGATTGGACTTTGCCCCGGCCCGGTCACCTGGAGAACCTGGAGGTCTACACCAATTGCCGGCAAGTGGAGTTGTTCCTCAACGGCAAATCGCTGGGCGTGCAGGCCCGCCATGCGGACGATTCGCCGCTGACCTGGAAGGTCGCCTACCAGCCGGGCGTGCTGCGGGCCGTGGCCGGCAACAACGGCGCCCCGGCGGCGACGGATGAACTTCGCACCGCCGGCCCACCAGCGAAAATTGTTCTTCTCGCCGATCAGCCGACCCTGACTCCCACTTGGGACGACGTGTGTTTCGCCCGGGCCGCCATCACGGACGCCGCCGGCGTAACGATTCCCGATGCGGATAATCTGATTCGGTTCGAAATATCCGGCCCCGGCAGAATCGCCGCCGTGGACAACGCGGACGTCTCCAGCCACGAGGCCTTCGCCGCCACCCAGCGTCATGCCTTCCAGGGACAATGTCTGGCCATTGTGAAGGCCACGTCCGCCGCCGGCCCAATTCGCCTCACCGCATCCGCCCCGGGTCTGGCGGCGGCATCAGTGGATATTCAGACTGCTGCCCCCGTGGCACGGGCGTCCCGCCCGTGATCTGCTCTCTGTTCCAATTCCTTCGCCAACTGTTTGCGTCGCGCCAAATATGCCTCAACCTCTTTCCGATCGCGAAGGTAGTACGCGATCACCGAGTAAACGCCGGCCAACGCGAGGGTGGAGTACCGTTGCACGATCGTTTCCGGAGTAGCTCCGTCCTGAAACGCCCGAACGATAAGCTCAAGCAAGACACGGGATTCCCCGACGCGCAAAGCGCCGTCCGAATCCTCCCGAAGAGGAGGAGCCTCGACTTGAACGCTAAAGCTCATCTCTGTCATTATAGCATCTATTCGGCTGTCTCATCGAAGGAATTGCTGTAAGATAAAGCACCGCGCTCCGCCCAGCGAGGTTGGAGGGGTCAACCGGATGACCGCAACGCCGGGCTTGGAATACAGCCTGCTTTGATGTGGACGCCCGGCGGTATTCAGGAAGGCCGAAAATGGAGGAGAAAACAGGATAATGGTTCGCGTCACTTTTAGTTCACAACAATAGCAGTCATTTATGGATACGCATCTAATTTATACCTATTCCGCCGCGGTCTTGCTTGGAATTATTTTGTTGTGGATCCTTTTTGGTCGCCAACCGAATCAGTGGCGATCACAATTTCGTTTTGGGGGTTTCCTGAGAGCGGTAATATCTTTTTTCCTGGTATGGGCGATCAGTCTCGTATTATGTGGTGGTCTTATGTTTATATGGCCCGGTTACTCCGAGAGCACGTTAATGAATCTTACTCCAGACCAAGTGATCGCCCGTCTAGGACTCCCATCTAATGGCGATCCTCGTCAGCGGGGTTGGCGCGAAGATCGAGATGGTCGTCTTGGCTTTAGCTATGAATGGAATTGGGCTGCCACATATATTACGTTTGAACACAATCGTGCGATCCGTGTGTCGATGAAGTGGAAATGAGACCTGGATTAACTAAAGGGGACATGCGAACTAAAGGTGACGCGAACCTTTACACGGGTTTGCAGAGCGTGTAGGCTTGTCGCGCATGCCTCGAACGGCTCGAAATGCTCCCGGCGGGCTGGTGTACCATGTCTTGAATCGCGCCAACGGGCGGCTGCGATTGTTCAAAAAAGACGACGATTTCCTCCCCTTCGAGCGGGATAAGGGGACATTCAAGATTATCCACCCACCGCATAAATCATGAATGTCCCCCTTATCCCCCATTATTGTTGCCAGACAACTACGCCCGCCGCCAGGGCCGCGCGAGCGAGGGCGCGGTCGACCGTTGCCAAGGGCGCATTTTTACGCTGGGCCAGTTCGAGATAAGCGGCGTCGTACACCGTCAGCGCATGGCGGCGCGCGAATTCAAGGACGCTCGCCTCACGTGGCTGGTCGTCCACTTCGAAGGGGAGAACGCTGAGATCGGCCAGGAAGGCCGCGGTTTGGTGCAGGGTGATGCGGTTGCGCCGCTCGCCCATCACCAGCGCGTTGCGCAATTCGAACCAAAACAGTGTGGGAACCACGGCCCGGTCACCGGCGATCGTGTCCACAACCGCTTGTGCATAGTTGGCGTCTTCATCATCGTACGCAAGGCTCAGAATAGCCGAGGTGTCGGGGACTATGGCCATTAGAACCGATGCCCTTGGTGCTTAAGGTCCAGGAATTCCTCTTTGGTCATGCCCCGAAACAAGCCACGCATTTTCTTTAGACGTTGCACGGCCTGCGCTACCACCTCAGGGTCGCGGGCGGTGTCGGGAGGGATCAGCTTGCCGACAGGCCGACCATGCTTTGTGATCTGGAAAGCCTCCCCACGTTGCGTGCGTTCCAGCAGCTCGCTAAGTCGAGTTTTCGCTTCGAATGATCCGATGGTTTCCATGGATTATCCTAGTTGCCAACTAGTTGATTATATCACATATCGGAAGTCTTTGGCAGGGAATTAAATATATCGCTAAGAGGTGGGTCCATTGCCAAAGCGGCGGCCATCACCGCGCTGCGAATTGTTGGCGGAAGGCGTCGAGGGACGTGAAGCCGGGGGGGAGGCGGGCTTCCTCGGCGAGGAGGACGGGGATGCCGTTGCGGACGGGATAGCGCAAGCCGCCGACTTCGGCGACTAGGAAGCCTTCTTCCATTCGGAGCTTGCTGCGGGTCACCGGGCAGCACAAAAGGGCGAGCGTGGCTTCGTCAATCGTTTGCGGGGGAGTGGGATCGGTCATGCGGGGAAGTATAGCAGTAAGGGGCCCTGTGAGGACAATCCTGGAAGAACCCCCACCCTTGCCCTCCCCCTGAGTACATGGGGAGGGAGAGATTCCTTGCAGCAAGTGTCGCGCAGCTCACAGCAGGGCTTCGCGGCGCATCCAGTCGATGAATCGGGTGAGTCCTTCGCGGACGGTGATCTTGGGATCGTATCCGAGGAGCTTGCGGGCTTTGGAGATGTCGGCGAAGGTGATCGTCGGCTCGGAAGCGGGGGTGGGCGTGTCGATGATTTCGGCTTTGCGGCCGATCAGCTCCTCCAGGATTTGGACGAATTGGAAGTTGTCCACGGGTTGGGAGCAGCCGAGGTTGAGGATTTCGTACTCTAAACCCTTGTCGAGGGCGGCCAGGAAGCCGGCGACGATGTCGTCGATGTAAGTCCAATCGCGTTTGAGCTTGCCGGCGCCGTAGAGGGTGATGGGTTGTCCGCGGTGGATGGCCTGAGCCCATTGCCAGGGCATCATGTCGGGTCGGCCGTGGGGGCCGTAGACGTTGAAGAAGCGGAGGATGGTCGTGGGCAATTTCCAGAGATGATGGTAGCAATGGGCGAAGAGTTCCATGGCTCGTTTGCTGGCGGGGTATGGGGCGAGTGGGCGGTCGGCGCTGGCGGTTTCGGTGAAGGGGGCGGGAGTGTCCTTGCCGTAGGTCGATCCGGTGGAGGCGAGGATGCAGCGGGGCTTTCCGATCTGGCGGGCGGCGTCGAGGAGATTCACCGTGCCCTGGACGTTCACCAGCGCGTACATCAACGGATGCTGGACGCTGTAGCGCACGGCGGCCATGGCGGCCAGATGGGCGACGGCGTCGGGACGATGCTGGTTCAAAAGTTCGCGGATTCGCGGGGCGTCGCAGAGGTCGGCGCGGATGAAGGAGAATCGGTTTTCGGGGATGAGGTCGTTGAGATGGCGCTGCTTGTGTTCCAGCGGGTAATAGTCGTTCATGTTGTCCAGGCCGATGACCTTGTCGCCGCGCTGGAGAATCGCCTTGGCAAGTCGGCTGCCGATGAATCCCGCTGCGCCGGTGAGAAAGACTTTCATAATTTCACCTCGGTGTTGATCATGCTCTGCGGAAATCCTGCGGAATCCAAGGAAGAACCCCCACCCCAACCCTCCCCCTGAGTACATGGGGAGGGGGAAAAGAGGTAGGTAGGCGCGGGATTTCAGCGGAGTATGTTCATCAAGTATGACGCTGCGGGCAATCAATCTGTTACAAATTTATGTCTCCGCAGCCATTGGGCCGCGATTGAGGGCCAGGTGGTCAAGACGGGGTCATTGCCGCCGAGGCCGAATCCGTGCGGGCCGTGCTCGAAGACGTGGAGTTCAACGGGCACTTTGTGTTGGCGGCAGGCCATGGCGAAGAGGAGGCTGTTCTCCACGGGGACGGTGCGATCGTCGGCGGTGTGGAGGATGAAGCAGGGGGGCGTTTGGGCGGTCACTTGCCGGTCGTTGGAAAGCAACAGTTCCAGGGCGGGATCGGGATTGTCGCCGAGGAGATTTTTGCGGGATAGGGCGTGGGCATAGGGATCGGCCATCGAGATCACGGGATAAGCGAGAATGGCCAGATCGGGGCGGGAACTGACGCGGTTGATGGGATCGGGGTCATCGGGGATGCCGGCGTCAAAATGGGTGGCGGCGGTGGAGGCGAGATGTCCACCGGCGGAAAAGCCGACGATGCCGATGCGGTTCGCATCGAGATGCCATTGATCGGCGCGGGAGCGGACGAGGCGGATGGCGCGTTGCACGTCCAGCATTTCGGCGGGGTGATGATATTTCGGGCCGAGGCGATATTTGAGGACAAACGCGTGGATGCCGAGGGAGTTGAGCCATTGGGCGACGGGCGCGCCCTCGTGTGGGGCGAGATGGCCGTAGGCTCCGCCGGGGCAAACAATGAAAGCCGCCGCGCCGGCCTTTGCCGGGGCGAGGAGGAAAGGCGTGAGCGTGGGGACGTCGGCATCGGCGGCACCTTGGGCGCCCGGCGCATCGCCGTCCCAAAGGCGGACGGAGGGCTGAATTGTGGCCATGGTCGCCACGTCCGCGGCTCTGATGATTCCGTGGCAGGATGCCAGAAGGAATGTGAGGCCGAGCGACAAGGCGCCGGCCCATCGGGTGGGAAAGTCCATTGGCGAGTCCTCCAGCGCGATCCTATCGTGCACAAAAAGTTTGCCAACTCCAGCGGGAGAGCAAATAATGTGCGGACTCTCGAAAGTTCGATCGCCGCGAGGAACGGAGCAAGGCAGATGAAATCAAAACTTTGGCAGGAATTCAAGTCGTTCGCGTTCAAAGGGAACATGATCGACCTGGCGGTGGCGGTGGTGATCGGGGCGGCATTCAGCGGGGTGATCAATTCGCTGGTGAAAGACATCATCATGCCGTCGCTGACGTACGTGACGACGGCGGCGCAGACCGGAATGGAATCGGCGGCCAAAGTGGCTGAAAAGACGGCCAGCGTGGTTGGGGTGACGACGCAGCCGGCGAGCACGCAGCCAGCGACGACGCAGCCGGCCGAGGCGTCGGCGGCCCCGCCGCCGCCTGCCCCGACTCCACCGCCGGCGCCGCCAGCGGCAGGGAACGAGAAGGTGGTCAATTTTTCATGGACGATTGGACGAATCCAGATCGGGAACTTCCTGGCCGAGTTGCTGAACTTTCTGCTGGTGTCGTTCGCGGTGTTCATCACGATCGTGAAATTGCTTGGCGGAGTGATGAAAAGAGTGGGGAGCGAACCGGCCCCGTCGGAGCCGACAACCAAGGAATGCCCCAAGTGCCTGTCGCTGATTCCGATCAAGGCGACGAAGTGCGC
>Ga0181518_10001459_pt1 | contig 24291 bp, 20 predicted proteins | sample PEATcosm2014_Bin_28_FD_119751 | JGI IMG/M metagenome (GOLD analysis project Ga0181518, IMG submission 119751) | Peatland microbial communities from MTU Mesocosm Facility, Houghton, MI, USA - PEATcosm2014_Bin01_60_metaG | ecosystem: Environmental > Terrestrial > Soil > Wetlands > Peat | place...
CCTGCGGCTTTCGCCAGGCCATCCGTGTATGCCGCAAAGCGTTTCTCCTGTGGGCCTGGCGCAGATTGCGTGCCCACAAAACAATTCTACACCAAAATGTTATTTATAACACAGTAGTACTAATGCGCGTACATGGGCGCGATGATAGTTCAGCTTGCCGCCAGCTCGTACAGGTACTCTACCTGCGATCGTACCCCGCCGTCGAACCCTTGCACCTTCGCATTCGCCGATTCGATAATCAGGTACTCGTCGGGCGCGTGAGCGCCGTCCCCGTGGCCCAATCCGAAATGTCCCGCCGGCAGATTGAGCGGTTCGCCCGTGAAGACGTAGCCCGGCCACGATCCCGCCAGCCTGGGCCAGAAGACCGGCTCGATTCCGTTGCGCCGATACACCGCGGCCTGCGCCTGGATTAGAGCCGATTTCTGCGGCGTCGTGGTCGGATCGTAACCGCCGGTCATATTGACCTCGATGTCTCCGAACCCGCGCTTTGCCAGGTGCGCTTTCAGCGCGGCAAGCGAATCCTTGGCCGTCATGTTGGGGACCAAGCGGAAGTCGAGCTTCGCCACCGCGCGATGCGGCAGGATCGTTTTGCCGCCTGGCCCCGTATATCCAGCGACGAGTCCTTCGATGTTCACCGTCGGCCGGCCCGCGAGCATTTCCAGCGACTCCAGCCAGTCCACGTCGTGCACCCAGCGTTCGACTCCCATCTGCTTCTTCGCGACCTCTTCGCTCTGGCGCTTTGCGGCCTCGCGAATGAGCGCTTTCTCCTCGGCATTCAGCGGCCGGGCTTTTTCGGCGTAACCGTCGATAGCCGGCGTGTGGCCATCCGGGCCTACCAGCGTGGCGAGCGCTTGCACCAGGTGCCACGCAGGGCTGTCTACGCGAGCCTCGTTCGATGAATGCAGGTCCTGCCTGGGTCCGCGATGCCACCGCTCGCCGCTCGACACCAGTTCCAGTTCGATGGCGCCCTTTGCGCCCAGGTTGATGGTCACCGTTCCGTCGAGCGCCTGCATCGGCATCGGCATGTAGACGCCCGCGCATTTCCGGAGTGCGGCCAGAATCTCCGGCCGCCGGACAATTTGCGGGAAATGGGGCGACCCGATCTCCTCCTCCCCTTCCGCCACGAAAACGAGATTCACTGGAAGCTTGCGGCGTGTGCCTCTGAACGCGTGCAGAGCCGCGATCCACATCGCTTCAGGTCCTTTTTGGTTGACCGCGCCGCGGCCGATCAAGACCTTTCCGAGCCCGGGCTTCTCGACCAGGCGCGCCTCAAACGGCGGAGACGACCATTCGGAAGGGTCGGCCTGCTTCACGTCATACATGAAATAGATGCCGACCGTTTTCATCGCGCCGGCATCGAGCGTGGCGAAAACTCCAGGGTGCCCATCGGTCGGAACCTTCGTGACTTTGTCGAAGCCCGCGTCCCGCAGCATGCGCATCATCAGGTCGCAACCTTCGTTCATGCCGCGATTCTCGGCCGCAATCGCGGGCTGGCGAATCCACTCTTGAAGCCGCTGTACGGCTTCATCGTGACGCTTCGCGATCTCGGCTTCGAACGGCTTCAGATCGACCGCATCGGCGGCGAGTGGATATTGAGCCGACGCTAGCGTGGCAGCGGCCATGGTCCGCTGTAGAAACAGACGACGGTCTATTAAGGTCATGATGACTGATTATGATAACGATGACGGCTGGGATGCAACCCGCCCCCGCCCGCTCAGTGGGTCATCGAGTAGACAATATAGTTGATCCCGTAGCGGTAGGCGAGCGCCGTCATCGCTTCGGGGTAGTACGGAACATCGGCGAACTCCCAGGCGTCGCCGACATCGGTGTTGAAGTTGACGGCCACCACCATGCGTTCGCGGTCGTCGTACATCGCCCGCCAGGCAGGAACCGCGCCCGCGGGCAGCACCACCTGAACCCCGCCGCCGGGGCCGCGCCGCAGATGGCGCGAACCGGGGATGATGGTGCGGTCCTTTTCCTCGATGTCGTAGAGAGCGTGCATCACCGAATCCGACGGCGCGATGTCGGTGATGGGATGGTTCGGCAAGACCCGCTCCATGGTCCGGCGAAACACCTCCCACTGCTCCGGTCCCCAGAAATCGTCGACCACCAGGTACCCGCCGCGCAGCAGGTACTCCCGCAGTCGCGACGTTTCGGCATCGCTCAGGCCCCACCAGCCCGTCTGCGTGGCGTAGATCCAGGGGTAGTCGAACAACCGGTCGTCGGTCAGGCGCAGGTGGCGCGGGTCGCCGGTATCGATCCGGGTCAGCCGCTGGATTCCGGAGGTGAAATGATTGTCGGCGGCGGGCCAGTCCACGATCCACCAGCCGGAGCCCAGGCCGTCACGCGAAGCATAGCCGAATCCGCGGTGGTACTGCGGCAGGTCGGTGTATTCGACACGAATGAAGTGGAACTCGGCGGCGCGCACCGGGATCGCCGGTCCTTCATCCTCGGGTTCCCGGAACCGCCCCCGCTGCGCCAACCCCGCGGCGGCGATCAGCAACAGGGCCGCCGCGGCCACGGTCCTGTGCCAAAGACCGCGTCTCATTTCCGTCCGCGGGTGCTTCTCAAGGCAGCAGGACGGTGCGATTGACCCAGAGGAAATTGTCCCAGGCCACCACCTTCTCCGTGCCGTCGAACAATTTGGCATATGCTCCGCCCGATGCCTTGAACGAGAACTCCTTCACGTGATCCGGAGGAGTCGTCGTAAGGTTCCGCACCATATCGAGCACTTGCTCCTGCCGGGAGATCTGATAAAAGCCGGGATTCTTGGCGGAATAAAACTTTGTCTCGGACGGGCCACCTTTGTTGCCCACGCCCCGCTCGTACTTGATGTGCAGCTCGAGGCGTTCGCCGCTGGCGGCGGCGAATACCCAATCCTGGGAATCGAGGATTGGTCCGGACCCGCTTGAGGTGGAGCGTTGCATCATGTGCGTGGTGGCCAACAGATAGACCCCAAAGGGTCCTGGCGCATCCGCCGGATCTTCCGTCAATCCGCCTATAACGAGCTGGACGCTGGCGCCGTTAGGATCCTTCACCGGAGCGACCAGGTAAACCAGGCGGTTCGAGCCCTTGCCGACCGGCTTTCCGTCCGGGCCGTTGATCGTCACGCGATCGATAAAAATACCACGCAGGTTGCAATCTTTGGCCGGCCCTTGAGCCGCCACACTGGACGTCCAGCCGGCGGGCAGATAGGCCTTCAGCGCGTCGTCCGGCACGTGAAAATCCAGTTGGAATCGAGTCTCGGAACTGGATTCCACCGGACTCTGAGCATGCGCACAGAGCGCGAACATAGCCAAAGCGCCCATGGCCATGCAATTCCGGATGGCTGCGCGGGAAACGATTGTTGCCATGACTCCCCCTGGTATCGAATCAGACCGGAATTTCCATTTTGGCTCCCGGCCTCCAGTTATGATACACCCAGCAGCCAACTACCGCTGGTTGGCCTTCAGCACCTTTTTGCGCAGCCGGATGGATTGCGGAGTCACTTCCACGTATTCGCCGTCGCGGATGAACTCGATGGCCTGTTCCAGGTTCAAAATCCGCGGCGGCACCAGGCGAATAGCTTCATCGGCGGTGGAGGCGCGCATGTTCGTGAGCTTCTTCTCCTTGACGATGTTGACGTCCAGATCGGCTTCCTTGGCGTTCTCGCCCACGATCATGCCTTCGTAGACTTCGGTGCCCGGCGTGACGAAGATTTCGCCGCGTTCCTGAAGGTTGAAAACCGCGTACCCGGTGACTCTGCCGGGCCGGTCCGCCACCAGCGCACCGGTGGGCCGCATGGGGATCTCGCCCTGCCACTCGATGTAGCCGTGGAACAGCGAGTTCATGATGGCGGTGCCGCGCGTGTCGGTGAGCATTTCGCTGCGCAGCCCGATCAAACCGCGGGAGGGCACGTGAAACTCGAGGCGCACGCGGCCCGACCCGTGGTTCACCATCCTGGTCATCTTCCCCTTGCGCGCGCCCAGCTTCTCGATCACCACGCCGAGAAAGGTCTCGGGGCAGTCGATCACCAGAAGCTCGACCGGCTCCTGCACTTTGCCGCCGGCGGTGCGCGTCAGGATCTCCGGCTTGCCGACCATCAGCTCGAAGCCTTCGCGGCGCATCATTTCGATCAGAATAGCGAGCTGCAATTCGCCGCGGCCCATCACTTTGAAGGTGTCGTGCCCCAGTTCCTCGACGCGAATGGACACGTTGGTGAGAAGTTCCTTGTCCAGCCGCTCGCGCAGGTTGCGCGACGTCACCCATTGGCCCTCGCGCCCCGAAAAGGGCGAGGTGTTGATGGTGAACGCCATGGCGATGGTCGGCTCGTCGATCAGGATCTGCGCCAGCGGCGCCGGCGTTTCGGCGCTGGTGACGGTCTCGCCGATGGTGATCCCCTCCACGCCGGCAATGGCCAGGAGGTTGCCGGGGACGCCCACGGTTTCGTCCACCCTCTTCAGTCCTTCGAAGGAGTAGAGCTTGGTAATGCGCGTGTTGTGAAGCGATCCGTCCCGCTTGGCAATGGCCACGGTGTCGCCATATCGCAGCGTGCCATTGAAGACGCGGCCAATGGCCAGGCGGCCCAGGTAATCGCTGTAATCCAGGTTGGCCACCAGCATCTGGAGCACGCCATCGGGATCGCCCACGGGCGCGGGAATGTGCTCGACGATGGCGTCGAACAGCGGGCGCAGGTCGCTCGACGGATCATCCAGGGAACGCTTGGCCACGCCGGTTTTGGCGATGGTGTAAAGCACCGGGAAATCCAGTTGGTCTTCCGCCGCGTCGAGGTCGATGAACAGGTCGTAGATCTCGTTGAGGACTTCCTGCACGCGCGCGTCGGGCCGGTCGATCTTGTTGATCACCACGATGGGAGGCAGCTTGGCCTCCAGCGCCTTCACCAGGACGTAGCGCGTCTGCGGCAGCGGGCCTTCGCTGGCGTCCACCAGCAGCATGACGCCGTCAACCATCTTGAGCGCGCGCTCCACTTCACCCCCGAAATCGCTGTGGCCGGGCGTATCGACGATGTTGATCTTGACGCCGTGGTAACGGATACCGGTGATCTTGGCGAGAATGGTGATGCCGCGCTCGCGTTCCAGCTCGTTGGAATCCATCACGCGTTCCACGTGCTCCTCATGCTGGCCGAAGATGCCGCTCTGGTTGAGCATGGCGTCCACCAGCGTAGTCTTGCCATGGTCCACGTGGGCGATGATGGCGATGTTGCGAATGTCGGCGCTGCTACTCTTCATGCGTCACGTGCCTCAAGTATATCGCGAGGAATTAACAGCCCCTTACCGTGCTCTTGCCACTGGCCATGTTACCAGCCCCAATTGCCGCCAGGCGCGCCAACCATATAAACTTGGCGTTGCCGGTCATGCTATGGCATTCCGCCCAGACCCCCAACCATCCCTGAGCGCCACGAGCGCCGACCGGAGCTTCTTCGGCCATCCGCGCGGCCTCGCGACCCTGTTCTTCACCGAAATGTGGGAGCGCTTCAGCTATTACGGCATGCGCGCGCTCCTCATCCTTTTCATGACCGCCGGTGCCGCCCGTGGCGGCCTGGGCTTCTCCTATGCCAAGGCCGGCGCCATCTACGGTCTCTACACCGGCATGGTTTACCTGCTGAGCCTGCCGGGCGGCTGGGTGGCGGACCGCATCACCGGCCAGCGCCGCGCCGTGCTCTACGGCGGCATCCTCATCGCCGCTGGACAGTTTTGCCTGGTGGCGCCCAGTGTCATGACCTTCTATCTGGGATTAGTGCTGCTGGTGATGGGAACCGGCCTGCTGAAGCCCAACGTGAGCACCATCGTGGGCCAACTCTACGCGCCGGGCGACGGGCGACGCGACGCCGCCTTCTCCATCTTCTACATGGGCATCAACCTCGGAGCGCTCATCTCCCCGTTCGCCTGCGGCTGGGTGGGAGAGAAGGTCGGCTGGCGATTGGGTTTCGGCCTGGCGGGCGTGGGCATGATCGCCGGCCTGATTCAATACACCCTGGGAGGCAAGCACCTGGGCGTAGCCGGCCTGCACCCCGCAATCCCCGCTGACCCGGCGGCGGATCGCCGGCAGAAGCGCCGTGTGGCCCTGGCCGCGGCCGGCGCGCTGGCGGTTCTGGCGATACTCGGAGCGCTGGCCGCAACCGGCGCCCTGGTTCTTACCACCGAGCTGATTTCCGACGCGCTTGGGGTGGCCCTGGTGCTCCTCTCGGTGGCCATTTTCTCCTGGTTGCTGCTGGGCCGCGGATGGTCCGCCGAGGAGCGCAAACGTTCGGCCGCGATCCTGGTTCTGTTCCTCTCCTCGGCGGTCTTCTGGTTTGCCTTCGAGCAGGCCGGATCGTCGCTCAACCTGTTCGCCGAGGGCAGCGTCGACCGCTGGGTGCATGGATACCAGTTCCCGGCGAGCTGGTATCAGTTGGTTCAACCGTTCTTCATCATCACGCTGGCGCCGGCGTTCGCCTGGCTCTGGGTCAGGCTGGGGAAGCGCGAGCCCTCGAGCCCCGCCAAGTTCGCTTTCGGCCTGTTCTTCGTGAGCGCCGGATTCATCCTGCTGGTTCCGGTAGCGGGCGGCCAGGCCGTCTCGCCTCTCTGGTTGATCGGCACTTACTTCCTGCACACACTCGGCGAGTTGTCCCTCAGCCCCGTCGGATTGAGCGCCATGACCAAGCTGGCGCCCACGCGCGTGGCCGGAATGATGATGGGTCTCTGGTTCGTTTCCCTCGGCGCGGGCAATTACTGCGGAGGCTGGATGGCTTCGCTTTACGGGTCCATGAAAATCTCCACCCTGTTCGCCATCGACGCCGCTTTCGCCATGGCCGCGGCCGTCGCGATGGTGCTGCTGATCAAGCCAACGGTGCGCATGATGTCGGGGGTGAAATAGCTCGGTGACTGACACACGCGTCCCAAGGCGCGCTTGCGAATTATATCCAGTTGGATATAATTGAATCATGCGGCCGCTGCGCTTCCTTGGTGATTCGCTGAAGTGCCTGCGAGACTTCCCGGAGGGCGCGCGGCATGATGCGGGTTATCAACTCGACAAGGTTCAGCGAGGCGACCAGCCCGACGACTTCAGGCCGATGCCCGCCATCGGTAAGGGTGTCGAGGAGATTCGCGTTTCGGACTCAAGCGGCGCCTACCGCGTGGTTTACTTGGCTAGGCGCGCGGAAGCTGTCTACGTCCTGCACGCCTTCCACAAGAAAGCACAGGCGACGCCAAGAAAGGCTTTGGAAATCGCGAAGGAACGATTTAGGCAACTGTTGGGAGGAAGGATATGAGCAAACCGGAGAGCTACGCAAGTGTTTGGGATGCGATCGCGGACACCCCCGAGCAGGCTGCGAACCTGAGAGCGCGGGCCGACCTGATGCACAAGATCGAAGCACACTTGAAGAAACACGACTGGACACAGGCCGAAGCGGCGCGCCGTTGCGGCGTGACGCAGCCCCGGATCAACGATCTGCTCCGCGGCCGGCTTTCCCGCTTCTCGCTCGACGCGCTGGTCAACATTGCGACGGCGCTGGGCTGCCGCGTGCGCGTCGATCTCGACGCTGCATGAGCCGTGTTACTCTCTGAGGCCCCCGCCTCGCGCAGACAGGTTCAGTGGGCCAAGGGCCATTACGCCCGGATCACGGCCATCCGGAGGTTGGCGGATGCTGGGCGACCTGTAGGGACCAATCCACAAGGCTGGTCCCGAAAAGCGCGGTGTTCAGGTTGACTCGTTTCTTCCCGCGGGACGATCCGATTACTGGACTGATCCTGGATCGGGAGATTCAGCGAAAACGTTGGGCGTACTCTTAAGAGTATTATGTCCACGCACTTGGTTTCCGTCACTCCGATCGCGCGACACTGGCCGCATCCTCTGAGGGTGTTGAGTCGTGGCATTCAAATAGTGGACAGACCAGTATTCAACGAGAAGGACTGGCGATTTTGGAACCTGCGCCGCACCGAGGAAGAAACTGTGCGGGAGCGGACCTACTGGTTGTGCACAGAGCGCGAATGTCAGTGGACCGACCACGCGCTCCTTAATCAGATGGCGGAGGAGCTTCGCACAGCGATGCTGGGTTTCCAGTTGTGGGCGCCAATCGGTTGGGACGGGCTCATCCTGGACTGCTCGAGAACCCAGGAAGGCTCGCTCACCGTAGAACGTGTGCATCGGCCGGAGGACTACGCGACACCGTTTTGGGGACGAATGCTCGATTTACGGAAGCTCGATCCAGCACAATTGGGGTTTTTGGCTGAGGGGACGCTAGCGGCGGTGGACTCCGGTTGCGTGCCGATTGTAAATCCATTTCGCTTTCTCGAAATCGGGCTTCAGACCGCCGTCAACCATCGAAGGGCCGGGGCGGTGTTGTGGATGATGGGGCTTGATGGCCTGCTGGCGGCTGAGAGGCAGGTGGTCTTCTCAAATCGCCTCCAGAAGCTCTTAGGAAAGGACACGCGTATCTTTCCCGAGGACCGGGCCGGGCGACGGCCCACGTACACCGTTGCTGAAATGGCCGCCAACATGTTTGAGTTCCGCAGTTTGATTGCGCACGGAAGAGAGATTCTGCAAAAGTACCGTGAGCCGATTGCGTTTCAGTTTGAGCCGGAAGAACTGGACTGCCTCGCAGTGGAAAAGTGGTCGCGGGGAACGTTGATGATTGAGAGCATTGTGTTCACCTTGATTGCTGCCTTGCGGAGGGTAATCATTGATGGTTTGGTGGAGCGGATCAGAAACCAAAGGGCTTGGAAGAGATGGTTGGATGCGCCGCTGTAAGATCTGACGGAGTGCTCGCTCAAGCAAAAACTCTGGCCGCAAGCCGACCTATCGTTCGCTATATTGGCGTAAGCCGGATCGAGCGTCAAGCGCCCTCAGAACCCTTCCCACACGTACGCCGGGAACCGCCTCACGGTTTCGAATCCCACCCGCGGTCTGGACGCGTTACGGCTAGGTGCAATCCGGCCGACGACTGATCCCCGATGCGGGTTCACGTCCTCTTCGGCAGGGGCAGGAGGAGGGTTCTCGGCGCGTCGCCAAACGGAATGAAGCCGTGGTGCAGATAGAAGTTCTCCGCTTGTTCATCCTTAGCATCGACGACAAGCGCGTAAACGGCAACCTCGGACCGGCTCGCTCGCTCTATCGCATCCCACAACAGGGCGCCGCCGAGTTTACGGCCATGCCAGGCGCCCGCGACGGCGAGGCGCCCCAGGCGCGCCACGGGTACCGCAGGATAGCGTGGCAGACGTTTGGCGAGTCGGACTGGAATCTGCGCGAGGAGGACCCCGGCCGCGGCTAATGTGTAGAACCCGGCAATCCGATTTGTCGCGATCTCACGGGCCACAAAGCACGCCGTGGCGCGGCGGCGCACATCCTGGCCAGCCTGCTCCCGAAAATAGCGATCGAGCGCATCCACCCCACACGTAAACTCCGAACGATCATGGCTTGGCCCAAGCGGCTCAACGATGAATGAACCGGTCATCGCGAGGATGCGATCAAACGGGCATGAGCCTTCTTGGCGAGCTTCAGGGCGGGCGAAAGAACCGGCGGATTCAGAAGCAACTCCACAAAGCGCTGCTGGTCCTCGACGGACAGGTGAATGACCTGGGCTTCATCGATTGTCCTGTGTGCGACCTCTTGAGCGGCGGCCACCACAAAATCGCTGATGCTGCGGCCCTGCAATTCCGCGGCGCGCCTGACGACTCGAAGCGCATCAGGCGCAATGCGAGCTTCGATACGCGCCGTGCGGCTTGCCTGCTGAGGCATGGCTGGAACACTCCTAAGCAGTATTGTACGGGATTATGCCTCACAATGCAACCGCCGGGGCTGAGGCGGCCTGCACGCGCTGTCCAGGGAGAGCACCCAGCTGTTCGGGTCCGACGAAGGCCCTCAGAACCCTTCCCACACGTACGCCGGGAACCGTCTCACGGTTTCGAATCCCACGCGCTCGTACAGCGTCACGGCGTCTTCGTTGGCGGCCGTCACCGTGAGGCTCGCGGAGCGGCAGCCCGCCTCCCGCAGGGTGGTCAGCGACTGGCGCAGCAGCGCGTGTCCGATGCCCGTCCCCCGCACCGATGGCGTTACGCAGATCTGCGTGATGTGGCCGCACCCCGGCGCCACCAGGCTGGCCAGCGAAATGCCGCACAACCGCCCGCTCAGCGCCTCCAGCGCGACGTAAGACGCCGGCCGGCAGAAGACCCCGCAACCGGGACACTGCGTGATGTTATACAGGAACCGGCGCGCGCCCGCGCTGCTGCGGTACTGGTCGTTGATGCGGCTGTCGATATGGCCCACGTACGCCGCGGCGATGGACTGCGCGGCCGCATCCTGATAATGGTCGGACCACTTCTCGAGGTACATGGGCCGCCGCACGTTGCCTTCCGCCAGCGCGGCGCGGCCCAGGTCCAGCCGCATGAAGTTGCGCTCGTAAACGCTCAGGTAATCGGCATAGGGAGCTGGCCGGTCCGGCGCCATCCCGGACATCATGAGCTGCGACTCGATGCGCCCGATGAACGAATTCGCCATGAGGGGTTCGAGCGCCGATTCCAGCAGCCGGTTCTCCCGTTCCGCCGTGCGCCAGGCGCGGCGCACGTACAGGTCGCCGATGAGCGCCTTGTTCTCCTCCAGCACGTAATACGCGTACCCGGCCACTTCCCCGTCTTCGATGAGCGCGCTCCCGTTCAGCGCCCGCAGATCCACGAAGCGGCGCACCAACTCGGCCGACTTGTCGAAGTCCCATTCCATCTCGTCCCGCCAGGCGGCCGTCTCTTCCGCGAGCAGGGGTTCCAGGTCCCGCGAGGTAAGCCGCCGCAGGTCGATAATCCTGGGCGTACGCGAAACAGCCGGATGCATCTGGGCAGCCATGAGGTGCCTGTTATTGTACCCCGAACATGGCGGCGTAGCTCAATTGCTGCCGGACGAAGTCCCGCGGGTAGGAAATTCCCACCGCTGTCACCTTGCCGGACGAATCGAACTTCGGCGCCAGGGTGGCATTGATCCCGCACCAGTAAGTCGGAATGTCCAGTTTCTGGTAGCGCGCCACCACCTCGTCGCGCAGCTTGGGGTCGAAGTGCACGGCATACTGGTCTACCAGCGCTTTGATGGCCGCGTAGTCCCCCTCGGCCTTGATGCGCATCAACTCGGCCAGCAGCATGCCCACGCCCTGGCGCATCTTGTCGAAATCCTTCAGCGCCAGGTAGGTTTTCCCGTTGCGCTCCGTCTTTTGGATGGCGCCGGTCTTGTCCATGATGTAATTGACAATCAACTGCCGGTTTCTCTGGTGGTCCTCCTCGATGGTGTCGCCTTGCGGAATGCGCATCAACTGCGTCAGCACCCCGCGCACCGCGTCGTAGTACATGGCCTTGCCCACCTCCGAGCTCGAAACCAGCCCAAGCTGCCGCAGCTTCGAATCGAAGATGTTCCATAGCGCCATCAAGTCCGCGCGCGCCTCTTCCAGGGTGGAATAGTACTCCTTCAGGTGGGCTTCGGACCCGCCCTGAAGCCGCGGACTGAGCTTGCCGGAGCCGTGTCCGATCACCTCGTGCAGCGCGGTCATCATGGCCGACGATTCCTCGCCGTACTTCTTGCAGATGGCGATCTCTTCCTCCGACGCCGCGAATTCTTCCAGCGGTCCCAGCCCCATGCCCTGGCGCAAGGTGCGCGAGCTGCCCGTGAACAGGAAGCTCTTGCTGCCGTACTTCTCGTGGATTTCATTCTCGTTGGGCAGGTTGTCGCCGATGGTGCTCACGTGAAAATCGCCCGTCTCGATCACCGTCTCCACGGCCTTGGCCACGGGCGGCGTGACACCCTCTTTCTTGTATTGCTGCGCCCATGGCGCGCGGTCTTCGAAGTATTGCGCGTTGGCCGCCAGCTTCACCATCGGTTGGTTCAGTTTCTCATCGGTGATGCTGACGAAACTCTGCGCCGTGCCCTTGGCGGCGCGCGCATCGCGGTAGACCTCGATGAACCCGTTGGCGAAATCCACCCGCGCGTTGTTCTGCACCCAGGCGGTGCCGAAGCGCACCCATTCCGCCGGGTCGCCCGTCTGGTAATAGCGGATCAGCGCGGCGATCGCCTGGTCCTGCCCCGGCTCGGCGTGCGCTTGCGCTTTTTCCAGGTATTCGTTGGCCTTCTTCAGGAACTGGGCGTAGCGCCCCGCCGGAATCTTGCCGTCCGGAGTTCCCGCGCGGTAGATTTCTTCCACCAGCCTGCCCGAATCGCTCTTCACCAGCCGCGAATTCAGCGGATGCCGGTCGTGAAAGTTCTTCAGGTCCGCCAGGCTGACGCCGAGGTAGAAGTTGTTGGCGCTGGCTTGCAGGATGTCGAGCGTGCCTTGCGGGCTCTTGGCGGTGATGGTCGGCTCGAAACTGGCGTCGAACAGCGATGCCCGGAGCGCCTCCAGCTCCCGATCCAGCTCCGCCTGGCTGCGGATGGGAGCAAGGCCGTACGCCGCGCTCTTGAAACCTCCGCCGGCCAGCGCCGCCGTCGCTACTGTTTTCAATTCGTCGAACGAAAACTCCGGCAGGAACTTCTGCGCCGTCATTTCGTTGTGGTTACCGCGATTGGCCCAGAACAGCTTGGTGAAAGCCGTGATCTTGGGGTTTGCCGGCGCCGCGTGAGTGATGATCGCTTCGAGCAGCCGCTTCTGCCGCGGCCCCCAGATCGAGTTCTGATCGTAGTTGATGGGATCGATGGCGATGGAAGCCTGGCTCAGCCAGTAAGCCAGCGTCTGCTCTTTGAGCGGCAGCTTCTGGAAGCTCTCCGCTTCAAGCTGCACGAACCCGGTGGTCCCCACGCGGTCCACCAGCGCGGCGCTGTCAGCCGCAACCGCCGCGCCCGCAAAAACGAAAATCAGCGCACTCCGCACGTGTTCACTCCCTTTCCATTATGAACCGCCCCACTCGCACATGCTCCCCGCGCGGCGCCCACACCGCCGGGTCCGAGGCCGGGCCGTAGAGCGCCAGCACCGGCGTGCCCACGGCCGCGGCCAGGTGCGTGATGCCCGAATCGTTGCCGATGTACAACCGCGCCCGCGCCAGCCAGCACGCCAGATCGTAAAGATCGTCGATGCGCACCGCGCCTTCAAGCGGCGGATCGTCGGCCCCCGAACACCAGCGCACCGGCATGTTCCGTTCCAGCTTGCGCGCCAGCTCGCGGAAGTTCTCGAGCGGCCAGTTCTTCTTCGGGCTGCCGGAGAACGGATGGATCGCGGCGAAGTCCTCGCGTTCCACGTCGCAGCGGATACGCGGGATGCCGTCGCTCGCGACATTGGCCATCGCGCGCACTTGCTGCAGGTAGAAATCCGTGGCGGGCAACCCCGAACCCTCCGCCGGAAGCGCCGGCAGAAACGTGAATGGAAGCTGAAGCGCGCGGACCAACTCGCGAAACTCGGGTCGGTGCGCGCCATACCACGACACGATTGAGTCGAATCCACGCAGTTCTTCCAGCAGGCGCGCGGGCGGTTCCGTCACGCCCAGCAGATCGAGCGACGTGGATGCGATGGAGCGCGCGCGATCCGCGAATCGCACCAGCGGCACATTCGGCGAAGCGGCCCAAACCTCCAGGTATTGGCTTCGCAGGCACTCCAGTGCCGGCAGAGAAACCAGGAAATCGCCGATCGCGCCGGGGCGGATCACGAGTCTTCGCACTTCCGTTCCAGTATCGCAAAAACAGAAGTTCCAGGTTTCGATTTATCCACAGAAGATCCACGTCGACTTCCCCGTAACCGATTTGAAACAAAGGAAATAAATATTGAGGGAAAAGGGGTTAGAGATCACAAAAGGGGTTGACAGAAAACCCTGGTGAGGGCATATTAGGGGAGGTTCCAAGAGGTTTGAGGAACAGCAAGCCTCCGGAAACGTAGCGGACCAGGAACGGTGATCCGCAGCCGCGAGATCTAGTGATAGTAACGGGCTGCGGGGAGCGAGAGGAAATCGGGCGGGTTCGGAAGGCGGGTTTGGCAGGCGGCAAATTCCGCTGAACGCTTTGATCCCGAGGGAGGTAAAAGTCCCAAAGGGGAGTGGAGGCGGGGGATGCAGCCAGTCGGGCTACTTGCTGACGCTGCAACGGGCCAGAAGCGAGGAAGCGGCCCGAGCCGGGGCGAACCGGTTTGGGTAGTGGAGCGGAGAGGCCGAACGGGCAGGGGAGGCAGGTAGCGGGGAGCGAAGTAGCAGGTCGGGACCTTTGACCCCGGAACGGGAATCGCGCAAGCGGGAGTCGTTGCGGGCGAGGGAAAGGCCGTTACGAGCAACCAGCCCCGAGAGGGAGAGAAGAAAGGCTGCGACGCGTCAGGAAGCGTTGATCCGGCGGCTGGAGAAAACGGCTGTTGGGGAGCGGAGAGGCGAAGCGTTCAGGGCTCCCGATTGCGATGTTCAGTACCGGGCATGCCGGTGGTGGGCAAGGCTGGAAATCGGATCACTTGGAACCATTTTTTTGCGCTTACCCTCCTTCGCCCCTCTTCTTGCGCTAACTAACTTCCGCTCCACGCCCACTCGATTTGTGATACGTTAGGTCTTTCGCTTGAACTGGAGGACAGTGGATTATGATGGAGGCCCTTGGCCTGATTGAAACGAGGGGCTTGGTGGGAGCCATCGAAGCCGCCGACGCCATGTGTAAGACCGCCAACGTCATCCTGCAAGGCAAGGAATACGTCGGCGCCGGACTGGTCTGCGTCACGGTCCGCGGCGATGTTGGCGCGGTGAAAGCTGCGACGGACGCGGGTGCGGCCGCGGCCCGGCGCGTCGGCGAGCTGGTCAGCGTCCACGTCATTCCCCGGCCGCATGAGGAGGTGGAAAAGGCCCTCCCCACTGGCGGCCTCAAGAAGTAACGGCCGATGATCGAGGACAAAGACCTTCTCTCGATCCAAGAGGTCCGCACCAAGGTCGAGAAGGCTTATTCCGCCTGGCTCGAATATCGCACCTTTTCCCAGGAACAGATTGACGCCGTGGTCGAGCGCGTGGGGGCCGCTGCGCGCGCCTATGCCAAGCGCCTCGCCGATATGGCCGTCGAAGAGACCGGCTACGGCAACGCCCAGGATAAGTACGTCAAGAACCTGCTGTGCGCCGACCGGCTGCCGCGGCTCATGCGCGGCATGAAAACCGTCGGCCTTTTGCGCGAGCTGCCGGAAGAAAAAGTGGTGGAGATAGGCGTTCCCATGGGCGTGGTGGCGGCCATCCTGCCCACCACCAATCCCACCTCCACGGCCATTTACAAGGTCCTGATCTCGCTCAAAGCGGGGAACGCCATTGTGCTCAGCCCGCATCCGCGCGCGCACCAGTCGACTTGCTACACGGCGGCAATTCTGTACCAGGCGGCCGTGGAAGCCGGCGCTCCCGAGGGCATCGTCCAGTGCGTCGATAACGCCACCCTCGAAGCCACCAACGCTCTCATGCGGCACGAGCGCACCGGCGTGATCCTTTCCACCGGCGGCGCAGGCATTGTGAAAGCCGCCTATTCCAGCGGCAAGCCCGCCTTCGGCGTAGGCCCCGGCAACGTCCCTGTGCTTATCGATACTTCGGCCGATCTGGAAGACGCTGTCGCCAAGGTGGTCGCCGGCAAGTCCTTCGATTACGGCACGGTCTGCTCCAGCGAGCAGGCTCTGGTCGCAGAAGCTGCGCTGCGCGACCGCATTCTCAGCCTGCTGAAAACCAACAAGGCCTGCATTGCCAACGACGCCCAGAAACTCGCGCTCGGCAAGCTGCTCATCCTGCCGAACTGGACGGTGAATCCGCAGTGCGTGGGCCAGCCCGCCGCCACCATCGCCAAGATGGCTGGTTTCGAAGTGCCGCCGGATACCTCCATCATCTGCGCCGAGTTGGAGGGCGTCGGCAAGCAGTATCCGCTCTCCGCCGAGAAACTCTCGCCGGTGCTCTCGCTCTACTTCGTCAAGGACTTCAACGCGGCCCTGGACACCTGCTTCGCGCTGCTCAAGTTCGGCGGCATGGGCCACACCGCCGTGATTCACTCGAAGAACGACCAGCGCACGCGCGAATACGCCATGCGCATGCCGGCCATGCGCGTGCTGGTGAATACGCCCGCGCCGCACGGCTCCATCGGCATCACCACCAATGTCTTTCCTTCGATGACGCTGGGGTGCGGCGCCGTGGCGGGCAACATCACGTCCGACAACATCGGCCCCCGGAACCTGATTAACATCAAGCGGCTGGCCTACACCGCGCGCCAGCCGCAGGAGGCGTTCGAGATGCCCATCGATTACAACGCCGCGCCGGGCGCTCCGGCAGGCTCCCCCGCCCCCAGTCCCGTCGAGCGGAGTGCCGTGGCCGCCGCCGTCGAGCGGTATCTGGCGTCCCGCGGAATCCCGTTTGTTACCGCGCCGGCCGCGAACGCGCCATCGCCTGCGCCCATGCCACAAGCCACCCTGCCGGTGTCTTCTATGGTCTCGAGTATTGTTGACCGGTATCTGACGTCCCGCCGGGCTCCGGCTGCGGCGCCGCCCGTGGTCTCGTCGTCCGTGATCCCGAATGTTACGGCCCAAGTTGTGGACCGCTTCCTGGCCCGCCGCGGCGCTGCCGACTCCAAGAGTGGATTTGGCTGACTGACGGGTTCAGGCGCGGTTGCGTCTTGTCCCCTGGCTTCGCCCGCCCCGCAGGCGGAGACGGCATCGCCGGCATCGTCAAAGCCCGCGCCTCCACCCAAGCCGGTGGATTTTGTCGCGGAGGCCGACGTGCGCGCCGCCATCCAAGAAAACCGCAAGATTTACATCGGGCCGAAGACGATCGTTACGCCCTCCGCCCGCGACCTGGCCGGTCCCTCTGCTATTCTGGTGCTGGCTCAGGGCTGAGGCATTTACGTGGATTTGAATCTCGACACACTGAAGCAGGAAGTCCTCGAGTATCTCGATTCGGCCGGATTCGCCGTCTTTCACGGCCATCCCGGGGGTCTGGAAGGCCCGCCTGTGATCCTCTGGGACACCGAGCACCACCCCGACTACCGGATGTTTCTGGAAGTCGCCCGCAAGGCCGGCGTCAACCTCGTGGTGTTCGCCACCCGCGAGTTCGAAGCCGCCGACCTGGACGACCTTCTGGCGCAGATCGAAGACTGCGAGCTCACCCGCGAAGAGCGCCGCGATTACGAGTCGCGCCTGCGCGAGCTGCGCATCTTCGAAGGCGTCACCTGCTCTCTCGATCTGGCGTTCGATCTCCATTCCCGCCTCTACGTCTACGAAGTGCAGCCCGACTGGTACGAAGAGTTTCTCGGCGTCGAGGACGAGATCGCATCGCGGATGGCCGATGAAGAAGACCTGGACGAGGGCGAGTCCCTCGGCGGCTACTTCTCGAAGAACTAGCTAGTGGCTCATTCCCGCTGGCTACTTCCCAGCCCCGATCCGCGCGACGTTGACGCGCTCTCATCCGCCCTGCGCATCGCCGCGCTCGCCGCCGGAATTCTGGTCCATCGCGGCCTCCGCGATCCCGCCGCCGCGCGCCGCTTCCTCCAACCTTCGCTCGACGACCTCCACGACCCGCTGACCATGCGCGACATGCCGCGGGCCGTGGCGCGCCTGAGGGAAGCCATCCGCGACGGCCAGAAGATCCTGATCTACGGCGATTATGACGTAGATGGCACAATCTCCGTGGTGCTTCTCACCAAGGCCATCGAGCTCGCCGGTGGCGCCGCCGGTTACTACGTTCCACACCGCCTCAAGGATGGCTATGGCATGCGTGCCGAAGTGGTCGAGACCGCGGCCGCCGAAGGTGTGAGGCTCATCGTGAGCGTCGACACCGGAATCCGCGCCGCCGAAGTGGTGCGCCGGGCCAGCGAGCTGGCTGTCGACGTCATCGTCACCGACCATCATCTCCCCGAGACCGAATTGCCGCCGGCGCTGGCCGTGCTCAACCCCAACCGCCCCGACTGCCCGTATCCCGACAAAGATCTGTGCGGCGCCGGCGTGGCGTTCAAGCTGGTCCAGGCGCTGCTGGCCGCGCTGCCCTGGCCGGCGGAGAAGATGCGGCGCGTTTCCGAGTCGTTTCTCAAGCTGGTGGCCATCGCCACCGTGGCCGACGTGGTGCCGCTCACCGGCGAGAACCGCATCATGGTCAAACACGGGCTCGACGGTCTTCACGCCGTCCGCAACGCCGGCCTGCGCGCGCTGCTGGACGTCGCGGGCTTCACCGGCAACACTGTGCCGACAGCGCGCCAGGTGGCGTTTCAGATTGCGCCGCGCCTGAACGCAGCCGGCCGCATGGATACCGCCAAGGCGGTGATCGATCTGTTCCTCACCGGCGATCCGGATCGCGCCCGCGAGCTGGCGCAACAACTCCACGAGCAGAACGCCGAGCGCCGGAGGGTGGAGGACGAGATCCGGGACGCCTGCGAGGGCCTCGCCGTGGACGATTCCTCCGCCGCCCTGGTCTACTATGCCGAGACTTGGCACCGCGGCGTGCTCGGCATCGTCGCGTCACGGCTGGTCGAGCGCCTCCACCGCCCGGTGTTTGTGATCGGCCGCAATCCCGAGGATGGTCTGGCGCAGGGATCCGGCCGGAGCATTGCGGCATTTCACTTGCTGGAAGCCCTGGAAGCCATGCCCGATCTCTTCGTACGCTTCGGGGGCCACCGGCACGCCGCCGGCGTGACGCTCGAAGCCGCGCGCGTCGACGAATTCCGCCTCCGCTTCAATGCCTACGCCGCCGCGCGCCTGCGTCCCGAGGACTTTTTGCCGCAAACGGATGTAGACGCCGTGATCGGCTTCGGCGACATCACGGACCCCGCCGTTCAGGAGGTCCTCGCACTGGCGCCCTTCGGTCACGGCAATCCCACGCCGCTGCTGGCCGCCCTGGATGTGGAAGTCGCCGGCCAGCCCGTGGTCTGGAACGAGAAACATCTGCGGGTGATGGTGCGCCGGAACGGCCGCACGCTCGCGCTGAAAGCCTGGAACTTCGCCGGGCGCGCCGGCGAGATGCCGCCCGGCGCGCGCGTGGACATAGCATTTACACTGGAGGAAGACGCGTATTCGGCCGCCCGCGGCTGTCCCGGCTGGGCGGCGGTGCTGCGCGATGTTCGTGCCGCGAAGGATTACAATCGTACTTTTAGAGTTTAGGAACGCATGAAAACAACATTTGGTCTGTCTCTACTCGCGGTGGTATGTGCCACGGGCGTGTATGCACAATCGGTGGCGGGATATGGCGCCGTCACCGGAACCGTGCGCGACGCTAACGGCGAAGGCATACCCGATAGCACCGTGCTTCTGTCCAACGATTCCATGGGCGTGCGGCGCAGCATGATGTCGACCGACGACGGGACCTTCGACGCGCCCGCGCTCGTGCCCGCCAGCGGGTACAGCCTGAAAGTGATCAGAAAGGGATTCGTGGACTGGAAATCCAACGCCTTCGATGTCTCCATCGGCGAAACGCTGAATTTCACCGTCATGATGCAAGCCGAAGGAGGCGCCATTCCCGAGATAGACCCCGCCCGGGCAATCGCTCCGGTGGACGATACCAGGGTCGGCGTTTCCACATTCGTCAGCCGGTCGCAGATCGACGGGCTGCCCACCAACAACCGCCGCCTGGATGATCTGGTGCTCCTGGCGCCCCTGGTCTCCACCGACAGCGCCCTGGGAGTAATCGCCTTTCAAAGCCTGCCATTCTACAATTCTTTTCTGGTTGACGGCATCTCTACCGCCAATACCTATTACTTCTTGCGGCGGCCCGGAATTGCCAACCAGCTCTCGCAGGACGCCGTGGAAGAGGTGCAGGTGCTGGTCGACGCTGCCTCCTCCGAATTCGGGCGCTACCTGGGAGGAACCGTCAACACCGCGACCAGGAGCGGCGCCAACAGTTTTCACGGCGCCGGGTACGGATATCTCACCAATCCCTCGCTGAGCACGGCGGAACGGTTCGCGCTGGGCCGGAGTCTGTTCCAAAAGGAGCACCAGGCCGGCGGCAGCGTGGGCGGGCCCGTTATCCCCAACAAGATTTTCTTCTTCTTGAATGCCGAAGTTCTGGATGCCGATTTTAAGGACATGAACCGCATCACCAGCCCGGTGATCGCCGATCCCACCGGCAGCTCCGTTCTGGCGTCGAATTGCAAGGCGACAGCGACCGTGTGCGCAGCCGCAATCCACTTCATCCAGCCGCAAATGAACGTGGTGGCGCCGCTCTCCGAGCGTTGGGCCACCGCCCTGGCGAAGCTCGATTACCGCCGCAGCGAGAGCCAGACGTTCTCCCTCGAGGCCAACGCCATGAATTCGCGCCTCCCCGAGAACGCGCAGACCGGGAACGTAGCGCCCGATGGCGGACTGCTGGGCCTCGGCAATTCCAGGGACGACAATCGCTATGGAAGGGGTTCCTGGATCAGCAAGGTGTCCTCGGCGGCCGTCAATGAAGCGCGCTTCGGCGCGTTCGAGGACCGCTTCGCCGACCCCGCCTCGCAATCCAACTTGTCTACCGGCAATGTGGGTATCGACGTGGAGGGAGTGACGCTCGGCGCCAACCACCCGTGGTACACCGGCTTAACCGAACGCCGGTACCAGTTCGCGGACAACTTCACCCTGACCGCTTTCACGCACACTTTCAAGCTCGGCGTGGACGCGTCACAGACCCGCGACTCCATCAATGAGCTCGCCAACTCCACCGGTACCTATTATTACTCGTCGCTGACCGCCTTTGCGCAAGACCTGACCACCGTCAACTCGAGGAATTACACGCAATTCACACAGACCTTAGGCGATCCCGCCCGTTCGTTGCGCATGAGGGAAATCCATATATACCTTCAGGATGCCTGGAAGGTCACGCGGAACTTGACGTTTAGCGGCGGTTTGCTCTGGGAAAAAACAAAAACGCAACAACCCACGGAGCTCGCTGCCAACACCGAATATTACAATACCGGCACCATTCCGTCGCGCACCTTGAATCTTACTCCACGTGCCAGCTTCGCATATCTGTTCAGCCCGGTCACGGCCTTTCGCGCCAGCTATGGCTGGTATATCGCTCCCTTTGCGGGCCAGGCTGTGGATTCGCTGTTTCTGGGCAATGGCATATACCAGACCAACGTCGTGGTGAATCCCAATCAGTCCGGCGCACTGGTTTTCCCCAACGTGTTTTCGCCCACCGCCACGCTGCCGAACGGCACATCCAACATCATGTTTGCCATAAACAAATTCCGGCAGCCCTACTCACAACAGACCAACGTGTCGATCGAGCGGCGATTGAGCGTAGACACGGCACTTACCGTCAGCTTGACTAACATCCGGGGCTACAGGATGTGGACCGCATCCGACCTCAATCTGACCGCTCCAACAGAGACTGAAACATACACCATCGAAAATGCCAGCAACCAGGCGACCAGCACTTTCCTCACCAACATCTATACCGCCAAGAACGATACGACCAAGGCGCAGGTTTTCCAGTTCGATAACGGCGGATCGTCCTGGTACAACGCCGCGGTCGTGCAGTTGCGCAAGCAACTGGCGCGCACCCTCAGCGTGCAGGCGTCTTACACGTTTTCGCACTCCATCGACGATGTGAGCGGACCGCCGGTGGCTCCGGGTATCCCTTCGAACACCACCCCCGGCGACTACATCAGCGACAAGGGCAACTCGCAGGCGGACCAGCGGCAGCGGGGGACGGTGAACTGGCTGTGGCAGCCAAGGGTACTCAAGAGCAATTCCCTCTTCGCGCGTTTCCTGGTGAACGGATGGGAAGTTTCGGGTATTGCCATGCTGGCCTCTCCGCAACATCGGACTCCGGTGATGATGGTCGGCACCCAGCAGTTTTCCGGCATCACCATGAGCTACACCAATTCTCTTAACGCGTCGGGTGGCTGGAACCGGGCGCCGTTCGAGGGGGTGGGCATCCTGACCACCGGATCGAACCAGTACACCGTCAACGGGCGGTTGACGCGCACCTTGCCCTTCACGGGGCGCGTGAAGGGAAAGCTGATGTTTGAGGCATTCAATGTTCTCAACAGCCAGTTCATCACCGCGGTCAACACCCTCGCGTACACCACCGCGACCGGCATAGTGAAGCCGGCGCCGGGATTGGGCGTGGGCATTGCCGCCGACGGTTTCCCCTACGGCTCGACCGCGCGCCGTTGCCAGATCGCGGTGCGGCTGGAGTTCTGATCTCACCGCCCCGACGATCCGAACCCGCCCGCCCCGCGCCGCGAATCGGCCAGCTCGCCTTCCACCCACTCCACCGCCTCATAGCGCGCCACAATCATCTGGGCGATGCGGTCGCCGGCGTGAACCGTGTACGGCTCCCGCCCCAGGTTCAGCAGGATCACGCGAACCTCGCCGCGATACCCCGGGTCGATGGTGCCCGGCGCATTGGGCATGGTGATGGCATGGTTGAGCGCCAGCCCGCTGCGCGGTCGCACCTGCGCTTCGCAGCCCGCGGGCGCCTCGATGATCAGGCCGGTGGGAACCAGCCGCGGCACGCCGGGCTCGAGCGTCACGTCCTCCACCGCGTGCAGGTCCATGCCGGCGTCCTCCCGGGGTCCATGGGCATAAGAAGGAAGAGTGGCGGCCGGATGAATTCGTTGAATTCGGATGCGCATCTGTTTCCGTTATCATATCGTCTTGAGCCCCACCAAACGCGTCATCACCGTGGCGCCCATGCCGCCGGAGAAGAGCGCTTACGCGCTGGCCCGCTACAGCCGCTCGCCCGATTCCATTCGCGATTCGATCGACTGGGTGCGCACTCACGACTCGCAAAAATTCCTGGAGAGTTTCTATTTCCAGTACGGCCACGCCTCCATCGCCGATCTCGGCCACACCGTGATGTGCTTCGAGGGCATCTCCGAGCTGGCCGCTACCGAGATCGAAGAGGAGCCGCTCTGGGACGGCCAGGCCAAATCGTCGCGCTACCAGGATTTTTCGCGCTCCGGCTTCATCGCGCCGCCCGAGTTCTCAGCCGGCGATGCCGAAGCTTACCGCAGGGCGGGCGAGGCGCTGCTGGCGGCCTACGGCAAGCTGAACGAGCTGGCGCTGGCGCGCCTCTCGGAGCGCCTGCCGCGCCCCGACGACATGAAGCCGGACGCCTATCGGCGCAGTATCGCGGCGCGCGCCTTCGACGTGGCGCGCTATCTGCTCTTCTGGGGCGTGCCCACCAACGTGGGCCAGGTGACCACCATCCGCACGCTCGAAAAACAGATCCGCCGCCTGAAGGCTTCCGAGTATGCGGAAGTGCGCGAGCTGGGCGGTGAGATGGCCCAGGCGTGCGCCGCGGAACCGGACTGCCGCTGGGACCTCGAGGCGGCGGCCGAGCCGCTGGCGCCCACTCTGGCGCGCCACGCCGAACCCGACCAGCACGCCGCGCGTTCGCGGGAAGACCTGAAGCGCTGGGCGGAGCAGAACCTGCCAAGTGGCGCGCCCCGCGGGCCGGCGCCCGGGCGGGTGGACCTGGTGCGCCCCACCGACACGCCCGCGGATATCGCCGCCACGCTGCTCTACCCGGTCACGGATCGCCCCTTCCGCGAGTTGTACGAACTCGCCCGCGGATGGAGCGCCGCGCTGCGCGGCGAGGTGATGGACGTGGCGCTTCGCTCGCGCACCGCGCGCGATGAAATCCTCGCCGGCTTTCGCGGCGGCCTGTATGCTTACGATTTCGTCATCGATATCGGCGCGTATCGCGATCTGCACCGGCACCGCCGCTGCCAGAAATTTCGCCAGGCCTACAACGGCGCCCTGGGTTACGATACGCCCAAGCTGGTGGCGGAATGCGGGGCGGAGGAACTCTACGATTCCGCCATGCGCCGCGCGTTCGAGACCATGCGCCGCCTGCCCGCGCCCGCGGCGCACTACCTGTTGCCGTTCGGCGCGCGCTCGCGCTTTCTCTTCAAGATGGATTTCGCCGAAGCCGAGTACATTGCGCGGCTGCGCAGCGGCGTGAAGGGCCACTTCAGCTACCGCGAAATCGCGTGGGAGATGAAGCGCCAGATGGAGCAGGTCGAACCCGAGCTGGGCCGCTTGATGGAAGCCACGCCGCCGTGGGTGGAGGACCCGCTGCGGAGGTAGCGGGGTCCCCGTTTGTCGGGACCTCTAACATTCGCGGTTCCGATGTGCGTTAGAGCCGCGAACGTCAGAGAGCGGTTGGCACAGTTGTTTCGCGCCAGGCCCTAAGGCCTGAAGATGACCACCCGCACCGGGCAGACTCTTGCCGCCCAGTCAACGCAACCCGGTGCCTTTTAAGGGCAATTATCTACTTGACAAAATAGGCCAAGCGCTTCGATCCGAGGGGCGTATACTTTCAATGTGGGCAAGATCTGCATCCACTAGTGTCCGGCTAAAAGTCGAATAGAATCAATTGGTTGCCTGGATCGCCTAGGTCATTCTCGAAGTCCGACGCTTGAAGTGCCCGTAAAATGGGCGTTTTCTCGAAAAGCGTCACGCTC
>Ga0181518_10001460_pt1 | contig 24291 bp, 25 predicted proteins | sample PEATcosm2014_Bin_28_FD_119751 | JGI IMG/M metagenome (GOLD analysis project Ga0181518, IMG submission 119751) | Peatland microbial communities from MTU Mesocosm Facility, Houghton, MI, USA - PEATcosm2014_Bin01_60_metaG | ecosystem: Environmental > Terrestrial > Soil > Wetlands > Peat | place...
AATGTGCCCATTCGTGTCGCGGTAGAAAACCCGAATGCGCTCGTCGATTTTCGCATAGCCGTCAAGTATTTCCTTTACGTGCGGACTGGTCGAAGCATCGTCGGAGATACAAAGCTGCCAATTAGGATAGAGCTGCGCGCGCACGGATTCGATGGCGCGGGTCAGCCATTTCGGTTCCGTATTGTAGACCGGCATCAAGACGGAGATGAGCGGCCGTATCGAAAATCGATCGATCGCCGACTTGATCACCGCGCGATCGGCGTCAGTCAAAGTGTCGAAGCGTTCAACCCATAATTGATAGTCTAGGGGTTGACGGCCCTCTTTTCGGCCGTACTCGATATAATGGAGCAGAGGGTTAAGAGATGCGGCTGCCACGTCCGGGCAATTCCTGAGGTAGATCCTGGTCGAAAAGCTTGGGCAAGGATCACGACCCTCGGCAGCCCCGGACATGATGTAGTGCACAATAGGATCTGTGCCCGCCTCGGCGACATCGGGATACTGCGACAGATACCATTGTTCATCAAATATCCGCGAATTGCGAATGAGTTCCACCTGCCGCCGAAGTTCTTTTTCAAATCGCCGGTCGCGCAACCTACGCACAACGTAGGGGATCAAGTAAATGAGATTCCTCAACGCGGCACGCAGCATGAAAACCGGAGAATTGATCTGGCGCGTCAGCGTTGCGATCAGCCGGTTTTTCTCGGCCAATTCGCGTCGCAACCGCCTCAATTCCTCGGCCTCGCTATGCAATGTTTGCTCCTGATCGGGAGACCTTGCATTCCGTGAGGGTTGGTCGCGAGAACTCCCTAACAGCGAGCCGGATTGAGATTTCACAACGCCCCCAATTCACGTTCCCGGCGACGCGATCCTCACTATTGCCGATGGAATACCGCGATACCTATCCCGGGGCCTTGGCGCAAGCTCTTTGCTTCCGAACCGCCGATCTGGTTTCGTTGTCATTTATCGCATAATTGCCTGGTACGTGACTCAGACGAGGCGGGAATGCCAGCGTGAAATCATTGGTAGAGAGCGATAAATTGGGATTATAGAATGGATCATTATCTAGGACTGCGCCCCACATCTCGCGCATTAGGCTTACCTCGCGCTCGAAAGTTGCCTTCCGTTCCGGCGAACTGTGGTGGCCTAAAGAAGCGGATTCGTGATGATACATCTCGACCTGAGGTGTCCAGATGATGCGCCATCCGGCTTGTCGCATTCGGATGCAGAGATCGACATCGTTGTAGGCGATTGCAAGGTCCTCATTAAAGCCGTTCAGTTTCTCGAACAAAGCGCGACGCATAACCATGCATGCTGCCGTAATGCAGGAGAAATCCTGTTCGAGAGCGGCGCGGCCAAAATAGCCGCCACTACCTTTCGGGACGCCGATGAATGCGTGACCTGCAACGCCGCGCAGGCCAAGAATAACCCCGGCGTGTTGAATCGTGTCATCGGGAAAATAAAGCATCGGGCCAACCGCACCGACGCGATCGAGCTCGAGTCGCATCACCAGCTTCTCAAGCCAATCTGGTGTTATCACTTCGACATCGTCATTCAACAGGCAGATCACTGAGCCGGTGGCATATTGAATCGCCCAATTGTTCACTTTGGCAAAACTGTAGGGCTCGACTTCATGAGCAAAAATGCGGACTCGCGAGTCCGCTCCTAGCTCATCGAGATAATCGCCTCGCTCCTGAATCGCACGGTGTGATTTACTGATCGCAATGAGAATTTCGAAATCTGGATAAGTCGTGCGGGCGAACAGTGATTGGATGCAGGGCTTAAGCAGCTTTAGATTGCCTGTTGTCGGCATGACAATTGATACCTTCGGCAACCGAGCGCCGACTTCATAATCAACGCGATAGAATTGCGAACGCGCCCGACTAACGTTTGCAGCAATATTATGCCTTTCACAGTGCTCCTTGATAGCGTGCGCGCCTGCCTGCCAAGCATACGGCTTGGCGTCGATGCTTACGGCTGTCGAGCCTTGCATCGAGCGCCAGTGGTAGAGCACGCGCGGAATATGCCTGATGCGTTCCGGAGCGCTCACGTCGGCGCAGCGCAAGACGAGGTCGTGGTCCTGACTGCCTTCGAAGCCGGCACGAAAGCCACCCACCTTCTCGACCAGGCTGCGCCGGTAGACCCCAAGATGAGAGAACGTATTTTGCGATAGCATCAGCGCAGGATTCCAGTCCGGCTTGAAATAGGCGTCGTATCGCTGGCCCACGACGTCGATCTTGTCTTCATCGCTGTAAATCAGGTCAACGTCAGGATGACATAAAATTTCGTTCGCGACCCAGAACAGAGCGTGTTCGGCCAGTTCATCGTCGCTGTCCATAAGTGCAACGAATTCCCCCGTGGCTAGCGCCAATGCAGAGTTCGAATTGCGCGAAATATGCCCATTCGTGTCGCGATAGAAAATCCGAATGCGCTCGTCGATTTGCGCATAGGCGTTGAGTATTTCCCTTACGTGAGAACTCGTTGAAGCATTATCGGAGATGCACAGCTCCCAATTAGGATAGAGCTGCGCGCGCACGGATTCGATGGCGCGGGTCAGCCATTTCGGTTCCGTATTGTAGACCGGCATCAAGACAGAGATGAGCGGTCGCATCGAAAATCGATCGATCGCCGACTTGATCACCACGCGATCGGCGTCAGTCAAAGTGTCGAAGCGCTCAACCCATAATTGATATTCGTGGCCTACGGCTTGACGGCCCTCTTTTCGGCCGTGCTCGATATAATGAACCAAGGGGTTAGCGGAAGCGGCTGCCACGTCCAGGCAATTTCTGAGGTAGGCCCTGGTCGAAAAGCCTGGGCAAGGATCACGACCCTCGGCAGCTCCGGACATGATATAGTGCATAATAGGATCTGTGCCCGCCTCGGCGACATCGGGATATCGCGACAGATACCATTGCTCATCAAACATCCGCGAATTGCGAATGAGTTCCACTTTCCGAAGAAGCTCTTTCTCAAATCGCCGGTCGCGCAACCTGCGAACAACGTAGGGGATCAAGTAGATGAGATTCCTCAGCGCGGCACGCAGCAGGAAAACCGGGGAATTGATCTGGCGTGTCAGCGTTGCGATCAGCCGGTTTTTCTCGGCCAATTCGCGCCGCAGCCGCCTCAGTTCCCAGGCCTCGCTGTACGGCGTTCGCTCGCGATCGAACGTAATCCCAGGTTCAGCGGACATTTCAGCCGGCGACGGTTTGTCGCGAGAAATGCTCAACAGTGAGTCAGATGGAGTCTTCACCACGCCCCCGTTTCACCCATCGACGCGCTCCTCAGTATTGCCGATAGTATGCCGCAATACTATCCCAGGCCTCGGCCTCCACCCATCCAAGATTCATGCCATTGATCGGCTGGGTATTGATCCGCACCAGCGGCTCTGAGAAGTCCGTCTGCTGCAGCAAGGTGACCGTCGCGTCCAGCCCCAGCCGCGGGCCGACCTCGGCAGCAAAGCGCTGGGCAAATGCGCCTTGGCTTTCGACATACCCGCTAGGATTGGCCCGGCGAAACGCTGGACCAGCAAAAGTAGCCTCTGCGAACCTAGCATAGGCCTTTGCCAGCAGAGTGACGTGGATGTTGTCGCGCACGTAAGATGGGGTTCGCACCTCGGCCGCCTTGCCCGCCCGCCAAGTGTTGATCAGGTAGGTGCAGAAGCGCGGCTCCTCGAAGGGTCCGAATGGATTGGAAATGATGAATTTGCCAAGCGGAACTTCCAGAATAGAGCACCAATAGCCGACAACAGCCGCCGTGATTCCCTTGGAGACGCCGTAGGGGGAAAATGCGCGTAACGGCGTATCGCCGGCTCCTTCATCCGCCTCGAAGACGCTTCCCGTGAGAACGAGCCCCCGCAGGCCCCTCGCGCACGCCGTCCGCAGAATGCGCGGGAGTTCGCGGGTATTCTCGGCCAGAGCGGCTACCACGTCGAAATCCGGGCTGCGATATTCGGCCACGCGCGCAGCGTGATGGCAAAGCAATTCGAAAGTCTCGGCGGTGATGAGATCGAGAAAGCGCGGGTCTCCAAACGTGGTCGACCAGACAATTTCGGCACACTCGGCAAGCTCGCGGATCCGCGCCGCCCGCACCCCTGCATAGGAACCTTCCGCTCCGCGCAGCGGCGCGACCACATGGTGCCCGGCGGCGGCGAGTTCGCGCGCAAACCAGAAGCCGCTGAACGAGCTCGCACCGGTAAGCAGAATATTCACTTAATTCCCCGCAGAAGATCGACGCCGTGGAACGCAGCGTCAAAGTCTGGCCATGCGGCGTCCTTCGCTGAGATTTCGGTTGGCTCGATCGGCCAACCCACTTTGAAGCGGGCATCGTTCCATCGCACGCCACGCTCGTTCTCGGGTGAGTAGAAATCGCTGACCAGATAGAGCACCTCGGTGTCGTCGCTTAAGGTAAGGACCGCGTGCGCGAAACCACGCGGCACGTACATCATCAAGCGGTTATCGTCGTTGAGCTCGGCCCCGAACCATCGCCCGTAGGTCGGCGAGTCGGGCCGAATGTCGATGATGGCATCGAACAAGGCGCCGCGAAGGCAGCGCACCAGCTTGACCTCGGCCGCCGGTGCCAATTGGTAATGCAGCCCACGCAGGGTCCCTTTCTTCGCGCTCAGCGAATTGTTGGCCTGGACGAATTCGGTTTCTAGCCCAGCGGCGGCGAACTCGCGCTGACAGAAGAAGCGGGCGAAGAAACCACGGTCGTCGCCGCGCTTCTCCAGCTCGATCAGGTAAGCATCCTTCAGCGGTGTCTGATGGAACTTCATCCCGGCGCTCCCAGCCCAGCACCGTTCTGCCAGCGCAAGCTCGGCAGCAGTCGGCCGGCTGCGATATGAGATTCCAACACCTTGAGCCGCATGTGCTGTGAGTTGCGAAAATCGCGGTTGGCGAAGCCCATATCGATCAACCCCGTCACTAAGGCTGCGATCGAATTCTCGAGAGTCATAGCGGGCACGTGCCGCGGTGCCAGCGCGCGGAACCGCGAGAAATCGACCCGGTATGATCGCTTATCCGGCGGCGCGGCGATATTGATGCTAACCTTCGTGCCGGGCACGGCTGCAGCAACTGCCTGTGCAAGTTCCTTCACCTGATAGTTCCAGGCGTCGGCACCGACGTTGACCACGAGAAAGCCGCCGCCGTTATCCGCGCGGCGGTGCGCAGCCCAGTCGATGGCGCGCGCCATGTCGTGGACATCGATCAGCGGACGCCATGGCGTGCCGTCGCTCAACACGGTAATTTCCCCGAGGGCGACCGCGCACGCGGCAAAGTCGTTCAACACCAGGTCCAGCCGCAACCGGTCCGACATTCCACAAGCCGTCGCGAACCGCAGGCAGGTCGCGGCCATATCGCCGAGGTCGAGCGAAGATAGCGCTTGCTCGGTCGCTATTTTCGATCGCGCGTAAGCCGTTAGAGGATTGACTTCATTGTCCTCCCGGCGCGCCTGCTCGCCGGCGGCGCCGTAGACGCTGCAACTCGATGCGAAAACGAAATTCTTAACGCCGCTATCCCTAGCGAGTGTGGCGATCCGGGCGCTTGCCTTGTAATTGATATCCTCCGTCACCTGTTCAAACTTGTTGCCCATCGGGTCGTTGGATACGGCGGCGAGGTGCACGACCGCATCGACGCCATCCAAGAACTCCGCGGGGAAGTCTCGGATGTCGCCGAAATGCTGTTGGTTCAGCAACCGCTCGGGCAGGGTTAGCACCCCCGTCAAGCAGTGGGCGAAGTAGCCGGCATCGAACCCGATCAGCTCGGCGTTTGGATAGACTTGTCGCAAGTGGCGGGTGACGATCGGGCCAACGTAACCCATATTGCCTGTGATCAAGACTCGCATTATAACTCTTTGTTTTTATTACCATATTTTCCACGGCGCCGCGCCCGACGCCCAGAGCTCCTCGAGGTGCCGCCGATCGCGCAAGGTGTCCATCGGATGCCAAAACCCATGGTGAAAGTAAACAGTAAGCTGGCCTTCGGCGGCCAGCCGTTCCATCGGCTCGCGCTCCCACACGGTCTGGTCGCCGTCGATGTAGCGGCCAACCTCCGGCGACAGCACGAAGAAGCCCCCATTGATCCAGCCGCCATCGCCAACGGGCTTTTCCTGGAAGCCGATCACGCGATTGTTCTCATATCGGATCGAGCCGAACCGGCCCGGCGGCTGGGTCGCGGTCACGGTCGCGAGACGATTTTCCTTGCGATGCAGCTCGATCGCCGCGCCCACGTCCACGTCACCGACGCCGTCGCCATAGGTCACGCAAAAGGCCTCATCGTTCTCGACATGCGGCAGGATCCGCTTAATGCGGCCGCCGATCTGTGTCTCCTCCCCGGTTTCGATCAGGGTAACGCGCCAGGGCTCGGCATTGGCCTGATGCACCTTCATGCTGTTGTCGCGCATGTCGAACGTGACGTCGGACATGTGCAGGAAGTAATTGGCAAAATACTCCTTAATCACATACCCCTTGTAGCCGAGGCAGATGATGAAATCGGTGATGCCGTGGGCGCTGTAGATTTTCATGATGTGCCAGAGGATCGGTCGCCCGCCGATTTCGATCATAGGCTTGGGACGTATATTGGTTTCCTCGGAGAGTCTTGTCCCAAGGCCTCCCGCTAGAATTACGGTCTTCATTAGATTCTAGGTCTCCGAGTGCGAGCTTTCTAAGCCAAATTACCTCATGATTGCAACCTATTGTGACAGAGGAGTCAGGCCATCCGAGCGGGTGATGTCGCTCGGGGCGGGCGGTGGGCTTGCGTGAGTTCCACGAAGCGCCCTAGCCAAGAGAGCCAAGACCAGCAGCAGGGCGGCGCCGGCGGCGGCCAGGGCCGGGTTGAATCCCTGCGGCTCATACGTGAATTCGATGCGCGCCTCGCCAGCCGGTAGATCGATAGTATGGAAGACGCCGGCGGACAGGCCGATGGGCACCGGCTGGCTGTTGACCGTCGCAGACCAAACCCTCATGGACACCTCCAGACGCGTCGCGCACTTGGCTTGTCCATGGCGTCATTCAGCATAAGCGCGTTCGGCTCCCTCGAAATAGCGCTCAAGCACTTCATCCACCGGGCCGAGATCAGTAATCTCGCCGCCTCGCAAGACGGCCAGCTTGTTGCAATAGTCGCGAAGGCCCGAGGCCTCGTGTAGCGCCAGCACAAGAATGCTCGCTTTCTCCACTAGCTCCCGCATTCTCGTGCGCGCCTTCAGGGAAAAGGTCGCATCCCCGGCAGCAACGATTTCGTCGAGCAACAGAATGTCAGGGGTATGGGCGGTAGAAATCGCAAAAGACAGGCGCAGAGACATCCCGGCGGAATAGGTCCGCATGGGAAGGTCTAGAAACTCTTCAAGCTCGGAGAACGCCGCAATCGCCGGCATATTTTCTCGCGCTTCTTTGATCGTGCGGCCAAGAAGGACGCTGCGCAGGATGATATTTTCATAGCCGGTGAGCTCGGAATCGATGCCCAAGGTGGTATCGAAGAGCGGGGACACTCCGCCTTCGACCATCACGGTCCCTCGGAGTGGCTCGTAGATGCCGGCAATAACCCGCAGTAGCGTTGATTTTCCGGCTCCGTTGGGCCCGATCAAGCCGAGGCGGTCGCCAGACTTTAGCGACAGGTTGATATTCCGCAGTGCCTGGACCACCACCCGCTTGTCCGCGGTATCGCGGTGGATGCGGCCGCCGATCCGCTGCAGCAGATCAGTGCGGATGGAGCGGTTCTTGGCCGTGTAGATTGGAAACTCAACGCTGACATTGCACAGATCGATCGAAGGCATATCCGAGTTCCTACCAAACCTTCCAAGGAGCGGTGCCACTTGCCCAGAACTCCTCTAGGTGCTTGCGCTGACGCAACGTATCCATCGGATGCCAGAAGCCCCGGCGGAAGTAAACCGAAAGTTGGCCTTCGGCGACTGATCGCTCCATAGGCTCGCATTACGAAACCGCTTGGTCGCCCTCGACGGACGTGCTGACCTCAAATGACCGCACGAAAAAGTGTGCATTGATCCGATCTCAACCGCCTATGCACTCCTCCTGAAAACCGACGATGGCCAGCAGCCACACGAGCGCAGACTCATTGGAGCTTCATTCACAAACCACATCGTGATGGGGCGCGGCCGTCTTCTCGCCTGATCAATCCCCTTGGCTGCTCGCATTCTCGATGTCGTTTTTCTTTTCGCTGGCCCATTCAAAACGCCATGTTGAGCTGACGTTGCCCCCAATTCTTATCCAGCAGCGATTGGAATCTGGCCGTCTTCGATGCCCTGTTGGGCGGTGATGGCGGCGGTCCGCAGAGCGGAGCCGTCGGTGGAGCGCAGCGGACCGCCGTGCTGCGGCATAGATGGCTGGGCTCATCCAGCCGAGCCGCGAGTGAGGCCTGGTGTTGTTGTAGTCAGCACGCCAAGCTTCCAGAACATCGCGGGTATGAGCGAGCGATCGGAACAGGGTCTCATTGAGCAACTCGTCGCGCAGGCGGCCGATGAAGGACTCGGCAAAAGCGTTCTGCACTGGCTTGCCCGGCGCGATGTAATGCCAGGCGACCTTGTGATCGTCGGCCCATTGCAGAATGGCGTTGGAGGTCAACTCGGTGTCGTTGTCGCTGACGATGGTGTTGGGCTTGCCACGCTCGGCGAGGAGCCGATCGAGCTCGCGAGCGACCCTGATGCCGGAGATCGAGGTGTCGGGGACCAACGCCAGGCACTCACGGGTACAGTCGTCGACCACAATCAGGATGCGCATGCGGCGGCCGTCGAGGAACTGGTCGGCGACGAAGTCGAGCGACCAGCGGTCGTTTGGCCATTGCGGGATGAGCATAGGCGCCCGCGTGCCCAAGGCCCGCTTACGGCCACCTCTTCGACGGACCATGAGGCGCTCTTCGCGATAAAGCCGGAACAAGCGTTTGTGGTTCACCTTGAAGCCCTCGCGTCGCAGCAAGACGTGCAGGCGCCGGTAGCCAAAGCGCCGGCGCTCATGGGCCAAGGCACACAGCCGATTCCGCAGCTCTGTATCAGCCGGCCGACGGCCACGATACCGTACCGTCATCCGAACGCACTCGATGGTTCTGCACACCCGCCGCTCGCTCATGTCGAACGCAGTACACAGGTGAGCGACAGCCCCTCGCTTGGCGGCGGGCGTCACCATTTTTTTGCCAGCAGGTCCTTCAGCGCTGCGTTGTCAAGCATGGAGTCCGCAAGGAGCTTCTTCAGCCTGGCGTTCTCGCTCTCAAGTCCCTTCAGCCGCTTGGCCTCGGACACCTCAAGCCCACCGTACTTGGCTTTCCAGTTGTAGAAACTCGCCTCGCTGATCCCGTGCTTGCGGCACAAATCGGCCGTCTTTACCCCGGCTTCGTGCTCCTTCAAGATCGCAATGATCTGTTCTTCCGTATGCCTCTTGCGCTTCATCGTCTGGTCCTTTCTTAAGGCCAGACTCCAGTTCGTTCCGGATCAGTTCAAGGGGGCAACGTCAGAGCTAATGCGAGCTCGGCAGGACGGCCAGGCAATCGCTGCAGGCCGCGGCTATTGGGCCGAAGACTGGCCGCTCACTTTGCTGTGTGGGGCCGACGCGGCATTGACTCGATCCTGATTATGCTGTTGTTCGTGACGAATGGCGCCGCACGGGTTTTTATCGCGACATCACATGGCTCTACGGCCGGCGGCCGTCATTATGGGTCACGCGAATCTGGCTGCTGGGCCAGCAGGCCGTACTCGACGATGATCCGTTCGTATTCGCGCTGATCGCCTTGTCAAACGCTGTTGCCGCTGAACGCTATGTTGCAGAAATAGCTCCATTCATTATTCTGTAGTTTATCATCTCCCCGGCTGTACCTACCATATTGGTTCTTGCGCGAGACCCCAGCGGCCTCGAGCGGTGCTTACGTTTTGGTGCGCACTTCGTAGGTCTGGGCAAATGAGCAGCTCGTGCAAAAAATTCAAGACCGTACTTCCTCGTACTCCAAATTTTGAATCATCCGTATTGCAACTTGAAAATCAGAATGCTCATCGCGAGAACGAGCGTGATCCCATTTGCAGCAATCAACGGCGCATCGCCTAGAAGCACTCCATAGGCAAGCCAAAGGATAATCCCAAGCAAGAGGATAAGGTACATGCTAAGCGAGATGTCGACCGTTGAGCGGGTTTTCCAAGTCTTCATGACCTGCGGTACAAAGGCCACGGTCGTACACAACGCCGCTGTCAAGCCAAGAAACGTCGATTTGAGCACCATTTTGTCGTTACCTCAGTTGATGACTTCGTTATTTTAGAGGTGCCGCTGCCAGTAGCGTGCGGTATCCATTGATTGCTTGCGCGTCATGCTACTCTGCAATTCCGAAGTCTTGATCGTTATTTGAGACCCGGCGATTGGCGGTCAGGTGAATCGCGCGGACAGGCCAAACATATGGCTTGCGCGAGCGAAATGCCGGACGCGCCCTCTTAAACCGTGTGCAATTTCTGTACTTCGTTGACGAGTCCGCGCGTGGCCCTTGACGGCCGTTAGGGAACTCAGTGGGCCGGTCATTTGGCCGATGACCGCGAAGCCTGGTCAAAGGCTTGGCCGAAAAACAGTGGCGAACTTCGGTCTAACACGGAGTTCATACCACAACGCGACGATCGACTTGACTACGCGATAGATGTTTTTCGGCCTGAATGCAGTCGTAGCTGCATGTTTGCGCTCTACTATTCTTACGCTCGCGGTCGTGTAGTTAGCCCCCGCGCTTAAAAGTCGGATGATGGCTTCCGCCTGAAAGAAGAACCCATCAGTTTTGATTTCAATTGAGCGCACGAGATCGGTTTTATACATCACCGCACCATTGTACTGTGGGACACTGAGGCCAAAAACAAAATTGACCACATGCACAAAAGCACGAGATATAATTTGCCGGCTAAATGACCGTGCCTCAGGATTCTCTACATAGGGAATGATGATATCCGCTGCATCTGCCTTGTGGAGAAGGCTCGAAATGTTGTTGCTTGGATAGGCGTTGTCGCCCGGGATCATCGTGACGTAAACGCCCCGCGCCTGCTTGAGGCCGGCCTTATAGGCGCCACCGAAACCAAGATTCTTCGGATTGGTAATGACGACGATATTAAGATTCAGTGCCGCAAGTTGGTTAGCTATTGCAAGCGTGTTGTCGGTGCTGCGGTCGTCAACGACAATGATTTCGTGCCGCAAGAGATTCGCCTCTCGGACGGCCGTTTCAATTTCGCTAACTGTGTCCGATAAGTGCGCACTTTCATTGTAGCAAGGCACCACAAACGATACTTGTGGCTGACCCCCTTCATCTTTCACCATATTACCCTCAATCTTAGCGCGCAAACGCATGAACACAGGATGGTCGAGGAGCTCAGCCATTTGGCTGTCGTCCTCGCACCCCCTCGCACCCAAGGATAACTTGCGTCATGCTGCGTCGACTGTCCAGGGGTGAGTGGTACGGGTGGGTAGGAAGTGACCTCCTCTCGAACTTGCCCTCATTCATAGAGAAAGTCTGTCCACTTTTTGCCCCTGCTCGGGGCGTGGTGCGAACACAGTTGGCGTGAGCCCGTTGAGGCTTGAGTGCGGTCCGTTGGTGTTGTAGTCGGTCCTCCGTTCTTCGATGATCTCGCGTGCGTCTTTCAGGCTGACGAACAGGTGCTCGTTGAGACACTCATCGCGGAGGCGGCCGTTGAAGCTGTCGACGAAGCCATTCTGCATCTGCCCGGTGCGATGTAATGCCATTCCACTCGACACTGCTGCTGCCAGACGAGGATAGCGTTTGAAGTGAGCTCGGTGCCGTTGTCACTGACGATCGTGCAGGCTACATGCACAAGCGCACTGGACTAAAGCCTCCAAGTTAAGTGGCATCCAGTAGACAAGGGCGCTGGAATTGATAGGAATCGCTGAAATCGTCACTTTTTTGGAGCATTTGAGATGAGCCATGCGGCCACCTACCTCGGCGAAGTCGTTAAGACGGCGCAGCGCCTTCCTCCGGAAGCAATCGAAGCTCTGTGCAGCGAGCTTGCCAGCCTGCGCGAGCGGGACGGCCGCCTGTTTATCATCGGGGTCGGCGGCAGCGCCGGCAATTGCGGCCACGCCGTCAATGACTTTCGCAAGCTGTGCGATATCGAGGCCTATGCGCCGACCGACAACGTCTCGGAGCTGACGGCGCGGACGAACGACGAAGGCTGGGCCACGGTGTTCTCAGAATGGCTCAAAGTCAGCCGCGCTAATTCCAAGGACGCCATCCTCGTCTTTTCGGTCGGCGGCGGCAACTTGGAGAAAAACGTCAGTCCCAACATCGTCAGCGCCATTCAGGTCGGCAAAGCGCACGGCCTTAAAGTCTTCGGTATCGTCGGCCGCGACGGCGGCTACACCAAGAAGGTCGGTGACGTCGTGGTCGTCATTCCGACCGTCGAGGAATCGCGGGTAACGCCGCACGCCGAAGCCTTCCAGGCCGTGGTGTGGCATTGCCTGGTGTCGCATCCGAAGCTGCAGAGGAATGCCACCAAGTGGTGAGGCCGGCCATTTTCCTTGATCGTGACGGCGTCATCAGCGCCAATCTGGAGCGCGACGGCAAACCGGTCGCACCGACGAGTCTCAACGAATTTCGTCTGCTGCCCGGGGTCGTGGACGCCGTGCACCGCCTCAAAGACGCCGGCTATCTCATCATCGTCTGCACCAATCAGCCGGATGTTGCCACCGGCCGCACGCCGCGCACTGCCGTCGACGCCATGCATGATCTCGTCCGGGCCAAACTTCAGGTCGACGACATCAAGACTTGCTTCCATATCGATGCCGATGCCTGCCTTTGCCGCAAACCAAAACCCGGCATGATCTTTGATGCGGCCCGCGAACATAGTATCGACTTGTCAAGGAGTTACATGGTAGGCGACCGCTGGCGCGATATCTGTGCGGGTCGCGCGGCGGGTTGTTTGACTGTCTTCGTCGATTATGGCTATGAACAAGAGGGACCGAACGAGCCCGACCATGTTGTTGGGTCCCTTTCCGAAGCCACACAACTCATTCTGAATGGAAATGGCTTGCCGTAGTGCATCGGGAACTTCAACGTAGAGGGGATGGCTGATGAATTCGCCGAGCGTTACGCAACTTAAGATCAAGATTTTTGCCGACGGCGCCGACCTCAAGAGCATGAAGGAAGCTTCGGCCAATCCCTTGGTCAAGGGCTTCACCACCAACCCGACCCTGATGCGCGCTGCCGGCGTGACCGATTACAACGCTTTCGCGCTCGACGTGCTCAAGGCGATTCCGGATCGACCCGTCTCCTTCGAAGTGTTCGCCGACGATTTTCCGACCATGGAAGATCAGGCCCGCGAAATCGCCGCCTGGGGCAGCAATGTCTATGTCAAGATTCCGGTCACCAATACCAAAGGCGATTTCTCCGGACCGTTGATCGCTACGCTGTCGCGCGCCGGCATCAAGCTCAACGTCACGGCCGTGTTCTCCCACGAGCAGGTGACGAGGATCGCCACCGCGCTGGCCGAGGATACGCCTGCGGTGGTGTCGGTTTTCGCCGGTCGCGTTGCCGATACCGGTCGTGATCCGGTCCCGCACATGCGCGAGGCGCTTGCGCTGCTTAAAAATCGACCCAAGGCCGAGCTGCTCTGGGCTAGCCCGCGCGAACTCCTCAATATTTTCCAGGCCGACGAGATTGGCTGTCATATCATCACGGTGACAAACGACGTCATCAAGAAGCTTGCCCTGGTCGGCAAAGACATGGACGCCTATTCGCGCGAGACCGTGATGATGTTCCATAAGGACGCGACCACCGCAGGCTACGCTATTCCTCTTGCCGCCCGGCGCGCAGCTTCGTAAAACCCTGCGCGGACGTCTGTGGAGCCGGTCGGCGAGAGGGTGGTGCCGAGCAAATTGTTACGCTTACAGTAGGTTAGTTCAATGGAACCAAGCCTGAAGCATGTGCTCGTCACCGGTGGGGCGGGGTATGTGGGTCATGTGCTGACGCCGCGGCTGCTCGACGAAGGCTACAAAGTCACCGTTTACGATAGGCTTTTCTTTGGATGCCGGCTCCCGAATAGTCCCAATTTACGCGTCATCCAAGGCGACATCCGCGAAACCCCGAAGCTTGCGGAGGCCTTAACAGGGCAGGATGCGGTGCTGCACCTCGCCTGCATCTCCAACGACGCCAGCTTCGAGCTCGACGAGAAACTCTCGGAGACCATCAATTACGACTGCTTCGAGCCGCTGGTGATCGCGGCAAAAAAGGCGGGTGTCAAACGCTTCGTCTATTGCTCGTCAAGCTCGGTCTATGGCGTCAGCGATTCGCCCAACGTCACCGAAGAGCATCCGCTCCTACCGCTCACGCTCTACAACAAGTTCAAGGGCATGTGTGAGCCCGTTCTTTGGAAATACAAGGCGAGCGATTTCACCTGCGTCGTGATTCGTCCGGCAACCGTGTGCGGCTACAGCCCGCGCACCCGGCTCGATCTATCTGTCAACATATTGACCAATCATGCCGTTAACACGGGCAGCATTACGGTGTTCGGTGGCAATCAGATGCGACCGAACCTGCATGTCGAAGATATGGCCGACGCCTATTTGCTCATGCTCACCGCGCCGCACGAGAAGATTCACGGCGAGATATTCAACATCGGCTTCCAGAATTATTCGATCGCCGAGATAGCCAACATGGTCAAAAAGGTGGTCCAGGAGGAAATGCCGGAAAAAGGCGACATCAAGATCGTCACCACGCCGACCAATGACATGCGCTCGTACCACGTCAACTCGGACAAGGTGAAGCGCGTACTCGGATTCGAGCCGAAGCGCAGCATCGAGGACGCAGTCCGCGATATTACCCGCGCCTTTCGCAACCATTTGCTGCCGAACAGCTTTGACGATGATTGGTATTACAACGTCCGCACCATGAAGAAGCTCGGGGCGAAATGAGAGCAGCCGGCAAGACTGCGATTGTTACCGGCGGAGCCGGCTTCATCGGCAGTCACATGGTCGATCTCCTGGTTGCGCGCGGCTATTCCGTGCGGGTGATTGATAATCTCGTGGGCGGCCGTGAGGCCAACATCGCCCACCATAAGAACAATCCGGACGTTGCCTTTGCGCCATCCGATATCCGCTCTTATCAGCCCGGCCACGCGCTGTTTGACGGCGTTGAATACATTTTTCATTTCGCCGGGATCGGTGACATCGTTCCCTCGATTGAGAAACCGATGGAATACATGTCGGTCAACGTGCAGGGCACGGTCCACATGCTGGAGTGCGCTCGGCACGCAAGGGTGAAGAAGTTCGTCTATGCGGCGTCGTCGTCCTGCTACGGGATTGCCGCTACCCCAACGCGCGAGGATCATCCGATCGTGCCGCAGTACCCCTACGCGCTGAGCAAGTATCAGGGTGAGCAAGCGGCCTTACACTGGCATAAAGTCTACCGGTTACCGGTCAACTCGATCCGCATTTTCAATGCTTACGGCACGCGGTCGCGCACGTCGGGCGCCTATGGCGCGGTGTTCGGCGTGTTTCTCAAACAGAAGCTCGCCGGTAAGCCTTTCACCGTCGTCGGCGACGGCAAACAGACGCGCGATTTCCTTTATGCCACCGATGTCGCTGCAGCCTTTGTGCTTGCTGCCGAGACCGACAAGACCGGCGAGGTTTGGAACCTCGGAGCCGGAAATCCGCAGTCGGTCAATCGCCTTGTCGCGCTGTTGAGCGGGCCGGTGGTGCACATCCCGAAGCGTCCGGGCGAGCCGGATTGCACCTTCGCGGACATTACGAAGATCCAGCGCGACCTCGGTTGGACCCAGAAAGTGAGTTTCGAGGAAGGCGTTCGCCGCATTGTCGCCGAGATCGATTACTGGCGCGACGCGCCCCTATGGGATGCCGATTCGATAGCCAAGGCCACCGCCGGCTGGTTCAAAGCGCTGTCTCCTGAGGCACGACCATGATGGACGACGCAAGCAAAAACCTTGTCAACCACAAGGTCAAGACGGCGGCGGAAATCGCAGCGGCAATCGGTCCGCCGCCGCGCGACAAAAAAGTCATCATGTGCCACGGTACTTTCGACATTGTGCATCCAGGGCATGTGCGGCATCTGCTTTACGCCAAGAGCAAGGGTGACGTACTGGTCGCCAGCCTGACCGCTGACGCTCACATCACCAAAGCTAATTTCCGTCCCTTCGTCCCTCAGGAGCTTCGCGCTTTCAATCTGGCCGCGCTGGAAGTCGTGGACTTTGTAGTCATCGACAACGATCCGACTCCGATTCGGAACATTGGCCTCATCAAGCCGGACTATTTTGCCAAGGGTTACGAATACACACGCGACGGATTACATCCGCGTACCGCCGAAGAAAAAGCCGCTGTCGAGGCATATGGCGGCGAGATCATCTTCACGCCCGGCGACATTATTTATTCCTCGTCCCACATCATCGAGGTGGAGCCGCCGGCGATTGCGACTGAGAAGCTGATGGTGCTGCTTGAAGCGGAAAAACTCACATTCGATAACCTGCGAGATGTACTCGACAAGCTCAAGGGCGTCCGCGTTCACGTGGTCGGCGACACCATCATCGACAGCTACACGCATACCGTCATGATAGGCGGTATGATCAAGACACCGACCATGAGCGTGCGCTTCGATAACCGCGCCGATTTTGTCGGCGGCGCTGGTATCGTAGCGAAGCACCTTCAGTCGGCCGGATCCGAGGTGGTATTTTCGACCGTCCTCGGCGACGACGCACTTGCGGAATTCGCGCTTAAAGATCTGCGCGACGCCGGCGTCAACTGCGCACCGTTGATCGATCGCACCCGACCGACCACGAACAAGAACGCCATCCTTGCGGGCGGCTACAATCTCCTGAAGATCGACACCCTCGACAACCGATCGATTTCGGCGCGGATTCTGGCCACACTCGCGCAGCAGATCGCTGAGACGCCAGCCGACATTGTGCTGTTCAGCGATTTTCGTCACGGCGTTTTTAACCGGGACACCATACCGGCGCTGATTGAAGCAATTCCCGAAGGTGCATTCCGCGTCGCCGACAGCCAGGTGGCGAGTCGCTGGGGCAACATTCTCGAATTTCGTGATTTCGATCTTATAACGCCGAACGAGCGTGAGGCGCGCTTCGCCCTTGGCGATCAGGATTCCGTCGTTCGTCCTCTCGGGCTCGAATTATACCGGCAGGCGAATTGCAAGACGCTCATTCTCAAGCTTGGCCAACGCGGCCTGCTGACCTACCGATCGATCCCGCAGAAAGTCGAGGACGTACGCGCGTTCTTCACCATGGACAGTTTTGCCGAGCGCGTCGTTGATGCGGTGGGTTCCGGCGACGCGCTGCTGGCCTATGCGGCGCTGTCGCTATTCGCGACCAAAAACAGCGTCGTAGCGTCGGTGCTCGGATCTCTAGCGGCCGCGGTCGAGTGCGAGCACGAAGGCAACGTTCCGGTTCGCCCCAAGGATGTCATCGATAAGCTCGACCGCTTCGAGCGCTTCGTGAAATACCAGTAATCATCGAGAGCAGCGCGGAAGTTGCGAGCGGCATGCGGGTCATCGTTGTTGGATACGGCGTCCAGGGCAAAAAGCGTCTGCAAGTCGCCGGCGCAGAAGGAATTGGCGTGGTCGATCCGATCGCCAAGGAGGCGAACTGGCGCGACATTCGCGAAGCGCCGCTTGACACGTACGATGGAGCGCTGGTTTGCACGCCGGACGAGCCGAAATTACAGCTGCTGAACTACCTCCTCGGTCACGGCAAGCATGTCCTAGTCGAAAAGCCGCTGCATGCGGAGAGTGAGCATAATCTATGCGAGCTGGAGACGGTAGCGCGCCGCACCGGGGCCGTGTGTTACACTGCGTACAATCACCGGTTCGAGCCACACTACATGCGCATGCGCGAGCTCGTGCAATCTGGTATGCTCGGCACCATCTATCGTTGTCGTATGTTCTACGGAAACGGAACGGCGCGGCTGGTGCGCGATTCGGCCTGGCGCGACCGGGGCGCCGGCGTGCTGCCGGATCTTGGCTCGCATCTGCTCGACAGCGCCCGTTTCTGGTTCGGCGACATCGGCGAGGAATTTCACGTCACCTCGGCAAGCCGGTTCGAAAATCGCGCTCCCGATCATGTCGTGATTGCCGCAGATCGTGTACGCCCGAAACTCGAATTCGAGATGACGCTATTGTCTTGGCGCAATCATTTCACCTGCGACGTACTGGCGGAGAAAGGCACCGCCCACATCCAGTCGCTGTGCAAATGGGGGCCCACCACTTTCACTCATCGCGCCCGCATCATGCCCAGCGGCCGCCCGCCCGAACAATCGGTTACGCTGGTGCAAGACGATCCGACCTGGGCCATCGAATACGATCATTTCAAAAGGCTCGTCGCTGAGCGCGTTCCTGCCGATCTCGGCAATGATCGTTGGCTCCTCCGCGTGCTCGGCCGGCTATCTGCCGAAGCGATCGATCAGGTCGGGCAGGCATGACCAGGCCCCGTATCGGCTATGCTGGCATGACCCATCTCGGCCTGTGCTCGGCTATCGTGGCCGCGAGCAAGGGGTTCGTGACGCTCGGTTTCGATCCGGACTGCGGCCTGGTGCGCAAGCTCGAGGCTGGTGAACTTCCCGTGGTCGAGCCCGGTCTTGATGATCTACTGCAGGAGCATCGCTCACGGATGACGTTTAGCGCTAGTCCAGCGCAGCTGCGCGAATGCGACTTGGTCTATGTCGCGCCCGACGTGCCGACCGACAATATCGGCGCCAGCGATCTCACTAGCGTTGATCGTTTGTTGCAACTCGTGCTCGCGCAAACGCGGCCGGACGCAATTGTCGTCGTGCTCAGCCAAGTGCCGCCCGGCTTTACCCGGGCGCGGCGGCAGGACGGGCGCCTCTACTATCAGGTGGAGACGCTTATATTCGGCCGCGCGGTCGAACGGGCGACCCAACCGGAGCGATTCATAGTCGGCGTGCCCGACTCGTCGCAGCCTTTGCCGCCGGCGTTGAAGACATTCCTTGAAGCGTTCGGCTGCCCGATCCTGCCGATGCGGTTCGAGAGCGCGGAACTGACAAAAATATCGATCAATTGCTGCCTGGTGGCTTCGGTCACGGTTACCAACACGCTCGCCGAACTGTGCGAGCGGATCGGCGCCGACTGGTCCGAGATGGCGCCGGCGCTCAAGCTTGATCGCCGCATCGGTACCTACTCATATCTCACGCCAGGCTTGGGCCTCGCCGGCGGCAATCTGGAGCGGGATCTCGCCACGGTCATCCGCTTTTCCGAGGAATTCGGCACGGATGCCGGACTGATCAAGGCTTTTGTCGCTAATAGCCTGCATCGCAAAGATTGGGCCATCCGCACCCTGCACGAAACCCTGTTGTGGAAGGCCCCGCAGGCCATTATCGGCATTCTCGGTCTCGCCTACAAAGAGAATACCCATTCGATCAAAGGCTCGCCGTCGCTGGCGTTGATCCAACAGCTCGCACCGTGGCCGATCCGCGTCTACGATCCTGTGGTGCCGGCCTCGGCGGCGGCACATCCGGCGGTAACCGGGGCCAAATCGGTGCTTGAGGCGGCGCGCGGCGTTGATGCAGTCGCCATCATGACGCCGTGGCCGGAATTCCGCGGCGTGTTGTGCACCGAGCTCGCCGCGGCGATGCGCGGGCGGCTTGTCCTCGATCCGTTCCGGGTGCTCGATCCTGCGACCGCGCGCGCCGCCGGGCTCATCTATCGCACGCTCGGAGTCGAGTGAACGCCATGCTTACCCATCTCAATGCCGCTCCGGCAAATCCCAAACGTGTCGTCGTAATCGGCGCCGGCGGTTTCGTGGGCTCGGCGATTGTGGCGGAACTCGGCAGGGCCGGCGTCGCTACTCTGCCGCTAACCCGCAAGGAGGCTGACCTATTGGCCGCGAACGGTGCAGAACAAGTCAAGGCCCAATTGTCGCCGGACGATTCAGTCGTCTTTGTCTCCGCGATCGCGCCGGCCAAGAGTGTTGCGCAATTCATGGCTAATTTGCGCATGGCTGAGGCGGCGACCGCGGCATTTGCCGAAACTCCCCCAGCGCATCTCCTCTATATCAGCTCGGACGCGATCTACGCCGATGAGGCCAATCCCGTGACCGAACGCTCGCCCGTCGCGCCGTCGACGATCCACGGCATGATGCACGCCTCGCGCGAATTGATCTTTCGCACCGAATTTCACGGACCGTTCGTGGCATTGCGTCCGACGCTCATCTATGGCGCAGGCGATCCGCATTCTGGCTACGGTCCGAACCGCTTTCGCCGCCAGGCCGCCAAGGGCGAACCAATAACCATCTTCGGCGAGGGTGAAGAGAAACGTGATCACGTGGCGGTCGAGGACGTAGCGCGGCTTGCGGTGCGCATTCTTCGCCACGGCAGCACCGGCGCTCTTAATACCGTTACCGGCGTCGCCACGTCGTTCCACGACATCGCGAAACTGGTTGCGGCCCAGTATGACCCGCCCGCCGAGGTCAAATCGTTGCCGCGGCCTGGTCCGCGGCCGCATCTTCTGCACCGCTTTTTCGACATCACCGACTGCTACAAGTCTTTTCCGGATTTCCATTTCGAACCGCTGGCGCAGGGGCTGGCACGGGTTCACCGGGAACTGAGCCGAGTATAAGCTGTACCGAGGCAGAATACGCGTGACCAATGATCCGCGCCTCGATCTTGCCACCAAGCTGCGCCCAGGAAATGCGGTCGCGGCTTTGATCACTATCGAAGGTCGCTATATTCTCCAGCTCCGCGACGACAAAAATGAGATCTTCTTCCCGCGTCATTGGGGCTGCTTCGGCGGGGCGTGCGAAATCGGCGAAACGCCCGAGCGCGCGCTGGTGCGTGAGTTGCGCGAAGAGATCGATATCGAACTCGACCCCAGCGTGCTGCGCTATTTCTCACGGTTCGATTTCGACCTTGGGTTTGCCGGTCTCACGCCGGTCTGGCGTTATTTCTACGAGATCGAATTGCCGGCTTCGACTTTCGGGTTGCTTCGACTGCGTGAGGGCGCGGACATGCGGGCATTTCCGGCGGATGAAATCCTGACCAACCGGATTGACATCGTGCCTTACGACGGCTTCGCGCTCTGGCTGCACATCAATCGCGCGCGGCTAGAAAATTCATCCCATAGCGAAGGCCGCGAAAGTTGATGTTACGCATGACCCAGTACGGAACATAGGTCCTCTAAAATACGCTTGCGGAAACCCGCAATGGCGGGCGCATCCTTGCAACCAAAAGGATGTTTCGCTAAACGCTGGCAAAACTACGGAGGATCAGACATTATGGCCGAAGTGAACCTCCTCGCCGGACTGCCGCGTGGCAAACGCAATGTTTGTGCCCGCGCGACGGCGAAAACGGACGAGCACGTGCGCATCTCGCGGGAATACGGAGAGCTTTATTTCGACGGGTCGCGCGAATACGGCTATGGCGGCTACCGATACGACGGCCGCTGGCTACCGGTCGCCGAGGACATGATCAGGCACTTCGATCTCAAGCCCGGGGATCGGGTGCTCGATGTCGGTGCTGCCAAAGGGTTTTTGGTCAAGGACTTCATGAAAGCACTGCCCGGTCTCGAAGCCTTCGGTCTCGACGTCTCGCGTTACGCAGTGATGAAATGCGAGCCCGAAGTGATCGGACGCCTCCACCTTGGAACCGCGCTCGACCTACCGTTCCCCGATGGCAGCTTCAAGGCCGCGATCTGTCTCAACACGGCGCACAATTTCGAGCGCGCCGACTGCATCAGGTGCCTTCAGGAGCTGCAACGCGTGTCGGGCGGCCGCGCTTTCGTGCAAGTTGACTCCTACCGGACACCCGAGCAGAAAGCGATCTTTGAGGATTGGGTGCTGACCGCCAAATTCCACGACTATCCCGACGGGTGGATCCGTCTGTTCAAGGAAGCCAGCTATACCGGCGATTATTATTGGACGATCATCGAATGAAAACCGCAACCGAACTGGCAATCCGCCCCAATGTCTTCGACGTGAAAGCGGCACGCGGGCGCTGCAAGCGTTATCGCCGCCGCATCCTGGACGTGTCGCAGAACGTCAGTGCGCTCCATATCGGCGGCGCTTTTTCCTGCATCGAAATCGTCGATTGCATCTACAACGAATTCATGCGACCGGGCAGGGCGGGTGGCAAGTCTCCCGACACGTTCCTGATGTCGAAGGGGCACGGTTGCATGATTCAGTACGTGATCCTTGAAGACTTGGGCATTTTGGGCAAAGCCGATCTCGACGCCTATTGTACGCCGCACGGCAGGCTTGGCGCCCATCCCGATTACGGCAACCCGGGTATCGAGGCTTCGACTGGCGCGCTCGGACATGGGCTGTCGATGGTAGTCGGCATGGCGCTCGCCGAGCGTGGTCGCGGGACCGACGGCGTCATCTACACGGTGCTGAGCGACGGCGAAGTGCAGGAAGGCTCGACCTGGGAGGCTATCTTGATGGCCTCCTCGCTGAAACTGCCCAAGATTGTCGCTTTCGTTGACAATAACGATTTCCAGAGCCTCGGCCGCACCTCGGAAACCCATCCCTCGTTCTATCCGCTGGCGGAGAAGTTCCGTGCCTTCGGCTGGGAAACCACGGAGATCGACGGCCACGACCCGCAGGCGATCTACAACGCCGTCACCGCCCGGAGCGGCACAAAGCCTTTCATGGTCGTGGCGCGCACCACCAAGGGCAAGGGCGTCAGCTACATGGAAAATGCGCCGATCTGGCACTATCGTTCGCCCAACAAGGGAGAATACGCCAAAGCGATCGCCGAATTGGAGACCCAGGGATGAGGAACACCTTCGCCGAGGCGCTTTACGACGAGGCGACCAAAAATCCGGACATCTACATTGTCGTCTCGGACATTTCGCCGGCCGGCAGCATGGCGAAATTCTCGACGCAATATCCGGATCGCTTCATCAATGTCGGCGTCGCTGAGCAGAGCATGATCGGCATTTGTGCCGGGCTTGCTCTCAAGGGCTGCCAGCCGTTCGCCTACACGATTGCGACATTCACGCTCTACCGTCCGTTCGAGATGGTGCGCGACGATTTGTGCTATCAAAACCTACCGGTGACGGTCGTCGGCATGGGCGCCGGCGTCATCTATTCGACCCTTGGCGGCACTCATCACACCCAGGAGGACATCGCGATCGCCGGCGCGATTCCGAACATGCAGATCATCGCGCCGTGCGATCCGTTCGAATGCACTGACGCCACGCGCTGGTGCGCGAAACAAAAGAACGGACCGGTCTATCTGCGCATCGGCAAAGCCGGCGAGCCGGTGCTGACGAAGGACGCTGAGCCATGGCAATTCGGCAAGATCCGATACCTGCGCCGCGGTAGCGATGTCTGCGTGCTGAGCTACGGCGTGATCACCAAGATGGCGGCCGCCATTGCCGACCGCTTGCAGGCGCAAGGCAAGTCGGTGTCGCTCATCTCAGTGCATACCGTCAAACCGCTCGACCGCGAAGGTATCGTCGAGGCGCTCAAGCGCCATAAGCATGTGATCGTCATCGAAGAGCACGCTCCGCAGGGTGGGCTGGCGCCGCAAACAAAGCAGATCGCATGGGATATCAAGGCGACCTGCCGGCTCGATACGTTCACGCTGCAGGATTCTTTCATTCACAATTACGGCTCTTACGAAGACCTTCTCGCGGCGCATGGCCTTGCTCCCGAACGCATCCTTGCGGCCGTCGCCTGAACAGCCGTGAGCTATCGTGAAACTCGTCGTCACAGGTGCCGGTGGCTTCATTGGATCCCACGTCGTCGCAAATCTGGTCGCTCACGGCCACACCGTGACCGCCGTTGTTGGCCAGAGCCGCAGCCGTCTGGATTCGCTGCTGCAGAGTCATACGCGACTGACCGTTGTCGCCGGTGATCTAACCACTCCATTGCCGCTGCCTGCACAAATCGATGGCGTCGTGCATGCGGCCGCGCGTTCGCCTTTGCCCGGCGTGACCGCATACGACATGGTTCACGATAATATTATGGCGACGGCTCGACTTCTCGACTACGCGACGGCGGCCGGCGCCGGCACGTTCATCTATCTCTCGACGCTTTCGGTCTACGGCGTCATTTCCGTACCGGTGGTTGATGAAACGACGGCCGTCGTCAATCCCGATGTCTACGGGATGACCAAATATCTCAGCGAGGTGATGCTACGCGATCTGGGATTGCGCTCGATGGCGATCCGGCTGCCCGGCGTACTGGGGCCGAACTCTGTGCGAAATTGGCTTACGAACGTGCTCGCCGCCGCTCAAGGTGGGCGCGACATTGCCTGTTACAATCCTCAAGCGCCTTTCAATAACGCTGTACACATCAAAGACCTATGCGATTTCGTCGAAAACCTCCTGAGCGACCCAAGCTGGACCG
>Ga0181518_10001462_pt1 | contig 24268 bp, 29 predicted proteins | sample PEATcosm2014_Bin_28_FD_119751 | JGI IMG/M metagenome (GOLD analysis project Ga0181518, IMG submission 119751) | Peatland microbial communities from MTU Mesocosm Facility, Houghton, MI, USA - PEATcosm2014_Bin01_60_metaG | ecosystem: Environmental > Terrestrial > Soil > Wetlands > Peat | place...
AGGCGATGGCTGCCCGATCAGGCTAGGGCTCTGGCAGGCATGGATGGCTACCGCTGAAAGGTGGGATACGTAATGATCGACATTAGGTGCAGTAAGTGTGACCAGAAGTTCAGCCGCAGGGTCAGGCAGCAGCGCAGGTGTGAAGACTGCCAGAGGCCAGCCCGTAAGAGTGCCCACCAGGCAAAACTGACCACTTCTCGGGCTCTTGACCTAATCGTCTTGGGAGACCGTATAAGTGGTCTATCGTCGCAGGTCAAGGGCACCAAAAATGAGGCTTCACTCACCCGCATGGTGTCTGAGGCGCGGAAGGCTGCGAAGGTGCCCGATCTGGTCGCCTACGCCCGTCATATAACTATGGCGGTAGAAGACACGCTAGCTGGCGACCCTTGGTCGCGTTCAGACCAGCTGCGTATCTTCGGGGCGATCTGGTGTAAGGCATATGACGCAACTAGCAACTAGGAGAGAAGGTAAGTAAGATGACTACGACTTTTAAGCATCGGTACACAGCCCATGCTTTCAGGGAATACAAGGCGATCTATAACCAGCTTGCGCGCGACTACTACGAAGCGAGCAGGGCTGAAGAGGCCCGCCACCAGGCTCAGCTGGCGAGGATCGAGCACGAATTCCAGCAGGATGTACGCGAAGCCCAGAAGGCTTACCGGCATCATGTTGTCACCGAACTGGCCAGCCAGCAGGATGAAGAGCTTGACGTAGCGATTGCCCAGCTTGGCGATCCGCTGGCCGATTACCTTACGGAGGCGTAAGAGCAGTGAAGGTTATCAGTGCTACGGAACTAGGAAGGATATTCCGCAGCTTGAATCCCAGCGCGCCACGGGTGCTAGTCGGAGGTAACTTCGCTACCCCGTGGCCACTGGTAGCCGAGCTTGACAGTGCGGTTAGCACTTACCGGCTGTTCGGCATGAACATGCAGGGAGCGCCACGGCGCGTTGGCGTTACCCTCGAAACTGCATTCGTAGGTCCGGGTATGCGTCATTTCCCCGGACTGGTCTATTACCCGATGCGGCTAAGTCAGGTACCGGGCTGGCTCAAGTCCGATTACAAGCCTGATGTTGTTCTGGTTCAGGGCCGCTTTGATAGCAAGCGCGAGATATTCAGTCTCGGCACAGAGGTTAACATCCTGCCAGCCGCGATTGAGGCATGCCGCGACAACGGCGGTATCGTAGTTGCCGAGTTTAACAACGCGATGCCATATACCTACGGTGATGGCGAGCTATGGCCTGGCCTCATCGACTATGCCATTACAACTGACCGGCCGATGGCCAGTCCGCCAGTGCATACGCCAACTTATCAGGAACAGAAGATAGCCGCTTACGTGGCCAGCCTGGTTCATGATGGCTCAACGCTGCAAACGGGTATCGGAACGGTGCCTGATGAAGTGCTAGCGCTACTGCTGAATCGCAAGAATCTTCGCGTCTGGTCTGAGCTTATCAGCGATGGCGTTATGGCGCTATTGCAGTGCGGCGCGCTTGAGGCGCGTCCGGCGATCGTTACTTCGTTCGCATTCGGTAGCCAGGAGTTTTACCGCTGGCTTAACCATAATCCGCGCGTCGTCTTCTACCGCACTGAGGTGGTCAACGACCCTACGAATATTGCGCACTGCAAGCGCATGGTTTCGATTAACAGTGCGCTAGAGGTTGACCTGCATGACCAGGCCAACGCCGCGTATGTCAATGGCGAGATTTACTCTGGCTTTGGCGGCCAGCCTGATTTCGTGGTTGGCGCGCATCACTCAAAGGGCGGTATCTCGATTATCGCCCTGCCAGGCTGGCGCTCAAAGCTCAACAGGTCAAGCATCGTAGAGCGCATTAGCGGCCCGGCAACGTCTGTTCAGCATAGCTACGTGGTTACCGAAGATGGTATCGCGCAGCTATGGGGCAAGTCGGAACGCGAACAGTGCGAAGAGCTTATCAGGATCTCAGGCTATACGCCTGTAGAGAAGGGGATGGCAGCGTGATGGAATACATCGACACTATGGACGAAGCGCGGGCGAACGTTGACGCGCTCTCTAATATTCTCGAACCTGAGCTTATTGCTCAGGTACTTGTCGAGACTACCCGCAACATGTTCAAGCCTGGTAGCTTTGCGCGTTACCTGTGCATGGCTGCATGGCGTGAGAAGCTAGCTGGCTAGCCATGTCGTATCTACTCGCCCGTAAGGCGTATCAGGCATATGCAGAAAATGTGCCTGGTGCGCCGGAATGGGGACAGCTTACCGACACCATGCAGCGCGGCTGGGAAGCCGCGGTTGCAATGGTTACCGCACGTTAGGAGAAAGCGATGACACACGTTAGGCGTGGCGCGACTGCCAGGCGTATTCGCCAGCAGGCAGTGCGTGCGCGCAAGCTCACTCAGAAGGACATTACGGCAACGGTCGATGCCTGGTACGAGTTCTGCCCCGGGTGCGCGGTGTGCGGACGCCCCGTGACCCGAGGGGGCCTCTGTGCCGGGACGGAATACGAGCCGGGCGGCTGCGGACGGGAAAGGACTAGTTATGCTAACTAGCATTAGGCAGGGCTACGGTCATGGCCACGCATCCAATTACCGGCCCGATCCTGAGCAACTGCGCATGGCCCGCAGGCCCGGTGCTCACTATTGGATGCCGGGCAGGAATGTGCGGGCGGCGTGAGCACGCAAGGTATGGTTTCACGCCAACACCAGGGACCACCGTGCCAGGATCTGTGCAAGGTCTGCGGCCACACATGCGAGCGTGTCTGGTACCCGCACCCTGTGCATCTGTGCCCGGAGGACTCGCTATGAGTATGGGCGATACCGAACATCTAGCCGTAGCCACATTGCAGCCGTACAGAATGGGCCTGAACCGATACCGTCTCGACTGCGGTCACTATGTGGATTGCGGTTGCGTTCACGATATCAGGTCAATAGTGGATTGCATCAATTGCGGCAAGCCACAACACGTCACGGACTCTGCAATCGTGCTGAACGTGGCTGAGAAGCCCGTAGCCGCATGATCTTTTAATCCGTGTAGCTCTATACAGACAGGGTGCTGCGCCAGCTGGCACGGTGCCCTGGGAACGCATACGAAGGGACGTGAGTCAAGATGGCTCGCAAGGAACCAGGAGTGCAGGCCGCTGAGCGCCTAGCCGAAGGACATACCGTTCTGATCTGGGAGCTTGAAGTTGGCAAAACCTGGAATGGTGGCCAGCATGTCGAGCACGCAAACACAATCGAGCAGATCGAGCTTGCGGGCTGGAAACTGGACAGTACCGTGATCAACGGCAACCGCTGGCAGCTGGTTTTCAGGGCCAGGCCAGACACGGTAACCACCTATAGCGTTAAGGACGTTCAGTGCCTTAACGGCAAGTGGAATGCTACTTACAACATCAACGCGCAGTCGCCACGGTTTGGCGACGATTATGCAGACCTGCGGCCAGGTCTGTAGACAAGAGTAGCCCGGCCAGGGCGACCTGGACCGGGCTATTTCTTTGCCCTTTTACTGACCGGCAAGTTTCCTGGCGCGCTGCGCTTCGACCCATTCAGTCGCCTGCTCAGCCTCGGCAGTGTCAGCAATAGGCTGCGGACCTACTGGCAATTCAGCTGGCGGTTCGGGCAGCTGGACTAGCTTTACCGGCCCGCCAAACTCAGCAGGAAATTCCTTAGCCAGCCAGCCAGCAGCAAAGCCAGCCATGACAGAGATAAACCAGCTGACCTCAGCAGCAGTAGCCGTATCCAGCTTGAGGCCATTCTTTGTGACAAAGAAAGCCAGCAGCAGCGTTAGCACATGCACAAAGCCAGCGGCCAGTAGCTTACGATTGATCATTGCATCCTCAAATCTTCGGAACAACCAGCACGTCAGAAGTCGGCCCGTGGCCTTCGGCGTTAACCGCGGTAACCGCAAAGTGGTAATCGTGATCAGCGTCAGCAGCAACAAAGCCAATGACAATCCTCGGTGAGCCCGCCCAAGCGCTGAATTCCAGCACAGAGGGATAGCCGTAGCCAACCTCATAGCCGGTAGCGCCTGGTACGGCATCCCAGCCAAGCGTTACCGTTGTTGGCGTTGACGCAATCAGGTGAAGGCCAACTACCTTCCCGAGCTTGCCCGGTACCGGCACGCTGCCAGTCCTGACGATTGACTCAAGATCAGCCAGCGTGCCGCGGTAGGCGTTGAAGTCGCACACAACGCCGCCACTCTCCGTGGCGTCGCTATACTGCCACACAACCGGCTGCATGCCTCCGTACGGCTGCCAGCCTGCGCCAGACGCGTCGTCCGTATAGCTCGTGTAGTCCGATGAGACCAGCTGCATATCATCGCCTGCAAACGCGCTGAGGGACGGCGACCCTAGCTGTTGCCAGTACCAGCGCGGCAGGTACAGCAGATGGCAGATACCGCCGAGCGAGCGGAAATCGCTGATGAAGCCAAGCGCGTCAGCGGCAGAAGGGTTAGAGCCATCCGAAGGGATAGACTCAAAGTCGAGCATTACCGGCGTAATGCCAACAGCGTTAAAGCAATACTGTGCCTGAGCACTTACACTACCCTCAACCAGGAAATGATAGGCAAACGGGAAACAGGTATCAGCGTTAGCCTGAGCAAGCCACGCGCCATACGAAGGGCTTGTGTAATAGTTGCCTTCAGTTGCCTTAATGGCAACCGCATACTCAGCCTTAAGGTTGATGCCCTTCTGATATGGCCATGCAATGTCTGGATAGAATAGTGTCATCACTCCCCGCCCTTCTGAATGTAATCCCTGACAAAGGCTTCTGCATTCTCTTCTAGCACGTCGTCAATTTCATCTAGCAGCGCGTCAAGCCCTTCTGTTAGCTCATTCGCCTCATGTCTGACTCTGACTTCAGCCTCTTCGGCTTCGTCTTTGGCTTCTCTTCGCCTTACTTGCTCTTGCATTGCCTCAGCTTCCTGTCCTGATAAACATGCCTGTAAAGTTAGGCACGAAACGTCCCTGCATTGCGCCTGATGGCGTGTTGGTGTTTAGCGTTACAGCCTGATTGGCCCAGACGTAAACGTTAACGTAATCACCCGGATAGCAGACAACCGGGCAGATTTCATTAATACACACGCAAGCGTCTGCGCCTGTTGCAGCATATGAGGCAGTGCCCTGCGCGCCGTAAATCTTCTGAGTACCGGCCACGTAGTTCGGGTTGTTCGCTCCGGCATACCACCAGAATGATGCCTCAAGAAAAAACGTCGTTGCCGTGCATTCAGCCTGCACCGCAGCTTCAGTAGCGTAATAACCTTGCGTTACGAACGTCACCTTGCCGTTAGTTGTCCAGACGCCATCACTGTCAAGGTCGTTGGTATCGTATACGACTGCCGTCCATGTGCTAGCTGTCAATGGTCCCTGTGTTGCCGAGTGATGAAAATGCCACATTGGCGTAACTGTGCCGACGCTCAGGAATGATGCGCAGTAAGCAAGTTGCTGTAGCTTGGTAATGCTGGTATCGTTAGCCACGAAGGCTGGCACGGTCGGTATCGTTGCCATCAGAGGATACTCACAAACTCAAGAGCCAGGAACGATGGTACCGTGGCCAACCCGTATGTTGCCGCGCTGTTCATGTAGGTACTCACGCTAATCCAGTCGCCCGCATAAAGGTATGCTGGCAGGATGCCAGACACGTTAACCTGATGTAGGGTCGCCGCAGCACCGCCATAACAGCTACCGGGCCAGCAGTTAGTGATAACGCCAGAGCCAGCCGGATTGTTCGCTCCGGTTGTGATGATTGCGTAGGTGTTACTAACAAGGCTTGCCGTGGTGATACATACGCCATAGCGCACGCGATACCAGCCTGGCGTCTGAATTGTCAGCCGTGTTGGAGAGCTAACATTCCACATGCCGTCAGTATCAAAGTCCTTAACGCTATAGGTGGTTACCGTTGACGCGTTAGCCGTAAGGGTGCCAGTGCCTACGCCATCATGGACACGCGCCATTGGCTTAGTCAGCAGGAACGTTGCCATAGCGGCAAGGTTGTTCATGTCGGCAACCTGCGCTACATAACCAGCAGGCAGGACAGGTATCGTGGGTATCGTCATTGCCATTTGCTGATCACTTCGTATACTTGAATGAAAGGGTAACGCTCGTGTTGCCAGCCCAGTAGCCATAATAGTTAAGGCTCGTTGTCGAGTTGTTTCCGATGGCCAGCGCCAGCGCGTTACCGTTTTTAAATGGCGTTCCGAAACCAGAGACAGAAAGCGGAAACCATAGACTCTGGCCATAGCCAAACTTCTGTGTAGCAACCCAGAATCGAGTACCAGAGCCAGGGGTAAAGGAACTGCCAAACGAAGTAGCGTTCGTATAACCGAGGATCAGCGTGCCGCCAGAGTAATACCATGTGTGCTGATTGGTCAGGTGAACGCTAACGCCGGTAATTGTCGCACCACTCAATGCGGACTGAATAGCTGCATAGTTAAAGGTAGCGAATGAAAACTGGCTGCCAGCAGCCTGCCCGCCTGCGTACTCACCCTGGAATAGCTGGCCGTTAGTGTTACGCAACTGCGGAGACCAGCTAGAGCTAGTGCCCCAATAGCTGTATGTGCCAGTGCTGTTAAAGTTAGACGTGTAGTTGGTTTTCTTTGGAGGTGGTGCGCTACTAGAACCGCTACCGCCAATAGCCGTGTTAATCTCAACCTGATCCTGAGCAGTAGAGTTGCCCTGGAAACACAGAGACATCATAGAGCCAGTGCTAAGGATCTGAATTGATGACTGGTTAGCGCCCTGGTTGTGCTCCGCGCAGCACGCAACCATGTCGCCAAGGCCAAGGTAGATCCGGGTTGATGCCGTCGTGATCGGCAACCGGCCAAGGTTGTTACTGGAATAGCAGCCACCAATAGGACATGTGTAGGTGTTAATCGTTAGTGGCGTTGCCACCCCGGCCGCGACCGCTTGTGCTGCCTGCTGTGCCACGATAATAAAAGCCTCACGCATGCCAACCATGCCGGAAGAGCCGTTAGTCCAGGGTACGGTAACCTCAATCTCATACATGCCTGGCACCATGCAGCAATACCAGCTTGGATAGCCGGGCACTGCGCCCATACCCTGCGCAGTGTCAACATAGATCGTATCCCAGTTGATTACCGGGTTGGTGTTGACGCCGCTTGGCAAAACCTGGTTATTGCCCTTCTGCGCAACAACGCACATGGCAGGCTGTAGCATCTGCGTAAGAGAGGTGTTGATACCGCGAATATCGAGCGCGCCAATGAAGCCGCCAGTGCTAATGCCGCCAGGGCTGTTCATGCCCGCGGCAATCGTAGGCGGCCAGTATGGCGGCCCGGCGTCATGGCTAACATCTTTGCCTAGGGCCTGCGGGGTACTCAGGTCAGGCGCGCTTACGCCAATGCGCGAAGTAGATCCGAGAATGCCGTAAACGGCATCGCCCGGTACCCATGCGCGCTGCAATGACGCTGGCGACGTATAGAACTGAATCGTTCGCTCGGTCAGGCTAATTGTTTCGGTGATGCCTTCAATGAATAGCTCAGTTGCGCCAGTCGTGTTAGGTAGCGATAGCGGTAGCGTACCGCTAAGCGATATCATGTTGTTAATGTCAAGGGCCATGAAGTTAGCTGACGTTAGCCCAGACGAGAAAGCATCGAGCGTCATAAGGTCAACCGTTAGCGAACTGCACACCGCGCGGACGCCGCGACTATTAACCTGCCAGGCTGCATTGTCAGACAATAGCGGATCAGGCCAGTAGTATTCCTGGTTAAGTCCCATGACCTGATAAGCGCGAGACCATGTAATCAGCGGCAGTTGCGTTGGTGATTTAGCGGTACCATTAGCATAAACGCCCATCTGGTTCTGCGAAGCCTGATTTACGGCAGTAGCGCCAGTTGGGTAAATCTGCGAGCATACAGACGCCTCATTAATAACGTACTGGTCAATAAGCTCATAACCCATGCTGTTATCATAAACGTCTGGCGGAATGGCTACGTTTGGCGCACCATAGCCTTGTCGCCAGTCACGAGTATTGAACGTTAGCTGACCAGCCGCATTCACATACAGCAAGCCCTGCTCTGCCTGCTCATACTGTTGCATGCTTGACAGCGCATTATTGCCAGTGATGTCAACGTAATCAGCCAGCGTCAGGCCAGCCGACTGCCCCGCGATTGCATTCCAGAATGAGGGGATGTTCGCGTAGTTAGCTAGCGCAGCAATGCAGTTATCAGTAGTGGTTTCCCACATGCCGTAAAGACCGCAATGGCAATGCCTGGTTATCTCTTCTGGCTGTAGTAGCCGGTTGTAAATCGAGACCATGCTAATGTTGCCGAACCATCCGCCGCCGCCACCATAGGCAGCACCAACGGTGATCGTATCAAACACAACGCCAGCCGGTAGCGTGATTGAGCCGACTGGCTGACCACCAGCCATGCAACCGTCTTCATAAAGGCTAACTGTCGCGCCTGCTGGCGCTCCGGTTATCGTGATAACGAAATAGCGTGGCACGGGTACGGCATCAAAAGCACCAGTTGCCCAGTTGAAGCTACCATACGCGGCTGGCGGAAGTAGCCCGAACGTTCTAGGCACATAGACGGGCGGCTGCGGGTAACCCTCAATTGTCCAGTAGCCGGTTGTGCCTGCGTTCAGGTAAACGCCCTGCAATAGATTCTGGCCAGTACGCGAGTCGCCAAGGCCAAGCGTAATGAATGGGCCAACGTTGGCGGTTCCGTGCGCAGCAATACCAGGGTCTTCAAAGAACCAGGTTTCAATGGTGAAGTTAACGCCAGTCTGGTTGGTCGGAATAAGGAACTGCTGAGGTAGCTTGGCCATCAGGTAAAAGCCCTCAGTACCTTTAAAGGTATTCTGCGCGCTCTGCGCAGTTAGCTGAGGGGTAAAGTACACTGAGCCCATTGGCCTACCATACGGGCCAAGGGCAATTGGCACGTAATACAAGCCTGATGTGTCATCGGCTGGCGTAATACTACCAGGCGACCAGTAATGTGAGCCATCATGATAGTAGTTAGCGATGTCGGCCATTGACTCAACGCCACCATTGGTATTGTTCCATGCAATGCTTGCCGTAGTGGTCGGCGCAGATTGAGTGACGTAAAGCGATGGCCCGTTGTTGCCGCTACTTTCAGCAGCCACGCCAGCGCTACCCGCATTGCCCTGATCGTTCAGTGCCCAGTGAAGCCACGGACCGGCGTTAAGCACCATTTCCCGTGTCCAGCATTCAAGCGGGTCCTGCCTGGACATAAACGCCAGCACGTCAGCAACGACTATGCCAGCGGTCGCAGCAATACCGCCAAGCTCGGGCTGATAGTCAATCTCGCTTAGCGGGCCGTCAAAGCGCGTATACCAGTTGCCTGCACTGTCTGTCTCGTTAATCTGACAGCGGGCACCAAGGCCAATGGTGCCGCCGCCAATGGTAAACGGCGAAGTGGTATTAAGCGCGGTAAACCAGCCAGTGTCATTCTGCACGGTAAACGAAGCGCTACCGGCCATAATCTCGCTAACGGCATCTGATCTGCCGCGATGAATATTGACACCCTGATCAAGCCTTACCCACGGGGTAAGGTCAGCAAAGTCAAGGCCAGCCGCGCTGTTAGCTGCAAACGCCGGGTTAATCCAGTCAACCAGCACTTGCACGGTGCATGGTGCCAGATAGTTAAGATCGGCATAGCAAGCCTGGCCGATAGCGGTAATCCCGTTAACCCATAGCACTACTTTGCAGAATGCCGCGGTGCCTGGTGATGTCATCGCGCTTGCGGCTGGCGGCCCTGACACGTTCGGCTGCCAGATGCCAGCTTCGCTCGGGTTGGCGTTGCTGTAGCTCGTGCTGATGAGCACATGAGCGCTTGTGTACCAGGCTAGCCCGATGTAGCAGTTCGCCCCGTAGGAGGCAACCTGAATCCAGCCAGATACCGTATAGCCAGTGTTAGGCTTCACTGGATAGTAGCCAGTGCTGACGTAGGTGTCGGCTACAGCCGTAGCCGTCCAGGTCAGGCACTTTGTGCCCGATATAGCGGTTGACGAAGTTACCGACACGCCAGAGGCGTTGGTCATTGCAGACCAAGTTGGCGTGCCAGTTTCAAAGTCACAGTCAGCTGGCGACAGAAGGTTGCCAGGCAGGACAGTTGGAGCAGTTACAGCCATTGCCTCAGAATCCTAGCGATTGTCCGCCGCGATGAACCTTGAGCTTACGCAGCATCTTGTGTATCTCAGCCGCAGTTTCGTCCGGGTTATTGGATGGATGACAATAGACATTAACAGTGATACCGGCAGCACCGCCAGGCGGGATTACGCGCTCTGGCTTGCCGGTGCCGTTGTATGCCAGCGTCATGCCAGGCATTAGCAAACCGCCCTGATCATAGCCATGACCTGATCCCATGCCCATACCACCGCGCATTAGCGACAAGCCATAGGTGTGCATCGCATAGTTGACCGCGGCAAAGATGTTAGCCATCGGGTTATAGATGTTGTCCGGCAATGCGAACGAACGCCACTCCTGGAATGTTGACATGATGCACTGAAGCAAGCCACGCGAAGGGTCACCCGCGGCAGCATTGGAGTCTGTCAGGTTAATTGCATAAGGGTTACCGCCGCTTTCAGTTTGCATCTGATAAAGCACTCGCGGAGCGAGCGTTGACGGTTCGCCAAGCATTGCCAGCACAGCAAGTACCTCGGGACGCCAGCGTAGAACGCCGCCCCCAATCGAGCCGAAGTTACCGCCGCCACCAGAGGCCATAGTTTGCTTAGCCCACGATGTAGCGGTGCTGAGTATTGCAGTGCCGATAGCGTTCTGAATAGAGCTTGATGGCGTAAGGCTTGTGCTGGCTGTAATGTTGGCCCCGCCGCCAGCGGCGAAATGCCTGGCGTTGATAGAATCAAGAATGCCGGTACCGTAATACCTATGCGCTGCGGCAGTGATAACGTATTCACCGTTTGATAGCCATGCGGGAATACTATCGCTTACGCCAGAGCCGGGGCCGCGGATCGGGCCGCCAGTTGCAGCACTCAGGCCAGCCGGTGTGCCTTTACCGCCGCTACCGTATATCGCCTGAAAGTTAGCGCCGATATTGACATTCTTTCCGGTCAGGTGACTAATGTCACCCTGGATATTCCGAATCCATTGCTTAACCTGACCTTCGGCAGTAGCAAAGTAATGCCCGATAATCGGGATGTGACTAAAGCCCTGAAGGATTGTGGCTACAGCCTCAAGCCCGGCAAGCTTGATGTAATCCCATGTTACCTTAGCTACTGTGCTAATGTCGTTAACGATACGGTGAAAGTCGGTTTGCAAGCCTTTCCATGCCTTGTCAATAGAGTCAACGCAGACCTTACCAGCATTCCATATGTCATCCCACCAGTTGATAACGTCGCGGGTAGTTGCTTTCCATGCTGAATCTAGCCAAGCCTTAATGGTTTTCCAGTGAGTGAATACCAGCATTAGCAGAATGCCGATAACAACCAGGATGGCACCAATACCAGACGAGATTAGCGCGCCCTTGATGGAATCAATGCTCAGCAACGCTGCAATACGCAACGCAACCCACGCGCCAGCTAGCACGAGCACAACAACCGCAAACGCCTTACAGGCAGTCTGGCTGGCAAACAGCTTAGCAAAGACGCCAGCCATAGCGCTCAGTGCGGGTAGCAAGTCTATGCCGATCTTCTCGGCAAGGTCCATCAGATTGGCACGCATTCCTGCGAGCTTGCCGCTGAACGTTGCAGCTTGCGCAGCAGCAGCACCGCCAAGCCTGGCGTTAAGAATTGCCTGTGTCTGGGCTAGTTTCTGTGCGGCAGTTGCCGTTGTCGGCAATACCTCAATGCCCAGCTTGTTATACGCACTGATACTACCGCTTGCGGCTGACGTAACAAGCGATTGCGCATCGGACAGCGTAAGGCCCATCTTGGCGAGCTTGCCAGTTGCAGCAGCGTCGCCATCATGCGCCTCTGTTACAAGCTTGGAAACCGCGGCGAGCGTAGTGCCGTGACCGGCCAGCGTTTGCGTTGCAGCTGAAGCCCTGCCGCTAGCCTGAGTTACCAGATCCTCGGCAGTCGCCAGATCCATGTGCTGCGCAGCAGCAAACTTGGCAATACCGCCCGCGGTCTGTACCTGGTCATCAAGCGTTGTCATGGCCTTAGACATGGCGGCGGCGCTTGTAGAGCCGGTAACCAGCGTAACGCCGAGTTGCTTAAGTACCCTACCGCCCGTGCCTATAGAGCGCGCTAGCAGCTGCGTAGCGCTCGCTAGGTCTATGTGCTTGGACGCGGCCAGGTCTGCCGCGGTTGACTCAAGCCCTAGCGCCAGATGGCTACTGCCAGTTGCACGCGTTAGCTGAGCGACAGACAGGTAAACCTGGTCGTCGGTATAGCCGTACTTTGCCATGCGCTGTGAAACAGCGTCAAGCTGCGGAGCGATGGCCTTAAAGGTTGTGCCAGTGTCCTTCAGCGCATTGTTCAGCTGCGCTTGGGCCTGCTGTAGCTTCATGCCCTCTTTAAGTGACAAAGCCAGCCCGGCAACCAGTACGGCAGCAGCAGCCTTACCGGCAACGTTCAGTGCCTTAACGGTGCCTTCGCCAAACTTCTTGCCGAAGCTATCGCCAGCCAGCAGGCCACTAGCCTCAGCCGAACGCAGATCAGCTGTCGGTATCTTAGCCATTTCGGCCTTGAGCACCTTGGTACGGCCGAAGATAGCGTCAACCTTCGCGGCAAACTTGTCCAGGTCGGCTGTTGCCTGGCGCATATCAGCCAGGACTGCCAGCCTGACACTACGAACCGCCATCTTTGTTTGCCTTCTCTATCTGTCGCCTGTATTCGTCAATGCCGACCACAAGCTGCATAAAGTCCGTGAATAGCAAGCCGTCCAGCTGAATAGGGTTTATATTGCATATATGCGCTAGGTCAAACAAATACGCTGCGCGTAGCTTGACAATATCCCCGTTCAGCAGACGGCTTTCATCAAATGTTAGGGCTCGGTAGGGTTTTCGCTGCCATTCCCTTCGGCCGCTTCAGGTTCCGCGGCTTCGCCAAATGCCACAAGAAACGGCATAACCTTAAAGTCGTTAGTGTCAATGTTTGACTGTTCGCCACTCTGAACCTTCATCAGCCAGTAGATAGCGCGCAGCGCGTCAGCATCGCCCGCGAGAATACCCTCTTCGAGACCAACCAGCGTCAGCCCGCAATGAACCTTAATAACCTTCGCCTGAGCAACGGTAAGCTCGTTAAGGTTAAAATCGTATTCCTTATCTTCCCACTTAATCTTCATACCTCATGCCTCACATGTTAAGCGACTTCAGCCAGTCGTCAAGAATTTCGCTGAATATCTCCGCTGCCTCTTCGCCCGCGGCTGCGGCAGCCTCTTCCAGGAATTCACGCTTAGGCTGCGGGTACCAGTGCCCCCGATCGCCGAATAGCGGATGCCTGCGGCCAGTTTCAAATGGTTCCGCATTAGGCGCCTCTGAGCCGCGAGCGGTAATGAAAACACCACTCACGCCACCAGTCACGCGAATTGAATTAGGAATGCGCGTTGAGAATCGCGCGGAGATTACGCGCGCAGCTTCAGCGATGCACTCAGCAGCCTGACGCAAGCGCTTAGCCTCAGCAAGCCGTAGCGCCCTATCCTGCGCTACGGACTTGCGAAGAGTGGCAAGGTCGGTTTTAAAAACCACGCCTGACGTAATCTTGGTGGATGTCATCAGATGGCCGTGTCCTCAGACTGGTAGGTGATCTGGATAGGCACAGTTGCTTCGTCATCAAGGCCGGTAAACGTGCAAGCCTGAGTGATAACCGCAGGGCCGGGCACCTTTGGCGACTCGCCATCAAGCTTGATGTTCGGGATAATAACATCAAACAGGTAGTTAGACGTTGATACGGTCGATCCGACAAAGGTCAGCTCTAGCGAAGTGGTTGTATCGGCAGCGAATGCATTATACATTGCTTCAGTTGACAGCCACTCAATAGTGAAGCTCCCGGACATCTGGCGGAAGCCGTTTTCCAACTGCTCACCCTTGAAGCCCTGCGTGCCAAGAAAATACCGTGAAGTATCCATAGCAAACGCATGCTTGATATCAGCATCTTTAACGTTGCCTAGCGCGGTTGTGCCAGTAAGTGATGCGATGCCGCCTGCATATGCTGGCGTACCGCCTGCGTAAAGCGTTGCCTGCCGGAAATGAAATACCGACTCACCAAGCCCTGATGTAGGCGTACCGAACGTCGCCAGCGGCGGCACAACGCCGTTAAGCGGGTCCGAGTTACCCGCGCCGCCTAGCTCGTTCCGAGCGTCAATGTTCAGGATCAGCTGAGCCAGTCCGCCAGTAGCAACGGACAGTTCCCAGTCGGTAATCTTGCAGCCGACATAGGTAAACGGCTCAACGGTGCCATCAATCGCAGGAACGCCCTTCTGCAAACAGAAGGAATGGCCCTGCATTGTGCCAAGCGCCTGAGCGCCACCAGCACCCTGATGAACTGACTTATAGATGGGAGTTACGCCAACCTGAGTAGGCGTTGCCAAAGCCTGGCCAAATGAACCGACCATATACTGAGCCCAGAAGGCCATAAGACGTGTTGGCAGGTCTAGGGTCAGCCCGCCGGTAACGTCATAGTTGGTCAGCACGCGCCTGCGCGCACGGTCGTAGAAGCCCCCCGCGTGCAAGCCCTGACCTTGTACGGTCGTTTTCTTAAGCTCAAGGGTTTCATTCTTAATTTCATACGAACGTGCGCCTGTCAGTGAAGGCGCAACGCCGAATGTCGATTCGGCGGTAGCCACTATCTGAGTGGCAATACCAGAGCCAACTAGCGGTGCCATTAGTCTTCATCCTCTTCCGGGGCGCGCTTAAAGTAGTACGCATCAAATATTCCATCAGGCACCAGTACCCTGTCGCCTGGCACGCGCTCGCCAAACGGGCGAATACAGATAAGCCAGATCACGTTACTGCGCCTGGCAATGTATAAAGCCCTGCCGTCATCCCGGTCACTACGGTAAATCCCAGATGGCACAACTGGGCAGCGTCATTGTGCTTTGATGGCGCGAAAGGCCCGATCATATAGTTACCGGCTGTTGCCGGGAGCGCAATAGACAGGGCTGTAATCGCCGCGCCTTCTACAGTCATCTGAAATAGCACAGTGACGGTTGCCGCGGTGCCAGTCGAGTTAACCACGAGCACAACCGCCCCGTTATTCACGAAGTTAAGCCCGGTGTAAGTAGCCAGCGCGGTGCCCTGCGCAGCGTTAAACGGAGTGGCCACGCCAGGGCCGCCCGCAATCGGAAGGGTCGCAGCGGGGATTAGAACCTCAGCCATTGTATTTTATTCCTTACGTGAGTGAAGTTATACGCTGCGAGCAGCGAATCTCAAAGTTGAGTTCACCAAGGGAAAAGCCCTTTGGATCTACGTCGGGCACATACTGCACAGGTGAGCACTCAGCAAACCTGACAGCACTATTCAGAGTAGGGTTATTAGCAACCGCTACCGTAATATCAGCGAACATAGCAAACACTTCATTTAGCCGTGAAATGTTATCGCTATCTCCTGCCCAGCTAGACAAGATGCCGTGTAGCTCAAATAGCTCTTCTCGCCTGTAGGTCGGGCCAAGTTCCGCGGGTTGCTGGTCTCCGGTAATCTCGTTAATCTGAAGCGTCCAGGGCTGAGTATAAACAGGCAATGCCTTGCCAAACCAGAATACCGACTGTGACGGCATAACGGTTGCAGCAATAGTAATGAACTGCTGAACAGCGTTCGGGATACTAGAAGACATGTGATTATCCGATATACGGCAAGTGCCGGTAGCGCTTCAGTAGCTCAAGAATTCGCGTTGGCACGCCAAGGTTAATTGAGGTAACTGCCTGCGAGCGAGTAAAGTCCGGATCGGTTGTGTCATACTGCGAATTCATGGCACTACCCATCTGCGCACGCAACTGCGAGCTTTGCCACCAGTGAGCAATAAGCTCAAGAGCGGCAAGCCTTATCGAGCCAGGCACGCTAACGCGCCCAGCCGTATAGATCACATGGATATTGTCGAGTCCGGGCATAAAGGGAATCGAGACGTTACCGGCTGAACGCCGGGTAATCTTGCCAACCTTTGCCCCGTCAACCGAGTAGGCGAATAGGTTGGTTGCCGGGACAGTGTTAACCTGCTGGTAGTCCAGTTCCCAGTTGTACCAGCCCCAGCCCTCTTCAACGTTATCAACCTGGATAATTGGCGTATTACGCAACCAGATTGATACGTCGCCACCAGAATGAAGTTCGTCATACTGGCATGCGACAACATCGCCGCACTCAGTAACGATAACGTCATCGGCTGCCCAGATAAAGCCAGTGAGCGCAGCGTCATCACTGGTATTGGTCATAGGGTAGCGAAGATGTACTTTCACATCCTGCAACGACACGACATCTGCCATGAAAACCTACTTAGGTTGGGGCCCGGTGAGGCATGCCGGGCCCCGTTTGGCCTACAGGGCCGTGACCTGCGGTTATAGTGTTTTGCGCTCGCCTGACATCCAGCCACTAGGGCTGGCTCAGTTAAGCTCACAAACCCGCAGGTCAGAGGCACCAAAATCAGGATGCAGGGGACTCGTAGATGAGCGCAGCGCGCACATCGTTAGACCGGGCATCCATACGGACGTAACCGATATAGCCAACGTCCAGGTAGTCGGCATAACGCTCAACCAGCCGCATAACGTGAGCACCGTTAACCTGACGGACAACCATCGCACGCGAGAAGTCGCCAAACGCCATCCCGCCAACAACGTTAGCAGATGTTGAGATACCACCGATGTTCTGGTCGATCAGCAGCGGATAGTTATAGAAGGTGTCAGGGGCACCGGCCGCGACTTCCGGCTGCCAGATCGGGCGAGACAGGCTGTCGGTAATTGTTCGCATTAGCTGAAGCGTTGTGTCGTTCATAACCCAAGTGCAGTTACCAAGCCCACGATACGCAGGGTCAATCTTGGCAACCATCATGGAAATGTCATCGAAACCAGGCATTCCAGCGGTCAGCTTGTTAGTCAGAGTCGAGCCATACTGGTAGGCATACAGCTTGGATGCCGAGACAGGCTGATAAATGCCGCCCAGCGCGCCAGCCTGAATACCGCGCGCAGTCTCAGCTGTCTGAATGCCCAGCAGCGCAGAAGAGCCGGTGCCAGTCCAAAGCTCCTGTGCGACCTTACGGCCGATAGCCTCACCAATACGGTCAGACACGAAGCCGTCAACGTCAAACGCAGAATCCTCAATCAGCTGAACCGATGCCAGGATCGCCTGTGAGGTAATCGTCCAGGCCGAAAGCATGCCCTGACCGAACGAATAGTCAGTAAAACCAACCTGGTTGCCTTCACCGATATACGCGCCAACGACAGCCGTAGGGTCAATGGTCGGCCACGGCATAGGCGCACCAGTGTCGGTATTCAGCATCCGGCACTTTGACATAATTCCGCCATAAGCCTTCAGGGCAATCTGAAGATTCTGCCAGAAACCCTGCGGGATCATATAGCCAGCGTCGTAACCAGTCGAGCCAGCCGCGGGGGCGCCAGGGGCAGTAACCAGCTGGCTAGAGTCAGCCATGCCACGCCTCTCATAGCCAGCACCGGAAACATAACCAGGGTTAGTCAGCAGGGAGCGACCTTCGGGCGTAAGCCTGTCGGTGCCGTAGCGCAGGAAGCCAGAAAAAGCCTGAGCATGGCGAACGTCAACAGCGGTTGACTCGTCACGAGACAGCCCGCGAGTCTCGGCTAGCTCGGTCCTGCCATTCTCAATCTCAGTGGCACGCATAACGCGCCTCAGGTCACCGTCAAGCTCAACCAGCTTAGCGTCACGCTTATCAAACTCCGCGCGCTCTTCAACGGTCAGCTTCTCACCCTTGTTCAGCTTCTCAATCATAGGCACCATGCCCTTGTAGAGCTTGGCCCTCTGCTCACGAATCTTGATTTCGCCAGCAATGTCTTTAGACATTAGTCCACATCCTTTGTGGGTACATCAGCCTTCGCGGCCGACAGCTTTACTTTCTTGCCGAATTGGATTGAGCGGCTAAGCGCAGTTGCGCGCCTAGTGCAGTCTTCGTCTTCGGTACCCGCCAAAGTGGACTCTTCCGGCTTTGGCATTTCACGGAGCGCGTCTTGCGGACCAAGCTTCGTGTGGCTCATAATGTGGCCTGCATGTGTTGCCGCACTGGTAACAAATACAATGCCGTTCTGTGCATGAGTAGGCAGTTTGCTAACATTGCACTTGCTAAACTCAGCGCAAGCCTGGTTTAGCTGTGCATTAATCTGCGGTACGCGCTTGGCAATCTCAGCCTTAATTCGCTTCTCAGCACGCTTAAGGTCGATTGCCTCACGCCATTCGATTGCTAGCTGCGCTTCATTCTGATCGTTAATAGTGATGCCAAACTTGGCACAAGCGGCTTTAATCGCAGCCTTGACGCTTGAAAGGGTAACACCGTTAAGCGGATACACAGCCGCATTCTTGGCCTTGTTAATGAATGCCCAGGCTGCCTTTACATGCTTCAGCGTGTCAATCGGGTATTTGCCATTCTTAGGATCAGCATAGGTAACGTTGCCATACGGCTTAGGCGCGCGCTTTTCCTTGCCTGCCTTACGGATGTCACGAGCGCTAATGTCGGTCATGTCATAAGCGGGAAAGGTAACAGGCGAAACCTCAATGAGCTTCATTTCGCGGATAGTACGCCGCGTGCCATTAAGCGAATCGCTCGGGTCGCCAGCTTCGTTAGTCCAGGCATCCTTAGTGACTTCAAAGCCAAATGACCAGCCGCGCACAACGCCAGCCTTGATATTGGTTCGCAAATCACGCGCATAGGTTGTGTCGGTTGGCGTTAGCTCAGGTGAAATGCCGCGGTCGGAATCATTAAGGGTAAGGTTACCGGCCGAAGTACGGCCCAAGGGTAGCTCGCTACGATGGTTATACAGCGCAACGATGTCAGCCTCTTGTATAGACTTCGTGCAAGCGCCAGGCGCAATCTGTTCCCTGAATCCCCACTTAGGATCACCAATCTGCGTTTCACGGTTGTACGGAATAGCCAAACCGCCAATGACGCCATCGCTGACTGCTACATCGGCAGCGCCGGTAAGAGCGCGATATTCGATCATTTAATTCCTGCGTTTCATCAAGCGCCAGGCGTCTTCTCGACGCCGGGTGGTGATTTCGGAGTCAGACCTTGCGTTGGCGGTATGGTCCCGGTAACGTCGTTATACGCCATGTTGAGCGGCGTCAACGGCTGGTCGAGGCCAGCAATAGGCTCAAGGTTTTCATAGCTACGGCAATCAGCGCGGGTAATCCATCCCCATTGCACGCCAAGCGCGTAAGCCTGGAAACGTTCTAGCATGTCGCCTCGAAGCAAGCGGGCATAGTCAAATTCGCAGAATTGGCCGCGAGTATTGATTACCTCACGTTCGGTTCGCTGTTCAATCCGGTTGGTATAGCCAGACACGGTGAACGCGATAAAGCCAGTGTTCTGCTCTTCAATGCCAGTGCCCCATGACGTTGATTTCTCAACGTCGCCAACCAGGTGAGGCGGGATGCCGAACAGACGCGCAATCTCCGTAGTCTGCCAGCGGCGAGATTCCAGGAATTGCAAGGCGTCAGGCGGAATGGTAACCGGCTGCCAGTCGGACTCAGCATCAAGCACAACAACGTTACCGGCGTGAGCTAGCCCGGAATTCTTCTGCATCCAGCGCTGTTTAATCGCATCGGCTTGCGTCTGGCTTGCAAGCGGATTCTTAATCTTAATGATGCCGCCCAGCTGTGTACCGCTGGAATAGAACCGCCCGGCCAGCTTGTCGCCAGCCATTGCAGTGCCAAGAGATTGCTGCGCAAGCCCGATTGGCGAGAAACCCTGCAAGCCATCATAGCCCGCGCCAGGGATATGCATGATCTCATAATCGCTAAACAATGCAGGCGCAGTGGCAGTGTTGATACTGCCGTCAGGGTTTAGATGCTTAATCAGGAAAATCTTATGACCACTAGCAGGATCAATCTTCGGCTGAACGAGCGCAGGATTAACCGGCTTAAGGTCAACAATCTGCTCGCCACCGTTGCGGACCTTCAGCACATATGCATTGCCCCATAGGGCAATATGCATAACGATCAGTTCCCAAAGCTCGTATTGGGTGTAAGTTGTATTGCCATTGCCACGGTCCAGCACAGTGCCAGTAATCGGTTTCTTGCCAGGATCTTTGTAAACCTTCATCGGGCAACCAGCAACAACGGTAGCCAGCAGGCAAACACAGCGCAGCACAGTAGGCAGGCAGATAGCCGTATCAATCGAGACTATCTCACCCGAGCTATTGCCCTGAGTGCGGCCAATACTGAAAACGCTATCCAGCGCTACCGATGCAAGCGGTACGGAAGGGTTTTCAAATGGGTTATAGGTCGCCCCGCCAGCGTAAATGTTACGCTGTTCTACAGCCCGCGGAGGCGGCCGGAAGAAAGTCATGACCTTACCTCAACTGCGGTAATCAAAACAAGGCCAGCCACGATAAGCGAACATGGCACGCTGAACGCGGCAATGCCAATGAGCACCAATACCAAACCTGCAAGCTCAGTAAACGTAGAGGTGATCTGCGATTGAGATTTGCGTACCCTCGAAACAATCCGGGCCACCTTGGGTGAGCCAGTAACCCGCGCGATCAAGTGCCATGACGCTCGCAACTGCAAGGTCAATCTTGCGCGGGCTGTTCCTAGCGTCTTTCTGAAGTCTTTGACCACGACTGTCTACCTTCAATTGAGCATTGTTCAGATGACGCGCTAGCCTTGGGTCACCATCATGTGAGAGCTTCTGAGTAGTTGTCATTTCGTAGAAACGCTGTGTCGCAGGCCCCATACGGCTAAGAGTCTGCGGGAATACGACAATAGGCAGCAGTTCATCGGTAAGCTCTTCGGCAGCGTCAAGCCAGAGAAATTCGTCCCATGCTATCTCGCGTACCTTATAGTCGCGGCAAGCCTGCCTGATTGCGTCTTTCACTTCAGCGCGCGGGACATGCCAGTCTTTATCGTTAACCGGCTTTTCCCAGACGTTCAGCACCTTGATTTGAGGCTCAGGGTCAACGCTTACCGCAACCAGTACGGTACAGTCACCAGTCTGTGAACCGTCAAAACCAAGTACCACGCCACGCCCGCCAGGCATAAATTGCCGCGGGCTAGCGCACTTATCCCATGCACCATCGGGCAGCCAAGCCTTAGCCTGGTTGACCCACATGTTCATTTTCTTGGTCTTAAAGTCGTTGACAGTGCCTTTAGCAACGTGTTGCCGGTAAAGCGAAACGAAGTCTTCAGGGTCAAGCAAGTCGCCATAGGCCGGGTTATCGCGTTCCCATTCATCGGGATCAGCCGCGTTAGCGTCATCCGGCGCTCCCCACCATGCCATAAAGAATGAATCGTCTTCAATCTCGCCGCTGGCAACCTGACAGCCGTACTGCCAGAGCCGGTAGCAGATCGAATCCCCGCCAGTCTGGTCTGTCTTAACGCCAGCAGTTGTAATGGCAATCAGTATGGGATCAAGGCGCGCGCCAAACGCGTTGTTCATTACGTCGTATAGTTCATCGGTCGGAGCCGCGTGCAATTCGTCATAGATAACGCAAGAGGGATTAAGGCCCTCTTTGGTGAACGCTTCAGATGATAGAGCTTTGTAAATCGAGCCAGTTGACGGCACTTCAAGTACATCACGGTAAGGCTTGATAATGCCGACCAACTCTTCGTCAAGCTCTACCATCTTTTTTGCTACGCCAAATACAATCTTCGCCTGGTCTTTATCGGATGCACACGAGTAGACTTCGGCGCCATCGCCGCAGGCAAGCAAGCCATAAATACCAAAGCCAGAGCCGAGAGCAGACTTGCCATTCTTGCGCGGCAAGCCAATCAGGCAGCGTCTATGGCGTCGGCGTCCATCTGGCCGACGCGCATAGACTTGCGAGACAAGCGGCAGCTGCCAGTCGCGGAGCTTTAGAAGCTCACCAGTGCGGCAGGCGAAACCATCCTTCGTTACCCGGCAATAGCCCTGGATAAAGCCAGATACCTTGACGCCATCGCCCCGTGCCATATCCTCTCTTGGCACTGGCGTCAAGATAATCGGCTTAGCGGACATCACCAATCAGTTGCGCCAGGCACAAGCTCAAGCGGGTTATGCGTAGCACGGAATCCAGCCACCGGAACAGACGCGGGCAGGATATAAACGCCAACGGAGTTACCCGTATAATTTGAAATGGTAGCCGTCACAATACCCGCAACGCTTGAGTAAACAGCAGGGTCGAAAGGCCCGAACAGATACGTTGTCGAGTTAGCCACGGTAATAACCGCAGGGTTAGCGCCGACAGTGGCGATAAACTGAAGCGAGCCAGTACCGGCAGCGCCAGTAACAAAACGCACGATAACCAGGCCAGCAGGCGTGTTCGGGAACGTAAAGCCAGTGCTAGAACCAGTCGCAAGGTTACCGGCTTCGGTAGCACCCTGCGCGTAAACGCCGTTGGCCGCGGTAAGCGGAAGACCAATGGTCAGAGTAGGAGCGGCAAGAACAAGGTTGCTCATTTGATTTATTCCTTAGGATCGGTTAGCAGGACAGTAATCTTCTCTGCTGCAATCTTTGCATCAACCGCGGCAATCTTTGCATCGGCCGCAGCCGATGCGGCTTTTTTGGCCGCTACCTTCGCATCCTTTGCACTATGATGCACTTTAGTGCTAAGGTCTTCTATTAGTGGTTTAACGTCATCGGCAATGACGTGGCGCATAATCCAGCGGGTAACGTAGAACATGGTTGCCAGGACAGCAGCACCGGAGGCGACTGCGCTTATGAAAATCTGGACTGTATGCATGTTATTTACGTCCGCTGTTTATCAGGTCTTGAATCATCGTTTGTGCCTTTGCCTCAGCGATTCCCAGCCGTGCGCGATCCGTTGGCGAGAAGCCAAGCGTACTCAGGCATTTGCGGATTGTGTCTTCGCATTTGCGAATCTCAGCAATCAGCGGATGCGCAACTGGCTGACCTAGCGAACCGCGCTGTACCAGGCCATCCTCTTCTACACGCTTGCGAAAGCGCTCCATATCGTCGTATGCACGCGCGATCTGCTCTACCCAAGCGTAATCCTGGTCTGGCTTAAGCCAGAAACCGGCAGTCCAGACCTTATGCCATTCGGTCTGGCCGCGGTAATGCAGTCCTCTAGGCGCTATCGGTGCGACGCTTCGCGTCGCAGTTTGGCCTCTGACTGCCAGCTGGCGTCCGCCAGGCGTCAGACCGTCGCCTTTGGCTTTGTTGGCCGCGCGTTCTATTGGTTCACGTCGTCTGCTCATTGATAAAACAGCCTCAGAATTCGATCAAATATCGCCTGTTATCGCAGGTAATCGAGCAGAATAAAGCAAAACTCAAGAATGCAAAAGATTACTCAAAAATACGATTCGATCTGACGTTATGCGCGCGTGACTACCCAACGGTCCTGATGCCCTATTTGTTCTGAAGTTTTCAGGCCCCCCACCTGCACTGATGCACTCAGCACGTGCGCAGTCATCACCTAATGCTGATACACTGTCATGACTACAAAGGCAATCACCCTAAGGTAATCACCTTATGCGAAAACAGCGTAGGGAATGAGCATAGGTTGGTCGCGTAGGTCAACCTAGTGCAACGCGTAGGGATGTGTTAATCTCGCGTAGGATGCGAGTTACGCCAGCCATAATTGCAGTGTGCATGTGCTGGTGCAAGATTGCATAGTGACGAGTTACCACCTTCGCGTAGGGGGATAATATGCTCGGCAGTAATGTCACTCTTATCATTAAACTGCAACCCGCACAGACAACATGGTTTATGGTGCATCCATGATTCATCAATGATGATTCGTCTGTTTCGTTCGTATTCGCTGTTGTAACCACGATGTTGTCTCGGCAAACGAACAGACTCAATAACACGTTTATCTTTGTCACAAATACTTGACTTGCAAACACGATGACAAACTCTGCATGATTTGTTAACTGTCATTGCGATGAATCCAGCCAATATATGCAATGTAATAGTAAGCAAAACCTAGAACAAAGAAACCATATTGATGCGTGATTACATCATACGGAAACCATAGCGTATTGACTACAATGTCAACTAGCCATCCCCAGTGATAGTGTTTTGCAATCAGCCACAAAACCCATACGTCGAGGATTGACAATATCAGCGAACCGTAAACCAGTAGCATCAATTATCAGGGTTTAGCCTGCGGAGTCCAGCCAGAAGTTTGCAGAATCGTAAACAAGTTCTGAGTTGCGCCAGTTGCAAAGTTCACAGCCATATTCGCAAAGTTAATTGTCGGCAAGCCTTGAACATTGAGAATTACATCCCAGTTTAGAACGCCAGTAGTGAAAT
>Ga0181518_10001467_pt1 | contig 24216 bp, 18 predicted proteins | sample PEATcosm2014_Bin_28_FD_119751 | JGI IMG/M metagenome (GOLD analysis project Ga0181518, IMG submission 119751) | Peatland microbial communities from MTU Mesocosm Facility, Houghton, MI, USA - PEATcosm2014_Bin01_60_metaG | ecosystem: Environmental > Terrestrial > Soil > Wetlands > Peat | place...
CACGGAATCGCACTCGTAGCGGCGAATTTCGTCCGTGGGTACCGGCTTACGCCGCCCGGAAGAGTCGTAACCACCAAGAGTGGTCTTGACGATCTCAATGGCTTTCACGTTTCCGCCCTTGTCGCCGATGACGCGGTGCGGCGCGGCCAGAAACACGAATTCCGCTCCTTCATCCCTGGCGGCCTCGGTTTCTTCCTCAATGGCCGGCATGTCTTTGTGTTCGCGGCGGTAAAAGACGGTAACTTCTGCGCCACGGCGCAATGCCGTGCGCGCCGAATCGATGGCCGCGTTGCCACCGCCGATGATGGCAACCTTCTTCCCAATAGGCACTCTCTCGCCCTTGGAAACCGCTTCCAGGAACAGGAGAGCAGGATAGACGCCCTTCAACTCCGTGCCCGGCTGATAGACCCAGGATTCCCGCCATGTCCCGATGGAGATGAATACGGAATCGAATCGATCCGCCAAGTCGTTTAGCGGCACATCGAAACCCACGCGGGTGTTAAAAACGAATTTCACGCCGAGGCGCTCGATCAATTCGATTTCGCGCCGCAACGCCGCTTTCGGCAGGCGATATTCCGGCAGCGCGAAACGCAGCATGCCGCCCGCCTCCGCCTTGCTGTCGTAGACAGTGACGTCATGGCCCAGCATCGCCAGATAGAACGCCGCCGTCAGGCCTGCGGGGCCAGCACCGGCAATCGCGATTTTCCGGCCGGTGGGTTCCAGTTTGTGCGACAACACGCGCTGCAGCATTTCTTCATAACGGTCCGAAAAGAATACGGAGTCCGCGATAAAACGGTGGACTTCGCGCATGTTCACGGGTTCGTCCAGCGTCTGGCGACGGCAACGGCTGTCACAGGGATGCTGGCACACTCTGCCCGTGGAAGCGGGCAGCGGATTTTCCATGATGACGGAGACAAACGCGTCATCCAGCCGGTTCTCTTTGTAGAGTTGCAGGAAGCGCGGAATATTCATATGCAGCGGGCAACTGTTCTCGCATGGAGACAACGCCAGTTCTTCGCAAACGCCGGCCTGGCAGCGCCGCGCCACGATGTGGTCCTCGAACTCATTGTGGAAATGCCGGAGCGTGGTGAGTACTGGATTGGGCGCCGTTTGTCCAAGGCCGCAAAGCGAGCATTCGCGTATGTAGCGGCTCAGTTCGTCCAGAAGGCCAATGTGGTGCATGGTGCCGGCGCCTTCCGTGATGCGGCTCAGAATGCGCAGGGATTTGTTCAGGCCGACGCGGCAGGGCAAGCATTTGCCACACGATTCAGAATGCGTGAATTCGATGAAGTAACGCGCCACGTCCACCATGCAGTTGTCTTCATCCATTACCACCATGCCGCCGGAGCCCATGATGGAGCCGAGTTGCGCCAGGCTCTCGTAGTCCACGGGCGTATCGAACATTTCCGGAGGTATGCAGCCGCCGGACGGTCCGCCGGTCTGCACGGCTTTAACCTGATGACCGTTCACGCCACCTTCGCCGATATCGTAGATGAAAGTTCTCAGCGGAGTGCCGAGCGGCATCTCCACCAGGCCCGTGCTGCTGACTTTACCGACCAGCGAAAAAACCTTTGTGCCGGAACTCTTCGGGCTGCCCGTTTCCGTGAACCAGGCGGGACCATTCGTCACGATGGGAGAGATGTTGTACCAGGTCTCCACATTATTAATGTTGGTTGGCTTGCCGTAGAGCCCCTTCTGGGCCGGGAAAGGAGGACGCGGCCGCGGACGGCCCGCACAGCCCTCGAGAGAAGCAATCAACGCGGTCTCTTCGCCACAGACGAAAGCGCCTGCGCCTTCCACAAGTTCGAGGTTGAACTTGAAACCACGGCCAAGAATGTTATCGCCCAAAACGCCATGTTCCCGCGCCTGTTCGATGGCACGACTTAGCCGGTGCACGGCCAGAGGGTATTCCGCGCGAATATAGACGATGCCTTCGGTCGCGCCCATCACATAGCCGCCGATGATCATGCCTTCGATCAAAGAGTGCGGATCGCTTTCGATTTCGTTGCGATTCATGTACGCGCCGGGATCGCCCTCGTCGGCGTTGCAGATGATGTATTTCTGATCGGTCTTGGCCTTGGCCATGAATTCCCACTTGTTTCCGGTGAGATATCCGGCGCCGCCGCGTCCGCGCAGCTTGGAGGCCTTGATCTGTTCGAGAACGTTTTCCGGGCGGCCATCAATCAGGACCTTGTACAAGGCCTGGTAGCCGCCAACAGCGATGTATTCCTCGATGTCGTCGGGATTGATGAATCCGCAATTGCGCAGAACGATTTTCTTTTGCCCTTTGAAGAAGGGCACCTCGTTCCAGAGGGGAATCTCGGGATAGCCGCGGCCATATTTCATTTTCGCCGTGATATGATCCCACTCTTCGACTTTGCAGTAAGCCAAATCGCTGGTGATATTGCCGTGGGAAAGTTCGTACAAGATGCGGCCGGCGTCATTCGCCTGCACTTTATGAAGCATGACCAGGGGAAGCCCCGGCAGGCGGATGTTCACCAGGGGTTCCTGGAAGCAAGCGCCGAAACAGCCGACGCTGGCCAAGACGGCGTGCACTCCGCTCTTGTCAATGGCTTCAGCGAAGGCGCGATAAAGGCCTTCCGCTCCATTGCCCCGGCCGCATGTGCCCATGCCGACGGCGATGCGCGGCACCTGCGGCATAAGTTTCGCAAGCCCTGATTCGCGGACAGCGGTAAATGCTCCAATATCCTGGATTCGCGGCATCACTCACTCCCCCGCTCGATCGTTTGGATCTCGCGCTGCAACGTGCGGGCATTGGCGTGGCCACAAATGTGGTGATTCACTTCGACGACCGGGGCCAGTGCGCATTGTCCGAAGCACGCCACGGTGCGCACAGTGAACTTCTGATCGGGCGTAGTCTGTAAAATCTTGTCCGCACCCCCGACTTCGCCTTCATCTTCAACCGACAAGCCGAGTTCCAGGCGAAGGCCCTCCAGCAGATTGCGCGAGCCGCGCGTGTGGCAGGCAGTGCCGCGGCAGATGCAGATGGTGTTGTCGCCCTGCGGCTGGAGATTGAACAAGGCGTAAAAAGTGGCAACGCTGTAGACGCGCGACAGCGGCGTCCGCGTTTTCACTGCAACATACTCCAGCGTGTCCATGGGAAGATATTTGTGCGGGTGGTGCTCCTGAACCGCTTCCAGGATGCCCAGCAGCGCGCCTGGGCGCTCGTCCTTGCCGGCAATCACCTGATCAATAAAAGCTCGTTCCCCCGCGTCGAGAAGTTCCTTGGCCGAGTCTTGCATAGCACTCCTTTCGCAGGTACTTGCCCACACTCCTGAGCCCCGTGTGCCGCGTCAAGAACCGGTGCAGTCTTGCAGCGTTGCGCATCCCTTTCCGCCAGAGAGAAATGCGCGGGTGTAGTTCACACCCACTTCCGCCATCGATTCTGAGTTACGAAGAGCGGGAGAAACTGGACGAGGCACTGTTCGCTCGCAAGATGGGTAAGACCGTACGGTTCAGACTCTGGCAGAAGACATGCAGCCTTGACTGGGAACCTACGGCCAGTACCCGATCATCCTTCCTGACTCAACTCATCCAATTCTTCAAAACCACCTGGGCCAGCGTTCTCCCCTTTTGCACACTGTTGCTGGAGGACTCTGTCCTCATTCACCTCAGAACTACGGACCACAAACGAATGTTATTCGGCAGGCAGTGCCAACACCGTGATGGGAGTCACGACCAAGGGTGACCCCCGACATCGAGCGAGCCAAGTCTCTTGTAACCATGGGTTGGACTTTAGTCGCATTGCCGCTGGGCCATGGTGTTCTGTTACCAATGAACTGCCCGCGCTTCACTTTCGAGCGGATTCCACCAGTGGCAAAACGGAGGGTTTCGACGACGTCACATTCGCTGGTGACGGATATCACAGACCTATGTGTCCCAGGTTTGACAGATTGGTAAAGTCTCCCTCCGAAAGGACACCATTTATGTCCACTGCCACCCGCCACAAACTGGAAATGCTCCGCACGCTTCCCTCCGATGCCGCCCGCCAGATTCAATGGAACTTTGCGGACCGCTATGACCTCCAGATGCTGGTTCAATCCGTCCGGGCCGTTGCCCGGGGACCCGTGGCTCGCCTGGTTGCGCAGGGTGGCCGCAACACCCACGAGTGGACTCCCGGCAAGGCGGAAATGCTGGAAGCCTTTGATCGCTCAGGCATTACGGCTGTCTTTATGGATCCAGAACAAGGCGGGTTCATTGCCGGCCCCCGAAACCTGGCACTGGCGCTTGTAGCGTTTGAACTGGCTTGGGTCGATGGGGGCGCAGCCACGGCCAGCCTGGCCGGGTGTCTTGCCCTGGCACCGATTCACGAGCGCGGCACTCCCGAACAGCGGGATCACTACATGAAACTCGCAGCCCCGCCGCAACCAGGCGAGGATCGCAAGCCATGGCGTGGCGCCTTCTGTCTAACGGAACCGATTCCTTACGTTGGCGTGGACACGGGGATGTTGGACGGCAAGATTCGCATCGCCGAGTGGAAGTCCGGCGAAGAGCCCATGCTGCAAGTGGAGAAGCGCGGCCGTTTCATCACCAACATCGGCTTCGCGAACTTCGTCACTGCCGCCGTGGATTCTGGCGATGAGCGCATCAAAGGCAGCTGCATGGTCATCCTGGAAGAGGGCGATCCCGGCACGTTTGACCGCGGCACGGCTACCAAGAAGATGGTTCACCAGCTCTCCTCGACGGGCGATCCCGTTTTCAATTTGCGCGTTCCTGCCAGCCGCATTGTGGGTGGATACGATATTAAGGACGGCGTTCTCATACCGCGCTTCAGTCATAGCGAGGTGATCGAAGCAGTCTTCCGTCGCACCCGCGTGACCGTGGGAGTGATGACCGCCGCGAAATTGCTTTCCGCCATTGAGCCGGTGATCCGTTATCAGCGCGGCCGGTTCCGCGGAGCCGCTACGGCCACTCCCGGCTCTGTACGTCATGAAATGGGATTGCAGGCGCGCGAAGACGCTCTGCACCGGTTGGTGGATGTTTGGGCCACGGGCGAAGCCAGCGCTTCGCTGGCGTTTGCGGCGGCGCGAGCATTTGACGAATTGGACCCGCTCGAACAGGAAGCCGAGCGCATCCTAGCCGAGCGCGGTGTGACCGGCACGCGCGTGAAAGCCAAGTTCCTGCGCCAGATTTCCGATGAAGCTGCGGCGCTTCTCCGGCTCATGCCCGGTGATCCGCGCAAGGAAAAACTGCAAACGGACACGCTGATGCGCTTTGTGACTCTCGATTCCATGGCGGATATTCTTTGCCCCGCCGCGAAATTGTGGAACACGGGCTGGGGCGCGCAGATGATGCGCGAAGCCGTAAGCCTGATGGGCGGTTACGGCATCACGGAAGATTGCCCCGGCTTTCTGGGCAACAAGTGGATGGACGCACAACTCGAAGCCACGTATGAGGGGCCGGAGGCGGTGCAGCGGCGCCAGCTTTCCGTAACTATGACGAACCCCGTATTCCTGGCGCAGTTCCGCAACTGGATCCGCGAGATGCGCGGCATTGCGTCGGAACGTCCCGGCACGGGCGCTTGCACTTTGGCAACGGCCATGACCCTTTGGCTGTGGTCGCTGGAACGCTTGCAGCACTCAACTGACAGCGATGGCGGCAAGCTGTATCAGAGCGCACGGCAAGGTGTCACCTTCCCGCTAGCCGACGCGCTTTGCTGGTTGCTGGCTGCACGATGCCAGATCCTCGACGTACTGGAGCTCGAACGTCGCGGTGCTCAGGACAGTTCAGTAGCAGAGGGCCTCTCAGGGTTGGTGAATTTCCTGACGGATTTGTGCCACGTGCAGACCACACGCGCAGGCGGCGAAGCAGCCCGCATTTGCGCGGAGCTTGTGTTTGGCTACAACCGCCATCCGGCCTGGGATGAAGAAGGTTACCGGGGTTGCTACCAGCAGGACGAACTCGACGCACTCGAAGGACTGGTGCCGGGAATCGCCGCGTGCGCCACCGACGTCATCGGCAACGATGGTTCTCACCCGAGCAAGGCCGGTCCTTGCGCAAAGTGCAACGGTGCCGAGCAGTTCCTGAAGTTGCACAGCAAGCTGGCCACGTGTATGACAGGCTCGCGTTTGGCAAAAGACCGCGCCGCCGAGGCTGTTTCGAAGCTCATGATTCCGGAAGTTTTGGATTACCCCGCATGACGCCTGTCGGACCCGACCCGGCCGCCACTACTGATCGGCAACAGATGGATGTGGATATCGCTTGTGTCGGTTTCGGTCCGGCGATGGGCGGTTTCCTCACCACGCTCTCGCGCGAGTTGCTGAATCCCGACGGCTCCCCAAAGCTCGAAAGCAGTTGCATGCCCGGCGGGCCGCTTCAGGTGATTTGTTACGAACGCGCCGACGGCCTGGGCTTTGGCGTTTCGGGAGCAGTCACGCGAGGGCGCGGCATCCGGCGCAGCTTCCCCGAACTGGACCTCTCGCAGATTCCTATGGCGACGGCAGTGAAGAAAGAGAAGCTGGTCTATCTTCTGGACCCCACCGGCGCCAGCAATCGCTCGTTCGCGTTGCGTGCGGCGGACAAAGTGATTCGCACTCTCGGTTCGTTGATTGGTTGCCGCGAAAACGCTTTGGAACTTCCGCTCATTCCGAGCTTTCTGCAGAAGCATGATGGCTTCGTGCTTTCCCTCGGGCAATTCAATCAATGGGTGGGCGAACAACTCACCTCTTCGGGTTTGCTGCAGATTTGGCCTGGAACGCCTGTGAGCGCGCCTCTGATTGAAGAGCGCGCCGTGAAAGGGATACGCCTGGCGGACCAAGGCGTCGCTCTGGACGGCACACCGCAAGATGGTTTTATGCCCGGGATGGATATTCGCGCCGCACTTACAGTAGTGGGGGATGGACCAGTTGGTGCAGTCGGTCGCGGCATTGACGCAAAGTTCGGCATGCCCGCAGGCCACCATTATTCGGAGTGGGCGTTGGGCATGAAGATGGTAATCGAGTTGCCCGAGAATTCCGGACTGGAGACGGGAACGGTTCTGCATACGTTCGGCTTCCCGGAACCGGGAATTTTCGGTTTCCTCTACGTTCATCCGGACCGACTGGCGTCCGTGGGCATTTTCATTCCTTCGTGGTTTCGCAGTCCCGTGCGCACCGCTTACCGCTATTTGCAGCATTTCATTCTGCATCCTTATTTATGGCGCCATTTGCGGGGGGGAACGCTGAAATCGTGGGGCGCAAAGTCGCTGCAGGAATCGGGACGCCGCGGCGAGCCTTATCTTGCGGGAGATGGCTACGCGCGAATCGGCGAAGGGTCCGGCAGCACCAATGTTCTTTCCGGTTCCGGCGTAGATGAAGCGTGGACGACGGGAACGCAACTCGCCGAAGCCGTCATCGAACTGCTCCAGCAGAAGATGCCGTTCACACGCCGGAATTTGGAAGAAAGCTATGTGCGCCGACGCCGCGCCAGTTGGGTTGACCGAGAATCCCGCGTTGCCGCCGATTCCCGCAATGGATTCCCACAAGGATTAATCAGCGGGCTTTTCGGAATGGCGCTGGCGGGATTTACAGGTGGACGCGTGGTGATTCCGCCACCGACTTCTCGAAAAATAGGTTCGTCTTTAGAAGAGCGGTTCGGCGCACGCATCCCTCCCGCCGAATTGCAAAAATTAAAGGACGAAGCCGCCGGGCGCAGCCTGCCGCTTCACGATCAGATCATGAACCGTTGTGGCTGGCCCGAAATTCCATTCGATGGCAAGCTGCTTGTCTCCCACCAGGACGCCTTGCTGACAGGCGGAAGCGTGCAGGCCCCGCCGGGCTATGCCAATCATGTCTCGTTCCTTCGCCCGGATGTCTGCAAGAACTGCGAACCGAAGCTTTGCGTGGAAATGTGTTCCGGGCAGGCGATTTCCCGCGGCGAAAGCGGCGTGCCCCAATTTGACCGGGAAAAGTGCATCTACTGCGGCGCTTGTTTGTGGAATTGCCGCGCCGAGGAATCCGGCGAGCCCGCCAATGTAGATTTCGGCGCCGGTGCCGGCGGACTGCATTCCACATTGAATTGAGTTTCAGAAAGAAAATTCGCGTACAGGGGAATTCATCAGAATGAGTAATGGATACCACATCGTTGTTTGCGGCAGCATCGTGCCTGATCCGCTGCAAACGCTTGAACCAATTGAGACACCGGCCGGCCCGGCCCTGAAAAACGAAATGCTTCTCCCCGCGGTGCTTGATCCGTGGGCTGGACACGCGCTCTATGAAGCTGCGAATCTCGCCGCCCACGCGCCGGGAAGTAAAGTCTGGCTGGTGAGCCTTGGTGTAAAAGCCAAATTGCAACAAGTGATGATGACCATCGCGCAGAAAGTCAGTTTTGAACTGGTTCCGATCGATGGGCCTGCCGGCGGCTTCACCGATGCCCATGCGGCAGCGGCGCTTCTCGCCGAAGCGATTCAAGGCATCGCGGGCCTCGACCGTTCGCGGCTGCTTCTGTTTGGCGGATGGGAATCTGCTTCGCGGGGCGCTGGCGTGACGATGCAATTGATTGGCGAACGCCTCGGCATTCTCGATCAATTCCAGGGAGTGGACCAGCTTACCGTGCAGCCGGATGGCTCTTTCGAAGTTCTGGAACGCATCGAAGGCGGGCGTCACCAGGTTTCCCGATGCCAGGGTGCCCCCGCGTTATTCGGATGGGCAACCGGCAATCTTCCCGAGCCGCGCAACAATCCTCAGATTGGCATGGCCAACATGCGCGCCATCATGCCCGCGTTGCAACGCGCCAAGAGCGCCGCGCCCGCTGCCGAATCGCTGCGCTATCGAAGTGCCAGTCCTCCAAAGCAGCAACGGCAAACGCGCATCGTCAAGAATCTCGCTGCAGATGAGATCGCCCAGGAAATTGTCGCTTGGATCGAGAAGGCGTGAGGAAACGGCCATGACCAAGAACATTCTTCTACTCGCGCATCTCGATGAATCTGGGAATGGACTACCGAAGGCGGCATGGGAAGCGCTTGGCGCCGCTATCGAACTGCCCAAGGAACTCAATGCCTCCCTCTCGATCGGTCTAATCGGCGGTGATATAAGTGCAGCCGCGGATTCCATCGCGAACGCGGGAGCACACCGCATACTCGGTGTTTCTGGTTCGGAATTCGCGCAGCCGCGTTACGCCAGCGACCTTCTGGCCGCCGATGCACTTTGCCGCGTCGTCTCAGCTGATCTGATCTTGGCTCCCGCGACATCGCGCTTCCTGCGCGCGCTGCCCGGCTTAGCTCATCGTCTGAATGGCCGCGTGGATACGCACATCACTTCGGTCCAGGTGATTGACGGTACGCTCTGCGCCACGCGCTGGTTTTACCGGCAGCGCATTGAAGGCGTATTTCAGCGCGATGCGCGACCCTGGATCCTGCTGCTGGATTCCGGCTGCCATGAGGCGTTTCGTCCGTCGTCAGGAAAAGCAAACGTCGAACAAATCGCCGTGGAGTTGCCTGCTGAAGCGCGCCGCACCACCATCGCGGGAATTCGTGCTCCCAAATCGGACTCGCAGACCATTCGTCCAGATGCAGCTATGCTCTTTGTAGCCGGCGCCGGCTGGACCAAGAAACAACCTGACGGAAAGTCGCACCCGGAACAAGCGGAAACGCTCATCCTGGATTTTCTTCGCGCCTCGGGCGCTTCGCTCGGCGGCAGCAAATCGCTGGTCGATCAGAGTGGGGAAAATCAGGCCGTGCTGGGTTTCATGACTCACTTGAATCAAGTGGGCCAGACCGGCGCCACGCCACGCCACCCCAAAGGTCTCTCGACGTGCTGCCACGGCGAAGAACCGCACGTTGTCGGCTGGCGCTTCATCAACGAGCGCCGCGCCATCAATCTCGATCCCAATTGCGGCTGGGCCCGCGGCAAAGCCGACGTGCTCTACGTAGCCGATGCCTTTCAGGTGATGGCCGAGGTGAACGAACTACTGAAAAAAGGCGGGTGAAAACACCTCATCTCTGCGAGAATCTCAACCTTGGAAACTAATTTGCCCACTAAAGGTCGAGCACTGCACTTTTGTTCGTTTCTGATACGCGCGAGAGAACTGGAATGAGCTTGAGGAATGTGCTAGCGTACCTTTAGTAAATCGATTGTCTTGAGGAGTTCCTCTGGTGCCATTCGAGGTGACTTTCAATAGACAGGAGCCTGCTTCCGTGTCATTCAAATCCATCCGCTTGTTTTTGTTGCTGATCTTTGCCGCATCTCTTTTCGCCATCCCACTTCCGGCGCAGAGCCCGAAGGAAGCCTCCGCCTTCCGGGGAAATCCGGTCCACTCCACACTCGCCGATCCGTCTGTTGAGAAGAAAGTAGAAGCTCTGCTTCGCCAGATGACCCTGGAAGAAAAAATCGGGCAACTGGTGCAGTACTCGGTGGGAACGCCCACGGGACCGGGCACGGGGCGAAGCGACTATCAAGAGATGGTCGTCAAGGGCCAAGTGGGCTCGCTCTTCAATCTAGAGAGCGCGAAGGCCACGAACGAGTTCCAGCATCAGGCCGTTGAGAAGTCCCGGCTGCACATCCCTCTGCTGATTGGATTGGACGTGATTCACGGCTATCGCACCGTGTTTCCTGTGCCGCTCGGCCTGGCCGCCACCTGGGATCCGCAAATCGTGGAAGCAGCTTCCCGGCTGGCCGCACAGGAAGCTTCTGCCTCCGGCATACGCTGGACGTTTTCACCAATGGTGGACATCGCGCGCGATCCACGCTGGGGCCGTATCGTTGAAGGAGCCGGCGAAGATCCCTATCTGGGAAGCGTGATGGCGCGCGCCTATGTGCGCGGCTACCAGGGCAAGAGCCTGAGCGCTCCCGACAGCATTGCCGCCTGTGCCAAACATTATGTGGGATATGGAGCAGCAGAGGGCGGGCGCGATTACAACTCCACGGAAATCCCCGAGCACAATCTGCGCGAGGTGTATCTGCCTCCGTTCTATGCCGCTTTGGATGAGGGCGGCGCCTCCGTGATGAGCGCGTTCAACTCATTGAACGGCGTGCCGGCCAGTGCCAACCCATTCACCTTAACGGAGGTTCTACGCAACGAGTGGAAGTTTCCGGGGATGGTGGTCAGCGACTGGACCTCCATCTTTGAATTGATCCAGCACGGCATCGCCAACGATGGCAAAACAGCGGCTTGGAAAGCCTTCACCGCCGGCGTGGACATGGACATGGAGAGCAACCTCTACCATGAACATCTGGCCGACCTTTTCAAAAGCGGCAAAATAACCCAAGCGCAGCTTGATGAAGCGGTGCGCCGCGTTCTCCGCGTGAAATTCGCACTCGGTCTTTTTGACGAGCCCTATACCGACGAGTCGCGCGAGAATCATGGCCCGTTGCCTGCCGAGAGCCTGCAACTGGCGCGGGCCGCCGCGGAGCGCTCTTTCGTTTTGCTCAAAAATGATTTTGTTGCCACTCGGCCGGTTTTGCCGCTTGCGAGCGATATTCATTCTGTAGCGTTGATCGGGCCAGCCGCCGATGATGCCGCAAATATGCTGGGGAACTGGTCGGGCCGCGGCAATCCCCAGGATGTCGTTACCCTCAAAACCGCTTTGTCGCAAAAACTGGGCGCCGAGCGCATCAAATACGCCGTGGGCGGCGAGTATCTGGCGGCGAGTGACGCGCAAATCCAGGAAGGCGTGGCCGCGGCGCGCGCCTCCGACATTGCAATTCTGGCGCTGGGCGAGAATACGCCGGAAATGACGGGCGAAGCGGGCTCCCGCGCGCATCCCGTCTTGCCGGGGCGGCAACAGGAATTGCTGGAAAAGGTTTGCGCCACAGGAAAACCGGTTGTGTTGTTGCTGTTTAGCGGCCGTCCGCTGGTGCTGCCGTGGGCGTTCGCGCATGTCCCCGCTGTCGTGGAAGTGTGGTCGCCGGGAGTGCAAGCAGGTCCAGCGATTGTGAGGACATTATTTGGCGAAGCGACACCGAGCGGCAAATTGACGGTGAGTTGGCCGCGAGCGACAGGCCAGATTCCCATCTATTACAACGCGCTCAATACCGGCCGCCCGGCAGGCAATCGCGATCTGACTCACCCGCCGAAAAACGGAGACGAGCGTTTCACTTCGCGCTACATTGACGAACAGAATGCGCCGCAGTTCCCCTTTGGCTTTGGCCTGTCCTACACGAATTTTACTTACAGCGGACCGGAAATCAGTGCCAACAAGCTCAGCGCCAAGATGCTTCAGGCAGAATTGCGCGAGAACCCTGCCGCCGCGAAGCCTGCCCTGACCGTTGCGGCGAATGTCTCCAATACGGGGAAGACGGCGGCTGACGAAGTGGTGCAGCTCTACGTTCGCCTGCAAGGCACGAGTGTCGAAGAACCTGTGCGCAAACTGAGAGGCTTCCAGCGTGTTTCGCTGGCCCCCGGCGAAAGCAAGAAAGTGACGTTTGCTCTCGGTGCTGATGCGTTTGCGCTGTGGAATATCAATAACGAGTACACCGTGGAACAAAGCCTCGTGCACATCTGGGTGAGCCCCGACTCTTCGCGCGGCGAACCGGTTGAACTGGAAATCACCGACTGAGCAGCCCCGGCTTTGAAGCCGGGACAATTGGTTCCCTTCCCCATCGCGGCAGATCCCCAGGAAGGGACTTTAACCAACTCCTGCGGCTTGCGACCCGCCGCCCCACGCGCCGATGCAAATGCGATGGTACGTCGCGGTTGACGGGATAGCTGCCGTACCATTGCCAACTTGTGCGGAAACGGCGTTAACCAGAAGTTGACCTGAAACTCACTCAATAGTCTATTGGCATCAGTCTCTCGACGTGGTGCCTTCGATGCATCAACGATAGGGTTTTGAGTGACAACGACCAGCCTCAACAACTATGCTCTCACATAAGAAAACGAAACTACAATCTGTGAGGCTGAATGGACCGATCCACAGATTTAGACTCAGCTCTTAGATTCGTAATTGCCCGGATTGCAGAGCAAGCCAAACTGTCAGGCGAGGCTCTCAGCGACGAACAGCTTTTGTTGCTCAACTACCTTCCTTCCTCACCGACAACATACTGGGATCCTGAAATGCCGGTGTTGGTTCCCAAGAATTTCAACCTTGAGCGAGTGTGTGCGCTAGCAAAATCCGCATACCGACATGACCGTCAAGTGAATCCAGCATCGCTCGATTGGGAGTTTGCATTGGCTGTGTTCACACTCGACCGGCACCCTATGGGGGGTCTTCTACAAGCCGCAGGCATGAAACCCCGCAGACCGCTGTGGGACCAACTTCTTCTTATTGTCGCCGCTTTCGTATTTATAGGGGCGACAATGTCCCTGGTGCTCCTCGCGGGGAAAGAACCGTGGACCCTGTTTAAACGAGTCGAACTAGGTTTCGGATACTTAGCCGTCTTACTCTTAATGTACTTCGCCTCGCGCCGAATCCAAGAATGGCAGTTGGAGAAAGATATTGAGAGATTCAGGCTTGCCTCGCAAGTTTTTGGCACAGTACGTTAATTGTCGAAACATCAGTTAGAAAACTAAGTGATGGATTTTCAACTCCTGGCTAGTCGGCGAACCAGACATGTGGTGGCTATTACCCGCTTCGGCGGTTTCCGCGTTGCTCAGTTAGACGAGAAAACTATTGGATTCTTGGGGGGCTTGCTGGCGCCATAAAGCCACGGCAATATACTGAAACCTTGCGAGGAGGAATCTCCGTGCAGACACTGCCCTTGCCGGTTTCACTGCGAAGAATGGCCATCCTGATCTGTTTGGTGGGCGCCATCGACGTTGCTGCTGTCTTCGTCACCGCAAGACCTCAACTGTGGTGCGCACTCATTCCAGCACTTATTCCTATTTTTACTCCAGCCGCTATCTTTTCGCGCCGCGTCCAGTCCAAGAGCTGAGCCAGTTGGTTACCTTGATGCCAGCCTGTCCTCACGACTCCGCTAAGGGCTCCCACCTCAGAGGGTCGATGCAACACCGCTTGGAATAAAGCAGCCTTCAAAGGGACTGGCTTTGCTGCGGCGACGATGTCCGCTCCCTTTTTTCCCACACCCACGGGCTAAGGAAAATCGAAGTGCTAATTTTTAGAGTCGCGTTCGCTTTTGTGCGCTTGCGGACAAAAGCAGCTAAGCGTTTAGACCTTAAGTTAGGAGGAATTTCGACACATTTGTGTGCAGAATGGCACACGCTCCCGTGCTTAAGGTGATATTCTGTAAAGGCCTATGAACATCCTTTCTATCTTTCGCCGTGACCGTACGTTTCGCCAGCCCGTCAACTGGGGCGTAACCCTCATCATGATTGGGCTGCACGTCTGCGCTCTGGCAGCTATATTCTTTTTTACCTGGAAGGCGTTGATTCTAATGATTGTGATGTGGTGGGTTGCCGGCAGCCTGGGCATCGGCATGGGATACCATCGCCTGCTCACCCATCGCGGCTACAAGACCTCCAAGTGGATGGAGTATTTCCTGACGACTTGCGGCTCGCTGGCCATCGAAGGCGGCCCGATCGCCTGGGTTGCCACCCACCGCATGCATCATCAAAACACCGATAAGGAAGGCGATCCACATTCACCCATCGATGGTGGCATCTGGTCCCATATGGGGTGGATCATCACCGGTCGCGCCATGCACCAGGATCGCTCCGAACTGCTTCCCTACGTCCCTGATTTGCGCAAAGACAAATTCCATTTGTGGATCAGCAAGTGGCACGCGATTCCTTCGATTGCGCTCGCGGTGATCTTTTATCTGATTGGCGGCTGGCCCTGGGTATTTTGGGGTGTTTTCCTGCGCACTGTCTTCAGCATGCACGCCACCTGGCTCGTGAATTCCGCCACGCATATGTGGGGCTCGCAGCGTTTCGATACGGGTGATCTTTCCAAGAACAGTTTCTGGGTGGCCTTTCTCACCTTTGGCGAAGGATGGCACAACAACCACCACTATGCCCCGCAATCCGCGCGTCACGGGCTGAAGTGGTACGAGATCGACATGAACTGGTATGGGATTTACACGCTCAAGACCCTTGGGCTGGTTTGGGACGTTAAGCGCGCCAAACTTGCTGAACTCACGAAGCTCCCGGAGATCGAAACACCGCAGCCTGTCCTGAGCGAAACAGGCGACTAGCCCGCCAATCGCAAACCGGCAAAGACGCAATGCACCTTTCTAGAGGTGCAATTCTCCCTATAAATCTGGGAAGATACGCCTATGCGGCTTCTCCTCGTTGAAGATGATCCCCGGATCGCACATTTCGTTGCCAAGGGGCTCCAGGAACAGGCCTACGCGGTGGACGTCATCGCCAACGGCAACGACGCGGTCTATCAAGTAGAAATCAATGATTACGATGTTGTGGTTCTCGACGTGATGATCCCCGGGCTGGACGGCTTTGCTACTTGTCGCGCTATACGAGCCGCCGGCAAGCGCATGCCTATCCTGATGCTGACGGCGCGCGATGCCACCGAAGACCGCATTCTTGGCCTCGATTCCGGCGCGGATGACTACCTCACCAAACCCTTTGAATTTGGCGAACTCCTCGCTCGCCTTCGCGCGCTCCTCCGCCGCCCTTCGGAATTGCGGGCGCCGCAAATCGTGGTCGCGGATCTCGTCCTGGACACGGCATCGCAGACGGCGAAGCGCGGCGCGCGTTCCATTCCGCTAACCAGCAAGGAATACGCACTGCTCGAATTCCTGGCCCGGAATTCCGGGCGTGTCGTGGGCCGTTCGGAAATTGCGGAACACGTCTGGGACGAATCGTTTGATCCCTTCTCCAACCTTATCGAGGTCTACGTGAACCGCTTGCGCCGCAAGATCGATGAAGGCGCTGCAAAGCCTCTCTTGCAAACGCGACGAGGCAGCGGCTATGTGCTTGCGGCCCCCTTGGATGCCGCTGCCCCGACGGCGCGAAAATCCGCGGGGGGACCCGCGCCCGGCAATTCGAGAAAATCGCATGCTTGATTCGGTGCGTCTGCGGCTCACCGTTTGGTATACCGCTGCGGTCGCAGTCGTATTGATCCTGCTCGCCTGTCTCACCTATTTTCTTTACGCGCGTAATATCGCACAGCGCACGGACAGTAATCTCGTCGAACTGACGGACGCGTTCACGACGACCTTCAATGCCGAACTCCCCGCTGAGATTGGTTCCGATGCCCCACAAAAAGCGGCGCGCGAAGCCATGCTGGAGCACCGTTTCCGTGGCGTTGTCTTCGTCTTCCTGGATGATAGAGGCCAGCCACTCTTGAGCTCGCTGGAGCTCCCTGCGGGCGCTTTTTCGATCGAACATCTCACACCCGAATTTTTTGCTTCGCCCGGGTTTCTCGCGTTGCGTTCTCTGGCCGGTTCTCCACGGCCATTTCGGACAATTCATGCCGGCAGGAGCGGCTTTCGCGCTTACGCTCGCACGCTCTCTGCGGCGGGGCGCGCATACATTCTTGTCGTGCTGCAATCCCGGCATCCACAACAGGAGTTGTTACAGGACATCCGTTCCACTTTTCTCCTGATTATTCCGATTGCCCTCCTCCTTGCCGGACTGGGCGGATATTTTCTTGCCCGCAAAAGTCTTTCCCCCGTTGCCGCAATGGCCTCCAAGGCACGCACCATCGGCGCCGCGAACCTTCACGATCGTCTGGGCGTATCCAATCCACGCGACGAACTTGGCCAACTGGCGATCTCCTTCAATGAGTTGCTGGACCGGTTGGAAGATTCCTTCGAGCGGCAGCGCCGATTCATTGCCGATGCTTCGCATGAATTGCGCACTCCGGCAGCGATTCTGCGGGGGGAGGCGGAAGTTACACTGTCGCGCCCCGAACGCACGCCGTCTGAATACCGCGAAGCGCTCACCATCCTTCGCGACGAGTCCCAACGCCTGGCACGCATCATTGAAGATCTCTTTACCTTGACGCGCGCCGACGCCGGCCAATACCCCATTACCTCGCGGGACTTCTATCTGGACGAACTTGCGGCCGACGTGCTGCGCCACGCCCGTTCTCTCGCACTCGTGAAGAACATCACCCTTACTCCTTTGACTGAGGCGGAATTGCTCTTCCATGGCGATGAAGCCTTGCTGCGGCGGTTGCTCTTGAACCTGTTGGATAATGCAATTAAGTACACGCCCGCGGGCGGCACGGTTACCCTTGAGTGCAAGAAGAGTTCAGGGCAGTACATCGTCAGCGTGACCGACACCGGCCCCGGCATTCCTCCGGAATTGCAACCCCACATCTTCGAGCGCTTTTTCCGCGCCGATAAGGTTCGCTCACGCCCGGAAACCGATGGCGGTGGTGCCGGGCTCGGTTTGTCAATCGCGCGTTGGATTGCCGAAGCGCATCACGGCCGGCTCGAACTCGCGCGCTCGGATGCCTCCGGATCCACCTTCAGCGTCACGCTTCCCGCGCTGTGACCGTGGGGCAGCTGCCCGCCAAGTTCCTGTTGGATAGTTTCCCGTTTCACGAGAAGTCCGACGATTTCTTCTGGAAAATCCACAGCACTGGCAGAGCTGCCTTCGGTTAATCCTGCGTTTATCTCGGATTATTTAACCTGTGCAGGAGATGGAGCAGGTGATTGTGTCCTCTCTATCTCGTTTCTTTTGTTATAAGAGGGGGCTGCGCCATCGAATCGTCAGTGTGGTTACTGCGGGCTTCTTCGTGTCAAGACCTATGCGCATTTTCTGCACTGCACCACAGGCTTCGTAAACCAATTTTGCGGAACTTGATCGTCCTTCTCGGCCTTTGTTGTGCTGCCGTCTCCGCGTATGCCCAGGGCGGCCCGCCCTATTACACGAATGACCCTGGCACTCCCGGCAATCTCAATTGGGAAATTAACATCGGTTACATGCCTTTTCTTTACAGCAACCAGTCTCTCTCTCACGTCCCCGATCTCGACATCAACTTCGGCCTTGGTGATCGCATCCAGCTCACTTACGAGAACGCCTGGTTACGGGTCCAAAGTCCATCTTCCTCGGCTAAATTTGGGCTGGGCCAATCCAATCCGGGCGTTAAGTGGCGTTTCTATGATTCCGGCAAGTCTGGCCTGTCCATCTCGATCTTTCCGCAACTCTTTCTCAATAATCCCAACGACGCCGCTCGCCGAGGGATTACCTCCACGAACGATGTCTTCCTTTTGCCTGTGGAATTCTCCCGGAAATTTGGCCCCATTGATGTGGACTACGAAATCGGGTATCAGTTTGTTCGCAAAGGACCCGACGGTTGGCTCACCGGACTCGTCCTCGGTCACGATTTCACTCCAAAATTTGAAATGGACCTGGAGCTCTACTCCCAAGGCACCTTCCATCCTTCTGAAAACCAGCCCACGTTCGACTTGGGCGCTCGTTACAAAATCCATAGTCCCGTAATCCTGCTCTTCATGGCCGGACGCAGTCTGGAACCCAGCCGGAACAATCAGTCGTATTTCATCGGTTATTTCGGGATTCAACTTCTGCTGCCTCCAAAATCCTACAGTCGGGAGTGATTTCTTGTCCTGTACGAATGTTCTTTCGCCTGTAACACGCTGCAATTAAGACTTTTGTGTAGGCACACGCCTCCACCCTATCGCAACTCCCCCAAAGAACTGTAACTATTGACAGTTCCCAGGCTGCGCGCGTTCCGGCATTCTTGTGGCTCACGGGAGTGCCCGAGGAACGTTTAGGGTGTCTCCAAAGGTTGCCGACAGTTAACTGGTTTTCCGTGCGCCAACTCTCGAGCAGCCCGCGTAGTCTGCAAGATCGTTTCGTTGTTCTTTGACGGGGCGGAGTTCTTCCAGAAATTCTTGGGCGGAGAATTTCTGGGCTACGTTGGGTTGCTCGATAGCTGGCGCACCTTATCTCCGGACTGGCATTCCCCTGATTCGACCACTCGTTTCTCCCCGCACCGCACTTCATCCCGGGTTGTTTTCCTAGTATTCTCACTACAGCGAAGCTCAGAGAGATTCACCGCGAAATCGCCAAGCAACTTGTTATTCGGGAGGCCATTTGGGAAAGCCGCGCGTGCTTCTTGCAGACGACCATGTCCTCGTCGCGGAAGCCATCAAGAAACTGCTGGAACCTGAGTGCGAAGTGGTGGGGATTGCCGTTGATGGGCGGGCGCTCCTGCGTGAAGCGCCGGCGCTGAATCCTGACGTGGTGCTTCTTGATCTGAACATGCCGCTGCTGAACGGTTTCGACGCCGGCGAACAACTCAAACAATCGCTGCCCAAAGTCAAAATCATCGTGCTGACCATGAATGAGGATGCGGAAATTGCGGCTGAGACGCTGGGAAAATGGGCTTCGGGTTACTTGCTGAAGAAATCGGCGGGATCCGAATTGCTGCAAGCGGTGCAGGAAGTTCTGCGCGGCGAGAAATATGTAACGCCCGCGGTGCAACAGGCGCTGGAAGCTCTTTCTCCGCGCGATTCAACCGGTGAAGGCCCGCGTTCGCTCACGCCGCGTCAGCGAGAAGTTCTTCAGTTGCTCGCCGAAGGCCACACGATGAAAGAAGCCGCGGCGATTCTGCACGTCGTGCCGCGTACCGTTGCGTTTCACAAGTACCGCATCATGCGGGACTTCGGCTTATCCAACAATTCCGAACTGCTGCGCTTTGCCATCAAGCAGCGCGTGGTGCACGAAACTTAGCGGAAATTTTTCAATCATCCCGCTTGACCCGCGGATTATTTTGAAAGGTTGGGAGGAGCGGGCTTGTCGCGCCACCACTCCTGGCCCTCCTGCGGCAAGGTGTAGACCGGATCGTAATATTCATAGCGGCGGGTCAGCGCCTCGGGATCATCGGCTTCGATGCCGGTGCGGTAATTTTTCGTCCAATACGAGATGCCCAGATGGCGGTCGTACTCCTTCACCTGGTGGACCCAGCGCTTGCCCACAAAGGGCACGTCGCACACCATGCGGGGCGTGGCGAATCCCGGCAGATAGCCCATGATGTCGTGCTGAAGTTGTTGAGCTTCATGAATGGCCAGGCGCCAGTGTTCGGCGTTGGGAATCATGTCGCACTGATAAAAGTAGTAGGGCAGGATCTTGCCGTGATCCAGTAGCATGAAACACAAATCGAGCATCTCTTTTTGCGTGGTGTTCACACCGCGCAGAAGCACGCCCTGATTGCGGACATCGCGATAGCCCATATCCAGCAGGGATTGCACGGCCTTGGCTACCAGCGGCGTCACTTGCCGCGCGTTGTTCACAGGGGTGTGCACGGCAACGTCCACGCCGCGTTCGCGGGCCTTCTTCGCCATGCGGTCAAGGCCCGCTTGCACGTCTGCCTGTAGAAAATGCTGCGGGATGGCGATCAAGCCTTTCGTGGCCAGGCGGATATCCTTAATATTCGGCAAATCCATCAGGCTGGAGCAGAATTCCTCCAGAGTGCCAATCGGCGTGTTGGCAATATCGCCGCCGCTCACCACGACGTCACGGACGGAAGGCGTCACGCGCAGATACTCCAGCATCTGGTGGTAACGATCCTTCTGGGGAATTTGGAATTTCAGTTTTACCACCTGCGGCACATCATTTCCCACGAGATCCATGCGCGTGCAATGCCCGCAATATTGCGGGCAAGTGGAAAGCAATTCGGCCAGCACCTTGGTGGGATAACGGTGCGTCAGGCCTTCGACGGCCCACATATCCGTTTCGTGTAAAGAATCGCGGCTGGCCTTGGGATGGCTGGGCCATTCGGGATGGCGCTCATCAAACGCTGGCAGCATGTAGCGCCGCACGGGATCGCTCCACAAATCCTTTTCGTCCATGGTGTTGAGCATGTGCGGGGGCACCAGGATGGACATGGTGGCGCGGTCCTGGATGTCGCGCTCGAGGCTGGTCATCAGCGTTGCCGGAATCAGGTCGCCGAAAACCTCCTTCAGCTCCTTCAGGTTCTTGACGGTGTGGCGCCGCTGCCAAAGCGCCGTTTCCCATTCTTCGCGAGTGACGTTGCGGTAGCCCGGCAAGCGCTGCCAGTCGGGCTCTGCGAATTCGCGCTTCAATGGGTAAGTGAAGGGCTGCTCGCTGGCATGCACTTTGCCGGCGGGTTTCCAGGTAGGGCGGGCGGCTTTGGTTTCGGGCGCCACTTTATTCGTGCCAGCCGCAATGATTTTCGTGTCACTCATAGGCAGTATCCTGTGTTTGGGGGACGCTTCGTGCACAACGGTGTGTGTACAACTAAGGATAGCGTAGTCTCGTAAGTTTCCGCCACCCCCGGGGAGCGTGAGCCGTGATTCGTGACTTGTGGTTCGTGACCCGTGGTTCGTGCATCGTGACTCGTGATGGGAAAGAGCTGGGCGAGATTCCGAAATGGAAAAGTTGGACATGCAAGAGGATGTCCTTCGACACTCCCCTCGGTGAATGGGAAAACCGGACGGGGGGTACCCCCCCTGGTTTTTTCGGTACGAATTGGGGAAGCGACAGAAAAGAAAGGAGATGGGAGGAAGGGTGTACGGAAAATACGGGAAATAGTCAGTGGCTAGTGGCGGGTGAGTAGTGGCTAGCAAGCGAGGAGTGGATGAGGATGTGGGGAGGAGCGAAATGGCACAAGAGCGGCGTCCCCTCAGCATGGCGCATGGAGCTTAGCACATTATTTACTGTTTGTCAACTATTATTCAGTAGGTACTAGATTCGAAACTGGTACTCGCTCGGAAGGCGAACCCCAAGAGCCCACACGTAAAACCGACGTATGGGGCACCCGGCACTGTGCCCGGGTTCCCCTGGGCCCCCGGATTCCTTATTTCTTTTCGGCGTTCTGGAAACCCGTGCCGCGTACGACCACCCATACGGTTCCCCGGCCGTCACATTGCTTGCATAGCTTCCCCGTAATGTTTTTCCCGCTGCCATTACAGCTTTCGCAGCCGACCACCAGTTTGATCCGCAATTGTTCCGGGCTTGGCAGATCGTCTAATCGCAAAATCAATTCTGCCTGGTGATGGTTCAGCAGCCACCGGCAAAGCTCGCTCTCGGTTTTTGTCCGTTCGTTTGGGCTGAGTTTTGGAGAGCGCTCCAGCCACCGTTGCTGGATGCACTGGAAGCAAACCAACTCGCTACCGCAGTGCAACAGGGCGCCGGGATTGGACCGCTGATAATAGATGCCACAGCGGCTGCAAGGCTTAACCCCAAGAGCTGCGAGGCCCGTCTTTTGGAGCTCCAGCTCGCGCTCGATCCTGGCCAGCCGTTCCTCCAAGCTCTCCGTGGAATCGTTGGACATACCGCAACTCCTTCCAGTAGTCGGAGTGTATCACCCGGACAAGTGAGGTGAGGGCACGTCGTTTGTGTCCGCTGTATTCTGGGGGGACGGGCCGCTCTTGGGTTGCCGCAAGTAGCGCAGGGCGAGTCCGCACTTGCCCGCCCTTTTTGTGGCGGGAGTCCTGCGGCCTTTCTCCTGGGTCCCTTGGAGTGCGGGAGCTTGCTCCCGCTTTTGCGATGCCATCCATTCCTCCCAAACGATTAATTAGACGGCACCGTGTAAACGGTAAAAGCGGCGGCGAGCCGCCGCACTCCACAATGTCGGCGCGCCGACCGCAGCTCTTTTTTTCGCATGTGTTGCAGGGAAAAGAGTTGGGGAAAACGAGGTTGGCATGTGTGGGAAGTGCAGGGGTTATAGGTGGTCTGGAATCATACAGATGTGCATGTGTTGATTGTAGAGGGGTTGCGAGGGGGGATTGCACAAGTGTTGAAAGTAGGAGGGTTGTGCCGAGCACGCACGACGCGGAGGAAGGAGGGGAAGAGAGGGCAGCCCAGGAGCCCACACGTAAAACCGACGTATGGGGCATCCGGCTGCCAGCGATTTCAGGGGTTCGCTCACGTTTTCCTGAAAATGATTCTTGGACTTCGCCTATGGGCGAATTACACTACGGGCTAATGGAACTGTTCAAGTACCCACTCGACAAATTACTTTACTTTATCGCGGCAATTCTTCCCGGCTCCGTCGCTTTGCTGATTTTTCAAATGGCCTCTCCGGGTTCATTCGCATGGTTCTTCCGTTTGGGTTTTCTCGGTTACAGGACTAGATTTGGCCTGATTTTGCTTGCTTGCTTCGTGGTCGGATATAGCGCGACAACCATTTTAAGCCGCCTTCTCGGGGCAATCGGCGGTGCTGTTGGAGGGTTCGTTGGAAGCCGACGCTACAATCGGCCCACTCCCTCCATCGCACCTTGGCGAGATCCGCGGTGGCGCCTGCTGGTGAGAAAACAGTTGAGGGAGAATGCTCCGGGTGACACTCAAATTATGTCGGACATGGTCTTTGACCTGAGGAGCCGTATGGCCGACAATTTGCCTGAAAACGACCGCCAGATGACGATTCTGGGATTGCAGCAAGAGAAGTTGGCAGCGGAAATGGATGATTCACGCTGGGAACAGTGGTATGACCACTATCACCAAATCATTCTTCAGCCTGCTGACAAGGATTTTGTCTGGCACGTGGAGAATGGTCTAAATTTCAATCTACAAAGCGCGTCCGTGTACGTTCTCTTTAGCGCCATCCTGGTTCCTGGCATTCGTCACTGGTGGTGTATTTTACCGGCCAGCATCTGGGCTCTCCTGCTGGTGGTCGAGGTTTACGTGCACGCGAAGCAATATCTGGATCCGTGGTCGACTCTTTCCGCGCAACTCATATACCTGGCTAAGATAGATCGTGGCGAAAAAGCACCCGAAATATAGCCCAGACAGATGAATCGGTTGCACAGGCAGGCTGGTGGCCCGTCCACGCGCCCGTGACGGGGCTCATAGATCGAACTTTTGTTGTTTTGGTGTATGAATGTGCTTCAGGACTTTTTCGACGGTGCGAATAGTGTGGAGATCGCCTTTTTCATCCCTCGCTGTAACAATTCGCAGATTCACTAGTAGCTGGTCAGATTCTTCGAATCTCTCTTCATGCCTTCGTACTCTCTTCCAAAAATCATCATCCAGAATGTTCGCCGTGAAAGTAGTCCCCCCATCATAGAATCGCCATTTTATATTTGGGTTGAAAGATAGCGAGATGATCGAAAGCCACGCTTCTTTGGTGCCGTCAAGAAGGAGCTCTCCCTCAAGTGGTGAGTACGAGAACGAAGGAGCTTCTTCTTTCGTTACAAGCTCAACATCATCCCCCTTCGAAATCTTTAATTCATCAATGCCTTCTACCTGCAACGGGGCAACTAGGGTACTGGCTGCACGTCGCACCTCAGGGTCCGAGAATAATTCATAACTCGTTTTATTGGTTGTAAAGTATTGATCGCCAAGCGCGAGAATTACCGTGCCATTGTTCTCGAACTTTACGCTATCCGGCTTTTTGTTACCAAATTTTTTGATTAGCTTAAACACGCCGCCGACCGCCGTTGCAGGCAACCCGGCATAGAAAAACAAAATCTCTAAAATATCCTTGGC
>Ga0181518_10001473_pt1 | contig 24154 bp, 19 predicted proteins | sample PEATcosm2014_Bin_28_FD_119751 | JGI IMG/M metagenome (GOLD analysis project Ga0181518, IMG submission 119751) | Peatland microbial communities from MTU Mesocosm Facility, Houghton, MI, USA - PEATcosm2014_Bin01_60_metaG | ecosystem: Environmental > Terrestrial > Soil > Wetlands > Peat | place...
CATGCCGGCGTGTACGACTCCAACTTGTCGACGGAGGAGCAATCCACAGCAAAGGCAGTGCAGGCCTACACCGAGGCCGGTTGGAAGTTCGTCAACTGCCCGTTCCAGGTCAATTACACCGGCGAGGCCAGCTACACGCCGTTCATGCAGAAGCTCCAGAGCTGCGGGGCACAGATCATCTACAGCGACACGGGCCCGGGCGCGATCCTCTACGGCGCCCTCGAGGCGGAGAGCCAGCTCGGGTACGACCCCATCTGGGTGGAGGACGCGAACGGCTACACCGAGGGCTTTGCCCAGTGGAACACCGCGGGCCTGGGTAACAACGTGTACGTCCGTTTGGCCGACGAGCCACTCGAGGCGGCCAAGGCCGTCCCAGCGGTCGCTCAGTACCTGGCGATCCTGAAGAAGTACGGCGGCCTCACCTCATCGCTGGGGGAGCAGTCCACCTCCTCGTTCCTGCTGTGGGCCACGGAGGCCAAGGCGTGCGGCTCGACGCTGACCCGGCAGTGCATGATCAACCATCTCTCCAAGGTGACGAGCTGGACGGGGGGTGGCCTCAACGCGCCGGGCAACCCGGGTAAGAACCTACCGCCGTCCTGCGGGCTTCTCATGAAGCTCGACAACACCAAGTGGGTGCAGGTATACCCGAAGAAACTCGGGACTTTCGACTGCTCGTCGAAGTTCGTCGTTCCGAACTCGGGGTCGGTCATCGGCACCACCCTCAACGCCCAGGGCTACGCCACCGAGTACGCGACGTCATCGGTGATCAAGCCCCAGGGATGAGCATTCCACACGTCGGCTCGCCCGGCGGCGTGCGGCGCATCTTGAGGCTCGCTGGAAGTGGCCCTACAAAATCCCTACAAACCGTGCATTCCGTGTCGAGGCGGAGAAGCTGGTCAGAGAGCTGCAAGCACAAGAGTCCCTGTTCAGCACCAACTCCGAAGGACTCAACGGGACTGGCTCGGAGGCTCTGGACAGGTCGGAAGGGGCTCATAACCCGAAGGTCGGAGGTTCAAATCCTCCCCCCGCCACTGACAGGCGTTCGTGAAAGGACGCCGAAGGCAGTTGCGAAAGTCCCGTTGGGTGCGCCCCGGCGGGACTTTTTGCTGTCTGGGGCGCCCCGCGCGCCATTGTGGCCGCCGCGTCGCGTCGCGTCGCGGACCCCTGGACGCGCAAGCGCCCCGATCCGGGCTCAATGAGGCGAATCGGGGCGCGACAGGTCAGAGGGTGGCTACAAGGGAAGGGACTATTTTATAGCCCTTACCAGCGCGACCTCTTGAGGGCGTTGGTGACGGGCGGGCGGGTTAGGGGCCTTGGGGCGTACCCAAGAACTCGAGGCCCTTGGGACCGCTGACGGGGCGGGCGGTCTCGGACTCGGAGCCGATTCCGCCAGGGAAGGTCTTGGTCGGCTGGGCTGACGGGAGCTCGAGGATCTTGGCGCGGCGAGGGCCGCGCCGGCGGCGCAGCTCGTCGTCGTTGCGCTCGCGCTCGCCGATTCGGGCGAGCTTGGCGGCGAAAGTGCGCTGGGCGTGGAAGTTGTAGGCCATCACGGCGAAGGCGGCGACCACCGACTCGCGGGCGAGCCCGACGAAGTGGTGGTAGTCGCGGCCCCAGTTGACCAGGGCAAGGTTCTTGAGCACCCCGTAGCTACCCTCGACCCGGTTCCGTGGATTCCACTTGTCGAACCACTCCTCGGACCCGAAGCTGGCTTCTTGGTAGAGCCCGAGTTGGGCGGCGCTGAGCTTCTTGGTGCCCTGGGTGCAACAGCGCGGCCGGGGCAGGTTGGTGAGCGGGTCGATGACCGGGTCGCCGAAGCGATCCACGCAGTGCTCGCATCCTCCGGCAGGCGTGCCGGCTGGGCGGTGCCGTTCGTAGTGGACGGCGAAGAACTGGCGACCACGATCGGGGTGCCATGTCCCGTTGGGCTTCATCTCGAAGCGGGCGCGCAGGGTGGCCCAGCGCTGGTACTCAGTGAGCTGGGCCCCGGTGTAGGGGAAGGTCGGAAAGGATCGGTGCTCGAGCGCATATGCGGCGCAGGGGCAACAGGGCCGGCCGTCGACGAAGAGGTGGTCAACGAAGCTTCGGAATCCGCCTTGATTGGTGCGATGCAGGCGGAACCATGACGACGCCCCCATGGCGCGCAGCGGCAGCTGCCAATCGGCCGGGTTCGCGCTGTACGCCGGGTCGGCGACCACGTCGCCGAGGGGCTTCGTGACGCCGGTGCCGAGACGGGCGTCGTAGAGGTCGCGCATTGCCGGCATGATCGAAGGTGCGGGCAAGGCCTTGGCCGTCGTCACCACCAGTGCGTCGATGACGTTGGGACACCGTGGGTCAGAGACCGTCGCGGTGTGCAGGGCGTAACCGAAGACGCCCTTGGTCTTGTTCTTCCTCCCGACCCACCCCGCTCCGCCGCCCCAGGTGCGTTGGTCGTAGCGGCTCATCTTGCGCTCGTCGAGGGGGTCGCGCAGGAGCCCGGCCTCTTCGAGGTCGCCGTCGGCGTCGGCATCGATCACAGCGGAGAGGGTCAGCGGTGGGCCCGCTTCGCCGTCCTTGCCGCGGCGGTCGATCTTGTCGTTGAGTCCCCGCCGGCCCGCTGCGGTACGCGGTCGTTCGTAGGCCCATTTCAGTGTGGCGTCGATGGCGTAGTCGCCCGAATGGGCGACCTCGGCGCTGGAGGCGCGCACGAGGCGGTTGACGAGCGCTTGAAGCTCGGCGGCCCGGGAGCGCGCTTCGTCTTCGTCGATGCCTTCTTGGTAGGGATCGAAAGCCTCGGCGATGGCGTGGAAGGTGCGCAGCAACTGTTCGTAAGAGATTTGCTTGGGACGTCCGGCGCGATCGGTGTAGTCGATGCCGAGCTCACGGCGCACCCGCCAACTGAGCGAGCCGACCAGCGGGGCGAGGTTGATGAAGAAGAAGTTGCGCTGGGTCACGGCCAGGAGCCAGAAGCAGATCAGCGCTGAGCGCAGAGGCAAGGCAGCCGGCCGGCCCGGGCCGGCCTGGGCCGCTCGCAGCCGGCCGGCGAGCCACGGGACCAGTTCGGGGTCGCGGTCGACGACGGCGGCGGCTTGGCGAACGAGGCGGGTCTTTATCTGGACGTCGACGTAGTCGGGGTGACGCGCTGCGGGAACGGCTCGGCCCAGGCTGTGCGCCTGGCGAGTGCGGGCTGCCCGCCCGAACTCGCCAGCTTGGCGGGCTACCTGGCGGGTGAGCGGGTGGGACGTAGAGCGAGTGCGCCGACTCATGACGCCATGCCCCAGCGACGATCGTCTTCGACTTCGTCTTCTACGTACTGGTCGTGCTTGTCGTGCTCCTTGTCGTGCTCCTCGACGTCTTCCTCGTGCTCCTTGTCGTGCTCCTTGTCGTGATCGTCGGCGTCGGCGTCGGCGTCGGCGTCGTCGTCGGCCTCGGCGGCGGCGCGGTGGTCGGATTCATCGATGAACGGGAGGATTCGATCCAAGGCGCCGAGGGTCGTGATGCCAGCCTGGGACAGGAGCTCGGGGATGCTGTGATGTTGGCGGGCGAGCTCAACCAGATAGGTGGTTCGCAGCCTCCCGTGGACGAGGGGTACCGGCCACTGCGCCGACCCGAGGTCCTCGAGCACAGCGTTCAGACGATTGCGAGAGGTCTTGCGCCCACCGATCAGGTAGCGGTCTCCCGCTCCGATGGCGGCGGCCACCGCCTGCTCGAGAAGCTCGACATAGTCAGGAAGGGCGATCACGTCACGGCTTCGTGATGCTCGAAGCCCCGCAGAGTGACGACCAGCTGGCCGCCGCCAGGTCGGCGCACGTCGGTGGGCTCGACGCCGGTGAACTCGCCTCCGAAGGGGCCGACGGCGAGTCCGAGGGTGATGAGCGAGTGGCCGTAACGCCGGCGTGCCTTCGTCGTGAGGCTGACAGCGGAGGCAAAGAGTTGACCGATCTCCGAGTGCGAGTAAGGGATCTCGTAGAGCGCCTTGGCGATCCTGGTGCGCTTGGAGGCGAGCAGGGTCGGGAGGAGCGCCTTGGAGATCCCACGCAGTGCGGTTGCCTCGGTTGCCATGGTTCGCTCGTCCGCGCCGGCGGCGAGGCGCATGGCGAGGTAGTCCTCAACGGCGTCTGGGTGGAACACCACGTCGGGGCGCAGTGGGCGGCCACTGGCGTCGACCCAAGCGGCGAGATAGGCGGCCCAGCACAGGGCATTGGTCGCTCTGGTCGCGGTCTTCGGTCCCCAGGCCTTTACGGCGGAGCGGACGAGGTTGGCGACGCGCTCGAAGCGGGCCGCGTCGATCGTCTTGGGCAAGTAGGCATCGATGACATCTGCCACGCTGCCCGAGACTTCTTCTCCTGGGATGAGGGAGGTGGCGATCCTTGCAGCCGACGCGATGGCGATCGGGGTGGCGACAGCGGGCGGTCGATGGGGGTCGAGCCGGCGCAGGTAGGTCCTGGCAGACTTGCGTGTGCTCTTCGGAGAGTCGGCTAGCGGGCCGTCGATGTAGGCGACGATGTCGTCGAGGTTGAAGGCGCTGTCGAGGCGGAGGTCGAGACTCTGGGCGAGGCGCCAGGTGCAGTAGCGGTACGAGGTGGCGAGAGCCTGGGCAGCCTCGGCCGGGTTGGGTGGGCCCCAGGCGGCGACTGCTTCTTTGGAGAAGGAGACTGCAGGCGGGGCCGGGTCGGTGCGCTCGAGGCCCTGGGGCCACCAGCGGGCCGCCCGGGCCAGGGCCTTGTCCTCCTCATCGGTGACCGGCCGGCCGGCGGCCGCGCGCGATTCCGGCTGGTTGCCGGGTCCCTCTGGCCCGCCCAAGAGGAGGTGGTCTGTCATCAATTGGGAACATGTGTTCGCTCATCGCTACCAGGGCCTCGTGACGATTACAGGCGTGTAACTTGCAATTCCCCTGTTCACGCGCGATTTCGGCAGCTCGGCGACCGTCCGGGGTTGAGCCGTTCTGTGCACATGATCTCGCCGTTTCTGCGCCAAAGGCGCAGCTGTAGCGCCAGCTGGGCTCCTGGACATCCGAGAGCACGGCCGGACGTTGTTCTCAGATATACTACTAACTGAGAACAACGGAGGCCCCTAATGACAGTTCCGCCCGCCACCACAGCGCCCTGGCCCGCTCTTAGCTACCAGCCCGTCGAGTGGGAGTCACGGTACTCGGGTTACATGTCTCGGACGGCGAGGCGCCGATACCAGGGCCCTTATGAGGCCGCATTGGTACCTCGAATCGCGGGCCGGGCCGTGCCGTTGCCGGCAGAACTCGCGGCTTTGGCGGCCGAAGCCAGCGAAGAGATAGTGCGCTTCGATGCTGAACTCGGGACCGAGCTAGCGCCCTTTAGCGCGGTGCTACTGAGATCTGAGTCCGCCGCTTCGTCACGGATCGAAAACCTGACAGCCTCGGCTCGGGCTATCGCCGAAGCCGAACTTCTGCCACCCCGGAAGGACAACGCCGCGATGATCGTGGCCAACACACAAGCGATGAAGGCCGCAATCGCGCTGGCGGACCGCATCGACAGGCAAGCCATCATCGCTATGCACGATGCGCTGGTCGATCCAGATGGTCCGGAGCAGCTCGGAGAGTTCCGAAGTGAGCAGGTCTGGATCGGAGGCGGGGATTTTGGGCCTCATGGCGCCATGTTCATTCCTCCCCATCACCGCTGGGTTGAAGATGCAATCGATGACCTGGTGGCGTTCATAGACCGCGACGACCTACCAGTACTCGCGCACGCGGCGATAGCTCATGCGCAGTTCGAGACGATCCACCCGTTCTTGGATGGTAATGGGAGGACGGGGCGAGCCCTATTGCACGCACACCTACGCAACAAGGGCCTTACGCGCAATGTCACGGTGCCAGTCTCTGCAGGCCTGCTGTCTAACACTGACTCTTACTTCGCTGCCCTGACGGCCTATCGAGAAGGAGACATCGTTCCCGTCGTCACTCAGGTCGCTCGGGCTGCTAACGCTGCCGTCGACAATGGACGCCAATTGGTGGCCGAACTTCGCGACATTCGGAACTCGTGGAATGATCGCGTGCAAGCTCGACGAGGCGCGACAACCTGGAAGCTCGCCGATCTACTCTTGCGCCACCCAGTCGTCAACAGCACGTTGATCGCGAACGAGTTGACCGTCGCAACTCGAAACTCCTATCGGGCGCTCGAGCCCCTCGTTGAGGCTGGGATTCTCGTCAAGCTCACTGACCAAAGGCGCGGTCAAATGTGGAGGGCGCCTGAGGTGCTCGGGGCGCTCGACCACTTTGCGACTCGCGCGGGCCGTCGGTCGCGCTCGACCCGGTAGGCCGAGCCGCCCTTTTAGAATGGCCAGCGCCAGCCCGTGAGCTGCGCCCGGCCGTGCGTAATCCTCACCGATGTCGGCTGCTCTCGTCTCGAGTTGCCCGATCGAAGCGGCCAAGCTCATCTCCGACGCGGTCGAAGCGTTGATCCAGCCAACGGCCTGGAAGAACTGCAGCGTGTAGGTCCCCGCGAGCAACGGAGCCGCCACGCAGAACAGGATACTCGCCGCCAGCTGGACCCATCCGTTGAACCACCCGATATGGGGTCCGACGAAGCGAGAGATCCATTCGTACGCTGCTCCGCAGTTCGGGTCCTTACGGTTCAGGTAGAAGTAGGACCCCGCAATAAACAGCATCGGAATGAAGCTGACGATGATGATCGCGGGCCCGGCATACGCGACGGCCACAAATAGAAGGCCGACCGTCGCCGCCAGGGAGTAGGCGGGTGCGGTTGAGGAGACTGCGACCGCGGTCTCATCGAAGAGGTTCAGTTCATTAGCGTGAAGACTCGCGCCCTTCTCCGGTGCATGAGCCGGCCCTGAGGAGACCCGAGTAGACGCATCCGTGGTCCTACCACTAGTCACCGTGTCCAGGGTCACCGGGACGAAGCACTGTGGCTAGGGTCGTTGGTCCCGGGAGCATCCCTCCTGAAATGATTCGGATGAGGCTCTGGATTTTCAGAAGAGGCTGAGCGGCTCACTCCTGTCGTTCAGGCTCTGAATAGTGAGTATCGGGACCATCGGCTCTACCCTCCCAGCCCCGGCGTCCCGAAGATCGAATGGTGGTTGGCGTTGAGCAGGCGCTTGGAAGATCTGAATCGGCCGTGAGTGGCGAACCCGACGCGACGACGAATGCCGTCTCCAACATGGAGGATGCCGGAAAGACACACCGGATCGTTGTCAGCATCGACGGCTCAGAGGGCGCTCGACGCGCCTTGGAGTGGGCGGCAGGACAGGCGCGGCTCACGGGGGCTCTCCTGGAGATCGTCGCCGTCTCGGGTGAGAGCCATGCCCGTACAGACCCGCGTGCCGTACGAGACAGGAGCGAAAAGGACGTGGATGAGGCGTCGGTGCGCGCGAGAACCGTTGCACCCGGAGCCGCCATCACGACCAAGATCGTCGACGGTGTACCCGCTCCCGTCCTCATTGAGGAGAGCGGAGGCGCAGATCTCTTGGTGGTGGGGACGCGTGGTCGCGGCAGCTTCACGAGCCTCGTCCTGGGCTCGGTCAGCCGCGAGTGCGTGCATCAGGCACCTTGCCCTGTTGTGGTCGTCGGCGGGGCACATGGTGATCGACAAGAGAGCTCGGGTCGAGGCACGGAGACTGTGACAACAGCGTCTGCCGATCAGCCTCGTCGGATCGTTCTCGGTGTTGACGGCGGCCCCTCCTCGATTGCCGCTGCGGAGTGGGCCGCCACCCAGGCCGAGCTGACCGGAGCGACCCTCGAGGCTTTGATGACATGGGAGTGGCCGGCCACCGTCGGGTGGGCGCCCGGTGATCCTGAGTACGACCCGAGGTACGACAGCGAGGTGGTGATGGAGGGTGCCCTCGAAGCGATTCGAGGTCGGCACCCGGGCATCCGGATCAAAGCGATCGTCGAGGAGGGTCACCCTGCGCACCATCTGGTGGAAGCATCCGAAGGGGCGGAACTGCTCGTTGTGGGGAGTGGCGGTGATGGCGACCTTGCGGAAATGCTCCTCGGCTCAGTGACGGAGCACTGCGTGGCCAAGGCTCGCTGTCCGGTGGTGGTAGTGCGCGATGAGACATAGGCGGCGCGTGAGCCGCCGGCGCGGACCGGCGGACAGACCGATGGGGCTTTCGTGAGCGAGTGGGCACCCGAGTATGAGGCGGGAGGCGGGTTCGTCCGTTCTGGGGACACCCAGACCCTGTTTGGTCAGACGATGGGGCTCGTCGCGGCGACGGCTGGACTGTTCGCACTCGGGGCCTATCTGGGCCGCTCCCTGTCCTACGGGCTCGGATTCGTACTGTACCTTGTCGCGCTCGGTTGCCTGATCGGCATGCGGTTCGCCGTTCGCCGTTCGGGTTCGTCCGCAGTGGGTCTGCTCTTCTGTTTCGGGCTGCTCATCGGGCTGGCTACCGCGCCGACTCTGCAGTATTACTCGAGCACGAATCCCGAAGCGCTGTGGCAGGCAGGTGGAGCGACGGCGTTGTTCATGCTCGGACTCGGCGCACTGGGCTACGCCACCCGTCGCGACCTGTCGGCGCTCGCACGAGTCTGCTTCTGGGTGCTCCTCGCCCTCATCCTGTTCGGCATCGTCCTGATCTTCGTACAGATTCCGAGCGGCGCACTCGTCTACTCAATAGCCGGCCTGGTGATCTTTGCGGGCCTCACTGCGTTCGATTTCCAGAGGCTGAGACGGAGTCGCAATATCGACTCCGCTCCGCTCCTGGCGGCATCCATCTTCTTGGACGCGCTCAACGTCTTCCTGTTCTTCTTGAACATCTTCAACAGGAGGGACTGAGCGGCGGAACCTGAGGAGTCGGCTCCGTCTGTCAGGCGTCCGGACGTCGTGACAGGGGGCCGACTCGGAGGGTGGCGTCGCAGACCACAGTGGCCAACGAGCAGCCGAGTATCCCGCCGGCGATCACGTCTGTGGGATAGTGCACACCAGTATGGACGCGGCTGTAGCCGACCGCGGTGGCCAGACCGAACAGGGGTGCCGACAAGAGGGGGTAGTCGGCCGTCACCGCGGTGGCAAAGGCGAAGGCCGACGCCGTGTGCCCCGAAGGGAAGGAACTCGATGCCGGCATGCGTGCCGCCCGGGCCGGATTGACGGTGGAGCGCTCGGGTCGCCGCCGGGGGAGCGCCTGCTTCACGGCCAAGTTCGCCGTGATCGATGTGACGCCCATGGCGATCAGGGCGCGTGCTGCGGCGCGTCGACCCCGCGTGCCGCCAGTCAACGCCATTAGAGCGGCGATCGCAGCCCACAGCTGTCCGTAATTCGCGGCGTTCGAGATCCAGGTGACCGGCCCGTCGAGGGCCGGCGTCGATGTGTGAGCAACGGCCTCGTAGACGGATTCGTCCAGCGCATGGGCGTCCGTCATGACGCGGCGACGCAGGTCGCGAAGGGTTCGAAGAGCCCTGGGGCTCTGTGGGGGATCCTGGGCAACGGTCATGTGCCTCTCCCGGGCTCGGCGGCAACGATGCCGCTGGGTCGACCACGGACGATTCGGCCGAGGCCCAAGAGCGTGGACACTTTCAACGGTGTCCACTGGAATGCAGGTGAGGCTCCGGATTGCCCGCGGCCGATGCGGACTCGGAGCGCAGCCGGGTGAATCGTAAAGTGCAGAGGAGTGACCCAGGAGCGCGCCTCCCCATCCACCGCGGCGACCACCGGGTGGGGTCCCCTGACCTCGAGCTCTCGGGCCGTCCACTGGCGCCAGCCCTCGTAGTGCTCGGGATGACCGGCCATTTCCAGAGCGACCAATCGATTGACGTCGATCAGTCGTTTGATGGAGAGTGTTGCCACCCCGAGCGTGCCCATGTTGACGCGAGGGCGGGAACCGAAGCCGCTCAAGCTTGACAGTGTGTAGGGATTGTTGGACACCTGGATCACCTGGGCTCCCATAATGGGTCCGTCCGGGCTGTCGACGGTCAGCTCCGTCGGGGGTGCATCGGGCCCCAGCAGATCGGGCAACATCTCGGCGACCGTCCGGCGCTTGGCTTCTCGGTACCCGGGAGTGGCCACGATGCTCGCGTAGACGCCGAGGGACACGTTGTTGACGAAGACCTCTCCGTTCACCTCGCCCAGGTCGACCGTGGTTTCACGAGCGGGCCCGAAGGCGTCGAGGGCACGCACCGGATCATTGCGGTCTATGCCGATGTCAAGGGCGAAATGGTTTCGCGTGCCGGCCGGAACGCAGACAAAGGGGAGCCCATGTGCCGCCGCAACGGCCGCGACCACCGCTTGTGAGCCGTCACCACCCGCCATGCCGAGCGCGTCCGCCCCGCGGGTCACCGCTGCCTCGGCGAGCAGCCGCAGATCGTCCTGACGCTGGAGGAGCACGGGCTCTATCCCTCGGCGACGTGATTCGTCGGCCAGGTTCAGGTTCGTCACCTTGCCGCCACCCGACCTGGGGTTCATGAAGATGACGCCATGACGGGTTCCCGGTACCGGGTGCCAGCGAGTGTCGAGGATCCGGCGGACCTCCCAGCGCAGCGCCACCGTCCCGAGCGACCACGCCGCAGCGATGCCGAAGATGGCGATGGCCACCGCCACGATGCCCCGACCGTCCGCGACCAAAATGACGACCGTCCCGACCACGAGGACCACGGCGACGGTCGTGGTCCACCAGCGGAATCGGTGATTGGTAGCGGCGATCCACAGCGCAGAAATACCCAACGTGCTGGTCACGATGGCGCCTACGAAGTAGACGACATTCTGCGCCGTGAGCACGGCGAGGACGACGACCGTTGCGCCCGTGACCGCCAGCGCCCCGCCCGCCGCGATTCGGGCTCCGAGCGGCGGTACGCCGAGGCGGGAATGGACCGCGGCCGGCGCACTCACCGTCGCTCCGGCCGGCCATCAGTCGCCATGATCACCAGTCTCGCGTGAGGTACCTTCGTGAGGGCGCGGTCTCGGTCGGTTGTGGTTGGTGTCGGGCAACTGGACGGGTCCGTATCGTCGGCGGAACAGGGCGAACGCAACGAAGCCAGTGGGAAGTGGGAGCCAGTACGAGGCCAGTCGGTAGCCGAGCGTCGCGATCAAAGCCTCTGCGGCGCTGACCCCCGCCAGTACCAGCATGCCACTCAGGCCCGCTTCCACGATCCCGAGCCCGCCGGGTGTGATCGGAATGAGTGCGATGACTCCGGCCGTCGCATACGCCAGCAGCACGAGCGAGGGGCGGGCGTGGCTGCCAATGGCCCGCAGGACGCAGAGCAAGCAGAGGTAGTCGAACCCGAGCCGGCCCGCGACGAAGAAGACGGCTCGGCGCCACTGACGACCGAGTGCGCTGCGGATCTCGTCCCGTTGCTCAAGGAGGCGCGAATCCAAACCCGTGAGTAGTGTCTTCGGGCGACGGAGCTTGTTCCACAGCCATTGTGCGATGAAGCCGAGCCTTCTGAGAGGCTGCTCGGTCGCGAGGGCGACAGTGCTGAAGATGATGAATAGGCAGAAACCCGCCAGCCCGATCAGGGTCGCGTGCAGGAGTCCCGGCTGCACCCGGGTCGCTCCCAGTACGGCCGGAAGCGTGAAGAGTGGGAGCGAGAGCAGGCCACCAAGGCCGAGCAGTGACGCGGCAGCGAGGCCACCGACGGCAGTGTCGATATCGATCCCCGCCGTAGCCAGCATCCCGTACTGCAGGCTGGCACCGGCGGCGTCCCCGGCCGGGAGCACGTTGGTGAGTGCATTGCCCGCCAGTCCAGATGTCACAACTGCGAACCAACCCTTGGTACGCAAGGCAAGGCGCTGGAGGGTAAATGCAAAGGTGAAGCTCACGATCTCGGCGATGAGCGCACCGATCATCCAGATCGGACTGGCCCTGGCGAGTCGAGGCCACGCGTCGATCACCTTGACGAGACTTGGTAGGACCACGTAAATGGCGAGACCGCAAAAGCCCAGTGCCACGATGCGGATCACGAGAGACCTGGTCTGCCTGTTGCCGCCGAGCGGGTTGCTGCCGGCCGACGCCCGTGGGCCCGACGGTCTTCCGGCGAATCGATTCGCTTGGGTCGCCGGATGACCCGGTTCGGGGACGGAGTCAGGCGCTGGAGCGGGATCCGGCGCGCCGTCAGGCCTGTGTGCGTTCAAGCCGGCCTTCGCCTCCAATCTGCGTAGATGCTCCGGTGGATGATGGTGAGCGCTGACGATCACACAGCTGTGATGAGGGGGAAGTTAGCCTCCTGGGGGTAATTCTCTCTTAGGAGGCGACCCGAGGTGATCGGACCACCGAGGAGCGAAAGCGGGTGCATCCGGATTGATACCGCGAGCCCTGAGGGCGACCGCGAACGGGCTGCCGTGCGTCTCCGCCGGCACCGAAGCGATCATGCCGGCTGAGCAGTCGGACCGGGCTGGCGGAGGCACGGCCTCCAGATGGGCTCGGATTCAGAAATGGGCCGACTTCAGGGTCGTGCCGTTGCGCACGATCCTGGTCGCTGTCGGAGTGCTCGTCGTCGTCTACCTCATGGGCCAGCTTCTCTACCGGCTTCGGGACGTCGTGTTGCTCATCGTCGTCGGTTCGTTCGTCGCCCTCGTCCTGAACCCTCTGGTCGTGGCACTGCAGCGCTGGAAGATCCGCCGCCGAGGCCTCGCCGTCGCCGTCGTCACCCTGTGGTCCTTGTTGATCTTCGTCGGACTGGCCTTCGCGTTTGGTCATCCCCTGGTGAACGCGATCAGCCATTTTGCCAACTCCTTACCGGCGTACGTCGACAAGGCGCAGCACGGGAAGGGCTGGATCGGTCATCTCGTTCGCAAATACCACATCCAAGCCTGGGTGAGCAGGAACTCACCGAAGATCGTCAGCTTCGCGGAGGGACTGGGCAAGCCGGCACTCGCTCTCGGAAAGGGGGCAGTCGCGATCCTTGGAGAGTTGGCGGCCACCTTTGCGTTCGTCATCCTGCTCCTGGTGGAAGCGCCGAAGATGCGGGCCGGTCTTCTCCGCATCATGGCTCCCGAACGAGCCGCTAGGTACTCGGAAATCGGCACGAAGGTGAGCAAGTCGATCTCGGGGTTTGTGCTGGGGGACTTCCTCACTTCGTTGATCGCGGGATTCGTGATCTTCGTGACCCTCACCGTCCTCGGCGTGCCTTACCCCCTCCTTTTCGGGCTTTGGGTAGCTCTGGTCGACTTCCTTCCAACGATTGGCGGGGCGCTTGCCGGCATTCCGACGGTGCTCTTTGCCCTGGGGCATTCCATCAGTGCGGGAGTGATCACTGCCGTCGTCTTTCTTGCGTACACATTCGTAGAGAACCATCTCTTGAACCCCGTTGTCATGAGCCGCACCGTTAGGATCAATCCATTGGTCGTGTTCCTCGCTGTCCTCGTCGGCGCGGACGTCGGGAGCTGGGTCGGCGGCCTCTTCGGCGGGTTCGTTGCTGTGCTTCTGGCAGTGCCCGTCGCCGCTTCGATTCAAGTTGTGGTCGTGGAGGTTTGGAAGGCGACGGAACAGGATGGCACAGGTCGAGTCGATGGTGAAGAGAAATCCGGCGCGGCTCTGCCCGAGACGGGATCACCATAGTCACGGCCTGCAACGCGTCGGAGAATCCCTTCGACACCTACAAGCTTGCTACCGTCTGAACGAGCACCACGAAAGACATGACCCCGACGATGGCGACGCACAGTGTTGCAACCACCTTGAAGATCCGCCCATTGACTGCGGACCCGAGCACGCTCTTTCGATTTGCCAAGATGAGGATGTAGGTCAACAACATCGGCGTGATGATCCCATTCAACACTTGCGCGTTGACGACGAGGGCGACGAGGTTGCCAGGAGACAGCGCGATTCCTGCACCGACGACGATCTGCAACGTGAACAGGCCATAGAACAAAGGCGCCTGGCGGAAACTCGCGGACACCGAGCGCGGCGCTCCGGTTGCGTCAGCGATCGCGTAGGAAGTGGAGAGCGGCACCACAGATGCTGCGAGCAATGATGCACCGAGGAGGCCCAGTCCGAACAGCGCTGGAGCGGCAGGCCCTACGACCGGCTTTAGGGCCTCGGCCGCTTGACGAGCGGACTGTAACGGTCCGCTGCCGCCGATCGCGGCGGCGGTGGCAATGATTATGAAGATGCTGATGACGTCGCTCCAGATTGCGCCACTCACCGTATCGAGCCGTTCACTCCGATAGTCGGCTGGCTTAATTCCCTTGTCCACCACGGCAGATGCCACATAGAATTGCATGTATGGAGTGATCGTGGTCCCGACCAGGGCGACTGCGAGGACCAGGAATGACTGTGTGGCCAGGAAGTGCGGCCACACGAGGTTGCTGACGACCTCCTTCCCGTTGGGATGACCCAAGAAGGCGGCGACCGGATAGGTCAGGAATGCCAGTACCAGGACGAGGAACAGCCTCTCGGCCCGGGAGTATGAGCCGAGGACGGTCAATCCCCACACTGCCGCCGCGGCGATCGGGATCGAGATGTACTGGGAGACCCCGAAGATCTGCATTGCAGCTCCAACTCCCGCGAACTCGCTCACGGTGAGGCCAGCGTTGGCGATGAGCAAGAGGGACAACGCCCCGAATGTGCTACGCGCCGAGAACTGCTCGCGGATGAGACCTCCAAGCCCTTCGCCCGTGTACACGCCCAGGCGGGAGCACATCTCCTGAACCACGACGAGCGCCACCGTGATGAGAACCATCAAGAACAGAGTCCGATAGCCGAACTGCGAGCCGGCGCTCGCATATGTGAGAACCCCACCCGCGTCGTTCCCGGCATTGGCTGCGATGAGACCCGGACCGAGAATGGCGAGAACGGCCAGCAGACTGACGATCCATCGCTTCTGGGTGCGAGCAGACTTCGACGGAGATTGCGATGTTGCTTCGGTCACTCGGGATCATCCGCGTCGAGCAGTGCCAGAAGCCGAGCCCGATCGCTCGCGCTCAGCTCCGCCAAAAGAGCGTCGCGATGTTTCGGTCTGAGTTCCCGGAGCGCCTCGGCGGCGGTGGATGGGGTCGCCAGGGAGGCAACCTGGGCTTGCTCCCGCCGGCCGAGGTTCGAGATGATGGCGGCGACCTCTTTGGCGTGAAGCTTGCGCAGATCCTTGGCCGGAGATCCAAGCTGAAGACCACTCCCGACGGTGCCCGCTGCCGATGCCGGACCAGTGGGACGGGGAGCCCCCGCATTCGCCGCTCCGGGGACGAAGGTCTGCAGGTCGGCCCAGTCAATCGCGCGACGGGGCGGAGGGCAGCGTCGTCGCTTGCGCAAGAGGCGGCGCGCGTAAGCCCGAAATCCGACATCGACTCCGGCGAGCTCCCATCCGTCGGACAACCTACAGAGATAGACGTCAGACGCACGGACGACCTGCACACCTTGGAGGTCCAGCAGTTGGCAGTCGAGCACATCCCGTGCCAAGGCGATATCGCCTTCGTGACGCACAGGCAGTGTGACCAATGTCTGGGTCGATCGCAATCGGACCCCGGACTGTTCGATCGTTACCTCCGACACGTCGACGAGGGCGAATCCTTTGCTCAGGCTGACGAGAACGCCTGAGACAAGTGGATGAGGAGCTCCCGCGTCCCAATGAACGGTCACGTCGCTGACTCGACCGACTCGACGGTCGTCCGGGTCCACGACGGGTCGTCCGAGAAGGTTTGCCAGCGATATAACCTCACCGGCAATCGTCCGCCGCACGGCGATCTCGTCGCGAAGGCTCGTCATGAGGTCGAGACGTCGCCGCCGTTTTCTCCTGGCTCCGTCCTCGTTGGGCACTGCTCCTCCTGGCCTCTTGGAGTTGTCTCGCTCGATTCGCCGTTGGTGCCGAGAAAATCCTGCCACACGTCCCGTGGAGTTCTGCGGGATCAACGGAGCCGTTGGCATGTCTGGCCGAACGGAGTTCCTAGGCCGGTACAACACCTGACAGGCGCCGGGTCTGTCTCTAGGTGCCTCCCCTCCCGGTACGGACCGGTGCCCAGGTCCGGCGCTGTCGCCAACGGAAGCCGAACGAGCGCCACCCGATCCCACATGGACCGAAGGACGGTGACATCAGCCCACGGGGTGGGGAGAGATGACTCAGGTTGGAGTCATACCGACCATCAAGTTGTCCGTCCATTCCCTGACGTTGGGTCATACGAGATGCACGGGATGGACGAGTTCACCTTCGTGAGCTAAGGGGACGCGTCGGCGGGATACCCTGCCAACCCTGGTTCGGTAGCGCATCCCGCGGTTCCGCCTGTGCCTCCGCCCCATCAGGCGCGATGATCGTGCCGAGACTGATGACCGAGGGGCTACCCATGGTATCGAGCGATCAAGTGGTCATGTCCGCCGAGGCCCGGACTGCTGCGGGCAAGCGTTTGCGGCGCGTCGTACCCCGAGCAGCACACGGAGAGTGGAAACCGGGACCGGATAGGGCGGATCCGCTCGCGTTGCTGGAGGAGCAGAACCTCGCCCGGATCCCCCAACTCGTACCGGTCCGCATGGGCCGCATGGCCGCCTCGCCTTTTGCGTTCTACCGGGGTGCGGCCGCTGTCATGGCGGCCGACCTGGCCTCCACCCCGGTGACGGGAATCGAGGTCGTTGCTTGCGGCGACGCCCATCTCTCGAATTTCGGACTCTTCGCCTCACCCGAGCGGCGGCTTCTCTTCGACGTCAACGACTTCGACGAGGCACTACCCGCGCCCTGGGAATGGGATGTCAAACGGCTGGCAGCGAGCGGAATGATCGCCGCCCGGGAACACGGCTTCGACCAAGCACAAAGCGAGGAGGCAGCCCGGGGAGCGGTGCGAAGCTACCGCGAGCGCATGATGATCTTCGCCCAATGCGCAGCGCTCGACGTCTTCTACAGCCGAGTCGACGCCGACTCCATCGTCAAGGTCATGGCCGCCGTACCGCGCAAACAGATCGACAAAGCCCTCGCGACAGCCCGGCGCAATTCCGCGGCCCGGGCGATGGGCAAACTGACCGTCACCAGCGACGGCCCACCTCGAATAGTGGACCAACCACCCCTGGTCGTCCATCCACCCGAGCTTCAATCCGACCGGCCTCTCATCGACGCGGCAGTGGATGCCTACATGGCATCCCTCCGTGACGACGTCGCCCTGCTGCTGTCGAGGTTCAGCCCCGTCGACGCGGCCCACAAGGTCGTCGGGGTGGGGAGCGTCGGCACCGCATGCTTCATCGTCCTGCTCCTCGACGACAAGGGTGCTGCCCTGTTCCTGCAGGTCAAAGAAGCCCAGCAGTCCGTTCTGGAACGGCACTGGCGGCCGAGCCCGATCGAGCACCCGGGCCAGCGCGTCGTCTCCGGTCAACGCATCATGCAATCGTCCAGTGACATCTTCCTGGGATCGAGCAGCGCCCAGGGGCATCACTTTTACGTCCGACAACTTCGTGACATGAAAGGGTCGGCACCGATCGAGTCACTTCCACCACCAGCGCTCACCGAGTATCTCGAATTGTGCGGATGGGCACTGGCCCGAGCACATGCCCAGAGCGGACGGGCAGCCGAGATCGGTGGATACCTCGGCTCCAGCAGCGCCTTCGACCAGGCCATCGTCCGGTTCGCCGCGGCCTATGCCGATCAAAATGAGATCGACCATCAGGCCCTCCTCGCTGCGATCAAGGCCGGCCAGATCTCAGTCCAAGCCGGAGCCTGAACCGAGCCCACCCAGGCCCGCGTGGCACAAGCAGGCTTGTCAAAGCCCGACGCATGAACGCGTTGGTGTTCGCGATGCTCCCCCAGGGAGCGGATCACCAACGCCCACGGAGGGTGTCCCGGCCCCCTCCGCCCGGTCGGGACTGCCGGGAGGAGTGGTCAAATTATATGTTGCAACGAGTATTGTGGCAACATATACTCTCCCGGGACCGAGTCGAGGAGAAGGCTGTGGCAGATCTCGAGGTGCCTGTCCTGATCGTGGGCGGCGGAGGGGCCGGACTGACGGCGTCGATGCTCTTGGCCGACCTGGGGGTGGACTCCCTCCTCGTCAGCGCCTTGCCGACGACGTCGATCCTCCCCAAGGCCCACGTGCTTAACCAACGCACGATGGAGATCCTCAATGACGTCGGCGTCGCCGCCGAGATCTACCGCCGGGGCACCCCCCGGGAGCACATGCGGGCGTCGGCGTGGTACGCGGGATTCGCCGGTCACCCTGATGCGGGTCGCCGGATCGGGTGGATCGAGGCATGGGGAGCCGGTGGAGCCGACCCGGATTGGGCGTCGGCCAGCCCGTGCGCCACGACGAACTTGCCGCAGATCCGATTGGAGCCGGTGCTGCGGGAACGAGCCGAGAAGCTGGCGCCCGGCCGGGTCCAGTTCAACAACGAACTCGTCGGCCTCCACCAGGACGATGACGGGGTCACAGCGTCGGTGCGGGACCTCGACTCCGGCGAGGAGTACTCGGTACGGGCCCGCTACGTGCTGGCCTGTGATGCCGGGCGGACCGTGGGCCCCGCCCTCGGCGTCGAGATGGTCGGCGTGCGGGACGTTGCCCGAGAGATCTCGATCCACGTGACCGCCGACCTCTCCGCATGGGCCGCCGATCCCGAGGTGCTCATCCGCTGGATCTGGGTGCCGCACACGGGAACGATTGCCGTGCTCGTGCCCATGGGCCCGAACCGCTGGGGACCCCAATCCGAAGAGTGGGTCTTCCACCTCAACTATCCCTTCAACGACCCACGCGCCCTCGACGATGCCAAGGTCGAGGCCGACATGCGCGTCGCCTTGGGCATCGGGGACCTCCCGATCGAGATCCACAAGATCACCCGTTGGTCACTCGAAGGTGTCGTCGCGTCGAGCCTGAGAGTGGGACGCGTGTTCTTCGTCGGTGACGCCGCCCACCGGCATCCGCCGACAGGGGGTCTGGGCCTGACGAGCGCCGTCCAGGACGCGCACAATCTGTGCTGGAAGCTTGCGGCCGTCCTCGACGGCGTGGCCTCGGACGCGCTGCTGGACAGCTACGAACCCGAGCGCAGGTCGTCGGTCCAACGCAACGTCGACCGATCGGTCGAGAACGCGCTGAACCACATGGCGACCGGAGAGGCGCTCGGGCTCCTCGACCCCGAACTCACCCCAGAAGAAGGGTGGGCGCGCATGGCGGGACTCTGGAGCGATCGCCCTGAGGACGCGGACTTCCGACGGCGGATCACTCGACTGTTCGCCAGCCAGTCCATGGAGTTCCGCGAGCACAATGTCGAGTACGGCTACACGTACGACTCGACCGCCGTCGTCGATGACGGGAGCCCGTTGCCGGCGCCGGTCGACCCGATCCGGGTCTACGAACCCTCGACCCGCCCGGGCAGTCCACTTCCGCACGCGTGGCTGGATACTGACACGGGCCAACGGATCTCAACGCTGGACCTGGTGCACCCGGGGCGCTTTCTGCTGATCGCCGGAGAGGACGGTGACCGCTGGTGTGAGGCGGCTGCCAAACTCGCGGTCGGCGGTGGGATCCCCCTCGACTCCGCCCGCATCGGCCACCTCGAAGGTGACTACCTCGACCCCCGGTGCCGGTGGGCGCGCCTCCGCCAGATCGGCACCGATGGCGCCATCTTGGTGCGGCCCGACCGGTTCGTCGCGTGGCGCAGCATCGGATCGTCCCCCGACCCCGATGCCCAGCTCGCTGCCGCCCTTGCCCGGCTGCTTGGTCGTGATCTTGCCTCGATCACTGGCGTGGTCCACCTGACCGACACGCGAAGCTGACCCATGACGAAGAGCACGGACCGCGAAGAACTGATCGACCGGCTGGGACGCGACGCGTTCATCACCACGTTCGTGGTGAGCAACCGTTTCACCGAGGAGATCGAGCAGTGCTGCCGGGCCGAGGGCATGTCCCACGCCCTGTACGTGGCCTTGTGGGTTCTGTGCCTGGCCGACGCCCCCGACGGGCTGCCCATGGGTGCACTGGCGGACGGCCTGCTCACTCGCGCGGCGGACACGACCCGACTCGTCGACCGCCTCGTCAAGCTGCGACTCGCCACCCGCAGACCTTCGCTGGCTGACCGGCGGGTGGTGCTCGTCAGCGCCACGTCGCGGGGCAGACAACTCTTCGAGCGGGTCACCGCCGAGATCAAGGCGCTGCACCGCCGGCAGTGGGCCGCGCTCACCACCGAAGAGCTGCGGGCACTCACCAGGCTGCTCAACAAGGCGTTATGGACGGATGCTCCTGCTCCTGTCGAGACGGCAGCGATGTCGGTCCCCAAGCACTGACGCTCTATGCCTCGCCGACCAGACGAGAAGAAGATGAACGCCGAACCCTTGGAGGTCTTCCTATGACAGTCACCTTGTGGATCGCGGCAGGCCTACTCGCCGCCGTGAACCTCATTTTCGGTGGGTTGAAGCTCGTCGTGCCTCGGCCAAGGCTGACTGAGACCATGGCGTGGGCCGAGGACTTTTCCGACACGTCCGTCCACGCCATCGGCGCGCTCGAGGTGCTCGCAGCGGTGGGCCTCGTCGTACCCGGCCTGCTTCACATTGCGCCGGTTCTGGTGCCGTTGGCGGCCACCGGGGTCGCCGCCCTGCAGGTCGGCGCCGCAATCACCAACGCTCGCTACGGCGAGGCCAACCGCATCCCCATCAACATGATCCTCATCGCGCTCGCCGTGTTCGTAGCCTGGGGCCGATTCGGCCCCTACCCCCTATGACGCGTCGACCTGAGGGACGGAGGAGAGCATGTACCGACTGCTGAACGTCAATGGGCGAGCTGCCCTCGAGCGCGACGGCCATTGGCATGACCTGGCAACGGTCAGTGGCGACAAATCCCTGGCCGACCCAATGATCGCCGTCGGACGCTCCGGCGAGCTCCATGCTCTCTCCGAACGATGCTCGCCATCTACCGCCGGCGGGCTCATGGCCGAGGCCGAGTTGGGCGCTCCGGTGCCTGAGCCCCGCCAGGTCTTCGGCATCGGGCTCAACTACCGGGACCACGCCGGGGAGAGCGGGATGGAGTTGCCCCCGGCCCCTCTGACGTTTACGAAGTTCCCGAGTTGCATTGTGGGGCCGACAGCGACGGTCCCTCTCTCGGGCGGCACGGTGGATTGGGAGGCCGAGATCGTGGTCGCCATTGGCGCAAAGTGCTCCTCGGTTGCACCCTCCGACGTCTGGGGTGTCGTTGCCGGCCTCATGCTCGGGCAGGACATCTCAGATCGGGAGGTCCAACTCACCGGCACGCCACCCCAGTTCTGCCTGGGCAAGAGCTTCCCGTGCTTCGGTCCCACCGGACCTGCCCTCGTCTCGGTCGACGCGTTCGACGACCCGAACGACATCGGGCTGTGGTGTGACGTCAACGGCGAGCGCATGCAGGAGTCGCGCTCCCGGCACCTTATCTTTCCGATCCCCGCGCTGATCGGGTATCTCACGTCGATCTGTTCGCTGTATCCGGGCGACCTGATCTTCACCGGGACGCCGTCGGGGGTCGGGATGGCCCGTGGGCGCTTCCTGGCGCCCGGCGAGGTCATCGTCACCGGGGCCGAGGTCATCGGCGAGCTCAACAATCCCTGCACCACCGGCAAAGGAGCCTTGGAACTATGAGCCTGCATCGACTTCTCGGATTCCGCGCCGCGGTCGCCGACCCCGCCGCACTGGCCGCTTACTACGGCGAGATGGGCCTGGTGGGTGATGCGGCTTCGGGCTACACCGGCTCCGGCGGCGGGGCGGCGGTGGTGCTCGACGAAGCGCCCGTCCGGCGCCTGGTCTCGGTCGACCTCGGGTGCGCGGACGAAGGTGATCTGGAGGACGTCCGGCGGAGGTTGGAGGCGGGCGGGGCGTCGCCGACGAGCGGCGGTGATTCGGTGTCAGCCGTCGACCCGGCCTCGCGCGTCGTGTTCACGGTCCGGGTGGCCGAACCCGAAATAAGGGGTGCCCCGAGCGCGTTGGTCACACCCAACGCGCCGGGAGCCACAGTCCGTGTGAACACACGCGCATCAGCGGTGTTCGATGGCCCGCGTCCGCCGCGGCGCCTCGGCCACCTGGTGATCGGTACCCCTGACCTTGCCGCGACCCGCGACTTTCTGGTCGGCGGCATCGGCTGCAGGGTCAGCGACGAATTCGGGGGCATCATCGCCTTCCTTCGTTGCTCGACGGACCACCACAACATCGCACTCGTTGGCTCTCTCGTGCCGCTGCTCCAGCACTACTCGTGGGAATGCGACGACATCGACCACGTCGGCCACGCGGCGACCGCCCTCTACCGGGTTGACCCGAACCGACACGCGTGGGGCATCGGCCGCCACTTCGCGGGCTCCAACTTCTACTGGTATCTCCGGGACCCCGCCGGCTCGTTCGTGGAGTTCTATTCGGACATGGACCGGATCGACGATGACCAGGCCTGGGAAACGCGGGGAAGGACCCCGTTCGACCTCGAGCACGTGGCCAATGCCTGGGGGCCGAATCTTCCACTGGAGTTCATCGAGCCCCCTGATCTTCCTGAACTCCAAGCGGCCTGGTCCGTCTAGGTCCAAACGGCGACTGCTCGACCCAGATGGCCGTGACCTACCCGACCGGGCCCAACGGTGCCCGGACGATCGATGTCGCCGTGGTCGGCGGCGGACCCGTCGGCGCTGTGCTCGCGCTGCTCCTCGCCGACCGCGGGCGACAGGTGGTCGTGATCGAACGGTGGGCATCGCCCTATCCGCTTCCACGGGCCGTCCACTTCGACGACGAGACGGCCCGCATCCTTCAAGCGTGCGGAATCGGCCCAGTTCTCCCAGTGCTCTCGGAGGAGGCTGACACCTACGAGTGGCGAAATGGGGAAAGCGTTCCGCTGCTTCGCCTGAGGACCACCGGCATGGGCCGTTCCGGGTGGCCGGCCGCAAACATGTTCAATCAGCCCGACCTCGAGGCCGAGCTCAACGCGAAGCTGGACGAGCATCCATTGATCGAGATCCATCGCGGCTACGAGGTGAGCGACGTCACCCAAGGGGCGGACGAGGTCCGACTCACCGTGCGACCGACGCCCGGGAAACCGGCGGCCAGAGAGTCAGACGAGAGCGCACGTCCGGCATCGCTCCAGGCCCGGTTCGCTGTGGGATGCGACGGGGCCAACAGCACCGTGCGGGATATCTTGAATCCTCCGATCGAGGACCACGGCTTCTTCTTCGACTGGCTGATCGTCGATGTGGCCCTCAACACGCCCCGGGTGTTCGACCCTCCGAACCTGCAGGTCTGTGATCCCGCCCGGCCTACCACTGTCGTTTCGGGAGGACCGGGACGGAGGCGGTGGGAATTCATGTGCTTGCCCGGCGAGTCTCTCGATGCGCTGGACGAGGAGGCGAGAGCGTGGGAGCTGCTCGAACCGTGGGATGTCGGGCCCGAGAACGCGACGATGATCCGCCACGCTGGGTACCGGTTCCACGCGCGCTGGGCCACAAACTGGCACTCAGATCGCGTCTTTCTGGCCGGTGACGCCGCGCACCAGACACCACCGTTCGCTGGGCAGGGCATGTGCGCGGGACTCCGGGACGCGGCGAACCTGGCCTGGAAGCTCGACCACGTCCTCGAGCACCCGGAGGCCAGTCATCTTCTGGACACCTATGACCTCGAACGCATACCGCACGCCGCTGCGGTGGTTGGTGTCGCCATGGAGCTCGGCAAGATCATCTGCGTCGCAGACCCCGGAGAGGCCGCGGCTCGTGACGCAGCGATGGCGCCGTTGGTCGTCGATGGCGAGAGCACGCCGGTGCCACCGATGCCGTCACTGGTCGATGGCCTCCTCGCTGCGGGCTCGTCTTGTGCCGGGGAGCTGTTCGTCCAGGGGCGGGTCACCATCGACGGGATGACAGGCCTCTTCGACGACCTTTTCGGCGTGGGCTGGCGATTGGTGGCAGCTCCTGATGTGACGTCCGCAATCCCGATCGACATCGCAACGTGGTTCTCGTCGATCGGTGGGCGCGTCGTGACCATCGGCCCCAGTCGGGACGTCCACGATGTCGACGGTACGTACGCCGAGTGGTTCGCCGATCGTGGCGTTCAGGCCGCACTTCAGCGACCCGACTTCTACCTCTTTGGGACGACATCGAACGCCGATGGAGTCGCTGCCCTCATCTCGGAGCTTCAACAGCGTCTCACCGGATCGACGAGCGGACACGCTGGCGAAGAATCGGTGACGAATGAATCGATTTGAGGACCAGGTAGTGATTGTGACGGGCTCATCGAGTGGGATCGGTGAGGCGACTGCTCGTCGTTTCAGCGCCCGAGGGCGCCCATGTCGTAGTCAAACGTCTTCATGCTGATCGGCGAGGGCTTCGCTCTCGACGGAGTGGTGGAGCAGACCCGTCTCAGTTGCAACCGGGC
>Ga0181518_10001474_pt1 | contig 24151 bp, 20 predicted proteins | sample PEATcosm2014_Bin_28_FD_119751 | JGI IMG/M metagenome (GOLD analysis project Ga0181518, IMG submission 119751) | Peatland microbial communities from MTU Mesocosm Facility, Houghton, MI, USA - PEATcosm2014_Bin01_60_metaG | ecosystem: Environmental > Terrestrial > Soil > Wetlands > Peat | place...
ATCGCGGCGCTCGTGCCGACGATCTTCGTGATCGCCCAGCCCGATCTCGGCTCGGGCCTCGTGTACATGACGATCGCCTGCATGCTGCTGTTCGTCGCCGGCACCTCCTGGCGCCACCTCGCCGCGCTCGCGGCGCTCGTGTGCGTGTCGATCGCGTTCGTGCTCGCCGCCGGGCCCGCGATCGGGGTGCACGTGCTCAAGTCCTACCAGGTCGAACGGCTGACGGCCTTCCTGCATCCGACGAGCTCGCAGAAGGAAGCCGAAGCCAAGGAACGCGAAACGAAAGAAGGGGTTCCCGACCCCACCTATCAGCAGCAGGAGTCGAAGATCGCGATCGGCTCAGGCGGCAAGACCGGCCGCGGCGCGAACGCCAGCCAGGTTCCCTACGGCTTCGTGCCCGAGAGCGACACCGACTTCGTGTTCGCGGCGCTCGGCGAAAGGTACGGCTTCGTCGGCGCCGGGCTCGTGCTGCTGCTGTACGCGTTGCTGATCTCGCGCACGCTGCGCGTGCTGGTGATGGCCAAGGACCTGTTCGGCTCGCTGATCGCCGCCGGCATAGCAGCTATGCTCATATTTCAGGTCTTTGTAAACGTAGGGATGACTATTGGGATCATGCCAATCACCGGCGTCACGCTTCCGCTCATGAGCTATGGCGGCTCGTCGGTCATCGCCACCCTGCTGGGCATCGGCCTGCTGCAATCGATCTACGTCCAGGCGCGCACCTCAGCGGCGCTGAAGGGTCGCGTACCGCGCTACTAGACGTCATGTTCGCCGAGCATCCCTCATCAGACCCCCAGCGCCACTTCGCGCGGGGTGCATCCAAGCTGGCGCACCGGGTACGTGCAGGCTCGCCGACCCGGCGCCCCTCCGCCCGATGCTCGGCCCTCTTCCATACCGAAAGACTGGATCAAATTGAAAAAGCAAGTGCTTGTCAGCGTCGATCGCGCGGAGACGCGCGTGGCGCTTCTGGAGGCGAGCGGAACGCCCGCCGCCTCGCGTTCCTCCTCCGCTGCGCGCAAAGCGGCCAGCAGCCGCAAGCGCGGCGGGGGCCCGGAGGCCGGCTACCGCGTCGCTGAGCTCTACATAGAGCGCCGCGGCGGTCGCTCGATCGTCGGCAACATCTACAAGGGGAAGGTCGACAACGTCCTGCCGGGCCTGGAGGCCGCGTTCGTCGACATCGGCCTGGAGAAGAACGGCTTCCTGCACGTCGACGAGATCGTCCTGCCGGGCGTCGAGACGCCCAAGCGCGGGCGCGGCGGAGGCGGCGGGCGCAAGATCGCCGACCTGCTCAAACCCGGCCAGGAGATCGTCGTGCAGGTCGTCAAGGACCCGCTGAAGACGAAGGGCGCGCGCCTGTCGATGGAGCTGACGATCGCCGGGCGCTACATGGTCTACGCGCCCACCGGCGAGGGCGTCGGCGTCTCCCGGCGCCTGGAGGACAAGGAGCGCGAACGCCTGCGCCGCCAGACCTCCAACCTGCAGACCGACGGCGGCGGCGTGATCATCCGCACCGCCGCCCACGGCGCCAAGCGCGAGGACTTCGAACGCGAGCTCAAGTATCTGCACAAGCTGCACGAGGTGCTCGTCAAACGCGTGGAGGAGACGGCCGCCCCCGATCTCGTCTTCCAGGAGGCCGACCTGTCGGTGCGCGTCGTGCGCGACATCTTCTCCGCGCATTTCGAGCGCGCGATCGTCGATGACGAGCAGCAGTACCACCGGCTCGTGTCGTTCTTCACGCGCACCGCGCCCGAGCTGGTCGAGCGGGTCGAGCTGTGGCAGGAGCAGGAGCCGCTGTTCGAGGCATACCGCGTAGACAAGGCGATCGAAGGCGTGCTCTCCAGGCGCGTCGACCTGCCCAGCGGCGGCTACCTGATCATCGACTACGCCGAGGCGCTGACGGTGATCGACGTCAACTCCGGCAGCTTCATCGGCCGCGGCAAGGGCGCCGGCTTGGAGGACACGATCACCAAGACCAACCTGGAGGCCGCCGAGGAGGTCGTCAACCAGCTGCGGCTGCGCGACATCGGCGGCATCATCGTGATCGACTTCATCGACATGGCCCGCGCGCGCAACCGCGACGCGGTCCTGAAGACGCTGCGCAAGACGCTCGACGAGGACCGCACGAAGACGTTCACCGCCGAGATCTCCAAGCTCGGCCTGGTCGAGATGACCCGCCAGAACGTCACCGAGGGCGTGCGCGAGATCATGAGCCGCCCGTGCCCGACCTGCGAGGGCGAGGGCGTGATCCGCTCCGAGGAGACGTTCGCGATCGACTTCGAGCGCAGGCTGCGCGACGTCGCCGCCGAACACCCGGAGGCGGAGGCGTTCCTGGTCCAGATCAACCCGCGCGTGAGCACTCAGTTCACCGGCCATGGATCGCGGGTCCTGCACGCGCTGGAGACGCAGACCGGCAAGTCGTTCCTGTTCGAGGGCTCCGAAGGCCTCACGCTGGACCACTTCGCGATCACGTTCATGGGCACGCGCGAGGAGGTCGAGGAGCGCGCCCTGCCCTTCCGCCAAGGCGATGAGGTGCTCGTCGAGATCGTCGAGCCGCACATGTACGACGTCGATGACGCCGTCGCGAAAATCGACGGCTACATCATCTCGATCGCCGGTGCCTCGCCGTACGTGGGCGAGAAGCGCATGGTGCGCATCGACCAGGTCGGCCGCACCGCCGCGAGCGCCCTGCTGCTGGACGAGGCGGGCGAGGTCGTCACGCCGCCCGTACGCGCCGTCGACACCCGCTCGAGCGGGCGCGGCAGGCGTCGCTCCCCGGCGGCCGGCGGCAGCGGACGCGGCGCGTCCGAGCAGGCCGAGCCGCGCGGGCGCCGGCGCCGGGCCGCCGTCGAAAGCGAGGACGCGGAGGCGCGCCGCGAAGCCGGCCTCAGCGAGTCCCCGACGGCGATCGACACCGAGCCGGAGGAGGAGGCGGCGGTCGACCTGCTCGTCGAGGCGGGCGCCGTACGGGCCGGGGTCGATGCGCCCGAGGACGAGGCCGGCGAGGATGGCCTACAATCCAAACCTCGGCGTCGTGGCCGCAGGGGCGGACGGCGCCGTTCGGCTGCCAAGGCCAAGGCCACACCCGAGTAGGCGAGGACCCGCCGGCGCAAGCCACGCGGGGGCGCGCTCTCACAAGCCACAGAAATCGAGACCCACACAGACATGTACGCGATCGTGAAGACCGGCGGCAAGCAGTACCGCGTAGAGCGGGGCCAGACCCTGCTCGTCGAGCGCCTGCCCGCCGCCGAGGGCGCCGACGTGGCGCTCGAGCCGATGCTCTACCGCTCCGAGGAGGCGGTCTTCGACGCGGCCGGCCTGGCCAACGTGAAGGTCACCGCCAAGGTGATCGAGCACGTGCGCGGCGAGAAGCTGCGCGTGTTCAAGTTCAAGCCGAAGCGCGGCTACAAACGGCGCACCGGGCACCGCCAGGAGCTGACCAAGATCGAGGTCACCGAGATCAGCGCCGGCGCCGCGAAAGCGGCCAAAGCGAGCAAAGCCAAACAGGCTGACGCTCCCAGCGAGACGCCCAAGGCGAGCGAGGAGAAGACCGCAGATGGCTCATAAGAAGGGGCTCGGCTCGAGCCGCAACGGCCGCGACTCCAACGCCCAGCGTCTGGGCGTCAAGACGTTCGCCGGTGAGACCGTCACCGGCGGCGAGATCATCGTGCGCCAGCGCGGCACCCGCTTCAAGCCCGGCGCCGGCGTGGGCATCGGCAAAGACGACACGCTGTATGCGCGCGCAGCCGGCACCGTGCAGTTCAGCAACGGCTGGCGCGGGCGCGTCGTCAGCGTGCTCCCCGCCGCCGACCAGGGCTGAGAATGCCCCGCATAACGCCGCGGCGGGGTGCGTAGCCGCTCGCCGCCGCACGGTTGCCAGGCGGCGCGCTCACACAGGCTGGGCGGTCGGCCGGATCAGGATCTCGTTGACGTCCACGTGCGGCGGCTGTGAGATCGCGTAGATCACGCCGCGCGCGATGTCGTCGTCCTGCAGCGGCGCGTCTGTCGGGCGGTTGTCGAAGAACGGGGTGTCGGTGATGCCGGGCTCGATCAGCGTCACGCGGATCCCCGTTCCGTGCAGGTCCTGGCGCGCCGCCTCGCCCATCGCGGTGACCGCGTGCTTGGTGCACGAATACAGCGAGCCCGGCAGCGCGCGACGCCCGGCGACGCTCGAGGTCAGCAGCAGGTGCCCGCGCGTCTCCTTCAGCACGGGGATCGTCGCGCGCAGCGTCAGCGCGGCGCCGTAGACGTTCGTCAGCACCATCTCGCGCCAGTGCTCGGGCGTGTCGTTGAGGAAGCCGCGCGGCCCGCCGAAGCCGGCGTTGGCGAACACGGCGTCGATCCGCCCGAAAGACGCGAGCGCCGCCTCGACCATGCCCTGCTGGTCCTCCCACTCGGTCACGTCGCAGCGGATTGCCAGCGCATGCTCGGCGCCGCCCAGCTCCTCGACGAGCGACTCCAGGCGGTCGAGCGAGCGCGCCGCCAGCGCCACCCGCCAACCCTCCGCGCGCGCAGCGCGAGCGGTCGCCGCGCCGATCCCCGAGGAGGCGCCCGTGATCAGGAACACGCGGTCGGCTGTCACGATGGGTACATGTTGCACGATCGCGCGAGGATCTACGTCCAGGCGGGCGCCGGCGGCGACGGCTCCGCGAGCTTTCGCCGCGAAGCGCACGTGCCGCGCGGCGGCCCCGACGGCGGCGACGGCGGGCGCGGGGGCGACGTTGTGGTCGTGTGCGACGATTCGCTGCGCGACCTGCAGGGCTTCAAGCGCCGCAGCCACTACCGCGCGGGACGCGGCGGGCACGGCGGCGGCTCACAGCGTCACGGCGCCGAAGGGGAGACGCTCACGATCAGGGTTCCCCCCGGCACGCAGATCGTCGGCGCGCAGGGCGCCGCTCACGACGAGGCCGGTCTCGAAGGTGACGACGGCGCCGACGGCCACGCACGCGAGGCAGCCGACCTGCTCGGGCGCCGCTGGGAACTGCTTGCGGACGGGCAGACGGCCACGATCGCGCGCGGCGGCAGCGGCGGCAAGGGCAACAAGCGCTTCGCCACACCCACGCGCCAGGCGCCGCGCTTTGCCGAGCGCGGCCTTGCCGGCGAGGAGGGCTGGCTCGAGCTGAGGCTCAGGCTGCTCGCGGACGTCGGTCTCGTCGGCCTGCCCAACGCCGGCAAGTCCTCGCTGCTGGCGCGGCTGACGCGGGCCGCCCCCAAGGTAGCCGACTACCCGTTCACCACCCTCTCACCGGTGCTTGGCGTGCTCGATACCCCGTTCGGGGCACATGGAGCTCCTGATCGCCAGCTCGTCGTCGCGGACATTCCCGGCCTGATCGAGGGCGCCAGCGAGGGCGCCGGCCTCGGGCACGACTTCCTCGCGCACGTCGAGCGCACGCGGCTGCTCGTGCACGTGCTCGACATCGCGCCCGAGCTCTCGCAGGGCGAGCACGCGGACGCCGTCGTCAACCACGCCACGATCGAGCACGAGCTGGCGGCCCACGACGAGCGACTGGCGCGGCTGCCGCGGGTGCTCGTGCTGTCGAAGGCCGACCTCGTGCCCGAGGAGCGGGTGCGGGAGGCCGTCGCCGAGTGGCAGCGGCGACTTGGAGACGACGTGCCCGTGCTCGCCACCTCCAGCGCCACGCGCGCCGGCGTGCAAGAGCTCGGCGAGCTGCTGCTGCGGCTCGTCCCCGACCTCGCCACCGCAGCGGACGGTCTCGCGGAGGGCGGCGCACGCACAGGCGAGCAGGAGCTCGCAGAGCACATGGTCTTCCGCCCCACCGCCGGTGCCAGCTTTCAGGTCGAGGCGCTGGGGGAGGGGACGTTCGCCGTCCGCGGCCGCGGCATCGAGCGGCTGCTCGAACGCTTCGACGTCGACAACGAGGACGCGATGGCCTACCTCGAGGGGAGGCTGCGGCGGATCGGCGTCATCGGCGCGCTCGAGGCCGAGGGTTTCCAGCCGGGGGATGAGATCGAGATCGCCGGCGTCACGTTCGAGCTCGACCCGCACGAGTAGCACGCCGCCCACCCGGGCCTGCGCGCCCAGTGCAAATAAGCTCAAGCCATGAGACGTCTGGTCATCAAGCTCGGTTCGAGCGTGGTCGCCGACAGCGAGGGCACGCCGCGGATGGATGTGCTCGCGAACGTCTGCGACCAGCTCGCCGGGCTGCACCGCGAAGGCGTGGAGGTGATCGTCGTCACCAGCGGCGCGATCGCGCGTGGGATGCGCGTCATGAACCTGCCGCAGCGACCGACCACGATCGGCGCGCTGCAGGCCGCCAGCGCCGTCGGCCAGGGCAAGCTGTACAGGATCTACGACGAGCTGCTGCGCGAGCGCGACGTGACGAGCGCGCAGGTGCTGCTGACGTTCTTCGACATGAGCGCGCGCACGCACTACCTCAACGCGCGCCAGACGCTCAGCACGCTGTTGGAGTGGCGGGTGCTGCCCGTGATCAACGAGAACGACACCACCGCCACCGACGAGATCTCCTTCGGCGACAACGACTTCCTCGCCGCGCAGGTGGCGGTGCTGATCGCCGCCGACGAGCTGATCCTGATGACCGACATCGACGGGCTGTTCACCGCCGACCCAAGGTTGCACCCGGATGCTCATATCGTGGCTGAGGTCAGCGACTTCGCCGCGATCGACGATATGGAGATCGGCCACACGACCTCGCCGCTCGGGTCGGGCGGCATGCGCTCCAAGGTCGTCGCCGCAGAGATGGCCACCGCCGCCGGCATCTCCACCGTGATCTGCAACGGCGTGCGCGCGCAGGCGCTCGTCGCAGTGCTCGCCGGCGAGCGCGAGGGCACGCGCTTCGCCGCGCGCGAGGCGCGCTACTCGAGCTTCAAGCTGTGGCTCAAGTACGCCAAGCCCTCACGCGGTACGCTCGTGATCGATGCCGGCGCCGTGCGTGCCGTGCGCGACGGCAGCGCCAGCCTGCTGCCCGTCGGCGTCATCGACGTGGTCGGCGACTTCGACGCCGGCGACGCGGTCGACATCGCCGAGCGGCTCGACGACGACAGCGCCCGCGCGCGCACGCTCGCGAAGGGCATCTGCAGCTACTCCGCAGCCGAGCTGCGCCGCGTCCTCGGGCTCAAGTCCGACGCCGTGCGGGAAATACTCCCGCGCGCCAGTGACGAGGCCGTGCACCGCGACTATCTCGTGCTCGACTGAGACCGGCAACGACTTTCGGGGAGACAATGTCGCTCCTCGCCCGCGCGCCGGCCATGGTGGCCGGTCGCAATGGGCGCTGAACGAGACCACGGGCACAGCCCTGTCGTACCCTGTGGGCATGGCAATCGCCGTCTCATCCGTCGCCGACACGTGCGCCGCCGCCAAGCGCGCCGCGCGCACGCTCGCGCAGACCGATACCGCCGTCAAGGACGCCGCCCTGGAGGAGATCGCGCTCGCGCTCGAGAGCCGGCTCGAGGAGATCCTCATCGCCAACGAGCGCGACATGCAACTTGCGCGCGAAGCCGACATCGGCGCCGCGCTGCTCGACCGCCTGCGCCTGGACGAGGAGCGCGTCGTCGCGATCGCGCACGCCGTGCGCCAGATCGCCGCGCTCGCCGACCCTATCGGCGAGGTCATCTCCGGCCAGCGCCTGCCCAACGGCCTGGACGTGCGCAAGGTGCGCGTCCCGCTCGGCGTCGTCGCCGTCGTCTACGAGGCGCGGCCGAACGTCACCATCGACGCCGCCGCGCTGTGCCTGAAGTCCGGCAACGCGATCGTCCTGCGCGGCTCCTCCTCAGCGACCCACTCAAACGCCGCGCTCGCGCAGATCGCCGGCGACGCCGCCGTCGCCGCCGGGCTGCCCGACGGATGCGTCAGCCTCGTCTCAGGCGGCGGGCGCCAGGAGCTCGCCGAGCTCGCCACCCAGCGCGACAGCGTCGATCTGATCATCCCCCGCGGCGGCGAGGGCCTCAAGGACGCGCTGCAGGCCGTCGCCACCGTGCCCGTCATCTACGCCGCCTCCGGCAACTGCCACGTCTACGTCGACGCCGCCGCCGACCTCGACCAGGCGCTCGCGATCGTGCTCAACGCCAAGACCCAGCGCCCGGGCGTCTGCAACGCCGCCGAGACGCTGCTCGTGCACGAGCGCGTCGCCGCTGACTTCCTGCCGCGCGTGCTCGGCGCGCTAGCCGCCGCCGGCGTCCACGTGCGTGCCGACGAACGCGCCCACCACGCGATCGCTCCCAGCGGCGCGATCCCCGATCTGATCATCGAGGACGCCACCGACGAGGACTGGGCGACCGAGTACCTCGCGCCGATCATCGCCGTCGGCGTCGTCGACTCCGTCGAGCACGCGATCGAGCACGTCGCCCGCCACGGCAGCGGCCACTCCGAGGCGATCGTCACCCGCGACACCGCCGCCGCGCGCGCCTTCCAGCTCGGCGTCGACGCCGCCTGCGTGTACGTCAACGCGTCCACGCGCTTCACCGACGGGGGCGAGTTCGGGATGGGCGCCGAGATCGGCAACTCCACGCAGAAGCTGCACGCACGCGGGCCGATCGGGCTGCGCGAGCTGTGCACGTTCAAGTACCTCGTCGAAGGCGACGGACACGTCCGCGCGTGAGCGGCCTGTGACGGCCGACGGAGAAGCGCACGCCGGCGTGCGCTCGCTCGGCATCCTCGGCGGCACCTTCAACCCGCCCCACCTCGGGCACCTCGCCGTCGCGCGCCACGCGCGCCAGGAGCTCGGGCTCGAGCGCGTGCTGCTCGTGCCCACCCACACCACGCCGCACAAGGCCAGCGTCGACGACGTCGAGGACCGTCGCGACCCGGGCCCCGAGCATCGTCTGCGCATGTGCCGGCTGGCCGTGCACGGCATCGACGGAGTGTCCGTCTGCGCCGTCGAGGTCGAGCGCGGCGGACTGTCCTATACCGTGGATACCTTGAGAGCCCTGCACGCCAGCCACCCCCACGCCGAGCTGACGTTCATCGTCGGAGCCGACACCGCCGGCACGCTCGGCTCCTGGCGCGAACCCGCGCAGCTGCTCGAGCTCGCGCAGCTGGCGGTCGCCACGCGCGCCGGCGCTGCGCGCCGGCGCGTGCTCGAGGCGCTCGGCGCGATCGAGCTCGCCGGCGGCGCCGCGGGCGACGTTCGCACGGGCGCCGATCGCGTGCGCTTCCTGGAGATGCCGCCGATCGACGTCTCCTCCTCGCTCGTCCGCCGCCGTGTCGCAGATGGCGATGCGGTCGACGATCTCGTCGGGCCCGCCGTCGCCGGCTACATCGCCGAGCACCGCCTCTACCGCGCGCCCGCCCAGGTGCTGCCATGACGCGCGACGCGGCGCTGCAGGGCGCCGAGCTGCTCGGCGCGATCGCCGGCTACGCCGCCGACAAGAAGGCGATCGACGTCGTCGAGCTCGACCTGCGCGGCGTGCTCGGCTACACCGACTACTTCCTCGTCTGCTCCGGCAACACCGGCCGCCAGGCCAAGGCGATCCACGACGGCATCCTCGAGGGGCTCAAGCGCGAGCACGACACGCTGCCGCGCAGGGTCGAGGGCTCCGGGCAGACGGGCTGGATCCTGATGGACTACCTCGACGTCGTCGTCCACATCTTCACGCCCGAGACGCGCGACTTCTATCGCCTCGAGCAGCTGTGGGGCGAGGCGCCCGCGCGCGCCGCCGAGGGGTCCGCGCGCGCCGCCGGCGCCAGCGCGGACGGCTGACAGCCGGTCCTGAGAGACATTGCCGAAATCCCGTTGACTATTCGCACGCGCAGCGGTTAGGGTCGGCTTGATAGCGCCGCCGAGGGAGTGGCGCGCCAATACAGAGGGGAAACATGCACTACTCGATCGTAGATCGCGGGAGGCGTCGCCTCGCGCTCATTTGCACGGCGCTCATCGCAGCATCGCTGGCGTACGGCCTCACGGCCCTCGTCGCAACCGCTCACGCCGAAGGCCCCGGCTCGGGCACGCCCACGGTCGTCAGCCTGGGCGACTCGTTCATCTCCGGGGAGGCGGGACGCTGGGCCGGCAACACCGACGAAAGCTCATCCAAGACCGACGCGCTCGGCTCGACCGCGTACTACGACAACTCCACCGACACCGGCGAACTGATCAAGGGCTGCCACCGCTCCAAATCGGCCGAGGTCTACATCGGCGGCGGCGTCAACGGCGAGAACCTCGCCTGCTCCGGCGCCAAGACCACCAGCTTCTCGACCGAAGGACTGTTCAAGCCCGGCATCGACTTCTACAACTCCGGCGGCAACGAAGGCCAGGCGCTGATGCTCCAGCACTTCGCCGCCAGCCACAACGTCAAGCTCGTCGCGCTGTCGATCGGCGGCAACAACTTCAACTTCGCCGGCATCGTCACGGACTGCGTCGAGGACTTCCTGGAGTCGACGATCTTCTACGACTTCTACTGCAGCGAAGAAAGCTCGGTCACGAACAACTTCACCTCCAGCAACGTCTCCAAGATCAAGGGCGAAATCGAAACCGCGATCAAGAACGTCGCCACCGCCATGACCAACGCTGGCTACACCAGCTCGCAGTACACGATCCTCGTGCAGGACTACCCCTCGCCGATCCCCAACGGGTCGGAATTCCGCTACACGCAGAGCGGCTACAGCAGGCAGTTCACAGGCGGCTGCGGCTTCTGGAACAAGGACGCCAACTACGCCAACGCGACGATGCTGCCGACGATCGACAACACCGTCCTCGGCGCCGCCGCCGGAGTCGGACTGTCCAACGTGAAGACCATGGAACTGAGCTCGGCCTTCAACAGCCACCGGCTCTGCGACAAGGGCGTCGGGATGCTCGAGGAAGAGGGCCTGTCCAACTGGAAAGCGGCCGAAGCGGTCAACAAGAGCGAGTGGTTCAACCAGATCCGCACGATCGAAACGCTGATCGGGCCCTACGAACTCCAGGAAGACATCCACCCCAACTACTGGGCACAGCTGGGCCTGCGCAACTGCCTCACGCAGGCATACAACGCGGGCACGCCCAAGGGCGGCACCTGCACCACCTCCGCCAGCGGCCTCAACTCCGCCGGCGAGCCGAACATGTCGCTGCACTGACGCGCGCATGACGGGCTGACTCACGGCGCCGGGGTGGGCACACCGCCCCGGCGCCAGGCCCGCCCGCGTCGGAGCGTCGCCCGATGCCCGGGCGCGCGGCTGCGAAGATGCCTCGGTGAGCTCGCCACGCCCGCACCGTGTGCCGCGCGTCAGTGCGGTCATGCGAGAAGGCGAGCGCGTGACGCCGCTCGAGCTGTTCTTCGATCTCGTGTTCGTCCTGGCGCTCACGCAGTGCACGACGCTGATCGTGCGCACGCCGACGTGGGAAGGCGTCCTCAAGGGCCTGCTCGTGCTCGGCGTGCTGTGGTGGTCGTGGACCGGCTACGCCTGGCTGACATCCGTCGTCGACCCCGAGGAGGGGTCCGTGCGCCTGGCGATGTTCGCCGCGATGGCCGCGTTCCTCGTCGCCGCGCTGTGCGTGCCCGGCGCGTTCGGCTCGGAGGCGCTGCTGTTCGCATGCGCATACGCCGTCGTGCGCGCGGCGCACATTGCGCTGTTCATGATCGCCAGTCGCGACGACGCGGGCCTGCGCCACTCGGTGCTCGGGCTTGCCGCCAGCACCGCGATCGGCGTCGGCCTGCTGGTGGCCGCCGCCTTCGCCTCCGGCGCGCTGCAGCTGGGGCTGTGGGGCCTCGCGCTCGTGCTCGACCTCGGCGGGCCGCTCGTGTTCGGCATCGAGGGCTGGAAGCTCGTGCCCGGGCACTTCGCCGAGCGCCACGGTGGGATCGTGATCATCGCGCTCGGCGAGTCGATCGTCGCGATCGGCATCGACGCGCGAGCGACGATCGGCGCCGGCGTCGTCCTTGCCGCCGTGCTCGGCATCGTCGTCGTCGCCGCGCTCTGGTGGGCGTACTTCGACGTCGTCGCGATCGTCGCCGGCAGGCGCCTCGCACGCGCGCGCGAGGGGCGCGAGCGCAACCAGATCGCGCGCGACTCCTACTCCTACCTGCACCTGCCGATGGTCGCCGGCATCGCGCTGATCGCCGTCGGCCTCAAGCGCACGCTGCTCGCCGTCGACGATCCGCTGAAGCTTGTTCCCGCCGCAGCGCTGCTCGGCGGCGCCGCCGTCTACCTGCTCGCGCACGTCGCCTTCCGGCTGCGCAACATGCGCTCGCTCAGCACGCGGCGCCTGGTGGCGGCGATCGTGCTGCTCGCGCTAGTGCCTGCCGGCGCCACGCTGCCGGCGCTGGCGACGCTGGGCATCCTCGCCGCCGTGCTCGTCGCGCTGATCGCATACGAGGCGCTGCGCTACGCCGACGTGCGCGAGCGCGTGCGCCATCAGCCCGTCGGCGGCGGCGTGCCCACGTAGTAGTCCTCGAGCGGGGCCGGCGCGGGTAGCGAGCTCGGGGACGCGAGCGGGCTCCGCGCCTGCAGCGGGCTCGATGCGGGCAGCGGGCCGGGCGCCGGCTCTGCGCGCACGAGCAACAGCACGAGCGCCTGCGTCAGCAGCGCCACGGCGGTCGCGAGCGCGAACGCCTGCGCGGTGTCCATCCGGTGCAGCGAAACCGCCAACGTGAAGCAGAACAGCGCGAACGCGCCGAAGCCGCTCACCAGCCCGCGCAGCAGCCGCAGCAGCTCGTCGCTGCCGCGCTGCGCGTGCGTGAACGTCGCCAGCACAGTCGCGATGATCGGAAACGGCGCGAGCAGGCCGCTCAGCTGCGGGCCGAGCCAGCCCGCCACCGCCGTCAGGCTCAGCACGAGCGCGCACGCGCACGCCGCGCGCACCGGCAGGTCCCACGCCGGCGGCGTCGCGTGCTCCGGCCGCTCCGCTCCCGCGCGCGGGAGCCACGCGAGTCCCAGCGCCACCGCCACCGCCGCCACGCCCAGCGCGACGCCCACCGGCAGCGACAGCGCGCTGAACACGGCCGTCGCCGCGGCGAACGCGAGCCAGCCGGCGAGCAGGCTGGCGCCCCAGAACAGGCGCGGCGCCAGGCGCGCGTACACGACCACGAACGCGATCAGCGAGACCAGTCCCAGCAGCGTGCCCGCAGCCGCGCTCGCCGCGAACGCGCGGCCGTGCTCGAGCGCGTACACGAGCAGGATCGGGCCGGCGACCACCGGCAGCCCCGCGATCAGACCGCCCACCCGCGGCCCGTAGCGCCGGGCGACGAGCGACGCGCCGACGACGAACGCGGGGGCGAGCAGAAGCTTGACGGCGAGCAGCGGCATCCGCAGATGATTACGCAGCCGACGGCCGACGGCATGTAACTACTGATACGAGACCGGGGAGGACACCGATGCCGGCGCCGCCCGCGGCGCCTAGCTTCGGGAGCATGCTGCATCTCGCCCGATTCTCGATCCGCCGGCCGCAGGTCGCGCTGCTCGCCTGGGGCCTCGTGGCCGTCGTCCTCGCCGTCATCGGGCTCGGCGTCGCGCACTCGCTGTCGCCGTCGATCGTCGTCGTGCCCGGCACCGAGTCATCGCGCGCGCAGCAGCTCGCGAACGCGCACTTCGGGCCCACGCAGCTCGTGCCGATCCTGCTGCAGGCCCCAGCCGCCGACGTCGCGCAGCTCGAACGCCAGGGTCCGCGGCTCGTGCGCGACCTCGCCAAGCGCCCGCACACGCGCGTGCTCTCCGCGTGGGACGGGGGCGCCGCCGCCGAAGGCCTGCGCCCGTCGCGGACCGCCGCGATGATCGTCGTGTCCGTCGACCGCGCCGAAAAGGACGTCGTCGACTACGACCAGCCGCAGATCGAACGGCTCGTCGCGCACGACATCGGCGGGCGCGTGCGCGCGAGCGTCACCGGCCAGCCGTCGATCGACCGCGCGCTCAAGAACGAAGCGCTGAGCTCGGCGCTGCGCGACGAGCTGATCGCCGTCGCGATCCTGTTCGTGCTGCTGCTGCTCGCCCTGCGCGCGCCGCTCGCAGCCGCCGCCGTCACGCTCGTCGGCGCCGCCACCGTGCTCGCCGCCTACGGTCTGATGGCGCTGCTCGCGCTCGTCATCGAAACAGACCCGATCGCCGTCGCGCTCGCCTCGATGACCGGGCTCGCGCTCGGCGTCGGCTACTCGCTGCTGATCCTCGACCGCTTCCACCAACAGGAGCAGCTCCCCGACGCGGATCCGCGGGATGCGACGCTCGCGGCCTCGAGCGCCGTCGCGACGACCGGACGCGCCGTGTTGTTCGCCGGCAGCGGTCTGATCCTCGCGCTCCTGCTCGCCACCGCGATCGCGCCGACCAAGATCCTCGTCTCGCTGGGGATCGGCGTGCTGCTCTGCTCGACGCTCGCGCTCGGCGGAGCCGTCGTCGTCATGCCCGCCGCGCTCGTCCTGTTCGGGCGCGACGTGGTCAACGCCGCGGGCTCTGCGCCGGCCGCTCTCACCCGCGACTGGGATCGCCTCGTCGGCGCCGGCGTCTGGATCAGGCACCGCGCCGTGATCGCCGGCGCGCTCGCCACCGCCGCGCTGCTCGCGCTCGCGATCCCCGCGCTGTCGCTGCGCACCGGGCCGCCGGGCGTCAGCCAGCTGCCCGCCGGCAACTCCGCGCGCACGTCCTTCGAAACGGTCGCGCGCGTGATGGGACCCGGCTGGCCAACCCCGTACAACCTGATCGTCGTCAACCCGCGCGGGCCGATCACCACAGCCGCGACGCTCGAAGCGCTCGACCGCCTGCAGGAACAGATCGCCGCCGACCGCAGCGTCGCCGCCGTCACCGGCCCGGGCGAGCTCAGCGCGCAGACCAAGCCGCTCGGCAAGCTGCCGACCTCGCTGGCGGAATCGGGCAAGCTGCTCACCGGCGGCAAGAGCGACCTGCAGCGCCTGGTCAACGGGCTCGGGCAGGCCGGCAGCGGCGCCAAGCAGCTGCAGAGCGGCCTGCGCTCGGCGAGCGCCGGCGCCGGGAAGCTGCACAGCGGCTCCGGCAGCGCGCAGTCCGGCGCCGGCGAACTGCATGCCGGGCTCGCCGCCGCGCGCAGCGGCTCGGCCAAGCTCTCCACCGGCCTCAGCCAGGCGCTCGCCGGGGCGGGCGCGCTCAAGAACGGCGCCACGCAGGCGCTCGCCGGCTCGATCGAACTCGCCAACGGGCTGGGCTCCGCGCACACGCCCGTGGCCGCCGGCCTGCCGTCGCTGAAACAGCTCGCCGGCCTGACCGCGAGCACGAACAGCACGCTCGGCAGCCTGCAGGGTCAGGCGCAGGGCGCCGCCGCGGACCTCGCCAGCGCGACCGAAGCGCTGAAGGGCATGGCCACGGGCAAGAGCGACCCCCGCTACGGCGAAGCGCTCGCCGCGCTCGAACGCGCCACCGGAGCGCTCGGCGGCGTCGCCAGCGGGCTCGGCGGCGTCGCACCGGAAACCAAGAGCGCCGCCGAAATCGCCGCGAGCGCCGCCACGCAGGGCTCGTTCCTCGCCAGCGCGCTCGATCAGCTGCACGCCGGCGCCGCGCAGCTGCAGGCGGGCCTCGCGAAGCTGCGCACCGGCGACGTGCAGCTGGCGTCGGGCATCGGCAAGCTCTCCGGCGGCAGCGGCGAACTGACGAGCGGGCTGACAAAGCTGCGCGACGGCGCCGGCGCGCTCGAAACGGGGCTCGGCGAACTGACCAGCGGCACCGGCCAGCTCGAAAGCGGCCTCGCCGGCGGCGTCTCGCCGACCGGCGAGCTCGTCAACGGCCTCGGCGTGATGCAGAAGAGCGTCGCCAAGTTCAGCGGCCAGCTGCCCTCGCCGAAGGAGCTCGAAGAACTGCACACGAAGTCGCCCGGCCTGTTCAACTCGGGCTACTTCCTGCTCGCCGCGATCGCCGGCGCGCCGGCCACCAGCGCCAACGCCGCCGGCTTCACCGTGAACGTCACGCGCGGCGGGGACTCCGGGCAGATCGTCGTCATCTCACGCTACGCCGCGAGCGCCTCGCAGACCGCCTCGCTCGGGCAGCGCCTGGACCGGATCGCGCGCAGCTTCGCCGCGCGCGACCACCTCGAAGTCGCCGTCGGCGGACCCGCCGGCGACCTCGCCGACTTCACCAGCGCGACCAACGCGCGCCTGCCGTGGGTGATCGTCGCGCTCGCGCTGGCCGTCGCGCTGACGCTCGGGCTCGCGCTGCGCGCCGTCGCGCTGCCGATCGTCGCCGTGCTCTTCAACCTGCTCACCGCCGCCGCCACGTTCGGCGCGATGCGCCTGCTGTTCGGCGGCGCGCACCCGCCGCTCGGAGGTCCCGGCTACCTCGACCCGATGTCGATCATCGGCATCTTCACCACGATCTTCGGGATCTCGCTGATCTTCCTCGTCGTGCTGCTCGCGCGCACGCGCGAAGAGCTCGTGGCCGGCGCCGGCGTCGATCGCGCGCTGGACGTCGCCCTGCGACGCACCGCCGCGGCGAGCACCGGCGCGGGCCTGCTGATGATCGCCGCCGTGATCCCGTTCGCGACCACCGGCCTTCTGACCGTGCGCGAGTTCGGCGTCGGCGTCGCGATCGCCGTGGCGCTCGACGCGTTCCTGGTGCGCCCCGTGCTGCTGCCGGCCGCCGTCGAGGCGCTCGGTCACCGCGCCTGGTGGCCGACGCGCGCGGGCGGGGTGGAGGGTCAGTTGGAACTACGGATGCCAGAGCCGCAGAGCGCCCCGATGAATACGGCTAGCAATGGCCATAACGTCAGCGACATGGCATCCGTGGACGCGAACTCGCAGGCGGATGCGAATCTGGAGGAACCGATGGAGGAGATCCGATGAGAAGGCTCAAGCTGATGACCGTATTGACCGTCGCCGGAGTGCTGTGCGCGGGTGGGCTCGCATACGCAAGCTCGCAGTTCACGCAGACCTCGGTGATCACGCTGACCGCGACGAAGGCCGGCAAGCCGACCGGGCTGCAGGCGAGCCTGCAGTCGGCCGACCCCGGCGCCGTCCAGCCGCAGGGGCTGAAGACGCTCACGATCACGCTGCCGACGAAGACGAAGTTCGACTTCAAGAGCACCGCGCTGAAGCAGTGCAAGGCCAGCGAAGTCGAAATCAAGGCCACGCTCGGCAGCGCCTGCTCGGCCAAGAGCAAGATCGGCTCGGGCACGGCGGTCGCCAACGGCGCTCCCGTGCTGCCCACGATCCCCGAGAACGCGACCGCGTACGCCGGTCACAACGAGATCATCTTCCTGCTCACGCCCGCGACTGCCGGCGCCGGACAGGTGCTCGTGCTGTACGGCAAGGTGTCCGCGAACACGGTCACGACCGAAGTGCCCGTGATCAACGCCGGTGGCCTGAACATCGTGATCACCGCGCTGAACCTGACGATCAAGACCGTCGGCAAGGGCAAGCAGGCATTCATCACCGCCGGCAACTGCACTGGCGGCAAGTTCGCCGTGAAGTCCGGCTTCGTCTATCAGACCGGAGCGACGCTCAGCATCGCGAGCTCCTCCAAGTGCAGCAAGTGAGGTAGGGAGGAGCGATGGCCACCACCGTCCCGCTGCCGCCGGTCGCCGAGCGCATCACCGGCGCCACCACGCTCGGACGCATGATCCTCTCAGCGTCCGAGCGTGGCGAGGACGTCGCGCTGCGCTACCCGGGCGGGGCGGGCCTGCGCTCGATCTCCTACCGCGAGCTCGGCGAGCACAGCGATGCGATCGCCCGCGGCCTGATCGCGCTGGGGATCGAGGCGGGGGACACCGTCGCGATTCTCTGCTCGACGCGCGCGGAGTGGACGCTGTGCGAAGCGGGCGCCGTGTGCGCGGGGACGGTGGTCGCCCCGATCTACCACACCAACTCCCCCGAGGAGTGCCTGCACGTGCTCTCGCACTCGCAGGCGCGCTTGGTGTTCTGCGAGGACGCCGCGCAGGTCGCGAAGATCGAGCAGATCCGCGCGCGCTGCCCGGAGCTCGCGCACGTGATCGTGATCGACGGCCGCGCGCCGGGCGCGATCACGCTCGAAGAGCTGCGCGCCGGCGGCGAGCACGTCGACGCGCACGAGGTGGAGCGGCGGGTGCGCGCGGTCGAGCCCGACGACGTCGCCACGCTCGTCTACACCTCCGGCACGACCGGGCCGCCGAAGGGCTGCATGCTCACCCACGCCAACTTCCTGTCGGCCACCGCGATGTATCGCGGCCAGCTCGAACTCGACGACGTCCAGCCGGTCATCTACATGTTCCTGCCGCTCGCGCACGTGCTCGCGCGCGTCGCCCAGATGGTCGTGATCGACGTCGGCGGCACGCTCGTGTACTGGGGAGGGGACACCGCGCGCATCGCCGAGGAGATCCAGCAGGCCGAGCTCACGCACTTCGTCGCGGTGCCGCGCATCTACGAGAAGATGCACACCGCGATCCTCAGCACCGTCGACAGCCGCGGCCCGGTCGCGCGCCTGCTGTTCGCGTGGGCGCTGGAGGTGGGACGCCGCGCGCGCGCCGCCGAGCGCGCCGGCAGGCGCCGCGGACCGCTCGCGGCCGCGCGCCTGGGGCTAGCCGACCGCGTCGGCCTGGCCAAGGTCCGCGCGCTGTTCGGCTCGCGCCTGAAGCTCGCGCTCGTCGGCGCCGCGCCGATCGGCCGCGAGCTGTTGGAGTTCTTCGACGCGTGCGGCGTGCTCGTGCTGGAGGGCTACGGCATGACCGAGAGCTGCGCCACCGCGACGCTCAACCCGCCCAGCGCGCCGCGCCTGGGGACCGTCGGGCGCGCGCTGCCCGACAGCGAGGTGATGGTCACCGAGGAGGGCGAGGTGCTGCTGCGCGGACCGCACGTGTTCGCCGGCTACCACCGCGACCACGAGGCGACCTCGGAGGCGTTCACCGACGGCTGGCTGAACACCGGCGATCTCGGCTCGCTCTCCGAGGACGGCTATCTGACGCTGACGGGGCGCAAGAAGGACCTGATCATCACCTCCAGCGGCAAGAACATCAGCGCGTCGAACATCGAGAGCGCGCTGCGCGAGACGCGCTGGATCTCCGAGGCGGTCGTCTTCGGCGACCGGCGTCCGTATCTCGTGTGCATGGTCGTGCTCGACCCCGACGAGGCGCCGAAGCTGGCCGAGCAGCTGGAAATCCCGGCGGACATGGCCGGCATGGCCGGCGACGAGCGAGTGCATGCGGTGCTGCAGGCCGACATCGACGCGGTCAACGAGCGCTTCGCGCGCGTCGAGCAGATCAAGCGCTTCGCCGTGCTCGACCACGACCTCACGCAGGCGACGGGCGAGCTGACGCCGACGCTGAAGGTCAAGCACGCGACCGTGTACGAGCGCTACGCCGACTTCTTCGACGCGCTGTACGCCGAGCCTCGGTGAGGAGCCGGTCGTGAGCGCCACGCACCGCCTGTCGAGCGCCGACGCGGCGTGGCTGCACATGGACCGGCCGACGAACCTGATGGTGATCAACTCGGTGCTGCTGTTCGACGACCGGGTCGACTGGGAGCGGCTGGCGGACGTCGTGCGCAGGCGCTTGGTCGAGCGCTACCCGCGCTTTCACCAGCGCGTCGGCGAGAGCCGCGTGGCGCTCGACGGGCCGCACTGGCAGGAGGACCCCGACTTCGACCTGCACCGCCACCTGCACCGCCGCGGGCTGCCCGCCCCCGGCGACGAACAGGCGCTGAGGGATCTCGCAGGCGACCTCGCCGCGATGCCGATGGACCGCGGCAAGCCGCTGTGGGACATGTACCTGATCGACGGTCCCGGCAACGGCTGCGCGGTGATCGTGCGCATGCACCACTGCATCGCCGACGGGATCGCGCTCGCGCAGGTGATGCTGTCGCTGACCGACACCGCGCCCGAGGGCGAGGACGAGGTCGCCGCTCCCGCCGGCGCGGATCGCAACGGAAGCCCGTGGCCGTGGGCGCTCATGCAGGAGAGCGTGCGCACGCTCACCCACCCGCGGCGCGCGCTCGAGCTGCTCGACGCGCTGGCCGCCGACGCGCAGGCGCTCGCGAAGCTCATCTTCACGCCGACAGACACGCCCAGCGTGCTCAAGCGCGACGCCGGCGCGGCGCGCAGCGTCGCGTGGAGCAGGCCGCTGTCGCTCGCGCGCGTCAAGCGGATCGCGCACGCGCAGGGGGCGACGGTCAACGACGTGCTGCTGGCGGCCGTCAGCGGCGCGCTGCGCGGCTACCTCGAAGACCGCGGCGAAGCGCCGCACGAGCTGCGCACGCTCGTGCCGGTCAACCTGCGCGCGCCCGGCGAGCCGATCCCGCGCGATCTGGGCAACCGCTTCGGCCTCGTGTTCCTGACGCTGCCGGTGGACCTGTCCGGTCGCCGCGAGCGCCTGTGCGAGCTCAAGCGGCGCATGGACGAGATCAAGTCCTCGCAGCAGGGCCCCGTCTCCTACGCGGTGCTCGAGGCGATCGGGCTGACGCCGCCGGAGGTCGAGAGCCGTGTGATCGACATCTTCACCGCGAAGGCCACCGCGGTGATGACGAACGTTCCCGGCCCACGCGAGACGGTGTACCTGGCCGGCAGCCCGCTGCGCGCGGTGCTCGTGTGGGCGCCCACCTCCGGCAGCGTCGGCATGAGCGTCAGCATCCTCAGCTACGACGGCACGATCACCGTCGGCCTGCTCGTGCACGCACAGGTCGTGCCCGACCCGCAGGCGATCGTCGAGCGCCTGCATCGCGAGCTGACGGCGATGGCGAGGCTCGCGCCGTCTGCGAACGGGAAGGCCGCATGAACGGCGAGCCGTCGGTCGCGTTGTTCGCGCCCAACCCGCTGCTGACGGTGACGCTCGAGCTGGAGGGCACCGAGCGCCAGAGCATCCACTTCCACGCCGGCGGGCAGGGCGTGTGGGCGGCCGGCATGGCGCGCTCGATGGGCGCCGCGCCGGTGCTGTGCGGCCTGCTCGGCGGCGAGACCGGGCAGCTGCTGCGCCCGCTGCTCGAGCAGGTGGCGGGCACGCAGCCGCACCTCGTGCAGACCGCGAGCGCGAGCGGCTGCTACGTCACCGACCGCCGCTCGGGGGAGCGCGAGCTGCTGGCGATGGCGCTCAGCGACCCGCCGTCGCGGCACGAGCTCGACGAGCTGTTCTCGCTGACGTGCGCGCAGGCGCTCGCGTGCGGCTGGCTGCTCATCACCAACCCGCTGCCCGGCGAGTCGCTGCCGCTGGAGGTGTACGGCGACCTCGTCGCGGACGCGCGCGCAGGCGGCGCTCGCACGCTCGTGGACCTGTCCTCGCCGCGCCTGGACAGCGCGCTCGCGAGCGGTCCGGATCTGGTGAAGATCAACGACTGGGAGCTCGCGCAGTTCGTGTGCGGGCCGGTGTCGACGCCGGAGCTGCTGCTCGCGGGCGCGCAGCGCCTGCGCGACGCCGGCGCCGGCAGCGTGATCGTCACGCGCGGCGAGCTGCCGGCGCTCGTCGTGCACGAGGACGAGGTGTGGGAGCTCGTCCCGCCGCGCTTCGAGCACGGCTTTCGCGAGGGCTGCGGCGACGCGATGATGGGCGCGCTCGCCGCCGCGTGGGCGCGCGGCGAGAGCTTCGAGCGGGCGGTCGTGCTCGGCGCGGCGGCCGGCGCCGCGAACTTCCTGCGGCGCGGGCTCGGACATGCCTCCCGCGAGGTCGTCGAGCAGCTCGCCGACGCGGTCAGGCTGGCGCCGTGGTCGGCAGCTCAGCCGGCAGCCGGCTCGGTCAGCTGAACTCCGCGAACATCGCCAGCTCGCCGGAGAGCTGCTCGTAGAGGTGCTGGCGCAGCTGCGTGTGGATCTGGGAGATGCGGCTCTCGGTGACCCCCAGCCGCTCGCCGATCTCGCGCAGCGTGCGCTCCTCGACGTACAGCAGCACCGCCACCTCGCGCTCCTGCTTGCTCAGCCGCGCGAACGCCTTGCGAAAGCGCGCCTTGGCCTCGCTGCGCTCGGCGCTTGAGATCGGGTCGCAGTCGCCATCGAGGCTCTCGAGCGTTTCGATCTGCTCGATCGTGGCGCTTTCATCCGAGCGCACCGGCCGGTTCAGCGAGCCGACCTCCGCCAGCGCGACCTGGTCGAGCCGGTCGCTCAGCTCGCGCGGGGACATCCCGACCTGCGCCGCGAGCTCCTCGCGGCTGGGCTGGCGCTCGTGCAGTGAGACGAAGCTCTCGCGGGCGCTGTTGATCGCCCGCTCGTCGCGGCGCAGCGAGCGCGGCGCCCAGTCCTGGCGGCGCAGCTCGTCGAGCACGGCGCCGTGGATGCGCGTCCACGCGTACTGCTCGAGCGACGCGCCCTTGTCCGGGTCGTAGCGCTCGATCGAGTGGATCAGCGCCTCCAGCCCGCACGACAGGAAGTCCTCCACGTCGCAGTGCGAGGGGACCTCGCGGACCTTGCGGTAGACGATGTGGCGGACCATCGGCATGAACATGAAGATCAGCCGGTCGCGCAGTTGGAGCTCAGAGGTCCGTCGATACTCCTGCCATACGGACAGCACCTCGGCTGCCGCTGGCCTGACTGCCTGCTTCGTGCCTGTTTCCATGGTCATGCTCCGGTTTCGAGGGAACTGATGTGTGAGTGACCATCCGTGACAGCGCTTCGCTCGCGTCCGAGCGTGGCTCGATGAAGCTGAGCCTCGCGAGGCTGTTCGGTGCGGCCATGGGCCAGCATCGGCGGCACGCGTGGGACGACTTGAGCGCTGCACGAAGGCGTTGCGAGCCGAGCCGCGCGGCGGGTCTGCTACGGGTGCGTCAGTCGCTCCACCACACGTCGTCGCCGGCGTCCGCGTCGCGCTCGATCTGCTCGAGCGCGATGTCTGTGCGGCGGTCGTCGACCATGTTCTGCAGCGCCTCGCCGATCGTCGGCGCCCATACCCGCCGCGCCACCGCGATCCTCCCGGGCTCCTCGTCGAACTGCTTCCATTCGAGCTCCACCAGCGGTACGCGCGAGGGCGGCGCGTCGTCGGGCACCGGCGCGCCCCAGCCGTAGAGGGTGATCTGCGCCTGCCAGCCGTGCGGGCACAGCTCGCCCATCACGGCCAGCGCCTGCCACTGGTCGGCCACCGCCTTGGGCCGGCGCTGGCGGCGGCGCAGGTAGATGCCGATCGCCACGCACGCCGCGGTCATCACCGCGATCAGGGGCACGATCACGAACGTTTCGTACAGGGGCGCGTACGTGCTTCCGCCCCGGTAGCTCGCGACCACGAACCCGATTGCGGCGACGCTCATGGCACGCCCGTCAACCCGCTCGATCCGGCTCGAGAAAGCAGATCCGATCCGCTCACTCTCATCGCACTGTCACAGTAGCTCTTCCCGCGCGCTGCGTGGCGCACTTGGCAGCCCGAGACGCGGGCGGCGTTGGCGGCGCGCTTACGGCGTCTGCAGTTCCGCGAGGCCGTCGTCGATGCTCTTCGGCGGCTGGTAGCCGAGCTGCTGGCGGGCCTTGTCGATGCGGATCGTGCACTCCTGTGCGGAAACCCAGTAGGCGAAGCGGGTAAGCGGCGGGCGGCCGGGGAGCGGCAGCAGGCGCCAGGCCGTCTCGCCGGCGCTCGCGAGGACGGCGGCGACGGGGGAGGGGATGTTGCGCGTGGGGGCTTCCACGCCCTGGGTGGCCAGCAGCCGCCCCACGAACTCGCGGAACACCACCGGCTCGCCGTCGGTGACGAAGTACGCGTTGCCGGGCCGGCCGCGGTTGGCGCCGAGCACGAGACCCTCGACGGTGTTCTCCACGTGGGTCGTCGACGTGCGGTGGCGACCGCCGCCGATCCATGCGAAGCGGCCGGCGCGGACCATGTCGAGGATCGCCGGCAGCAGCGTCGTGTCGCCGCGCCCCCACACGAAGCGCGGGCGCACGACGACCGTCTCGAAGCGCCCGCTGTTGGCGGCCAGCACGGCCTGCTCGGCGCGGGCCTTCGTCGCGCTGTAAAGGGCCGGCGAGTCCGGGCGCAGCGGCGCCGTCTCGTCGACCTCCACCAGCGGCCTGCCGGCCAGCAGCGCCGCCTCGGTGCCGACGTGCACGAACCTGCGCACGCCGGCGTCCTCGCACGCGCGCAGGACGTTGTGCGTGCCCGCCACGTTGCCGCGCTCGAAGTCCTCGCGCCTGCCCCAGTCGCCGAGCGTGGCGGCGGCATGGAAGGCGAGCTGGCAGCCGTCGGCGCCGGCGCGCATGGCGGCCACGTGGGCGAGATCGCCCGGCACCGGCTCGGCCCCCCGCGCGCGAACGCTCTCCTCGGCCGCGCTCGAGCGGGCGAGCGCGCGAACGAGATGGCCTTCCGCGCACAGCCGCTCGATCAGCCTCCCGCCGATGAAGCCCGAGCCGCCTGTGACGAACACGCCGGTCATCGAATGCTCAGGCTAG